>Ga0335078_10011292_pt1 | contig 13246 bp, 10 predicted proteins | sample Lox_Sample_32_FD_206711 | JGI IMG/M metagenome (GOLD analysis project Ga0335078, IMG submission 206711) | Soil microbial communities from Loxahatchee National Wildlife Refuge, Florida, United States - Lox_Sample_3.2 | ecosystem: Environmental > Terrestrial > Soil > Wetlands | place: USA... | reverse complement strand
GGTTACCATGGTCATCGGGAACTCGACGACGAACGCCGCTACCTGCACCGCTCCCACCGCCACCACCACCGGCACTACTTCGACGAATTGCGGCCCGGCATACACCTACCAGGTGCAAACCAACGATACCCTCGACAACATCGTGACCGGGCTGGTGAACCAGATCAACGCCGGTAGTGGCGATCCCAACGTCACGGCGATACCCGATTACCCGAGCGAAGAAGTCATCCTGACGGCGAAGGCATCTGGCACTGATGGAAACAATGTCACCGTAACGGCTACTGTTTCCACGAATGCCACCATTACCGCCACTGCGAGCGGCACCTCGCTCAGTGGCGGCGCCGATGCTGCTAAAATCGGCCCCGGCACAATCGTTTCGATCATGGGGAGCGGTCTCTCATTCGACACCGTCACCGCTGACCTGACGCAGCCCTCGCTCCCCACCAGGCTTGGCAATACCGAAGTGTTCTTGAACGGCATTGCTTCCCCGCTTTTCTACGTTTCACCCAGCCAGATCAATGTGCAAGTCCCCTGGGAACTGCAGGATCAGACCAGCATCAATGCGTATGTGCGAACCGTGGATGCGAGCGGAAAAGTCGTGGTGACCACACCCGTAGCCGTAACCATCGTTCCCCAAAATCCCGGGATCTACACGCAACAGAATGAGGCTCCGAATGGGAGCTTAAAACCCGGCGTGGTGTTGCACGCATCCAGTTACGCAACCGGAGTCATCTTGATCGACGGCAGCGCAGTTTCCAATGATGTCGCAACAGTAACGATCGACAACCGGTCATACAACTACACCGTGCAAAGCGGCGACACTCTCGACACGATTCGCCAAGCCCTCACTCGTTTGATCAGCCAGGATCCGAAGGTTACTGCAATCAGCAGTCCCAGCTTCGCGACCAACCTCATCATCCAGGCGCGCATTCCAGGACCGGACGCCTACAGCATTGCTTACACGACCACCAGCAGCCACCCCGGCGGCTCCTCGGCCAGCCTGATTATGACAGCCACAACTTCGAACCTGTGTTGCGCCAACGTTGCCGGTAGCGTGGTGACCGACGACAACCCCGCGGTGCCGGGCGAGAATCTTCTGATTTATGCCACTGGGCTTGGCCTGCCCATTCTCAACGCAAATATCCAGCCGCTGATCAATACCGGTCAGATCTATCCGGCAAACGGTCCCGTGACCGTGCCGCAGAATTTCGTCTCTTCGCTGGCCGGCGCCAGTACCGCCAACGTGCTTCGGGCGGGAATAAAACCGGGTACGGTGGGGGTGTTCGAAATCCTGTTGAACCTAAACTCCAACATGCCTACCGATCCGCTGACCCAGTTGCACATTGCGCAAGATGTCTATCTGAGTAATATCGTCACGTTCCCAGTGGTAAGTCCGGTGCCCTACGTTCCTCCCACAGCCGACTGCAGTCAGTAGTGTTTCGGCTTAAGAAGTCCGATGGGGTGAAATTACGCAACCTGGCGATTTCGAAGTCCTTCACCTGGTGCTTCCCAACCCGCATTGTTTTACCGAGCCTCGGCAAGCGGGTCTTTAGCGCTCTCCGAATCAATGGGACGGCCCCCCAGAAACACGAAGGGCGCGGAATTGCTTCCGCGCCCGGGGTGCGCCAAACGTCAGGCGGCGTTCGCCAGGAGTTCGTTAATCGAGTCGCCGGGTTCGGCCTCGAACTCGTGACGATCCACGGCTTCCTGACACCGAATGCAGTATTTTGTCCAGGGAACAGCATCCAGGCGCTTGGGCTTGATTTCTTCCTCGCAATGCAGGCAGACGCCATAACTATCGCCGTCGATTCGCTTTAAAGCGCTGCGCACGTCCCGCAGCAGACTCGATTCGCGGTCCAGGTTGCGAATAGCCAGTTCCCGTTCACCGGCCAGTTGCACTTCGTCCAGCGCATCGGCGGTCTTCTCGATGGCGATATCCTCACGATTCAGGAGACCGATCGACAGTTCGGCCTGCTTGGCCTCCAACAATTTTCTATATTTTCCCAACTCGCTCGGTGACATTTTTCCTCTCCCTTCGTCAATCGGTTTCTCTTTATGTTTCTTCTCTTTAGCGCTGAATTTCCGCACCAATATAGACGGCGATTCAGTTCAAAAGTTTCACCACTCGGCCCCCTTCTTTAGGGCCATTGCTCGCGTCGTCTTTTCACCCAACAGCGCTCGCACGAGGCCATGAGTGAGCAATCGGTATGCCAAAGCCGGGCTGCCTGGTACATTTCGTTTCGGCGCTCACTGCCAACGTCACTCTCTTATCGTCCGCAGTGCTACTATCTCTCTTGGAATTTCGCCAAGAAAAAAGAGGCACGCGCTTCTGGTGGCCTGCGGCACCAATCCCTCTCAGCGCATGTGCATTTTTCTTTTTGGCCGGCCTCGCCTTTATTCCGCGCCTCGGTGTGGAGGACGATGAAGCGCTATTCGCCTGGCCCTGGTACCGGCCCCGCGGGCAATTTTGGGCACTCTATATCGGTCACACCCGGTTGCCCATTATGCTCATCAGCTACCTGGGCGCCCTGAAGTCATGGATCTACCGCCCGATATTCCGCTTGTTCGGCACCGGCGTGGATGTCCTCCGGTTGCCTATGCTCTTCGCGGGGGCGGTCACTGTCTGGCTGTTTTATTGTTTGTTGCGCCGGGTAGCCGGCGAGCGGGCCGCTTGGATTGGATGCGGATTGCTGGCCACGGATGCAATCTATTTGCTCAGTTCCATCTTCGATTGGGGGCCGGTTGTCCTCCAACATCTCCTGATTGTGGGCGGAACGCTTTTACTGGTCCGGTTCTGGCAGGAGCGGCGGGATGCGCTGCTCGGCTGGGGTTTCGCCTTACTCGGTCTGGCCGCGTGGGATAAGGCCCTGGCCTTCTGGAGCCTGGGCGGCTTCGGAGTGGCCACCCTCATCACGCTACGGAGCCAGATTCGGGAACTGTGGACTGCGCGCCGGCTGCGACTGGCACTGGCGGGGTTTGCGCTTGGCGCCTTGCCCCTGATCGTCTACAACGTGGACAGCGGATTGGGTTCGTTTCGTGGGAATGCCGTTTACGATTCGTCCCTACTACCGAAAAAATTATACGTCCTGAAGATGACCTTCGACGGCTCGGGCCTGTTCGGGTGGCTAGTCGCGGAGGACCGGGACACTCCCAGTCCACACACGCCCCGAGGAGGGCTTGAGATTTCCTCCGCGAAGGTGGCCTCCTGGGCCGGGAATCCACACCGGGATTTCCTGCTCTATGCCTTCGCGGCCGCGCTCTTGCTCGCGCCCCTGGCCCGCGGGCCGGATCGCCGCGCCATCGGCTTCGCTCTGATCGCCATGGCGGTCGCCTGGTGCCAAATGGCGTTTACCGCGGGAACGGGAGGCGCGCAGCACCACACGATCCTCTTGTGGCCGTTACCCCAGATGGTGATCGCGGTATCGTTCGCGGCAGCTTCGCGGCGATTGGGCCGCGCCGGCGTCCCCGTGCTGGCCACAGTAACGTTGGTGGTAATCGGCTCCGGCCTGGCCGTAATCAACCAATACTACACAGAGGCGGTCCGTAATGGCGGAGACCGGAATTGGACCGATGCCCTGTACCGGCTGTCTGACTACTTGAAGGCGACCCCCGCCCCGTACATGGCCTGCGTCGATTGGGGCATACTCGACAGCCTGCGCCTGCTCGGAAGCGGAAAACTGCCGCTCCTCAACTGGGAACTCGGCGGGGCCGAACCTTCGTCCGAGGATCGGCAAATCATGGCGCGGTTAATTGCCGATCCGCGCAATCTTTTCCTCGGGCACACGTCCAGCGCGGAGGTCAATCGGGGCACGGAAACGTGGATACTGCACTTCGCCGAGGCTGCCAGCTATCGCCGGGAAATGCTGACGGTGATTTCAGATTCGTATGGGAGGCCGAGCCTGGAAGTCTACCGGTTTGTGAGGTAGAGCATCCGCGATATACTCGGTACTTTCGCCGATACCGTATGACGACACCAATCATCACCGCGACCGCTGCGGCCGCGTCCGAGACCGCCTGGGAATCGATCCAGGGCGCTTACGATCTGCAAGTGCATGTCGCGCCGGACATCATCGCCCGGCGAATCGACGATTTGGGACTGGCCAAGGAGTTCCTGGAGCGCGGGCTGAAAGGTTTTGTACTGAAGTCGCATTACATGTCGACGGCCGAGCGCGCCAAGGTGGTGACGGCGGCGGTTCCCGGCATCCAGGCATATGGCGCCATTACGCTGAACCATTCCGTGGGCGGCTTGAATCCCGTGGCCGTGGATATCGCCGGGCGATCGGGAGCCAAGATTGTATGGTTCCCGACGGTCGACGCGGAGAATGAGACCGCCGGCCTGCCCACCGGCGGTAACAAGAAGCTGCCATTCTGGGCGGAGATCCAGCGGGAGATTTCCGCCATGGGAATTTCGCCGCCGCGCATGACGGTGCTCGATGGTGAAGGGAAGATTTCGCAGGCTACCCGCTCCTGCATCGAACTCATCGCCAAGCACGACATGATCCTGGCTACGGGCCACCTGGGGCGGCACGAGATTTTCCCGCTGGTGAAGACGGCGCGCGAGATGAAGGTGCGCAAGGTGCTGGTGACCCATGCCGAGTTCCCATCCCAAAATCTGAGCAATGCGGAACAGGTGCAGCTTGCCGATCTGGGTGCTTCGATCGAACACTGTTTCACCACCATGCACACCGGTAAAGCCACCTGGTCGGGCGTGATCGAGGCCATCCGCGCGGTGGGACCGGAGCGCTGCCTGCTTTCCACCGACCTGGGGCAGACGATCAACCCGCCGGTTGAGGAGGGATTCGCCTTGTTCGCCCAAACGCTGCTCGATGGCGGTTTCAGCAAGGCGGAGATCCACCGCATGGCGGCGGTCAATTCCGCGGCATTAGTCGCGTAGCGTACCATAGAAGATTGCGAGCGCTGACATGAGCCACAAGATCGTTCGAAGCATTGCGCGGCCGGATGCCGGGGTGGTGAAGGTGCTGGGAAATTGCGGCGTGGCGACCGTGCACGAAGCCCAAGGCCGCACCGGGCTGATGAGGCCGTACATGCGGCCGATTTATCCCACCGCGCGGCTGGCGGGGCCGGCGGTGACCATCTCCATCGCTCCCGGCGACAACCTCATGATCCACGCTTCCATCGAGGTGTGTCAGCCCGGCGATGTGCTGGTGGTGGCGCCCACCTCGGAGTGTACCGACGGCTATTTTGGCGAGCTGCTGGGTGTCTCGTGCCAGGCCCACGGGATCGCCGGCTTGATTATCGACGCGGGCGTCCGCGATACCGCCGAGTTGACCGAGCTGAAGTTTCCGGTCTGGTCGAAGGCGGTTTCTTCGCAGGGGACCGTGAAAAATGTTCCGGGCGATGTAAATGTGCCGGTGGTTTGCGCGGGCGCGATGGTGAATCCCGGGGACGTCATCATTGCCGATGCCGATGGCGTGGTGGTGGTGGCGCGCGAGGCCGCGGCCGAAGTGGCCAAGGCCAGCGAAGCCCGCATCGCCAAGGAAGAGAAGACCCGCGAACGTCTGCGCAAGGGCGAACTGGGTTTGGATTTTTATGGCCTCCGCGCGAAGTTGAAGGAACTCGGAGTCGAGTTCGTGGACGAGGCGGAGAGTAAGGCAACACATTTCTGAGCCGCGACCGTCAGGGAGCGGAGGTTAGGAAGGCAGGTATCTATGGGAAAAATCGTAGCGGCGATGGCCACGGTGCATGCGCCGCAATTGTTTACGCGTCCTCCAAGCGAGGACCCGGCTCAACTGGACGCCGATATCGCCGCCATGCGGCAGCTCGGCAAGACGCTGGATGAGACCAAGCCCGATCTGGCCATCATCATCGGCAGCGACCACCTGGAGACCTTCTTCCTCTCCTCGGTTCCCACCTTCGCCGTGATCGCGGGCGAGCGCACCAGTGCCACGTTCGCGGGCCGCGATTACAGCATACCGACCCACCTGCCGTTTGCCGAGCAGATGCTCGATTCCCTTGTGGCGGACGGCTTCGACATGGCCTACTCGCAGGACGCCGTGCTGGGCCACTCCTTCGCCGCCGTGTTCGAATGGGTACTCGAAGGCCGCAGCATTCCAATCGTGCCCATCTTCGTGAATACGTACCTGCCTCCCCTGCCGAGTCCGCGGCGCGCCGAAGCGCTGGGGAAGGCAATCAAGAAAACTATCGACGCGCGCCCCGAGAAGGTTGCCATCATCGCCAGCGGTGGTATGTCGCACTATCCCGGCACGTGGAAATATCCGCAGCCGGCTTTCGACTTCGATTATTGGGCCATCGCGCACATGGAGCGCGGCAACCATGACGTGCTGCTGGACTGCAGCATCGAACAGTTGGACGAAGTCGGCAATACCGAGATGCTGCCGTGGCTGATTATGTTCGGCGCCATCGGCCGCCCGCCCGGTGAGTTGATCACATACCAGCCGACGTGGCACCACGGACACGCCGTGATGCAATTCATCCCCACGCGCAAGACCACGCCCACCGGCGACGCGCCTAAGCCCAAGTGGGATTTCCAGAACCTGGGCGGCTATCAATTCTATAAGCACCCGGCGCCCGCGTCCTATCCGCTCAACAAGCTGATTTATGACCTGCGGCACAAGCAGCGCCTGCGCATCAGCCTGCTCGAGAATCCCAAGGCCGTGGCCAAGGATTACGGGTTGAAGCCCGAGGAGATGGAGAAGATCGATACGCTCGCCGATGAGAGCATCGACGTGTTCCGCTCGCTCAAATCGCACCCGCTGGTGGAGCTCGGCGCGCACCCGCTGGGCCTGTTGATGTGCCTGGTGGTGGTGCAGGCCGAAGGCCGCCGTTTGAAGAAAGAGAAACAGCAACAGCAAGAGGTGACCAAGTAACCATGAAAGTCGGCGTTGCGGGGCAGGGCGCTTTCGGGGTCAAGCACCTGGAAGCTATGCAGAATATTCCGGGGATCGAAGTGATTACGCTGTCGGGCGGAAACCCGGCGTCCACCGAAGAGGTCGCCAGGAAATTTAAGATTCCGCATTGGACCTCCAACTTCTCGGAAAGCCTGAAACAGCCGGGACTGGAAGCGATGATCCTGGCTTCGCCTACTCAGGTGCACGCGGCGCAGGGCGTCGAGTGTATGCGCGCCGGAAAGCACGTGCACATCGAAATTCCCATTGCCGATTCGCTGGCGGATTCCGAGACGCTGGTGAAGGTGGCCAAGGAGACGGGCGTGGTTTGCATGGGCGGTCACACCCGCCGCTTCAATCCCAGCCATCAATGGGTGCACAAGCGGATTCAGAAGGGCGAGCTGAAGATCCAGCAGATGAACGTGCAGACCTACTTCTTCCGGCGGACCAACATGAACGCCGCCGGCAAGCCGCGTAGCTGGACGGATCATTTGCTCTGGCACCATGCCTGCCACACGGTCGATTTGTTTCAATACCAGACCGGCGAGCTGATTTCCGACTGCTACGCGGTGCAGGGGCCGCAGCATCCCGAGCTGAAGATCGCGATGGATGTGGGAATCATCTTGAAGGTGCCCTCGGGCGCGATCTGCACGCTTTCGCTTTCCTTCAACAACAAGGGGCCGATCGGCACGTTCTTCCGCTACATCTGCGACAACGGCACCTACCGGGCGTATTACGACGACCTGGTGGATGGCGACGAGAACAAGATCGACGTGTCGAAGGTGGACGTATCGATGAACGGGATCGAGCTTCAAGACCGCGAGTTCTTCGCCGCCATCAAAGAGAAGCGCGAGCCCAACGCCAGCGTCGAGCAATGCTTCACTGCGATGCAGGTGCTCGACCGCCTGGAGAAGATGCTGGAAGGGAAACAGCGGGCGGCGGGATAGCGGCCGAAACAAGAATTCGCCCTCTGCGCGCGCCGCCCGATTTCCAAGCCTCGGCGGGACACGGCGCGGCAGACGAGACGATGCTGAGGCGAAGTTTTGGCTCGACCCGATCCGATCGGAACGAAGCCGCGGCGCAGACCGTTAATAACCGACGATTCACTCGCAGTGGATCTTATTGATGGTAGAACGATCGGCGTGCCACTCGCTCGGTTCCCGCGTCTGGCGCATGGGACTCTTCTGAACGATCGAACTGGCGTCTGATCGGAGGCGGTTCGGGGATCCACTGGCCGGCCCTGGACGAGGACATCGGCGTGACCAGCTTGCTGGCAGGGCGTAAGTCCGGCCAATCTCCCGAGTCGCTTCGACGCTGGCTTGCCGCCAGGAATCCCGTCAATCCGGCAACAGGTTAGACGGCCTTACCTGCGCCTCTAATGCTGCCCGCCAGCGCAGCCAGTACGCAATTCGCAGCAGTACCTGGCTTCCCGAGAGGGGCTTGCTGAGATAGTCGTTCATTCCCGCGAGCAAACAGGCTTCGCGGTCACCTGCCATGGCGTTGGCGGTGAGGGCGATGATCGGGACGTGCTCGGATTCGGGCAAAGAGCGGATCTCGCGGGCGGCTTGAAAACCATCCATTACCGGCATCTGTACGTCCATCAATACGAGATCCCAGCGACCTTGACGAAACGCCTTGACGGCCTGCCGTCCGTCGTTTACCACGACCACCGTATGACCCGCTTTGGTCAAGATGCGCAAGGCCAAACGGGCATTGATTTCATTGTCTTCCGCTAAAAGGATCCGGCCGCAGGCGGTGGTGGAAGGAAGCTCGCTTAGCTCCAACTCGCTAACCGGGCACAGCTGGCCCTCGGCCGCGCTAAACACAGCGGTGAAGGTGAAAGTCGTACCGCAGCCCGGTACGCTTTCAAACGTGACATCCCCGCCCATCATCCGCGCCAGCTCGCGTGAGATCGTCAGCCCCAGGCCGGTTCCGCCAAAGCGGCGGGTCGTCGAATCGTCCGCCTGGCGGAAGCTTTCGAATAAGTGGGGTTGCTGCTCGGGTGCGATTCCGATGCCGGTGTCCGCAACGACAACGGCCACCCGCACGTGATCCGGCCCGTCGGGTTGGCCAATCAAATTCAGGCGGACGCTTCCGGCGGCCGTAAACTTGATGGCATTGCCTAGCAGATTCAGGAGTACCTGGCGAAACCGCACGGGGTCTCCGGTAACCACGTCCGGCGTGCCCTCTTCGACAGCCCACCCAAACTCGATACCCTTTTCCGATGCGGCGCTCATCAGGAGTACCGCGACATCCCGCGCCGCCTCGCGCAAGCGGAACGGGACGCTTTCCAGGCTAAGCTTACCGGCTTCAATTTTGGAAATGTCGAGGATGTCGTTGATAATCGTCAGGAGCGAAGTAGCGCTTTTGTGGATAGCCGCGGCGTACTCTTGCTGCTCTGAGGTCAAGTTGGTGGTCAGGAGGAGTTCCGACATTCCCAGGATGCCGTTCATGGGCGTGCGGATCTCGTGGCTCATGTTCGCGAGGAAGCGGCTCTTCAATTCGGTGGCTTCGCGCGCATAGGCCAGCGCTTGCGCCAGTTTTCGGTTGGAATCCTGCAAGCGGCCGTGCGCTTCGACGCGTTCGGTAACATCGCGGGCATTGACAACGATTTCCGAGCCATTGTCCAGCCGGTTCGCGACTCCCTCCAGGATGCGCCAGGTGCCATCCCGATGACGGAAGCGGCCGATCACGGTCTCCGGCACGCCGGAAGCCAGTTCCCGTAAAGAGAGCTCTATCGTTTCGGCGTCATCCGAGTGGACGAACCTACTAATGCGCTTTCCCTGAATTCGGTGGGGGGCGACACCCAGGACCTTCTCTACCGATGGGCTCAAATAGATGAACGTTCCGTCGGTACGCACCACGGCAGTGATGTCGAGGGCGTTTTCGATCAGCGAGCGGAAGCGCAGTTCGCTTTGGCGCAGAGCCTCCTCGGCCGATTTGGTGGACGAAATATCCTCAGCCAGGGAAAGAAAGCGAAATATGTTGCCGGTACGCAACACGATCACGTTCAGACGCACCCATACGATTCGGCCATCCTTGCGGATGTACCTCTTCTCGAAAACGGTAGTCCCGGCGCGGCGGCCGAGCATGTCCGTCTTCCATTGGACGCTGAGCTTGCGATCGTCGGGATGGGTGAGGGAAGCGAAATCCACCTCCTTCATCTCCTCCAACGTGTAGCCGAGCAGTTCGCAGAACGCCGCATTAGCAGTCAGCCAGCGGCCGGTTTCATCGGTAATCGCCACGCCGATCGAGGCGTCGCACAAAATCGTGGAAACGATATCCTGCACGGACGACGCCAGCAGGGATTCTCCCAACTCTGCTTCGCCGGTGATGATAGGCTGACGGCTCATTCTGGCAGCTACCCGGCTATCGACAGAACCGCGGATGGAGTTTAGGGCCTCACTGCACGCTCACGGCAGCGGTGCGGCGGGAAGCGCTTACCGGTTCCAGAGGACCGCTATCTGCCTGCAATTTGCCAAATGGCGATCCGCGGTGACTAGTGTCAACCCGTATGTCAAAGCCGTGGCCGCCAACAAGCGGTCGCCAGGATCGTGGTGTGGCAGATGAATGCTGCGGGTGGCCAGGGCAATTTCGTTCGTCAAGGGCGCCTCGCGGAGCGGGAACTGTGCGGCCGACTCTTGGATCCACACTTCGACGCCATTCCTGAGTTTCAGCCGGCCCTTATCAGAAAGGAGAACGATCTCCCACGTGCTCACGGGCGAGACCCACAGCTCATTGCGCGCGTCCTCGATAGCTCGCGCCACACGTCTTGAAACCCTTTCGGGTTCCGAGACGCTCCATATCCAGATATGCGTATCGAGAAGGAGCTTCAATCGCCGAGCCACTCGTCTTCCGAACTGATCGGACCAACGATATCTCCTAGAATCACGGCAGATCCCTTCATGCAGCCCAGCCAGCTTTTCCTGCGCTTCGGCTGCGGTGGCGGCACGATTTGCGCGATCGGAACACCAAAGCGAGTGATGAGTATGGGTTTTTTCGTCTTTTGAACGCGCTGTAGAACCGACAGACAGGTGGCCTTGAATTTGGAAACCGCAATATCTTCCACGGTCGAATCGTACCATGGTCAATGACCATGGTCAAAATAGTTACTTCACGCTCACGGCCCCGGTGGACTCGATTCTCACGACCGCATCCGCGGGCAATTTCCAGTTCCGGTCGAATCGGCCCTCTGCTACCACATGCGCCAGCGAACCTTTGAAGACCAGATAGTCGCCGAAGGTCCGCAGCTCCGCATAGAGAACGGGAACATCGGGTTCCACGGGCCGGCCGGCGTCCTCGAAATCGGTCCACCAGGGCAGGCCGGAGCTCACCAGGGCGTAATGTTTACCCACCGGCCGAATGAACAGCAGACCGTAATCCGCGGCTCCGGGAGAGAGCGCCAGCGGCAGTTGGACGTCGAATCGCGCGATCAGCGAATTGGTTTCGCGGGTGCCGAAAAGGACGAGCGAACTGGAGTCCAAATCCGCGGCCGTCACAGCGCTATCCGCCTTGACGGGAAAAGTGAGCGGCTGAGCCTGGGAATTCGACCAGCGAGCGGCGGTCTGCGCCATCTGGCGGCGGCGCGCCAACTCCGCCGGCGAAGGGTCGCCGCCCGTGCCGTAGACGTAAATGTGCCGTTCGGAAACGGCCGCGGCGATGGGCCCTTCCAAACCGGGCCCCTTGCCGGAAGGCATCGCCAGGCCGGCAACCCAGCGGCCGCCCTCTTTACGAAAGGACAGCGCACGCGATTTGACGGGGATCAGCGCGCCGTCAACCCACACCAGGGTCACGGGGCGGTCCGGCGAAAGCGTGAAGCCCTCCAGGTTGTGCGTCTCCACCTGAACTTCGCCCGCGCCAGCCTCGACCGCGTCGATCGACGCCGCCATCCCAGGTGTGAAGGAGTCCACGCGCACCCAATACGCCGAGGCATAGCGGTACGATTCCGTCACGAAGCGTACGCGCCGCGGATAGCGATCGCGGGGGAATTGGTTGAACCACTGGAAGACACTGCCGTCTTTGTAGGCCAAGTCCCAGGCGTCGTGGCGGAGGGCGGGGTACTCGAGGTATTCGGCCGCGACTCCCAAATCGAGAAACCGCCGCTGCCAATGACGCGAGGACACTACCGGAACCACGGGATCCTGTTCGCCATGAAAGAGGCGCATGGGGAGGTCGAAGGCGTTTACCGCCAGCGCGGCCATTTCCGGCACGGGAGCCGGACACACCGGCGCCACCGCCGCCCAGACATCCGGCCGCGTCAGGGCGAGCCGCAAAGCGCCTCCGCCGCCCATGGACACCCCAGTCAGATACACGCGGTCCTCGTCCACCGGGTAGCGGTGTTCCAGAGCCGCGAGCAAGTCGTAGACGTCAGTTTCCGCAATGCCTGTGTATCCCAAGGAGCCGCGCGCTAGGGGCGATGCGACGATGAAATCGAAATCCGGCAGCGCGCGTGAGGAGAGTGGTGAAAACCGGCCGCCTTCGGCCGCCCGTCTGGATTGGCCCAAGACCTGGTAGAGATTCCAGCGAGGAGCGGTGTCTTCCGCATGTAAGCTGATGACCACCGGGTACTTTTTTCCGGGCTCGAACGTACGGGGAAGATACAGGGCGAAAGGCTGCTCGGAATCGTCCGCGGTGGAGAGGAATGTCGCGATCTGCGTAACGCCTGCCTCGGGCCGGGCCGGCTCGGCCACTGTGGGCGTGGTCACCGCTAGCAGGCAGGCGATCCACAGCATGTGAGCGAGCGTACCCTTCGCGGCCCTATTGGTGCCAGTATTGCCTGGTAATAGCAGAGCTAGCCGGCGTTCGAAAACGGTCATTTCGTTCGGAACCTCACGTTATCCGCCACCCCGTGATTTCTTGGGAAGACCGCTTGCTCAAACCAGCGGACCGCCGCCAAGGAGGGCGCCCTTTCGATGGACCAGACATGGGAACACCACGTACCGGGCGCCACGTACCGCCTTCAATTTAACAAAGACTTTCGTTTTGTCGACGGACGCGATCTGGTGCCCTATCTGAGCGACTTGGGAATTACGGATCTCTATTCGTCGCCTCGCTATAAAGCGCGCCGCGGCAGTTCGCACGGATACGACATTGCTAATCCGCTGCGCGTCAATTCCGAGCTGGGCACGGAAGAGGACTTCGACGAGATGGCGGAAAAACTCCACCATTACAGCATGGGCCTGTTGCTCGATACGGTACCCAACCACATGGCGGCCAGCTACGAGAATCCCTGGTGGATGGACGTGCTCGAGAACGGGCCCTCCTCAGCCTACGCGTCGTATTTCGATATCGACTGGCACCCCACCACCAGCAAGGCGGCCTTCCTGCAAGAGAATCGCGTGTTGCTGCCGGTGTTGGGAGATCTCTATGGCAACGTCCTG
>Ga0335078_10011291_pt1 | contig 13247 bp, 10 predicted proteins | sample Lox_Sample_32_FD_206711 | JGI IMG/M metagenome (GOLD analysis project Ga0335078, IMG submission 206711) | Soil microbial communities from Loxahatchee National Wildlife Refuge, Florida, United States - Lox_Sample_3.2 | ecosystem: Environmental > Terrestrial > Soil > Wetlands | place: USA... | reverse complement strand
GTTCAGAGGCGCACGGAATGCTGAGAAGCTCGCAGGTGGCTTCTGCTTGTCACTCGTCACTTGTCACTTGGCACTGCCCGCTAGGCGGCTTGCGCGCGAGAACCGCGGCGGAGCCGGGCAGCACGGACGGTGTTTGACATCAGCATGGCGATGGTGAGCGGGCCGACGCCTCCCGGCACCGGCGTATAAGCGCCTGCCTTTTCCTTCACGTCTTCTGGCTGCACATCACCGACCAGGACGGACCCTTTAGCCGCGAGGTCTCTAAGCGGGCCGGAGGGATCATGATAAATGCGCCGGATTTCGTCAGCGGACGTTAATCGATTCATGCCGACGTCGATGACGGTGGCGCCGGGCTTGATGAACTCGCCGGTCACAAAGGCGGGCTTGCCCATGGCGACCACCAGGATATCGCCCTCGCGCGCTACGGCCGCGAGATCGCGCGTCCTCGAATGGCAAACGGTCAGCGTGGCGTGCCGGTGAAGCAGCAGTATGGCCACGGGCTTTCCCACGATGTCGCTGCGTCCCACCACCACGGCGCGCGCCCCTTTGATGGGAATCCGGCTGCGCACCAGAAGCTCGATAATTCCCGCGGGCGTGCAGGGAACCAAGCCAGGGGTGCCAGCAACGAGGTGGCCAACGTTGATGGGATGGAACCCGTCCACATCCTTGGCCGGGCCAACGGCCTCCAGTACACGCTTGGAATCAATTTGAGGCGGCAGGGGCAATTGAATCAGAATGCCGTCAATTTCGTTACGGTGATTCAGAGTATCCACCAAGGCCAGCAAACGCTCCTCGGTGGTGTCGGCGGGCAGTTCGATTTTTTCACTGTAGAGCCCAAGCGATTCACAGGTCTTCACCTTACTTCGAACGTAAATTTGTGAGGCGGGATTCTCACCCACCAGGACCGCTGCCAGCCCAGGCGTAATGCCGGCGTTCTTCAGGGCCAGGATTTGCTCGGCAAGTTCGGCCTTGATCTGATCGCGAATCTTATTGCCATCCAGAATTGTTGCCGCCACAATCATCTCCCGCTATTAGCAGTCGGCTATCTGTTCTTTGCACCCGCCGCTGTCATTCAGAGCAGAGCGAAGAATCTGCATTAGTTTCTCTCGGACCGGAACTGCAGGTCCTTCGCGGAGTTCACTCTGAGCGAACAAACTGCAGATGCTTCGCTGCGCTCAGCATGACGAGCGAACGGGCTCAGGATGACAGCGACTTTCATCTCCCTGGGTGAGCCGCAGGTCCGTGTGAACTCGGAAGGACAGCCGTACAAATGGCATCCGCGCTACGCTGCCGGCGCCAGTTTCCCTTCCCTGAAGGCTTGGATGTAATTCGCGCAGAACTCATCGCGGCCCAACAGGGCCTCAGCGGCGCGGATACTGGCCATCAGTTGCGGATCGCAGGGATCGACAATGGCGGCGTCGAGGCCCCGAGCCATCAACAGCAAAAGCAGGGCCTGGTTCAGCAGCTTGCGCATGGGCAATCCGAAGGAGACGTTGCTGATGCCCGCGCTGATGTGAATGCCCGGATACCGGGCTTTTATGAGGCCTGTCGCCTCAACTAGCGCCTTACCGTGTTCCGGGCCCGTACTCACCGGAAGAACGCAGGGATCGATGTAGATATCGTCCAGGGCGAACCCCTCCGCCGTCAGCCGATCGACGAGGCGACTGGCAGTGGCGGTGCGTTCCTCCACGGAATTGGGCGGCCCTGCCTCGCCCAGGCAAAGGGCGATCACTTTGGGGCGAAACTCCTTCAATAGCGGCAGCAGCGCATTCTGGCGCGCGGCCTCATCCGTGATGGAATTGATCATGGCGCGCTGCTTGCACAAGGGGAGGGCGCGCCGCAAGACAGCGGGATCGGCACTGTCCAGGCAGACTGGAATGGAGACTGTTTCCTGAACGATATTTACGAGCCAGGGCAGGACCTCCAGCTCCTGACCCGGCAGGCCGCCATTTACGTCCAACATGCCCGCGCCGGCGTTGGCTTGCCTGAGCGCGATTTCCTTGAAGAATTCCGCGTCCCTTTTTTGCGCGGCTTCGCCGACTTTCTTTCGAGTGCAATTAATGAGTTCGCCGATTATGAGCACGAGATATGGTTTCCTTTTCCTTGAGTGAATTCCCGCTTACGCCGGAAGAACGCAACATCCAATCGGGTACTGGGTAGCGCGGACCCCCGGTGTTGGGGTCCGCGGTCTGCCTGCGCACCGGAGAAAGAGCCGCGGACCCCAACACCGGAAGTCCGCGCTACCCCGGAGTAGGCAGCGAATCCCGATTATAGCTTCTGAGCCGGGACTGGCGCCTTAAGATCTTTCCGTTTGCAGACGTTGTCCAGCCCTGCCATTCGGTTCGCCAGCGCATTGGTGTTGTCGAGGCACCAGTCGCGCGGCGGAATGAGAGTGCGGGCGAATTTGCGGGGATCGTCGCCGACCGCCAAGGCGCCCTTATAGATCACATTCCAAATGCAAAGCTGCTCGGGGCGAGCCTCGCAGGTTCCGTCGACGCGCGAACCTCCGCAAGGGCCGTTGCGAAGCTCTTTGTAACACCAGCGCATGGAGCAGCCCGCGTAGTCGAGGTGGTCCTGAAGGCAATCGCCGCAACTCCTGCACCCCAAAGTGGCCTTGCGGTAAAGCGTGGAGGGCTCGAGCAGCCAGTACCACAGTCCGTGACGCCAGGAGGTCCCCGGGGCGCCGTCCCCGTTGGGCTTCAGCCGGGCGCTGAAGAAACGGTGGCCGAAAGAGCCCTCCGCGATGAGGTGCCGGTGCACTTGCTTCGAAAGCCACTGGACGAAGGTGGCGTGTGGTTTCGTGTGCGTGACCTGGTACCCTCCCGTGCCGTCACTCAAGCCGTCGGCCGACGGCGGCAGCAGGTAGAATTCGTTGGGGTAAGGAAAAATCAGCTCGTCCACCTTGTTGCGCCACTCGCCGGAAAGGGCCTCGGCCCGCTCGACAATGGTCATGAAGTCTTTGTGCGTGAGGCCGAACCCGCCCACGTGGGCGCCTGCGAAGCCAAGCGACTTCACGGCGGCGACCATCAACGCCGCGCGCTCCAGGCGTTGAGGCTTTTTCTCCTTCTCGAGCCGCCGAATGAGTTCGTCGGGTATGACGCAGCCGGCCACTTCTCCGGCTTGCATCATTTGCGCGATCTTGGCGGTAGGCACATAGACATTGGCAAGCACGGGACGGTCGCCTAGCCCCTCGCGAGTCAAGTAGTGTTTCAGTTCGCTCAGCTTGCGGATGTTGTATCCCAACTGCGTGATGAGAAATTGCGCCCCGACGGTGAGTTTAAGTTGCGCCTTGTAGAACTGCATCATCTGGTCGGACTCGTGAACTTTGTAAGGGTTTACCACGGCGCCCGCGAAGAAATCGAAGGGGGTGCTCTGGATAGTGCGCGGCCCCAGCTTATACTCGATGCCCGTCCGCATGGCCTGAATCAGCCAGAGCAGCAGCACCGAGTCCAGATCGTAAACCGGCTTCGCTTTGCCGCCGAAACCTTCCTTCTGAGCATCGCCGGTTAAAGCCAGAACGTTCTCCACACCTTCGCGCGCCAGGCCGTGCAGGCGCGCCTCGAGGAACGACCGGTTTCCATCTTTCGCCGTGAGGTGAGCGATGGGCGTAAGGCCTCGATCGCGGATGAATGTGACGAAGGCCTCCGGGGGCAGCGCCGGGTTGCCGCTGGGCAGGTCGGTAATGCTGATGATCCTGATGCCTTTTGGCTCCGCAGCCGCTTCTTTAACGAAGGCCTCTGCCTCGGCCATGTTGTGGTCGCGGCCCAGGACAAGCTCCGCCGTGCAGAAAAACTCGCGTTTCTCGAGCGCTTCCCTCAAGTGATTCGGAGTTCTTGCTTCTCCATTGCCGTTCATACGTCTCTCTCCTCAGTTGGGGCGACCCTTATGGTTGCCCGCGGGCGGCCACGAGGGCCCGCCCCTGTTTCAGAACAGCCCCGACACTTTCCCGGTTTTCACATCCACGTCCACTTTGCGGAATCCCGGGCTGGAAGAGGTTCCGGGCATCAAGCTGATCGTGCCGGCGCAGGGGCAGAGAAACTTAGCTCCCGAGTAAACCAGCACGTCCCGAATGGGCAAGGTCCAGCCCCTCGGAACCCCCTTCACAGTAGGCTCGTGGCTTAGGCTCAAATGGGTCTTCACCATCATGGTGGCGTAGTCGGCGAACTTGGGATCGGATTCGAACCCCTTGGCCTTGGCCTCCGCCTCCGGCGCCCACGAAACCCCATCCGCGCCGTAAACCACCTTGGCGATCAGCGCCACCCGCTCGCGCAGTTCCATTTCAAGCGGGTAGAGAAATTGGAAATTGTTCTCGTCCTTCGAGGCATCGAGCACGGCATCCGCGAGCTCCAGGGCGCCTTCCCCGCCCTTCAGCCAGTGTTCCGAACTTGCGCAGCGCGCTCCGGCGGCTTCCACAGCCTTGCGCACCAGGGCGACTTCCTCGGCGGTATCGGTATGGAAACGATTAATGCAAACCACCGGGTTGATTCCGGAGCGCCGGATGATGTTCAGGTGGTGAAGCAGGTTGGGAAGGCCCTTCTCGAGGAGCTCCAGATTCTCCCTGGTGTAAGCGTCCGGGAGAGGCAAACCCGCCACCACTTTCGGACCGCCTCCGTGCATTTTGAGGGCCCGGATGGTTGCCGTCAGGATTGAGACATTAGGCTTCAGGCCGCTGTAGCGGCACTTGACGTTCCAGAACTTCTCGAAGCCGATGTCCGCCGCAAAGCCGCTCTCCGTAACGTGATAATCGAACATCTTCAGGCCCAGCCGGTCGGCGATGATGGAAGACTGGCCGACGGCGATGTTGGCGAAGGGGCCGGCGTGTACCATGCAAGGCTGGTATTCCGCCGTCGAGCAGAGGGTGGGGTTGATGCAATTGCGCATCCAGGCCGTCATGGCGCCTGCGACTTCCAGATCGCTCGTCGTCACCGGATTGCCCTTCTTGTCGTAGGCTACGGTAATCTCCCCCAGCCGCTTGCGGAGGTCGGCGAGGTCAGTGATGATGGCGAGGACAGCCATGAGTTCGGAACTGACGGCGATGGCGAATTTGGACTGCATCATGTAGCCGTCCTGTTTCCCGCCGATGCCGATAATGATATTGCGCAGCGCCTGGGCGCAAAAATCCATCACCCAGCCCATTTCGACGCGGGTGGGATCGATATCCAGGCGGCGCGGGATGCTGTGCTTCCGAAGCTCCTCGTCGTTATAGTTACGCTCGTGCTGCATGCGAGCGGTGAGCGCCACCATGGCCAGGTTGTGGGCGTTCACGATATCGTTGATGTCGCCGGTCAGACCCAGGGAGAATTCTGTCATGGGGATCAGCAGGGCGTTTCCGCCTCCGGCCGCGGTGCCCTTGATGTTCATGGTCGGACCGCCGGAAGGTTGGCGCAGGCATCCGCCCACATTCTTGCCGCGCTTGCCCAAACCCTCAATCAGGCCCAGGGATGTGGTGCTTTTTCCCTCGCCTAAGGGAGTAGGCGTGATGGCGGTCACCTCAATATACTTGCCGTCGGGCCGGTCTTTCAGTCGTTCAATGATTTTGAGGAAGTCCAATTTGGCGAGCCTTCCCATGGGAATCATCTCGTCCGGCTCAAGACCTAATCGCTCCTGCCACTCGCGGGGGCTTGGCATCCCAGGTTCCGCAGCTTCTGAAATCTGCCAGTCCTGCATCTCGGTCGCGTCGTACGCCATCGTTCGGACCTCCGGAAACCTCAATTGGGTTGACGGGTCAACACTTGGGAACTGCTGCACGCCCTGCATTTCAAGCAGGTTATGTGCCATCTCCAGGTATCTGCGCCGCTTTTTGCGGTGTCAGAAAGATTCGCCAGGCAAATGATTTCAGGGACTTAGCGTCGCACGCGGGCAGGCGGCCGCCTGCGATGAGAGTCGAGCCCGCAATAGGGGAGACAGTAGGTGGGGAGTTTGCCGCTCTTGCGCTGAACGAATCCCGATTACTCCAAAAAACGCACAGTCCCAGACGAGTGAGATCGGTTGATCTGGCGACCGGGTGAACAAAAAAGAACGGAAATTTGCCTGTTGTTCTCCCGATCACCCGATCTCCCGATCTCACGATTCCGCTACCATTGTACGCCTGGGTACAAGCTGGGCATGAGAATGGCACGGTAAGCGTTGTGGTTCGAAACCTCCATTTGAATCACGACTTGCGGGGAAGATGCGTTCGTGACCTCCATATACCTCGCTCCGGTGGGATCATCCGAGGGCGCGGTGACGTCAAAAGCCACATTGGTGTTCGGCAATTGCTGCGCGCTGCCGCCCCAAAAAGTGTAAACAGGGGTAAGTATGTCCTGCCAGAGGAGGGTTGCGGTCATCGCGGATTCATCGAGCTGGTAGATGGGTACACGGCTGTAGCAGGCGGGCTCCCCGGTGGTGCCGCATATATCACCCGCGGAGTCCATAACACGGTTGTCGCCATCGTCGAAAACCACCAGGTTGAAGGTGCCCGTGCTGTTGGGGCTGGCGAGGCTGGGGTAGTGTTGCGCAAAGAACCAGTCCGGATTCTGCCCGTTGGTCAGCGTGAAATCACCTTGGTAGCCCAGCCGCCAAAGGATATCGCCGTTACCCTGGCCGTTTTCGTAATCAATCTTGATGACCCACGACTGATCGCGCATTGACAGGAGCAAATTGCCGTCGTCGGGCGAATAGACAATGGCATTGGAGTGCGTCCAATCCGGAAAGTTCAGGACTTGACGTTTGACGTCCAGATGGTCGAAGGTATCCCAGAACCAAGTCACGTTGTGGTTTTGATCGAGATCCACGAGCGCGTCCCCCAGCACCTGCGTCGTGCCGGGATTTCCCGGCAAGTTTGTAAAGGCTTCGTAGTGGTTAATGAGCACAATCAGGTGTCCATTGGGTAGAGGAAGAACATCGTGGTGAAGCGTGTTGATGGGAATATTGTAGCCCGCGGCGTTAAGCCAACTGTTGACTTGGGCGGCGGTAAATTCGTTGATGGTATTTCCTGCCAAATCAATCTCTCGGACGATGCCGGGGACTGGATGAGAATCGCCTGACAAGCCCAGCAAAATGTGGCCATTGGGCATAAGCCTGATGGGCTGGGGAATAGTCAGCGGAGAAGTGTTATCGTAGTACCAGATGACGTTCCCCGCGGTATCGGTAGCCACAATATCGTACTGATCGAAGTTGGCTTCTTCGGTGAGATCCCACATTAACGCTCCGGGACTGGGCGTAAGTCCGTTGGGGTTCGTGACCGTAAATTGCGGGACGAGGGAGACGGGGGGAGCGCCAGTGGTAAACGTGCGGTCTTGATCGACCGCCTGGGACCCGTCGGCGTTCGTCACGTCGGCCCGCATGTGATAGGTCGTATTCGCCCTCATACCCGCCACCAGGATGTTCACCACCCCGCCCCCTGCCGGCGCAGTCTGCGCTGAGGTGTGCAGGCCGTAAGTTGTATCCGTTCCAAACTCGACGGAGACGGAAGCGCCTTGCGCGGCGCGGTAGGCGTACATCGCCACGAGCGGGTTATTGCTGGCAAACACCCCTGGCATTACCGTGAAGTTGGCGGCAGAACTGGTTCCGCCGCCCGGCCCCGGCGTCGTGACCAGCACCGGCAGAGTTTCCGGCACTTGCAGTGCGGAGGCCGGAATCGTCGCCGTCAGCGCGTCCGGATTCCAGTATAACGTCGCCACCGCCGCGCCGCCCACTTCCACCACCGAGCCGCGGGTAAATCCCGATCCGTTCACAGTCAGCTTGGTGTCCGCGCTGCCCACGGCAATTGCCGATGGCGCAATGGAAGATATGGCGGGTGGCGGATTCACGAGCGTCACTGTCGCCGAGGCCGACTGTGCGGAGTTCGATACGCTGGTCGCTGTCACCGTGACCGTATTGGGCGACGGAAGGTTTGTAGGCGCCGTATAAAGTCCCGAACTGCTGATCACCCCTGCCGTAGCATTTCCGCCCGACGAACCATCCACCGACCATGTAACGCCTGCGCTGCCCCCGCTCACGGTCGCGGTGAATTGCGTTTGTCCCATCAGCGCGACTTGCGCGGTTTGCGGGGTCAGGGAAACGGTAACCGCCGGGGGATTCTCTTGCGACGCACCTGTGGAACTTCCTCCACAGTCGAGCATGTAAGTTGAGCTGCAAAGAATAGTCAATGCTGCCAACCAGCAAAGCTGACCGGCTTTTTAAAACTCAAGATTTGATTGCGCTTCATAGCCGCATCGATGGGACTCATCGCGTACTCCTCCCCTTGGTCATTGGTCTTGACACGTTATGTTGACTTAGTTATTCGGGTGTCTACCCTAGAAGACTAGCATGCGCGTTCAGTTCCGGGCAACCCATATCTGCCCGGGCACACTGACCCTCGTTCCCCCTGGGCGGTCGCAGGGGTCTCAGTGAGAACTGATTCTTGCTGTCATCCCGAGGAACCGTGCGCGACGAGGAATCTCGCACGGGTTGAAAGATTCAGAGCGAGATTCTTCGCTCCGCTCAGAATGACAAGCGAAGGGCTCAGGATGACAGCGAAGGGCCAGAATGACAGCAAAGAGTCCGGAATGACAGCCTGAGTGAGGCTCTCACACAGTCCTCGCAGGCCCATGACCCAGCCCACACTTGCGCGATCGATCACTTCTGTGCAGGAGTGATCCGAACGTCATCCAGCCAAACCCTGCCGGCAATAAGATTGTCAAGCTTCTTGCTGGGCAGGCGCTTCAGCCTTACCACCAGCAGGCCGGTTTTGGGACCGGTGGCGAAATCCAAGAGCACCGCTGCCCAGCCGTCGGAAGTGCCGGTGAGGTCCTCTGTCATCTTGTCCAGGGCCGACGGGTTATACGCATCGTACACTTCGAGGCGCGGCCCGCTGTCCGTGGTAATGCCATCGGTCTTCATCAGGGCTTGAAGGTGGTAGGCCCGCCCCGGTGAGACCTTCACATACTGATAGACGTCCTGGTAGTCGAGGTTGTCCTTTCCCGGGAATTGGACCAGCAAAGCGTGCGAGGGCGAGTGAAAAGTCGAGTTGTCGACACCGGCATAGACCCCTTCCATTGGAACGATTCTCCAGGCGAAACCAAAATTCAGAAGCTCGTCCTCGAAGTCTCCATCGAAAATAATATTGGCACTCGAGAGCGCGGAGGAACTTCGAATCAGTCCTTTCTTCTGAAGATCAGTCCAAACCTGATAGGCGTCATCCGGCTTGTGTCCCGCAATGAGGGTGTCGATGTAAGGAGAAGCGTCTTTGGCGGAAAAATCCTCGCTTCCGTCCAGTATTCGCTTCCAGACAGGCGGCGCGTCGTCCAAATGATGTTGGGAGAGCAGGAAATTGAGATAACTGAATTCAGTATTTACCCGCTCCGGGATCAATTCCCCGAGAATCTTCCCCGGATCGTCGGTGGCTTTCCAGGCCAGATGGAAGACGTTATCGTCATACTGCGAGGTACCGGCCAGCACGAGCTTGAAATGATGAAGGGCCTCCTCGGTTTTTCCCTGCAACAGATAGAAATTGGCGAGTGGCCATTGATAGGCGGGAAGTTTGGGCGCCAGCAGGTCTACACGCCGGCGGCAAGCCTCTGCTTCGTCAACCCTGCCCTGAAACTGCAAAGCCACCGCCAAATCCAGCCACGTCTGAGGATCGTAAGCGTCAAGACGAGCGGCGCGGCGAAATCTCTCTTCGGCCTTGCCCAGTTGCATGTCGGCGGGGCTGTACTCGTAAAGACTTCCCAGCCGCATCTGGAAGTCAGCATTACTCGGGTCCAGTTTGACAGCTCGTTCGAGGTTGTCAGTGGTCGGTTTGTTGGCGAGCATCTCTGCGACGCACGTCCTGCCTACCCAAACGATGATCGCCGCGAAAATGGCAATTTCGACGGCGATTAATAACCACCTTAGGGCTTTCGGTCCTATCGCGATCTGCATATTTTCGTTCCTCTGACACGTGGGCACAGTCTGTGAGCGAAAAACCACCCCATTATACGCCAGCAGCTTTCCGAAAATCACGCGAAGTGTGTTGCTGGCGGTCTTTCAGTGTGAAGCAGGGATAGCTTTAACCCGTCATTTTAGACGAGTCGAAACAGCCGGCGCGGCATCTAAACCAGCAAAGGGCAAAATACGAGATATCTATGCGCGACTGTGAGGTTGCCATTGTTGGCGCCGGCCCCTATGGGCTTTCCATCGCGGCGCATTTAAGCGCGGCGGGTGTGGAGTTCCGCATCTTCGGCGTCCCCATGGAGAATTGGCGAACCGCAATGCCAGCGGGCATGTTCCTGAAGTCCGATGGCGCGGGCACGAATCTCGCGGATCCCGCCCACGCGCATACGCTGGCCCGTTACTGTTCGTCGCAAGGCTCACCATACAGCGATCACGGAACGCCAGTCAGCCTGCAAACGTTTGTCAGTTATGCCCTTTCATTTCAGCAGCGAATGGTACCCGACGTGGAGCAGTGCGAGGTTCGAGCCCTGGCCGCCAAGCCCGGCCTCTTCGAACTACGGCTCGAAAACGGAGAGAACCTGAGAGCGCGCAAAGTCGTCGTGGCAGTGGGAACCACGTATTTCGGGTACGTTCCTTTTCCACTTTCGAACCTGCCTCGGGAGCTCGTAACGCATAGCCGGGACCACTCTGATCTTTCCCGGTTCGCCGGCCGCGATGTCATCGTCGTGGGAGGAGGACAGTCAGCGCTTGAGACGGCGGCCTTGCTGCATGAACAGGGCGCCTCGGTGCAGCTTCTGGTGCGCAGGCCAGGCCTTAGGTGGAACCCTCTTCCGGCTTCGCCCGGGCGACTTCACCCGCTTGCCCCGCCCCACTCCGCTTTAGGGCAGGACTGGCGGGCCTGGTTTTACTGTAACGGTCCCGGCCTGTTCTATTACTTTCCGCAGAACTTCAGAACCACTGTCGCACTCGGCGCCCTCGGCCCGGCCGGCGCCTGGTGGCTTAAACGCCGCGTGCTCGGCCGCTTTCCTGCTTACCTTGGGCTCGAGATGCGAGAGGCCTGTGAATCGGGTGGGAGGGTCCGGATCTCCGCTGCTTCCGCTGACGGCCGCAGATCGGAACTGCTGGCCGATCACGTCATCGCCGCCACCGGGTACAAAGTCGATATCCACCGGCTACACTTCCTGGATTCCAGGTTGTCGGCCGGGCTGGGGCGCGAAGGCGCCGCGCCTGCGCTTTCCCCTCGTTTCGAAGCTTCAACACCCGGGCTTTATTTCGCGGGCTTGGCTACCGCCACGCAATTTGGCCCTGCCATGCGCTTCGTCTCCGGCGCCGAATATACAGCCCGCAAAATCGCACAATCCATCAAGCCCAGCAGTCGGGCTTCTCACAAATCGGTTGCCGTGGTAGCCGCTCCGGCCTCGAACGGCCAGGAGTTGATGCCGGCGAGAAAGTGGGGCAAAGGTGCCGAAGTTTGATTGCTCTGTGGCGGCGCTGGTGTTGAGCTTGGGCAAGCATCCTTTTCATCAAGGCTGCCTGGGCGCAATTCGAAGTCTGGGTAGGGCCGGCGTGCCGGTTTTTGCAACCCTGCCGAGCCGCTTTGCTCCTTCGGGGGGTTCCCGATACCTCAGCGGAAAATTCTATTCGATGGCGGAAGAGGTCAATGCCGGGCAGTTTCTTGAGTCCATGGCAGCTCTCGCTCGAGAGCTTGACTGCCCCACCGTCCTCGTGCCCACGGACGATTATTCGGCCATCCTCATCGCGGAGAACGCGGAAGCCTTGGCTTCAATATTCCGGTTTCCCCGGCCGCCCAGCGCTCTGCCGCGCACCCTCGCCAATAAACGAACCCTCTACGAGCTGTGCAAGGCGAGGGACATCGCCTGCCCGGCCACCTTCTTTCCCGAATCCCGGGCGGAGTTCCTGGATTTTGCGCAGCGGGTGCGTTTGCCTGTGGTAGTGAAAGCGATTGAGCCTTGGCGGGCTCCCAGCGGCCTCAGGAGTACAGTGCTCGTATCAGACCGGGATGAATTGATAAACTATTGCGATGCCCGCCAGGTTCCAGCCACGTCCGTGATGATCCAGGAGATGATCCCGGCGTCGACCTCGGAAGACTGGTTCGTGCATGGGTATTGCGACAGCGGTTCGAACCCTCTCGCCCTCTTTACCGGCGTCAAGCTACGATCGTATCCCCCCTTTGCAGGGCCCACCACGCTCGGCCGCGCGATCCGGAATGATTTTCTTCTGGGGCAGGCGACCGACCTTATGAAGTCGATCGGGTATTGGGGGATCATGGACCTTGATTACAGGTTTGACAAACGCGATGGCCACTACAATCTTCTCGATTTCAATCCCCGGGTGGGGGCGCAGTTCAGGCTGTTTCGAACCGCTGAGGGAACGGATGTGGTGCGCGCCATGCATCTCGACTTGACGGGGCGTGCGATCGAAGCGTCGCCACAGATCGAAGGGCGAACCTTCGTCTCGGAAGTCCACGACCTGTTCGCCAGTTGGGCGCATTTTCGAAACGGCAGTCTGACTCTGAGCGAGTGGCTTCGCTCGCTTCGCAGAATTGATGAGACTGCCTGGTTTAGCCCCACTGATCCCTGGCCGTTTTTCCTCCTGTGCCTTCATATGCCTGTCCGGGCATTCCGGCGCGACTCCCTGCCCAGGAACCTGAAGCGCACTGAGGAAATGCCGCATGCCTCCGCCGAGACGCTGCAACCCACGGAAGGTGAGCTTCCACCCAATTAGGCAGCCATCCGCCGGCTGCGGAAACCACGTCCCTTCTGGGAGTTACGTCAATCACGCGCGAGCGCGAGTCCATTGGACCGGCGCGGGGTCCCAGCTTTCGCGGGGACGACGATATTCATTGACTTGAGTGGAGAACAGCCCATCAATGCTGCCCGCGATATCGCCTCCTTGTTTCCCCGTCCGTTGCTTCTAGGAGAGGCTTGCCGGCACGGCGATCAACAAGCGGCTATAGAGACGGTACTCGCGTGGCGCCGTTAATCCTTTGAGTCCGGCGAAGGACCTGCGGACTACCTCCCCTTGCAGCAGGAGTTGTTGAGATTCCATAAGACCCATCGGTAAGGGCCATTCAGATGGTGGATCAGGTCCACCCGGGGAAGGTGCTCGTCCTCTCTAAACCAGAGGATCTTGTCGGTTTTTGCGTCGAAGAGCTTGGCCTGAATGTGCGAGCATGTGCCGCTCATTGGCCCGCTCATCGGCGTAACCGCTTCCCCGCAAGGAACCGGGCTCTATTCCCAGACTTCCAGGACTGCGTCCGCCTCTGTTTTTTCCGGCGCATAGTTGAGGCAGGTCTCGTGCGAGAGATTCTCGCTGATGTAGGAAACCGCGAT
>Ga0335078_10011290_pt1 | contig 13248 bp, 8 predicted proteins | sample Lox_Sample_32_FD_206711 | JGI IMG/M metagenome (GOLD analysis project Ga0335078, IMG submission 206711) | Soil microbial communities from Loxahatchee National Wildlife Refuge, Florida, United States - Lox_Sample_3.2 | ecosystem: Environmental > Terrestrial > Soil > Wetlands | place: USA: Florida... | reverse complement strand
CTACGCGAGCGCGGACGAGCTCCAAGCGCGCGCGAAGGATCTGCTCTCGCCGCGCGGATCGATCGCGACCGACCCGCGCACGAACGTGCTCATCGCGCGCGACATCTCCGGCAATTTGAATCACGTCGAAGAGTTGGTGCGCGCGCTCGACACGCAGACGCCGCAAGTTCTCGTCGAGGCGCGCATCGTCGAGGCCACGAGCAAGTACCTGCGCGACGTCGGCATCCAGTGGGGCGGCGACGCGACGTTCAGCGAAGCGACGGGCAATCCGACGGGCATCGCGTTCCCGTCGAGGCTCGGCGTCTCCGGCGGTAACTACGATCAATCGACGCCGACCGCCGGTCTCTCGCCGTTCACGCGCACGGTCTCGAACCCGAACTTCGCGGTGAACTTGCCCGCGGCCGTCGGCACCGACAGCGGCGGCGCGCTCGGTTTTTCGCTCGGGTCCATCGACAACAACATCAACTTGAACGTGCGTCTCTCGGCGGCCGAATCGAGCGGCATGGTGCGCATCGTGTCGTCGCCGCGCGTGCTCACGCTCGACAACCGCGAGGCGCGCATCGCGCAAGGCACGCTGCTTCCGTTCTCGCAGGTGTCCGCGCAAGGCGTTCAGACGACGTTCCAAGAAGCGAAGCTGCAGCTCCTCGTGAAGCCGCACGTCACCGCGGACGGAAGCGTCTCGATGCACGTGAAGATCAACCGCGACGAGCCGGACTTCACGCAAACGTCCGCGCGTGGCGATCCGACGATCCTCAAGCGCGAAGCCGAAACGGACTTGCTCGTGATGGACGGGCACACCGCGGTCATCGGCGGAATCTACACGCGCAACACGGGGCGCAACTTGGATCAGGTTCCGTTCTTCGGAGACATTCCGATCTTGGGCGTGCTGTTCCAACGGCGAAGGGCGAGCGACGAGCGCAACGAGCTCGTGATTTTCCTCACGCCGCGCATCGTGAATCGCGCCGAGTCGCTCGGGAGGTAGCTCCCGTGATCTGTCCGTACTGCGGCGCGACGTCCAAAGAAGACCATCCGAAGTTCTGCGCGTCGTGCGGCAAGACGCTCGACGCGCCGCACGCGCAGCCCGTCGCCGCGCCGAATCCCGGCGTGCTCGCCGTCGGCCAAGAAGAGACGTTCTTCGACGGACATCCCGCGGCGGTCGGCACGTTCGGCGCGCTCCTCTTGTGCATCCTGACCGTCGGTCTCGCGTATCCGATCCTCTGGCTCCGCGCGCGCGGCACGCACTACCGGCTCACGTCGCAGCGGGTCATCGTCGAGACGGGACTCTTCGGCAAGCGCGTCGATCAGCTGGACCTCTATCGCATCGTCGACTTCGTCGTGGAGCGCAGCTTCGGCCAGCGCATCATGGGCACGGGGGATCTCACCATCGACTCGATGGACAAGACGACGCCCATCACGCGCATCGCGGGCATCCGCACGAACGTGATGGGCCTCTACGAACGCGTGCGCGCGGCCGCCGAAGTGGAGAAACAGCGCCGCCTCGTTCGCCCGATGGACATCGAGCATCCGGTGTGAGCGAGAAGAAGTTCCCGCTCAAATTATTTTTCTTCGCGTTCTTCGGTTGGGCGTTCGACTTTTACGATCTCGTCTTGCTCGGGTTCGTGAAGGACGACGTGTCGAGGTCGCTCCACTTGGGACCGAGCGCGGAAGCGTGGATGCTCGGCGTCGCGCTCGGCGCGTCGGGGCTCGGCGGGATCGTCGCGGGCGCGCTCGCGGATCGTTTCGGCAAGCGGCACATGCTCGCGATCACGATCTTCTTCTACTCCGCGGGCTCGCTCCTCTCCGGTCTGGCGCCGAACCTCGCGTTCTTCTTGTTCGGTCGGTGCGTCGTGGGGCTCGGCGTGGGAGGCGAGTGGGCGATCGGCCACGCGATGGTCGCGGAGGCGATGGCGCGCGAGATGCGCGGTCGCGGATCGGCGCTGCTTCAATCGGGTGAGCCGGTCGGCGTCGCGATCGCGGCGCTCGTCGGGTACCTCCTCGTGCCGCACGTCGGATGGCGCGCGGTCATGATCGCGTCGAGCGCGACCGCGCTCCTCGCCGTCTTCGCGCGCCGCTCGCTTCACTTGCCCGACGACAAACCGGACAAACCCCCGAAGCTCGAATTCGTGCAGGTTGCACGCATTTCGTCGCGACTTTTCCGGGGTTTCGTGCTCGGCGTGTTCAAGCTCGGGACGTACTGGACCTGTTACACGTGGCTCCCGTCGTTCTTGATCAAGGAGATGCACCAAGGCGTCGGAAAGAGCATCGCGTGGATGCTCTCGGCGCAAGTCGGGCAGCTCACGGGGATGCTCGTCTTCGGACAAGTCGCCGATCGCGTCGGGCGGCGTCCCGCGTTCGCGATCTTCTCCGTGATCACCGCCGGCGCGATCGCGCCGCTCGCGTTTCGCTTCGAGTTTCTCTCCGCGCACCCCGCGGTCTTCTGGGCGACGATGACGACGCTCGGGTTCGGATCGGGTTGCACGGCGGGGTTCGGCGCGCTGCTCGCCGAGCTCTTCCCGACCGACGTGCGCGCCTTCGCGATGGGCACGACGTACAACTGCGCGCGCGCCGCGCAGCTCCTCGCGCCCGTCGTCGTTTCGTGGGCGGTCGCGTCGCACGGGCTCGCCGGTGGGCTCTCCGTCCCGCTCGTGCTCGCGCTCGGCACGGCGTCGTGGGTGTGGACGCTGCCCGAGACGCGCGGAATCGTGCTGCCCGGCGCGAAGGCGTGAGCTACCTTGGATGGTGGAGGTCGTCCATGCGCAGCTTGCTTTGGTTCGCGACGGTTCCGCTCACGATTGCGCTCGCCTGCGGCGGCGACGGCGGCACGAATTTCAACTTGGACGGCGGCGGCGGCAACGACGGCAGCGGCGATCTCGACGTGACGACTCCAATCACGGACGGCAATCCGGGATTCGGCGATTCCGCGCCTTCCGAATCCGGCGCGCCGAGCGACGCGAGCGGCCCCGAGGTCGACTACGTGTACGCGCATAGCCCGAGCGTGCTCTACAAAGTGGATCCCGTCGCGAAGACGATGACGACCGTCGCGGGGTTCTCGTCGAACTGCGCGACCGAGGAAGTGATCGACATCGCGATCGACGAGAACTCGAACGGCTACGCGACGACGTTCTCGGGCGTCTACAAGCTCGACTTGAAGACGGCGATCTGCACGCTCATCAAGAGCGGGAGCTATCCGAACTCGCTCTCGTTCGTTCCGGCGGGCACGCTCGATCCGAACGTCGAGGCGCTCGTCGGGTACAACGGGTCGACGTACGTGCGCATCGATCCGACGAGCGGGGACGTGACGACCGTCGGCGGGCTCACCGGAGGATACGCGTCGAGCGGCGACATCGTGTCCGTGAAAGGCGGCGGAACGTTCCTCACGGTGACGGGCAACGCGTGCGGCGATTGCTTGCTCCAAGTCGATCCGAAGACGGGCGACATGATCCAAAACTACGGGAGCGTGAATCACAGCGCGGTGTACGGGCTCGCGTTCTGGGCGGGCACGGCGTACGGGTTCGACGACGCGGGCCAGCTCTTTTCGATCACGTGGCAAAACAATCAGCTCGTCACGACGAACATTCCGACGACTGGCGGGCTCGAGTTTTGGGGCGCGGGCTCGACCACGAGCGCGCCGGCGACCTCGAGCGACGGCGGCGGCATCCCCATCAACTAAAGCAGTCGGAAGTGTCCAAGGTGCGTCCACGCGTCGAGCGTGTCGTCTTCGCGCGGCGTCGGACCCATGTTGTGGATCAAGAGCGGGATGCCGCGCGGGCCCATCCTGTCGCTCACGACGCCGACGTGCTGCGGTCCGCACGCGGGGCACGCCGTGAACGAGATCACGACGACGTCGCCGGGCGCGTAATCGGAGTCCTTCGCGAGCGCCTTCGCGTGACGCCGCAAGTACGTGAGGAGCGGTCCGACGCGCCTGTGATCGATGTTCGAATCCGGATGCTTCACCCACGGATCGTACGCGGCGACGTTCTTCGTGACGTCTTCGTGCACGAGCTTCTGCAGATCGATCCCCGCGGCGCGATAGCCGCGCACGACGACGTCGGTGCAGACGCCCGTCGCGTCGTCGACGTCGCCGTTCGGATACGCGATGCCGACGTAGCTCGGATCGTAGACGACGCCGCGTGACACTTCTTCGCGCGCGCGTGCCACGACGCGCGCAGCGGGCGTGAGTGGGACGAAAGCGGATGGTGACGCGGAGGTCGATGCGGACGGCGCAGGCGTCGAGACCTTGGCGGACTCCGCGACGGTCGCGCTGGGCGCGGCGGTCGTGCACGCGGCGACGGCGAGCGCGAGCGAAAGCGAACGCATCCGAGGGATCAGACGCGCGAGGAGCGCAGAAGTTTTGTCTACGACACGGTCTGCGCGCGCGCCCTCGGGATGCTCCTGCCGTTCTCGTAGGTCGTCAGAAACTTCACGAGGTCTTCGCGCACGGCGCAGCGCAGGTCCCAGAGCGCCACGGCGTCTTTCGCCGAGACCGTCGCGCGGAGCTGGAGTTGGTTCGCTTGCACTTCGGTAACCTCGAGCAGGCACGTTCGGCCGTCCCACTTGTTCGAGCGTTTGCACGACGCCTCGAGCTCTCCGCGGAGCGCGTCGAGCGGCGTCATGAAATCGGCGGGCAAGGTGACGTATCCGCGGAGCGCAGAGCCGAGCTTCGTCCAGTTCTCGAACGGGTGCTCGAGGAAGCGCCCGATGGGCGCGACGAGACGGCGATCGTCGACGAGCCGCAACACGACGTACGTGAGGTGAATCTCCTCGACCACGCCTTGTTGCGAATCGACGACGACGGTGTCACCGATTCGCACGGGCTGCGCGATCGAAATCTGAACGCCCGCGATGATCGCGCCGAGCGACTTCTGCGCGGCGAGGCCGATCGTGATGCCCGCGATGCCCGCCGACGCGAGCAAGCTCGTTCCCACGCTGCGCACGACCTCGAACTGAAGGAGGATCGCGGCGATCGCGATCACGAACACGACGATCGACGCGACGCGATAGAGCACGGTGAGCTGCGTGCGGAGCCCGCGCGATTTGAACTCGCCGTCGCCTTCGCTCGCGCGCTCTTCGAGCCAATCCGCGCCGCCGCCGATGAATCGAATCACGAGCCACGCGATCGACGTGATGGCGAGCGCGGAGAGCACGTGCGAGAGCGTGAGCCACGCGTTGTCGGAGAACGCGAGCTCCGTCGCGCCCGCGCGAAACAAGAGGACGATGAAGAGCAAACGCACGGGTCGCGTCGCGGTCTTCACGAGGTGATCGTCGAGCGTGGTCGACGTGCGGCGCGCGATGCGTGACGCGACCGCGAGCAGCGCCCACGCGAAGAAGCGCGCGAGCACGAACGACGCGACGGCGAGCACGAGCAGCCCCATCCATTGCCACGGCGCCATCGCGAGGACGTACGGCTCGCGCAGGAACGACGGCATGCGCTCCTCGAATCCATGCGGTCCGAACGTCGCTTTGAGCTCGGGGATCGCGGCGACGGTCGCGCGCGAGAGGACCCACCGCCGCACGCCGTCCGTGAAACCCGCGCGCGAAAGCTCGATGGGCACCGAACCGTCTTCGATCGCGAGCGTCGCGACGGTGATCGCGCCGGGCGCGTCCGGCGCGTCGGGGATCGAGCTCGCGTCGACGGACGTGTGGCGCTCGACGACGAAGCACAGCGTGCGCGCGAGCTCGGCGGATTCGCTCGCGCGCGGCGCGGCCCGCGTGTCCATGAAGCGCGCGGCGCGCGAAAAATTTCCGCTCGCGCACGCCGCTTCGAACCCCGTCATGGCGCGCCGCGGCGTCGATCGATCGAGTGACGCGTCGCCGACCGAGAGCGGAGCCGCGATCGCCGCGCTGCACAAAAGCCACACCGCGAAAAACACGAGGACGCGCATTCGGCGAAGATTGTCGACAAGCGCCGTTCCGTGCAACAGTCGCCTTTCCCATGCCCAACCATCGCCTGCACGACCGCTGCGGCTGCGGAGCCGCGCGCGGCGTCATCGAGCGAGGTGCGTCCGCGCGCCCGTTCGCCTTCGCGGGGACGCCGCGCAACTTCGAACGCGATCGTCCGTTTTCGATCGAGCACCTCGCGGCGAAGATCGATCTCGACGTGCCGAACAAATCGATCCGCGCGACCGCGACGCTCACCGTCAGGCGCGTCGACGCGAGCGCGGCGGAGATCGATCTCGACGCCGTCGGTTTCACGATCGAGAGCGTGAAGGTCGACGGCAAGACCGCCGAGCACCGTTACGACGGTCGATCCCTCGTGATTTCCCTCGCGAAAAACGTGCACAATGCAACGATCGACGTCGCGTACCGCGCGACGCCGCGACGCGGTTTGTATTTCCTCGAGCCCGACGAGCACGTGCCGGACCGTCCGAAGCAAGTGTGGAGTCAGTGCCAGGAAGAAGACGCGCGTCACTGGCTGCCGTGCCACGACAAACCGCACGTGAAGATGACGACCGAGATCACCGTGACCGCGCCGAGCGGGTGGCGCGTGCTCGGCAACGGCGAGCTCACCGCGGAGAAAGGATCGACGTTCACGTGGACGATGCGCGAGCCTCACCCGAGCTACTTGCTCACGCTCGTCGCGGGCGAGTTCTCCGTGCTCGAAGGAGACGCGGACGGGATTCCGCTCTCGTATTGGGTTCCGAAGGGACGCGAAGACGACGCGAAGAAGACGTTCGAAAAAACGCCGGAGATGGTGAAGCACTTCGGCAAGCTCGTCGGCGTGAAGTACCCGTGGAACAAGTACGCGCAGATCGTCGTGAGCGATTTCATCTTCGGCGGGATGGAGAACACGACCGCGACGACGCTCTACGAGCACACGCTCCTCGACGCGCGCGCGCGCATCGACATCACGAGCGACGATTTGATCGCGCACGAGCTCGCGCACCAGTGGTTCGGCGATTTCGTCACGTGCCGCGACTGGTCGGAGGGTTGGCTCAACGAAGGCTTCGCGACGTACTTCGAGCACGTGTGGCGCGAAAAGGATTTGGGTCACGACGAGTACGAATATGGCCTGCTCTCGGACCTCGAGGGCTACACGAGCGAAGCGAGCGGACGTTATCGCCGCGCGATCGTGTGCCAGGACTACGATTCGCCGCTCGATTTGTTCGATCGACATTTGTACGAAAAGGGCGGGCTCGTGCTCCACATGCTCCGCACCGAGATCGGCGACGACGCGTTCTACCGCGGCATCGGCTCGTACTTGAACGCGAACGCGAAGAGCATCGTCGAGACGCGCGACTTGATGCGCTCGCTCGAGAAGGCGAGCGGCAAGAGCCTCGGAAAATTCTTCGAGCAGTGGGTGTATCGCGCGGGCCATCCGGAGCTCGAGATCACGCTCGCGTGGGACGACGGCGTGCTCGCGTGCGACGTGAAGCAGACGCAGGGCGCGACGGACGGCGTGCCGAACGCGTTCGATCTCGTGCTCACGCTCGACGTCGTGAGCGGCGGAACGACCGAGCGCAAGAAACTGTCGATCACGCAGCGCGCGGAGGCGTTCGCGGTGCCGTGCGCGAAGCGTCCGGACTTCGTCGTCGTCGACGGCGACATGCGCGTGCTCGGCGAAGTGACGTTGAAGGCGCCGGGCGACATGCTGCGAAATCAGCTGAAAAACGGGCGATCCGCGCGCGCGCGGTGGCTCGCGGCGCACGCGCTCTCGCGCGTCGACGATCCTCCGACGATCGAAGCGCTCTCCGATCGGTTGAAGGACGAAAAAGAATTTTGGGGCACGCGCGTGGAGGCCGCCGGCGCGCTCGCGCGCATTCGCGGGAGCGACGCGTACGCGGCGCTCGCGTCGCAAGCGAAGACGAAGCATCCGAAGGTGCGGCGCGGCGTGGTCGCGGCGCTCGGGGCGTTCAAGACGCAAGACGCGTTCGACGTGATCAAGCCCATCGCGCTCGGCGACGAGAGCTACCTCGTTCAATCCGACGCGGCGCGCGCGCTCGGAAAGACGAAGCAACCGCAAGCGCTCGACGTGCTCGTCGACGTCGTCGATCGCAAATCGTGGGCCGACGTGATTTCGGTCGGCGCGCTCGACGGGATGGCGGCGATGCGCGACGACCGCGCCGTGCCGCACGTCGTCGCGCGCACGCGGTACGGTCACCCCACGCGCGCGCGGCGCGCGGCGATCGGCGCGCTTCCGAAAATCGCCGGCGACCGGCGCGCGCGAGAGACGCTCGAGGATCTCCTCGACGATCGTGATCCGTATTTGCGCGTCGACGTCGTTCGCGCGCTCGGCGAGGTCGGCGATCCCAAGGCGCGCCCGGCGCTCCGCACGAAGCTCGACAGCGATCTCGATCCGCGCGTGCGCCGGCGCATCCGCGAAGCGCTTCGCGATCTCGGCGGCGACGGAAAGCGCGCGACCGACGCGCTCCGCGAGGAAATCGAGAAGCTCCGCGGCGAGCTCGCGGAAGTCCGCGCGCGCGTCGGGAAGGTCGAGGCGAAGAGCGGCAAGAGCGACACGAAATCGAGCGCCCCGAGCGTGAAGGCGAAGAAGAAACCGAAGAAGCGCTGAGCGTGACGGCGCTCTTCTCGCTCACGCTGCTCGCGAGCGCGTTTCTCCTCTTCTGCATCGAGCCGCTCGTCGCGAAGATGCTGCTCCCGATCGCGGGCGGCGTGCCGGCGGTGTGGAGCACGTGCCTCGTGTTCTTCCAGTCGACGCTGCTCGCGGGCTACGCGTTCTCGCATTTCACGCTCGAGAAGCTCGGCGCGCGGCGACAATCGCTCGCGTATTGGATCTTGTTTCCCGCCGCGCTCGTCGCGCTTCCGATCGTGCTTCCGTCGCGCGAGCTCGGTGGGCATCCCGCGCTCGCCGTGCTCGCGCTCCTCACGACTTCGGTGGGCGTTCCGTTCTTCGTGCTCTCGACGCTCGCCCCCTCGCTCCAGCGTTGGTTCGCGGCGACCGGGCACGCACGCGCGCACGACCCGTATTTCTTGTACGCGGCGTCGAACGTCGGATCGCTCGGCGCGCTCGCGGCGTATCCGTTCTTGATCGAGCCTTCACTCGATCTCGACGTGCAGTCGCGCGCGCTGCGCCTCGGGTTCGTCGCGCTCGCGATTCTCTGCGCGGCGTGCGCGTGGCAAGTGCGTCCCGAGGCCAAGGCGTCGCACGCCACGAACGCGGCACCGCGCATCGCGTGGGCGCGGCGCGCACGCTGGGTCCTCCTCGCGGCGATTCCCTCCGCCGAGCTCGTCGCGGTCACGTCGTACGTCACGACCGCCGTCGCGCCCGCCCCGCTTTTGTGGGCCCTTCCGCTCGCCGCGTACCTCGTGTCGTTCGTCGTCGTGTTCGCGCGAAGACCGATCGCGTCGCACGCGACGTTCGCGCGAAGGCTTCCGTTCGCGATCGTCGTCGGAATGCTGCTCGTCGTGACCGGCGCGAACAGTCCGGCCTGGCTCGTCATCGCCCTTCACGTCCTCGTGCTCTTCGCAGTGTCCGCATTTTGTCACGGCGCGCTCGCCGAGGATCGACCGGGCGTCACGCGCTTGGCGGAGTTCTACACGTGGATGTCGCTCGGCGGCGCGCTCGGCGGCGCGGCGGCCGCGCTGGGCGCTCCGCTGATCCTCAAGCAACCGATCGAGTATCCCGTGTGCTTGCTCCTCGCGCTCGCGTGCTTGCCCGCGGCGAAGTCTCCGACGTGGGTGCGCGTCGTCGCGGCGTGCGCCGTCGCGATCGCGATCGCGAGCGACGCGATCTTCGGGAGCTGGGCGACCGGTTTGCTCGCGACCGCCGTGTCCGGCGCGTCCGTGCTCGTCGCGCTCGCGCTCGATGGACATCCGCGCGCGATGACGTGGGCGCTCGCGGGGATTCTCCTCGTGCGAACGTGGTCGGCGGACGCGCGCGGTCACGTGCTCGTGCGCGCGCGGAGCTTCTTCGGCGCGTTCGCCGTCGTGCGCGACAAAGGCGAGACCGCGCTCATGCACGGCAACACGATGCACGGGCTCGAGATCGATCGCGCGAGATCCACGCCGACGCTCTACTACGCGAAGACCGGACCCATCGGCGACGTCCTCGCGCTCGCGCAATCACGCGATCGCCCGCTGCGCGTCGCGCTGGTCGGGCTCGGCGCGGGGACGCTCGCGACGTACGCGCGCCCGAGCGAGACTTGGCGCTTTTTCGAAATCGATCCCGCGGTCGTGCGCATCGCGGAGGACCCCGCGTACTTCACGTTTCTGCACGACGCGTTCGGCGATCACGCGGACGTCGTCGTCGGCGATGCGCGCATCGAGCTTCAGCGCGATCCGACGCAGTGGGATTTGCTCGTCGTCGACGCGTTCACGTCGGACGCGATCCCGACGCACCTCCTCACGCGCGAAGCGTTCGCGATGTATCGGCAAAAGCTCTTCCCCGGCGCGATGATCGCGTGGCACGTGTCGAATCGTCACCTCGATCTCGGGCCCGCGCTCGCCGCGCTCATGGACGACGCGCGCTGGTCGCTCTTGATCCGCGATGATTCGATCGCGAACGATCGCGGAAAGTCCGCTTCGATTTGGATCGCGAGCGCGGCGTCGATGGATGAGCTCGCTCCGCTCCGCGCGCGCGGTTGGACGGACGTCGCGCGCCGCGCGGGATTTCGCGTGTGGACGGATCAGCGCGCATCGATCGTGACGGTCTGGAAGTAGCTGCTAAGCTCGGTGTCGTGCTCACGCTGACGGGGACGCTGCTCGCTGGCAAGTATCGCGTCGGCGCGCGACTCGGCGGCGGCGGAATGGGCGAAGTGTACGAGGCTTTGCAGGAAGACCTCGGTCGACGCGTCGCGATCAAAGTGATGAGCGGACCGATGGCGAACGATCCGCAACTGCTCCAGCGCTTTCAGCGCGAGGCGCGCGCCGTGGCCGCGCTCGGACATCCGCACATCGTCGCCGTCACCGATTTTCAGGACAACCCGGGCGAGCCGCCGTTTCTCGTGATGGAGCGCCTCGTCGGCGAGTCGCTCGGCGACATGCTCGAGCACGATCCGATGATCGATCCGATGCGCGCGTGTCGCATCGCGGAACAAACGCTCTCGGCGCTCGCCGCCGCGCACGACGCCGGGCTCATTCACCGCGACGTGAAGCCCGACAACATCTTCGTCTGCAAGACGGACACGGGTTCCGATCTCGTGAAGCTCCTCGACTTCGGCGTCGCGAAGGCGCTCGAGGAAGGACCCAACAAGCTCACGAGCACGGGCGCGGTCGTCGGGACGCTCGTCTACATGGCGCCCGAGCAAGCACGCGGTGAGCCCATCGACGCGCGCGCCGACGTCTACGCGCTCGGCGCCGTGCTCTATCACATGCTCGCGGGACAGACGCCGTTCCCGACGACGACCGCCGCGCGCCTCCTCGCCGCGGTGTGCAACGAGACGCCCATGCCGATCGGCGCGATGCGACCGGATCTCGATCCGGCGCTCGTCGGGATCGTGCAGCGCGCGATGATGCGAGACGTCGCGCAGCGGTATCCGTCGGCGCGCACGATGATGCACGCGCTCGGATCGTTCATGCGCGGCGAGCCCATCAGCGCGCCGTCGCACAACAGGACCGATCCGATGTCCGCGACCGCGCTCGCCGCGCCCGGAGGGTACACGACGGGCGCGCCGGTTCCGTTCTCGGGCACGCCGGCTCCGAGCTCGCCGGTGCGACCGCCGCCGACTCCGCACCCGTACACGCCGGTTCCGCAGCCGCAAGCGAACTACGTCACGCCGTCGCCGTATCTGCATCCCGGGAGCGGCGGCGGCGTCGTCGTTCCGCCCTACGCGATTCAACCTTCGATGCCTCCGCCGTCGTCGCGCAGCGGGGTCGTCATCGCGGGCGTGGTTCTGCTCGCGTCGCTCGTGGGCGCGGGCTCCGTCGCGCTCGTGATGCGCGCGCGGCGCTCGACCGCGTCCGTCGCGCCCACGATCGCGACCACCGCGCCCGCCGCGCCCACGTCGGTGGATCTCACCGGCGCGACGAGCGCCGGCGGCGAGATCTCTTCGCTCTCGCCCATTCCATCGGGCACGACGGCGTCGCCGATCGCGACCACGCCCAACGCGCCGACGCTCAACGTGGCGCCGACGAGCACAGGCGCGCCGAACCCGTCGCTCGCCGGTCAGAGCACGTCGCAGCTCATCATGACGATGACGAAGGCGCACACCGCCGGCGACGGACGAACGTGCCTCGACGCGTACGACAAGCTCCGCGCGCAACCCGACTTCAGCGATCCCGCGAACGGCTACGCGATGATTCACGCCGACTGCTTGATGAGCGCGGGTCACTGCGACGAAGGCCGCAAGATCCTCCACGACTACTTCAGCTCGCCGCGCCCCGTCATGACGCAACTGACGCCGCAGCAAATCGACATGAGCGTGTCGTCGATGGCGCAGACGTATTGCCCGATCAGTCAGCTCACGCCGCCCGAGCGCGCGCAGCGCGCGCAGACGCTCCTCTATCGCGCGCAGAGCTCGAAGGACACGGCGGGCGCGGTGCGCTACGCCGACGAGCTCGCCGCGCAGATCCCCGCGCTCCCGCAGACCGAAGAGGAGCGCCGCAAGATCATCGGCTACGAGTTCGCCATCGGACGCGCGTACGCCGAAGCCGGTCGGTGCGCGGACGCGAAGCGCCACTTCCGCGCCGAGTGCACGATCACCGCGCCCGCGGCCGCCGACCGCTGCGCGGACGGCTTGCTCAATTCTCAGGCTGCGTGCAAAACGGCTCCATGACCGATCCGATTCGAGTCGAGATGCGCGGCGCGATCGCCGTGTGGACCATCGACCGCCAAGACCGAAGCAACAGCCTCTCGCGCGACACGCTCTTTTCCTTCGGAAAGCTCGCGCGCGAAAGCGTGCATAATGCAAACATTCGCGCGATCGTGATCACGGGCGCGGGCGACAAGGCGTTCTGCGCGGGCGCGGATTTGAAAGAGCGTCAAGGGATGAGCGAGAACGACGTGCGCAAGCAGGTCGAGCTCTATCGAAGCGAGCTCGGTCCGCTCGATCGATCGCCGGTGCCGGTCGTCGCGGCGATCAACGGCGTCGCGTTCGGCGGCGGGCTCGAGCTCGCGCTCGTGTGCGATCTGCGCGTCGGCGCGGCGCACTGCAAATTGGGTTTGCCGGAGACGTCGCTCGGGATCATTCCGGGCGCCGGCGGGACGCAGCGCTTGCCGCGCGTCGTCGGCGAGGCGCGCGCGAAGGAGATGATTTTGCTCGCGCGTCCGATCGACGCCCAGGCGGCGCTCGCGTGGGGACTCTTGAACCGCGTGACCGAAGCGGGCAAGAGCGTCGTCGACGACGCCGTCGA
>Ga0335078_10011289_pt1 | contig 13248 bp, 11 predicted proteins | sample Lox_Sample_32_FD_206711 | JGI IMG/M metagenome (GOLD analysis project Ga0335078, IMG submission 206711) | Soil microbial communities from Loxahatchee National Wildlife Refuge, Florida, United States - Lox_Sample_3.2 | ecosystem: Environmental > Terrestrial > Soil > Wetlands | place: USA... | reverse complement strand
CCCCAAGTGCCGCCACGACCACCGGCTCAAACAGCAGCCCGGGTGGAAGGTCGATCAGCTCCCCGATGCCGCCTTCCGGTGGACCACGCCGTCCGGGCGCAGCTACCACACCGAACCAACCCGGTACCCCACCTAGCTGCCCTGGAGCTGTTCGGAGTTGCCTGCTTCAGGTTCCGGTTCCGGGCTCCGCTTCAGCTTGCCGGTGCTTGCTGCCGGACCGGATGGGTATGCCCGCGAGCATGAAGCCGAGGGTGAGGTGGGCGGTCGCGGCGGAGCCGCTCACCCGCACATGTCCCCAGCCGGGGAAGATGTGCACCCGCCCGTCCTGGACGCCCGCGGCGGTGCCCTGGAACAACTCCCGGGTATAGAAGTGGTCGTGGCCGCCGCCGATGACCAGGGTGGGGGCCGTGACGCGCGGCAGCTCGGCTTCAACATCGAAGGCGTCCTCGGCGTCCAGGGTGGCCAGCACATCAGTGGGGTCAGCCGGAACCATCGGCCTGGCCGCCAGCCGGGACAGCGGGCGTGCCGGACCGCGTAGCGGACCGGGAAGCATGGCCGTCATCACCGATGCCCACGCCTGCCGGGGCTCTCCGGCCCGGATCAGCCGCGCCATCTCGGCCTGCAGCTCACGCCCGCGCGGCCCTAGCCGGTACGCCGCGGCAACCAGCACCAGCCGCCGCACGAGGTCAGGCCGGTCGACAGCAAGCTGCAGCGCGACCGACCCGCCGGTGCTGGTGCCTTGCAGGAACACCGGCTGGCCGAGGTCGTGCTCGATCGCGTTGGCCAGATGCCCGGCGATGTCTGACATCGACTCGCCAGGTTGGAGTCCTCGCTTGCGGTTAACGACATAGACGGTGAAGTCGCGCGCCGACGGCTTGGCGGAGGCGAGGGCCAGCCGACGCTGCCAACCCTCCGGCACGTCGTGCTCGGGGGTCAGGCCCGGCACCATCACCAGCGGCGGGCCCTGGCCGATCTTCAGGTAAGGAGCGTCGTCATGCAGGAACCCGGAAGACTCTCGTGCTGGCATCGCGTACCTCTCCTTTCCTTTCAGGCTCATCCTGGACCGCCGACTCGGTCGCCGACAGCCGACGGGCACGCGGTCCATCATGTGACCTTGCTCGCTTCGAGGGATGTGCTGCTGCGCCGCAGGCGCTCGCGCCTGGAGACAACGCGCGGCCCCGCCGCGCGTCAGCTCGATCACGTCCTGGAGGCGCTGCGGGCACCGGAGCTTGTTCGGCACCTGAACACCGACGGCATGCCGATCGGTGCCATGGCCAAGCGCCGGTGCGCCTCGCGGTCGAAGCCCTTCTACGGTAGGCCCGCGTGCGGAACCTCGACGGTCGTCGTCAGCAACGCAGCCTCGCGCGCAGCTGACCGTGCCTCTTCGAAAAAGTCGGGCGCGGCGCACGCGATGAGCGTCCGCCCGTCCTCGCCGCCGAGTCCGCATGCGAACACGCCCAGCCCCTCGGGCATCTCGATCTCATCGACGATCTGGCCGCCGGGGGCGACGCGGCACAGCCTTGCGCCCAGCGCGTTCGCCGCCCACACATGCCCCTCAGCGTCCAGCGCGCAGCCATCGGGAGCGAAGCTGACCGCGGAGAGCATGGTCGCCATGTCGGCCGGCTCGGGCGCCGCCTGGACCTGCGCCCACACGTGCCGGTCGGCCAGCGAGCCGTCAGGGGAGATCTTGAAGGCCGTGAGGCGGGCGGCGAACGTCTCGGCCACGATCAGCGTGCCATCGTCGGTGATCACCGATCCGTTGGGGAACCACAGGTCACGCGCCACGATCGTGGCGGCACCGTCGGGGTCGATGCGCACCAGGCTGGCTGGCGCGGGCTGGCCGCCGCCCATGATGTCGAAACCGAAGTTCCCTGCGTACGCACGGCCTTGGCGGTCGACGACCATGTCATTGAGATGACCAGTGGTCAGCTTGCCCACGTCGGCATGGACCGCGACGCTGCCGTCGGAAGCCCGTCGCAGCACGCGCCGGTCCTTCATCGAGGCGACGAGCAGGTCGCCGCCGGGCAGCCAGCCCATCCCCGACGGCTGGCCCTCGACCTCCATCACCTGCTCCTCGCGGCCATCGCGGTCGTAGGTGAAGACGGCGTGGCGGTAGAAGTCCGAAGCCCACCACCGGCCTTCGTGCCAACGCGGGCACTCGAAATAGCTGCCACCCTCGAACAGCGGTGTCAGGATTCGCGCGCGGGCCATGTCCGGTCCCTTCAGGCCACAGCCGCCTTCGCGGCTGTCATGAATACCTCGAGCTCCCGGCGGATGCCGGGCCCGCAGGGCTGATAGACGAGCTCGGTCACGCCGGCCTCAGCGAGATCGCCGATCCGCGCGCGGAGCTCACCGGCGGTTCCGCTGAGCGTCACCTGCCCGAGCATGGCGTACCCGCCCGCGTCCCACGCCGCCTGGTCGGCCTCGCTGAGGCCGACGCAGTGCTGATCGTGGACGGCGAGGTGACGCTCGGCGGGCGGCGTCCGGTCAATCACCGCCTGCCACTCCGGCCCGCCCGGCAGCTCCGACAGCGGCATACCCAGCTCGTAGGCACCGTGGTAGGCAAGCGCGAGCCCGGGTCCTCCCGCCGCGCGCACCCGTTCGGACCGCAGATCCTCCCCGTCGTCCAGGACGGTCCCCCAGAACAGGTAGGACACACGCGAGAACTCCCTGGCGAACTGAGGGATCGCAAGGGTCGCGAACAGGCCGTCGCCCAGCTCGTGCGCCACCGCGCGCCCTTTCGGTCCCAGCGCGGCGACGATGACAGGCACCTCGACCGGGCGCGCGGCGGCGTGGCCAGGCGGATGGAGCATGCGCATCCGGGCGCCTTCCCACTCGACCGTCTCGCCGCGCAGCAACCCGCGGTAGGCGCGGATGTAGGCGTCCATGTACGACCAGGGGATAGCGCGATAGCCCATCGCCCGGCGTCCGGTAAAGCCTGTGCCGAAGGCGACGGCGACGCGGCCGGGCGCCAGCGCCGCAAGCGCGGCGGTGGCCGCCGCGTTGACCATCGGGTGGCGCAGCGTGGGAACCAGGACGCCCGGGCCGAGGCCGATGCGCTCGGTTCGCTCCGCCGCCAGCGCGAGCGTCATCCACACATCCGGGCTTTGCTGCGGCGTGTCGTACAGCCAGGCGCGCCCGTAACCCAGCTGCTCCGCGAGCTCGACGTGCTGGGGCGAGTCGAGCGTCGTGGGAAATGCGCAGGATATCTCCATCGGCGCCCCTTCCCTCAATGCCGTGCGGCGCGCCAGGGCCCTCTTCCAGGTATTGTCCCATACTGGGCGCCGGTCAGCCCCATCGGTGCCTACAGGGCGGACGCCGGGAGCGCGTCGAGCGTGCCGATGGTCTGGGCGAGGGCGAGGATCTGGCCGTACATCAGGCGCTGGTCGAGCTTGTCCAGGTCAAGCAACTGCGGCTGCTGCGCGTCCCCGGCCTGCAGCAGGTAGGTGGGCGAGGGGCACAGCGAGACGGTGCCGAGCCCGGCCGCGTACAGCGATGATCCCTCGCCGAAGTAGGCCGGGAGCGATCCGGGCCGCACGGTGGCCACGGGATAGTCCGGCCAGCCGCTGGCGTTGACCGCCCTGACCGCGGACAGGTACGCGTCCTTCTCGGCGTTGATCAGGCTCAGAATTTTCCGCTGCATGGTGTAGGTGGCGCTCCACTCCGATCCGCCGGTGGGCACGTACTGCCCGGTCTCGGGGTCGTCGGTCCACATCGTGGCGCCGAGGTGCTCGGCAGTCACGCCGAGCACGGCGGCCCGGAGGATGTGCGGGTGGTCGAGCATCCAGGTGCTGACGGCGCCCTGGCCGATCTCGGGGTGGACGGGGTTCAGGATGGTGCGGCTGAACTGCGGCAGCTGGAAATGTCCGGTGACCAGCGCGAAATACATGTCGCGGTTGCGTGAGGGCAGGGCCGCCAGGTGCCGGGCCAGGGCGAGGAGCCCGAGCCCGCCGTTCTCCTCGACGGCGTTCGGCCCGTCGGTGTGGGTGTTGATGATGATGTTCTGGCCGGTGTCTCCCGAGCCTTTGAGCCAGCCCCAGACCGTTTCGGTCGCCGCGCCCGTGGTGATGTCCGCGGTGAGCACGAGCGTGGCGGTGGCCTGGCCGCCCGCGGCCAGTCCGGCCAGCTCGGTGCCGGTCGAGTCGCCGACCCAGACGGCGGGGCAGCCGGGATCGCCGGGGGCCGGCAGGCCCGATGCGGCCGGATAGGCCGTGATGAACGGGTTGTACTGGTTGACGACCTCATCGTCGGGCAGCCCGGTCCAGGCGACGACCACGCCGAGCACTCCGGCGTTCTTCGCGTCGAGCAGCGGAACCGGCTCGAATATGCCCTGAAAGAGAGGATTGGTCAGCGCCGCGGCGTACGCCGCGTAGTCGATGGCTGCCAGGGCGGAGATCTGGCCCGGCACGTACCCGCCGGTCGGCGTCTGGGCCAGATCCAGCGAGAACTCGGCCGGCGCGGCCCGGACCAGGGCGATCGCGCCCCGGGCCGGCGCCCAGAACGCCTCGGTGTAGCCGCTGACGACCGGGTTGCCGGCCGGGAACAGGCCGAGATCGACCAGGCGGCCGGTCACGCCGCCGGGCGGCGTCTGCCCGGAGTAGGGATAGTAATAGGTCAGCGGGACCGGGCCCGAGCGGCCCGCAGGCCCCGGGACGCTGACCGTCAGGGCGAACTCGCGGGCCAGCCACCGGCTGAAAGTCAGCCGGTCGGTCTGCATCGTGAAGCCGGGCACCGCCGACAGCTGCCCGGCAAGCCAGTCCACATAGGCCGCATGACCGCTGCTGCCCGTGTAACGGGTTCCGAACCCGACGAGCTGCTCTTGCCACTGCCACACTTCCGGCAGGCCGGGCATGCCCGTGGCCGTACCGCTGGTTATCGTGTTCATTCTCGGTCCTCAGCTCTCTGTGTCGTTCAATCCCCCTGTGACACTGCTCAGACCCGGCGCGCCTGGCACCGGACTCCACTACTGACTCTCGGTGAGAAGCTCACGCGAGAGTCAGGGACAAACGTCACCGATGTTCAAGGCCGAAGCCCGGGCACAATCACCGCTCTGATCTCCGTCAGGCCGTACCGTCTCGGTTAACCGGTTGCTGGCCGCCGTCGCCGCGACGATACTGTCGCGGTGTTCTCGGATGCCGACGCCGCCGCGCTGTATGACCTGCTGAACCCGTGGGATCCCGGCCAGTCACCGGGCGACCGCTTCTATCACGAGCTGGTCATGGCCGCGGACTCGGTGCTGGACGTCGGCTGCGGCACCGGCGCCATGCTGGCCTGCGCCCGCGAGCACGGCCATCGCGGCCGCCTGGCAGGCCTTGACCCGAACCGGGCCGCGCTGGACCGGGCCCGGCGCCGGGCCGACATCGAGTGGGCCCAGGGCACGGCAGCGGACGCCAGATGGACGGCCGGCTTCGGCCTCGCCACGATGACCGGGCACGCGTTCCAGTGCCTCGTCACCGATCACGACCTGCGCGCCTCGCTGGCGGCGATCCACGCGGCGCTGCGCGAGGGCGGCCATTTCGTGTTCGAGACGCGCCATCCGCAGGCGCGGGCCTGGAAGGACTGGAACCCGTCCAGCGGTTCGGACATCACCGACGCGGCCGGCCGCGCACTGCGCGTCTGGCACGAGGTCGAGTCTGTGGCCGGCGACGTGGTCACCTTCACCGAGACCACGGCCCTGGCCGACGGTACCGTGCTCCGCGTCGACCGCACGAGCCTGCGTTTCCCCGACGTCACGGCCATCAGCACGTTCCTGGCCGGCGCCGGCTTGGAGATCGAGGCCCAGTACGGCGACTGGGACCGCGCCCCCATCACCCCCGCCAGCCGGGAGATCATCACCATTGCCCGCAGCACTGGCACCGAAGGCCCCCTGTAGGGTGCCGGCCGGTACGGGTGCAGCCCCAGATTGAGCCGAACGAGCGGGTGCACGCATCGCAACACCGCCTCGGATCGCTACGCTGGCCGCGCGGGTTCGAAGTAGCGTTCCGGGAAGGGCAAAGGGCCTCGCCAGGGCATCAGCGGCAACCCGCAGCGGCGTGCCGGGCAACTGGCTCAGCGGCGGCCGGCCTCGATCCCTCGCCATAGGCCAGCCTGGGCTGTCATTGTTTCGCATGTTGCGGGGTTGGCTTTCAGTGCTGCCATCACCGTCTCTCGGGGTCAGGTCAGGGACTAAAGGCCTTTGCGTGATGCCGTGCCGGGCCCGTTTACTGGCGCGGTGCTCGTTGCCGAGGGACCGGATCAATCAGCTCAACGAGGAATCGCCTGGAGGTTCGCGTGACGTCGCGTTCGGAAGCGGTCAGCATGGGCTCAGTGGATGACCTCGGCGTGGTGGCCGAGGGCGCGGATGTCGAGCGCCTGGTCTCGGGCCAGCATCACGATCCGCACCACCTGCTGGGTCCTCACCCGGAGCGGGACGGCGAAGGCCGTAACCATGTAGTGATCCGCGGGTGGCGTCCCGATGCGGCCGACATGGTCATCCTCGCCGGGGGACAGCGGATCCGGATGCACCGCGTACACCCGGCGGGGCTGTTCGCCGGGGCGCTGGAGGGACCGGATGCCCCGGACTACCGCCTGGAGACGGCTTATCCGGACGGTACCGTGGCCGAGATCGATGATCCGTACCGGTTCTGGCCGACGCTCGGGGAACTGGACCTGCACCTGCTGGCTGAGGGCCGGCATGAGGGGCTGTGGCGTCATCTGGGGGCGCAGGTGCGCGTGCATCAGGGCACGTCGGGCACGTCGTTCGCGGTGTGGGCGCCCGGTGCCCGGGCTGTGCGGGTGGTGGGTGACTTCAACGGCTGGGACGGCCGCATCCACCCGATGCGGGTGCTGGGCAGCTCGGGGGTCTGGGAGATCTTCCTGCCCGGGGTCGGCCCGGGCGCGCGCTACAAGTTCGAGGTGGTCAGCCAGCACGGGCAGCTGAGCCTGCGCGCGGACCCGTTCGCCTTCGCCGCCGAGGTCCCGCCGGCCACGGCCAGCGTCGTCGTCCAGAGCCGGCATGAATGGCAGGACGGGGAGTGGCTCGCCGCCCGGGCGGCCACCGACCTGCTGCATGCTCCGATCTCGATTTACGAGTGCCACCTGGGCTCGTGGCGGTTTACCCAGGATGCCGAGGGCGGGTGGCGTCCGCTGACCTACCGTGAGGCGGCCGAGGTCCTGCCCGGGTACCTGGCCGATCTCGGCTTCACCCACGTGGAGTTCCTCCCGGTCGCCGAGTACCCGTTCTCCGGTTCCTGGGGGTACCAGGTGACCGGGTACTACGCGCCGACGGCCCGGTTCGGGACCCCGGATGATTTCCGCTATCTGGTCGACCGGCTGCACCAGGCCGGCGTCGGGGTCCTGGTCGACTGGGTGGCCGGGCACTTCCCCAAGGACGACTGGGCGCTGGCGCGGTTTGACGGCACGGCCCTGTACGAGCATGCCGACCCGCGCCTGGGCGAGCACCCGGACTGGGGCACCCTGGTGTTCAACTACGGGCGGCACGAGGTCCGCAACTTCCTGCTCGCCAACGCGCTGTACTGGATCGAGGAGTTCCACCTCGACGGCCTGCGCGTCGACGCGGTCGCCTCGATGCTGTACCTGGACTACTCGCGCCGGGAAGGCGAGTGGGTCACCAACCGGTTCGGCGGCCGGGAGAACCTGGAGGCCATCGACTTCATCAAGGAATTCAACGCGGTGATCTACCGGCATCACCCCACGGTCATGCTGGTGGCCGAGGAATCCACCTCCTGGCCGGCGGTGTCCCGCCCGACCTACCTGGGCGGGCTCGGCTTCGGGTTCAAGTGGAACATGGGCTGGATGAACGACACGCTGGTGTACTTCAGCAAGGACCCGGTGCACCGGCGCTACCACCATCACGAGCTCACCTTCGCGCTGCTGTACGCGTTCACCGAGAACTTCATCCTCCCCCTCAGCCACGACGAGGTGGCGCACGGCAAGGGATCGCTGCTCAGCAAGATGCCGGGCGACCGCTGGCAGCAGTTCGCCAACCTGCGCGCGCTGCTGGCCTGGATGTGGTCCCACCCCGGCCGGCCCCTGCTGTTCATGGGCGGCGAGATCGCCCAGAACGACGAGTGGAACCATGGCACCAGCCTGGACTGGCACCTGCTCGGCTACCCCGAGCACGCCGGGATACAGGCGCTGGTCCGGGCGCTCAACGCCATCTACCGTGCCGAACCTGCCCTGTGGGAGCAGGACTTCGACTGGGGCGGCTTCCGCTGGATCGACCCGGACGATTCCGGCAACAGCGTGCTGTCATTCCTCCGGTTCCCCGCCTCAGCCGGGCGCCCGGTGGCCTGCCTGGCCAATCTCACCCCGGTGCCCCGCCATGACTACCGCATCGGGCTGCCCCAGCCCGGACGCTGGACGCCGATCCTCAACTCCGATAGCGCCGACTTCGGCGGCAGCAACACCCTCACCGGCAGCGTCACCGCCGAGGCCCCCGGCTGGAACGACCTGGACTACTCCGCCACGCTCACCCTGCCGCCCCTGGGCGTCGTGTGGCTAGCACACGACCCCGACCGCGACTGACCTTTCCTGGCCAGGGCCCTCAGGCGACCTGGACCAGGCGCCTGCCGAATCCGCCACTCGTCTCCAGCGAGCGGTGGGCGGCAATGTCGTCCAGCGGCGAGGGCGGTGAGCAGTTCGGTGGCAGTTACACCATGGCCTTGTGGTAGCTGCGGGTACAGCGTCGGCTCCAGCATTCCTGGATGGCCTCTTCCGGCGGCCTGCGCGGTGCGTGAGCCTGCCATAGCGGCGTGTACACCGCTGCGCCGGGACGCGCGTCTTCTCAGACAGAGGGAAATCAGCCTGCAGGGCCAGCCGGGCATCAGCGAGGCCTCCGGCGTCAGCCGCCGGCCGGGAAGGGAAGCCAGCATGGCTAGGAAACGGCCGGATGCCAGGGACATCGAGCGCGTGCTCGAGGAAACCGTGAACGAGATGACCGCCGCCCAGTCCGACGTCGCCAGGTGGAGTGCTGGGGCGGGCGCCGCCGGGTCCGCCGAGCGCCAGCGCGCCAGGCTGCTGCTCGCGGTGGCGCTTGCGAACTACGAGGAGGCGCTCCGCATCGTCAGGTCCGGCTTCCGCGCCCCGGCACAGCGGTACCCGCGGCCGCCGGAGCCGCTGCACCCCGGCACCGCCTGAGACCCCGAGCACCTGGTGAACGCGCTGCACCGGATGCTCCCTGAACTCATCGGCTCAGGCCGGCGGGCTGGCCGGATCACGCGGCCCGAACCTGCTGGTCTCCCCGAGACGTAGCAAGCGTTCCTCCAGGCCATCCGCGCCTAGCCTCAGCAGGTCGCGTATCTGGGCTTGGTCATCAGGCACGGAACCCTCCCATGGGTATATGCGCTCCCGGTGAGCGCCACTCGTGAGGGTGGACGTGCCGCCGCGGCGTAGTTCATCGGCCTTCCCGCGACGGTTGGGCGGGATCAGGCACGTGCGGGCCGTTTAGCCGAGCGGTCCCCGGGCACGGCCGTAATCGGACCTGCTGCAGCAATGCGGCTGTGCGTGCCGGCTGGCCAGTAGGCTACGCCAGCGAGGTGGAGGGCCGGCGCGCTTGGTCGTGGTCGTATAAATAGGAGGTATCCGATGACCAGTCCGCATGAGCCTCGTCATGTCGAAGTCAAAGATGGCGATCAGACGGTCGCCGCGGCCGAAGTGACACCGTGTGAGCACCCGGCCGGGACCGTGCGCACGTCGCTGTACCCGTCCTCGGGGCATGTCCCCCCGGGCAGCCGGGCCCGGCTGGTGGATTCGGTGATGGAGCTGCCCGAGGTACAGGCCAGCGAGCGCCTGGAGGCCACTGTCCCGCTCGGCGACGCTGAAGCGCTGCAGCGGCTGCGAGAGCGCGCCAAAGACTCCGTCACGCGTCCGGCCGGCTCTACCGCACTGCTGGACGCGGACATCAGCGAGTGACGCGCCAGGACCAGGGCGCGGGCCGGGCGGCCAGGCGGCCGCCCGGTGATCGCAAAACCCCAGCCACGCAGCCCCAGGCCAAATGAAGGGGCGGCGGGGTCTCCCGTGATGCTCAGCCGGATCGCGGGGGTAATGCGACCCGCTGGCCTGGATTGCCGTGCTGACGGTCACTCTCGGGGGAGGTTCTGCTTGGCTTGCTGGTAGTGGCCGGCCGGCGGGTCCGGGTCCGGCGCATAGACGAGATAGATCACTCCGGTGGCGAATGGCTGCGAGGAAAGCAGGCGCAGCGGCTGCTCGGGGGCGTTGTCCTGGACGAGCCGCAGCCCCGAGCCCGCCAGCACCGGGTGGACGAACAGGTGCAGCTCGTCGAGCAAGCCGGCGGCCAGGAGCTGCCGCACCACCGAGACGGACCCGCTGACGGCGATCCTGCCGATGGACGGGTCGGCCTTGAGCGCGGCCGCTCCTTCGGCAAGGCTGCCCTGGAGCTGTTCGGAGTTGCGCCAGGTGAACTCGAGCGGCCGTTGCGAGACCACGATCTTGCGCATGTCGCCGAGCTTCCTGGCCATCTCGGCGTCGGCTTCGCCTGCGGCCTCCCGGCCGGGCCATGCCCCGGCGAAGCTGTCGTAGGTGACCCGGCCGAACAGCATCACATCGGCATCGTGGGTACGGGCGACGGCCCGGCCCATCTCCTCGTTGAAGTAGGGGAAGTGCCAGCTGCCGACGGCCGGGTCGACCACGCCGTCGAGCGCCATGAACATGCTGGCGGAGATGGTGGCCATCTGAGCTCCTTGCCGGTCGGTTCGGTTTCATGGGATCAGACGGACCGGGTCGCGGGAACTCATCGGCTCAGGCCGGCGGCTTGTTGTCCAGGCAGCAGCGGACGAAGTCCTGGACGACGGGGTTGGTGTCGTTGGCGGGTGACCAGGCCACGCCGACCTGGCTAGGGCTGACGCCGGTGACGGGCCGGTAGGTGATGCCGGGGCGGGCGTAGTAGGAGGTCCCGGCTTCGCAGTGGATCGCAGCGAACCGTTCTGCGTTCGTCATCGCCGATGGTTTCCCGGTCAGCCCAGGGCATGCCCTGGTGGTGCCGCGACGGGTGATTGCTACCTGGTGGGAGGCTACTGAGGAGGAGCGGGCCGACATGCTGGCCTCGGCCGCTGCTTGGCATATCGGTCTTCGGGGTACTCGACACTCCACTCGATGACCTGCTGCGCCGCCGGTTCACGAGCTTCCGGACCGTTTACCTGCCTACAGCGGACCGCCTGGCAGAATGCCGATTCGAGTTGCTGCCCACCGGGCAGCGGCCGCACTTCACCGTCCGGCTCCAGCGCGCCGATGAGTCCGAACTTGATCGGCTGCTCGCAGCGCTCGGTGTCGCGCAACCCAATCCCCAGTACGCTAGAGGCATGATCTGGCGAGAGGAGGGCTGATATGTACCGAGTGGACATCACCGCGGACCTCAACGACGAAGACGAGACCGGCTACGTCTGGACCTTCCTCGACGAGGCCCGTGACCCTGGGCAGATCAAGCCTGGCGCCATCATCGTGGCCGGTGACGAAGACACCGCGGCGGTGTGCGAGGTAATCGACCTGGCTCCGGCCGGCGACGGCACCATTGTCCACCTCAGGCTCCTGCCTGGTGTGGTCGAGGACTACCAAGCCCTGGTGCAACGAGCGCTCGCCAGCTGACTATCGCTCGAAACGGGTGGGCTCGGCGAGAACGACGGAAGCATGGTCCAGGTCGGCCAGGCGGGTGGCGAGGGTGGCGACAGCTAGGTGACGGGGCAACGCGTCGGAGAACTTGAGACCGGATAGGGCTTTGTCATCGACCTCGGGCAGGCAGAGCCGGTCACGGAGTTCCCTCACCGCCGCGGACCAGGTCTGCGGGCGCAGGTCCGCACGCAGTCGGATGCTGAGGTCGTCCACGCGCTGCGATTCGTCGGCGAGGCCACCGAGGGTCGCCTTGAGCGTGGCGTTGGCCCGGTAGCCGGCCCAGGTCCACCAGCGTAGGTCGTCGTTGCTGCCGCTGATGACGGTGCCGCCTTCTCGTACACGGCCGATAGAATCGGACCGCAGACCTGCCAGTACACCGGATGCGCGCCTGGTGAGGGTGACGGGCAGGTCGGCTCCGAGGAGCACGTCTCGCATAGCGCGGGCCAACTCGTAGGAGATGCCGCCTGGTGTGCTGCTGAGCCAGCGGGCGCGGCCGCCGGATTCGGCGGGCTCGACGAAGCAGCGGCGGCGTTTCCAATCGGTCCAGGTGACCCGCCAGCTGCGGCCGCCGAGCAGCAACAGCCGCGGACCCTCGACCCAGTCGATAAGGAGAACTGGGTCGACGCGGCCGATCTCGATCCGGCCGTGAAGGACGGTGAATTCCGGTGGGGCAGTGAACACTGCCATCAGGCCCATGAAGTGACGGTGCCCGAACCGCCGCTCCGCTTCGGGCCCGATGAACAGCATTCCGTCCTCGCGGTCGATAAACCCCTGATCTATCAGGTAGCTCGTAATCGGCCGGGCGGACACGGCCAGGTCGGGCAGGGACAGCCAGCCTTGCCAGAGCTGCTCGCCGATCCGCTTCTCTTGCAGGCAGAGGGCGAGCAGCTGCTGGGCGACGATATGCCTGGGCTCCGGCGGCGGCGCGACCGGCTCGACGAAGCCACGACTCCAGGCCAGCAGCAGCCCGGCCGCGAGCAGCAGCTCATCCTCGCCAAGGGTCAGGAAGAGGCAGTTCCTGGTCGTGTCCGGGCGCCGTCCGCTGCGCCCGAGGCGCTGCAGGAACCCGGCCACCGTGGGCGGCGAGTTGACTTGGATCACCCGGTCGAGGTCGCCGACATCCACGCCGAGTTCCAGAGCGGAGGTGGACACGATGACGCAGTCCCGACCCTCGGCGAAGGCCTGCTCCGCACGTCGCCGTTCGTCTAGTGACAGCGACGCGTGCACGAGGTGCGTGGTGACGCCGCGCGCCCGCAGTTCGGCGCCGAGCAGTTCCACAAGGCGTTTGGAGTCGCAGAACACCAGGCGCTTCTCTCCCCGGTGCAGCGCCGAGATGACCTTGGCGGCGTTCTCCACGGTCCCGACGTAGTCCAGCTGAACATCAAGACCGGGGTCGATCTGACCGGACGGACAGGTTTTTTGCGTCTCGGCGACGACTGTGCCAGGACGCTTCCCGGCCGAGGAGCCCTGCAGCCAACGGAGCAGGGCATCAGCCAGGCAATGTGTCAATTCCGCATAGCCATATGTGCCCGTGGGGACGTCGCGCGGGGCGCGAAATGTCCGGTCTGGTGCGGCTTGGTGAGTGGCTGGGATCGGGCAACGGGTTGTTTGCGTGATCTGGCT
>Ga0335078_10011288_pt1 | contig 13250 bp, 12 predicted proteins | sample Lox_Sample_32_FD_206711 | JGI IMG/M metagenome (GOLD analysis project Ga0335078, IMG submission 206711) | Soil microbial communities from Loxahatchee National Wildlife Refuge, Florida, United States - Lox_Sample_3.2 | ecosystem: Environmental > Terrestrial > Soil > Wetlands | place: USA... | reverse complement strand
CAGCGTAGGGGACGAGACTTTTGTGGTCGCCGACATTCCCGGCTTGATCGAAGGCGCGCATTTAGGCCACGGTCTGGGCGTGCAATTTTTGCGGCACGTGGAGCGCACGCGCCTGCTGCTGCATCTGGTGGACGTTTCGGAAGCAAGCGGGCGGGAGCCCACGCACGACTTCCAGGTTGTCATGGACGAACTGGCGAGTTTCAGCCCAGATCTGGCCCATAAACCGATGTTTGTGCTTGCGTCGAAAATTGATGCGGCGCAGGATCCGGCGCGGGTGGAGGGTCTCCAACGCCTGGCGGAGTCGAAAAATCTCCCGTTCTATGGCATTTCCAGCGTGACCGGCCGAGGGATTGAGGCGCTGAAGTATGCAGTCGCTAAATTTCTCGAAAAAGCGGTCGAAGAGACAAGTAAGCAAGAAAAGTAGCGATTGTCAGACACGCAATCGTGTCTGGGAGGTTCGCCATGATTGGAATGACGCAGGCTCTCCAAGGCTTAGCCCGCTCGGAGGCGCAATTCAATGGGGCGGCGCAGAAAATCGCGCAGTGGCCCGTTTCGCAGCCGCAGCCCGGAACTGGTCAAGGCGATCAGGTGGACTTGAGCGCCGAAGCGGTGGCCCTGATTCAATCTCGCAACAGCTTCGACGCCAATACCAAAGTGATCAAAGCAGCAGATGACATGGATCGGAGCTTGCTGAACGCGATTGGCTAGGGCAGTACCTATTTGATGAGCGCGCTCGACCGGCTGGCGAAGTTGAGCACCAGCGAGGGGAAGATACCGAGTAGCAATGTGCCGACCGCCGACACCCACAGTGTGGTCCCGATCCCGGCGCTGAGCGGCGGGACAGTTGCGGTTGCTTCGCCCGGCTCGTTCATGTACATCACGACCAGGATGCGCAGGTAATAGTAAGCCGCCACAGCGCTGTTCAATAGTCCGAGAACTGCGAGCCAAACCAGATTGGCGTCGAGCGCGGCTTTAAAGATGTAGAACTTGCCAAAGAATCCGCCCGTCAGCGGCACGCCGATCAGCGACAGCAGGAAGATCGCGAACAGTGCCGCTGTGACTGGCTGCTTCCAGCCCAAACCCGACAAATCCTCTATATTGACGAACTTTTCGCCTTGTCGCGAGAAGTGCGTGATCACGGCGAACGCGCCGATGTTCATGAACGCGTACGCGGCCAGATAGAACATAGCTGCGGCCGTGCCGATCTGATTGTGAGCCGCAATCGCCACCATCACATAGCCGGCGTGCGCGATCGAGCTATACGCGAGCAGGCGCTTGATGTTGGTTTGCGCCAGAGCCGCGAAATTTCCGATCACCATGGTCAGCAGCGCCGAGGCCCAAACAAACGGCTCCCAACGGGTGGTGATCGGTTCAAAGGCGGTCATGAACACGCGCAGAAAGATAGCGAATGCGGCGGCCTTGGGGCCCGCCGACATAAACAGCGTCACCGGAGCAGGAGCGCCCTGATACACATCAGGCGCCCAAATCTGAAACGGCGCCGCGGAGACTTTAAACGCGAATCCGACGAACATCAGCGCCGCCGCCGTCCCCGCGAGAACCACGTTGCTCTGTGTGCCGGGCGTCAGCAGAGCCGTGCGTATGAACATGAGATTCGTGCTGCCGGTAGTGCCGTAGATCCAAGCGATGCCGTAGAGCAAGAATGCCGTGGCGAACGAGCCGAGTAGAAAATACTTCAGCGCCGCTTCATTGTTGCGTTTGTCATCGCGCAGATAGCCGGCCAGCACATAGGTGGCGATGGAGGAGATCTCGAGGCCGATGAAGATCATAATCAGCTCGTTAGCAGTCACCATGACGCATTGGCCGGTCACCGAAAACAGTAACAACGCGTAGTATTCCGCCGAAGCGGCGTGTTCGCGCCTCAAGTACTGCGCCGAAGAGAGGATGGTGAGAATGCCAACGCCGATGACCAATACGCGGAAGAAGGTGGCGAAGCCGTCCACGATCAGCATGTTCGAAAAAGACGTACCCGGACTGCCGTTGGCGGCGATCGCGGCGACGAGAGCAGCGGCGAAGGCGACGATCGTCAGAACGCTGAAGGCGGTTCTCTTATTCTCGCCAAGCAAGGGTTCCAGCAACATGATGAGCGTGCCGGCCACAATCATGATGATCTCAGGCAGAAAGCGCAAGTAGTCGGTGGCCGAAGGGAAGAGGTTAGCGGGCATCGGCTAGCTCCTTGGTTGCCCGTGCGCGTCCAGGCGGCGGCGCGTTGCGCACATGCACGTCGTGCCGGGCGTCGATCGGCCCGAGCAACACGGCGTTAGATGCCGAAATCGGCGGAATAAAGCTCTGCGTGAAGGTGCCCATCCAGACCATCAACAAAATCAGGGGAACGATGATCGCATATTCGCGAAAGTTGAGGTCCGGCATGTGATGCGTAAGATCTTCGCCGGCCCGGCCGAAGAACACGCGTTGATACAGCCACAGCATATAACAGGCCGAAAGGATCACGCCCAACGCGGCGAATACGCTCCATCGAAAGTAGACCAGCGAGGCGCCCTGCAAGACCAGGTACTCGCCAATAAAATTGTTGAGCATCGGCAGGCCAATGCTGGCGAGCATGGTGATCATGAACGCAGTGGAGAGCTTAGGAGCCGGAGTCGCGACACCGCCATAGGCGGCAATTTCGAGCGAGTGACGCCGTTCGTAGAGAAAGCCCACCAGGATGAAGAGCGCACCAGTGGAGATGCCGTGATTGAGCATCTGATACACTGCGCCGTCGAAGCCTTGCTGCGTGAACGTGAAAATCCCCAACACGACAAAGCCGAGGTGGCTTACCGATGAATACGCCACCAGCTTCTTCATGTTGGGCTGAACCATAGCCACCAGCGCGCCGTAAATGATCCCGATGATCGCCAGCGTGACAATCCATCCCGAATTATTTCGCGCCGCGGCGGGAAACAAAGGCACCGCGTAGCGCAGGAGTCCGTACGTGCCCATCTTCAGCATCACGGAGGCCAGCATCACAGAGCCTGCGGTGGGAGCTTCGACGTGCGCATCGGGCAGCCAGGTGTGCAGCGGAAACAGCGGAACCTTGATGGCGAACGCAATGAAGAACGCCAGAAACAGAAAAAGCTGCTCGGTATAGCTGGGGGCGATGGTGCCGGCCTGGAGTCCCGCGAGGATCTTGGCGTAATCGAAGGTTCCAGATTGGTTGTAGAGGTAGATGATAGCGACCAGCATCAGCATGGATCCGACCATGGTGTACAGAAAAAACTTGACCGCCGAGTAAATGCGCCGCTCATGACCCCAGACGCCGATCAGGAAGTACATGGGAACGAGCGAGACTTCCCAGAAGACAAAGAACAGGAACAAATCGAGAGCGCAGAATACGCCCACCAGCCCGAATTCGAGCAACAACAGAAACGCGAAAAATTGTTTGACGTGCTTGTCGATGGAGCGCCACGAAACCAGGACGCAAATCGGCGTCAGAAGCGTCGAGAGAATGACCAGCCACAGGCTGATGCCATCGAGCGCAACATGGTAGCGAATGGCCGGCGAGGCGATCCAGGGCGCATCGGTTTCGAATACGAACTTGCCGGGATTCGCGAACCAATACGGACCAATGAGGCCAAGCGAAAGAAGAAAAATCACCAAGGACGCGAGCAGGCTGAAGCGGCGAATCCCGTCGACGTTCTGCTTCGGAAAAACGAGAATGATGAGGAAGGCGACCAGGGGAAGAAAGATGACCGCGTTCAAAAGCGTCATCGCGCGCCTCCGGCAAGTCCAATGGCCAGCAGCACCGCTATCGAGCCCAGCACCACCCAAGCCGCGTAACTGCGAATATTTCCCGACTGCAGCAGCCTCAAAATGCGGCCCACGCCGCGGGATCGTATGCCCACGCCGTTGACGAGGCCGTCGATCACGCCCGCATCCAGGCCGCGCCAGAGAACGGTGCGAGAGCCGTCAACCACCGGTTGCACGACCGTCGCGGAATAGAACTCATCCACGAAATACTTGTTGTAGATCAGCTTGTACAAGCCGCTCATCGACGAGGCGACCGAATCGGCCAGTCCGGGGCGCGCTACGTAGAATAGATACGCGAGAGCGATGCCGAGTAGGCCGACACCCGCCGAAGTCCACGCGAGAACCTGATTCTCCGGCTTCTCGGCGAACATCGGCTCGAGCCAATGCGGGATGTTGATGAACCCGCCGCCGAGCGATAGCAGCGCCAGCAGCATGAGCGGTCCGGTCATGACGAGCGGCGATTCGTGCGGATGCGCGTGGCCGCGATATTCACCGGTGAAGGCCAGAAACCACGCGCGGAACACATAGAACGCCGTCATGCCGGCAGTCAGCACTCCGACCCAATACATCCAAGGCGCACGCTCGTAGGCAGCCACCAGAATCGCGTCCTTACTGAAGAAGCCCGACGTGAAGGGAAAGCCCGAGATCGCGACCGAGGCGCACAACAGTGTGATCGCGGTGATCCGCATGTGCTTGAATAGGCCGCCCATCTGACGCAGGTCTTGTTCGCCGTGCAGGCCGTGAATCACCGCGCCCGCGCCCAGGAACAGGAGCGCTTTGAAGAACGCATGCGTCATGAGGTGGAAGATACCCGCCGAAAACGCTCCGACACCCGCGCCCAAAAACATGTAGCCGAGTTGTGAGACGGTGGAGTAAGCAAAAACTTTCTTGATATCGGTCTGCGCGAGGCCGATGGTGGCGGCAAAGAACGCGGTGGCTAAGCCAATCACCGCGACGGAGTCCATTGCAATGGGAGCGTGCGTGAATAAGGCCGCCGATCGTGCCGTCATATATACGCCGGCGGTCACCATGGTGGCGGCGTGGATGAGCGCGGAAACAGGAGTGGGGCCAGCCATGGCGTCCGGCAGCCAGACATACAGCGGGATCTGCGCAGACTTACCGGTGGCGCCAACCAGCAACAGCAAGCTGATCACAGTCAGAATGCCAGCGCCCGATTCGACGGGCATCGTTTTTGCGGCATCAAACACTTTCGTGAAATCCAACGATCCAAACTGACGGACGATCAGAAATACCGCGAGGGAAAATCCAAAGTCGCCGATACGGTTTACGATGAAGGCTTTGTTTCCGGCGTTGGTCGCATACTGTTCGAGAAAATAGAAACCGATCAGCAGATAGCTGCACAGTCCCACGCCTTCCCATCCGACGAAAAGCAGCAGGAAGTTTTGGGCCAGAACGAGCACCAGCATGAAAAACATGAACAAGTTCAGGTATGCGAAGAAGCGATAATATCCGCCTTCGTCGCTCATGTAGCCGATGGAATAAATGTGAATCAACAGCCCGACTCCGGTGACCACCATCAGCATCACGGCCGTCAACCGGTCCACTGCGAAGTCGATGCTGATATTCAGGTTGCCGCTCTGAATCCAGGTGAAGTAGTGCTCGACATATTTCGTCTCGAGCGCGCCGAGCCCTAAGAGCACCCGAACGGCCCAGAGGAATGACAAAAACACCGAGCCGATGGCGAATAAATTGATCATCGCCTTCGGAAGCCGGCGCCCGAAGAGTCCGTTCAACAAGAACCCGATGAACGGGAAGATGGGGATCAGCCAAAGTGCCATGGGTTAATACTTCATCGAGCTTACGTCGTCGATCATAAGCGTTTCACGATTCTTGAACACGGTGAGAATAATGGCCAAACCGACGGCGGCTTCGGCAGCCGCGACCACCATTACAAAGAAGCTGAAGATATGTCCGTCGACCTGTTTGAGCTTGTAGGAAAACGTGATGAACGTCAGATTGACGGCGTTGAGCATCAGCTCGATAGACATGAAAACCGTGATGATATTACGACGATAGATGAAGCCCGCCACCCCCAATCCGAAGAGAATGGCGCTGAGGATGAGATACCAGCTCATCGGTACTGGGTTGTGAATCATTCAAATCTCCTTCCTGGCGAGCACGATCGCTCCTAAAATGGCGATGAGGATCAGGACCGAGGTAACTTCGAACGGCAATAAATATGTCGTGAAAAGCTTGCGGCCGATTTCGAGCGCCGTGCCGCCGCGCCACGCGCCAAACGATATGCCTTCGGTGGGCGGCAGCATGGCCTGAATGATAAAGCTGATCACTCCCAGAAACGCGGCGAGCAGGAAAATTCCCAGATATTTCGCCAAGTTCGAACCGCCGATCGACGGGCCTTCGGCGCCTGCATTCAAGAGCATGATCACGAACACAAACAGGACCATGATCGCGCCGGCATAGACGATCATCTGCGCGGCCGCGATGAACTCACCGCCTAACTGCAAATAGAGAACGGCGAGCGATCCCATCACTCCGATCAGTGACAGCGCGCTGGCGATCGGGTGCCTTTGCACGACCAGGCTGACACCGCAGAAGACCGCGATGCCGGCGAAGATAAAAAAGATCAGGGCGGTCATAGTCTATTTGGAGGTGAGGGCCACTACCAGGCCGGTAACGAACAGGTTGAGCATGGAGAGGGGGAACAGAAAGATCCAGGCAAAGCGCATCAGCTGGTCATAGCGAAAACGCGGCAGCGTTCCCCGCACCCAAATGAACAGAAAAAGCAGGATCCCGATTTTTCCGCAGAACCAGAACAGCGCCATCAGGATGGCCTTCAAGACCGGGACGAACAAAGACAGACCGAAGATTGCAGCGATACCAAGGAATAAGAGGCCCGCCGCCGGCAGCGTGAACTTATCTTTTCGCCGCGCAGGCTGCATTCCGTGAAACAGCGCAATCAGTCCGCCAAACGCGAAAACCACGATCGGCACGAAGTCGGAATACGGCTCCGGGAACGGCGGCTGCCATCCGCCCAGGAACAGCAGGGTCGCCACCGCGGTAACCGTCACCATGTTGGCGTACTCGGCCATGAAGAACGCTGCGAATTTCATGCTGCTGTATTCGGTGTGGAAACCGGCCACCAGTTCGTTCTCGGCCTCGGGCAGATCGAACGGCACACGGTTAGTTTCGGCGAATCCGGCGATGAGAAAGACGACGAAGCCGAAAATTTCCGGGATCACGTTCCAGCGCGGAATGAACCCCAGCCAATAGCCGCTCTGGTAATTCACCATTTCGCGGAAACTGAGCGTGTTGGCGAGCAGCAAAGGAGCGGCAACGGCCAAGCCGAGCGGCAATTCATAGCTGATCATCTGTGCCGAACTGCGCAGTCCGCCCAGCAACGAATACTTGTTGTTGGATGCCCAACCGCCCAACGCCACGCCGTACACGCCAACCGACGACACCGCGAGCACGAACAGAATGCCCATGTTCAGATCGGTGAGCTGCATCCAGGTAGTAACCGGTCCAACGGTGATCTCCGGTCCGAACGGAATCACAGCGATCGAAATGAGCGCCAGCACCACGGCCATCCACGGGGCCATGATGTAGAACAGCTTGTTGACGTGCGACGGGATGACGCCTTCTTTGGTAATCAGCTTCACCACGTCGGCCAACGGTTGCAGCAGCCCATGCGGGCCGACGCGATAAGGCCCGACGCGGAGTTGAATATGCGCGATCACCTTGCGCTCGATCCACTGCAAATAAGCGAGCGCGGTCAAAAGCACAAAGGCGACGATGGCCGCCTTGATCAGGCTGAGAATCAGAAAATTCATGAATGAGCTTACGGCCGCTGTTCGGAATACAACTCGCCTGGCGCCTCCATGACGGAATTCAGCATCTTGGAATACCGTCCCAAGGAACCGGAAGTGAAGAGTGTGTCTCGCGCGGACTGAATGAGCTCCGGCCGCGAGGCCGCCGGCACGCGCCCGTTCACCGGCGCGGTCTGCGCTGCCCCCCCTGTTCGAACCACAGGCAAAGGAATATTATAACCACGGACCTGGCCGCGAATCTCCTCCATAACTTTTTCCTCGGACCAGATTCCTACGTTCACTCCCATTTCCTTCGCGATCAAGCCCATGATTTCCAGGTCCGGCTTGGTTCCCATCACTTTCAATCCGGCCTTCAAACGCTGCACCTCGCCGCAGACATTAGTGACGGTGCCGCTCTTCTCGTAAGCCGACGCCGCGGGGAACACGATATCGGCCCGCTGCGCAGTCTCGGTGAGGAACATGTCCTGCACAACGACGAAAGCGTGACTGGACGCGAGTGCACTGCGCTTGAGCGGATTCGCGCCCACCACCCAAACAACGTCCAGGTCGGTCGCCGCGAGAATCTCGTCGTAGGCGAGACCGGGCTCGGCAACCGGTTCGTAGCCCGGCCCGAGATTCGGCGCCAGGCCCATATCGGATGCGCCGCGCGAATTCGAATAATCGAGCAGGCAGACGTAACGCACCGGAATACCTAAGGAGTCGCCGAACGCCACCAGCTTGCGGACGACGTCGCCTTTGATCGCATCGCCGAACAGGATCACCAGCTCCGGTTCGGCTTTCAGCAAAGTCCGCAACCATTCCACATCCGCCAGTTCCCGGCCGGGGACGGTCATGGTGCTGTGGGTCGCGTAATTTTGTTCCCGCACCGGACCCGGCGTCACCGTATAGATGTGGGCGCCGTGATGGCGGTAGTTGGCTCGAATCTGGAACGCCAGGAACGGATGCTGCTGCGAGAGATCGCTCGAAATTATTAGAATCGCTTTCGAATTGTACAGGTCCGCGGAGGATGCCAGCGCTTGCGTCTTGCCGCTCAGCGCGTCGAGAAGCGCCGGCAAATCGCCCGTGCGGTGATGGTCGATGCTATCCGTGCCCAGGCCCTGGCGCGCAAACTTCTGTAAATAGTAATTCTCTTCGTTGGTGGTATGATTCGACCCGATTACCGCAAATCGGCCGTTGCCGGCTTTTACTTCGCCGAATTTGCGCGCCGCCGCTGCCAGCGCCTCCGACCACGATACAGGCACGAGCTGTCCATTCTTCCGCACTAGCGGCGATTGCAGCCGCTCCGCGCTGTGAACAAAATCGAACGCGTAGCGGCCCTTGATGCACAGAAACTCGCCGTTGATCCCAGAGCGGTCGCGATTGTTGCCGCGGATGATCTGATTGTTTCGAACCCCCAGCGTGGTCTTACAGCCATCGGCGCAATGCGTGCAGATCGTACCGACGTGCTGCATCTCCCATGGCCGCGTCTTGTAACGATACGTACCGCTGGTCAGCGCGCCCACCGGGCAAATGTCGATGCACATGCCGCACTCGTCGCAAGCCAGATGTCCGAATTGATTGGGAATTATTTCCGAAATGGAGCCGCGATTGCTCACGCCCAGCGCCCCGACGCCCATGCCTTCATCGCAGATCCGCACGCAGCGATAGCACAGGATGCAGCGCGGCTTGTCATAGAACACCACCGGAGACCATTGCTCCTCGTCGACATGCTGCTTCTGCTCGACGAACCGGCTTTCGCCCGCGCCGTAGCGGAAGGTCATGTCCTGCAGCTCGCACTCGCCGCCCTTATCGCAAACGGGGCAATCCAGCGGATGGTTGGTAAGCAGAAACTCGAGCGTGCCCTTGCGTGCTTCGCGCACCAAAGGCGAATCGGTGTGGACCACCATGCCTTCGGCCACCGGAAGTGTGCACGCCACTTGCAGCTTGGGAGTCTTTTCCACCTCGACCAGACACATGCGGCAAGCCGCTTGCAAAGTTAATCCGTCGTAGTAACAAAACGACGGCACTTCGATGCCGACCTGCTTGGCGGCGTTGATGATTAATGTCCCGGGCGCCGCGGTGACAGCATTTCCGTCGATTGTCAGATTGATCAGATCAGCCATTTTGGAATTTGTTCTCTCTCAAGCGAACGCCGGTTCGGTCGCATGCGCGAATGGGCACGGCCTGCCGTTCAAATGCGCTTCGAAATCTTCGGGAAACTTTTCCACGATCGATATGGTCGGCATGGCGGCCGCATCCCCCAGCGCGCAGAAGGTGCGGCCTAACATGTTCTTCGACAACTCGCCGATCAGCGGGATGTCGCTTTTCTGTCCCATCCCTTCGTGGAAACGTTGCAGCATCTTCTTGAGCCACGTCGTTCCCTCGCGGCACGGGATGCACCAGCCGCAGCTCTCGTGGGCATAAAATTTCATGATGCGGAGCGCGAAGCGGACCATGCAGGTATCTTCATCGAGTATGACAGTGCCGCCCGAACCGAGCATGCTCTTCACCTTGGCGAGCGTGTCGAAATCCATCGAGATGTCGCATTCTTCCGCGCGTAAAATCGGGCAGGACGATCCGCCCGGAACCACCGCCTTCAATTTTTTCCCGTTGCGCATCCCGCCGCCCACTTCATAAATCATCCGCAGCAGATTGAAACCCACCGGCAGTTCGTACACTCCAGGCTTGTTCACGTGACCCGACAAACAGATCAGCCGCGTGCCTCCGTTTTTCGGCGGTCCCAACGCCGCGAACGCCGCACCACCGTCGCGAATGATGGCCGGCACGGCCGAAAATGTTTCGACATTGCTCAACAGCGTCGGCGACTGCCACGCGCCAACCACCGCCGGAAACGGCGGCTTCATGCGGGGAATTCCGCGTTTGCCCTCGATCGAATCGAGCAGCGCCGTTTCCTCGCCACATTCGTAGGCACCCGCTCCGCTGTGCGTATACAGATCGAAGTCAAATCCCGTGCCCTGAATGTTCTTTCCCAAATAGCCCCGCGTATAGGCTTCTTCAATGGCCCGGTCCATCGCCTGAATCAAATAGCGATACTCACCGCGAATGTAGATGTAACCCTTGTGCGCATCCACCGCGCGCCCGCCGATGAGAATGCCTTCGATCAACTGATGCGGATCGTTCTCCATCAACAGCCGGTCCTTGCAGGTGCCCGGCTCGCTCTCGTCGGCATTGATGATGACGTATTTCGGTTTGGGCGATGTGCGGGGAACGAAGCTCCACTTCAAGCCCGTCGGGAAACCCGCGCCGCCGCGGCCTCGCAGAGCCGAGACCTTCACTTCCTCGATGATCTGCTCGGGCGTCATCTCCATCGCCTTGAAGAAGGCTTTGAAGCCGTCGGTGGCGAGATACGTATCGAGCGAAGCGGAGTTAGGAAGACCAAAGCGACGCGTGAGAAGCTTGACTTCGAGCGGGCTGGGTTCGTTATACAACATCTTTATTGCGCCTTCCTCAACTCCGCCATCAGCGTGTCCAGCTTCTCCGCCGTCACCTGGTGATGAAAATCGTAATTCACCTGGACCGCCGGAGCCCACGAGCAAGCACCCATGCACTCTACCTCTTCCAGAGAAAACTGCCCGTCCGCCGTCACTTCCTTGTTGCCGATCCCCAACGTCTTGGAGGCGTGATCATACAGCTCTTCTCCGCCTACCAGCAGGCAACTGATATTCGTGCACACCTGGACATGGTACTTGCCCAGCGGCTTGCGGTGCAGCATCGAATAATACCCAACCGTCTCGTCCACCTGCAGCGGCGTCACTTTGCAGCGGCGGGCGACTTCTTCGATCAGCTCCTTAGAGATGTGTCCTACCTCGTCCTGAGCGTAAAGCAGCATCGGCACGATCGCCGAGCGCGTACGGCCCGGCGGATAAATCTCCACCATCTTGGCGAATCTGGCTTCCAATTCGGGCGAAAAAGTCATCAGCGGTCCGTGTCTCCCAGCACAAAATCCATGCTCCCCAACGCGGCGATCGAATCGGCGAGAAGCCGCCCTTCAAGCAGCGCCGGCAGCGCCTGCAGATTTCCGAAACTCGGCGTTCGCATGAAAACGCGATACGGCCGCGAAGTACCGTCGCTCACCACGTAATAAGCGATCTCTCCGCGCGGCGACTCTATCGCCTGATACACCTCGCCAGCCGGCACACGGAAGCCTTCCGTAACAATCTTGAAGTGGTAAATCAACGCCTCCATCTGGGTCTTCATTTTCTCGCGCTCGGGAAGCACAATCTTCGGCGCACTGGCCTGCCACGCCCCTTCCGGCATGCCCTCCAGCGCTTGCTTGATAATTCGAGCGCTTTGGCGCATCTCTTCCAGCCGCACGCGATATCGCGCGTAAACGTCGTTCTCCTGGCGCGTCGGAATGTCGAAGTCGAATTGTTCGTAACTCGAGTACGGTTCATCCTTGCGAATGTCCCACTTCACGCCCGCGGCGCGAATCATCGGCCCGGTAACGCCCAGGTCCAACAGATCTTCGAGCGGCGCGATGCCGACGCCCTGCGTTCGCCGCATCCAGATCGGGTTCGCGTCCAGCAGTTCCTCGTACTCATCCACCTTGCTCGGAAAAGCATTGATGAATTTCCCCACCACCTGCTCCCAGCCGCGCGGCGGTTCCAATGCTAACCCACCGATGCGAATATAGCTGGTCATCATGCGCTGCCCGGAGAACCTCTCGAAGATGCGCAGAATGTCCTCGCGCTCGCGGAAGCAATAAAAGAACACGCTCATCGCCCCGATGTCGAGCGCGTGCGTGCCCAGCCACACCAGATGACTGTTCAAGCGTTGCAGCTCCACCATCATCACGCGCGTCCATTGCGCCCGCGGCGGAATCTCGATATCGCCGATCAGCTTCTCGACCGCCAGTGCGTACACCAGATTGTTCGAGAGGTTGGCCAGATAATCGACACGGTCCGTCAGCGTCACCGCCTGCTGCCAGGTCTTGACCTCGCATTCCTTCTCGATGCCGGTGTGAAGAAAACCGATATCGGGAAACGCACTGAGGATCGTCTCGCCGTCCAGCTCCAACACGATGCGCAGCACGCCATGGGTCGACGGATGCTGCGGCCCCATGTTCAGCGTCATCCGCCGCATGCTGCCGGTCGGGGTTTCAACCAGCCGGTGTTCCAGGTCCACGGCGTCGGTCGCCGCGATGGAGTCGGTATGTAGGGTAACCTCACGCATAAGGGTCTCTATTCATTCTGGTAGGTGTACTTGTAGCCGTGCACAGGGTAATCCTTCCGCAGCGGATGCCCTTCCCAGTCGCTGGGCATCAAGATGCGCCGCAGATCCGGATGATTGCGAAAGCGGATACCGAACAGATCGAAAACTTCGCGCTCATACCAGTTGGCCGCGCGCCAAACGCCGGTGACCGAATCGATTTCACAATGCGCGCCGGAAACCCAGCACTTCAACCTCAGCCGTTCGTTGCGTTCGAGGGAGTGCAGATTGTAGACCACCTCGAAGCGTGGATCCGAAGGCGTCCAATCCACCGCCGTGATGGAACTCAGCCGGATGAACCGTTGCTCGTGTTTGAGGAAACCGCAGACCGCAACGATCTGCGGCGGCGCGATGAATAGGGTCGGCTCCGCGCGTTCGGAGTGTCCTCCGACGATCGCGTCCGGAAAACGCGCATCGATCTCCACGGCAGCCGCGATTGCGTTCAATGGCTCGGACAACATCTATTTG
>Ga0335078_10011287_pt1 | contig 13250 bp, 8 predicted proteins | sample Lox_Sample_32_FD_206711 | JGI IMG/M metagenome (GOLD analysis project Ga0335078, IMG submission 206711) | Soil microbial communities from Loxahatchee National Wildlife Refuge, Florida, United States - Lox_Sample_3.2 | ecosystem: Environmental > Terrestrial > Soil > Wetlands | place: USA: Florida... | reverse complement strand
TGACAGATCGACCGGGGTCCGGAGGGTGGACTGGTTGCCGATCGTCAAGAAGAGCCAGTGCGTGGCGCCGCGCAACCGGCTCAAGTCAATGGAAAGGAATCGTTCGTATGATTGCCACATGGTACGCCGTCGTCAGTCTCATGCTTGTCCTCTATGTGGTGCTGGACGGGCGGAATTTTGGCGCAGGAATGCTGCAACGATTTGTGGCCAGAACGCCCGATGAGCGGCGGCAGGTGATTGCCGCAATAGGACCGCTGTGGTCGTGGCATGAAGTGTGGCTGGTCGGCTTCGGCGGCACTCTGATTGCGGTATTCCCGCGCCTGATGGCAACGGCCTTTGCCGGCTACTATCTCGCGCTGATGCTGATCTTATGGGGTCTGATTCTGCGCGGGATCGCGATCGAAGTTCGTGGACACATCAACGATTCTCTTTGGCAAGCGTTTTGGGACTTCATATTCGCGTTCGCCAACTTCCTGCTGGCCATTCTCTTCGGCGCCGCCGCGGGCAATCTGGTGCGCGGTGTCCCGCTCGACGCTGCCGGCAACTTCTCGATGGCCTTTTTCACAGATTTTATGGCGCGCGGCTATGTCGGTTTGCTCGATTGGTACACCGTCTCGGTTGCCCTCTTTACCGTCTTGGTGCTCGCGGCTCACGGCGCCACTTACCTCACCGTGAAAACAGAAGGCCTGGTGCATGATCGCTGCGCAAAATGGGCCAAGTATCTGTGGATAGCAGTTGTTCCGCTGTTCCTCGTAATTTCGGTGGAATCCCGGCAAGTTCGCCCCGGCTTGGCACTGGAAGCGATGCAGCGTCCTTTTTGCTGGATCGGATTACTATTGATCGTCGCCGCGGCCTGTGCCCTGGCTTCGGGTCTCAGGAAGGGCAGGGAGAGACGAGCCTTCGTGGGATCCAATTTGCTGTTGATCGGTCTGCTGGTCACCGGAAGCGCAGCTTTCTTTCCGGTGATGCTTTATTCGACGCTTGCGCCGGAGAATTCATTGACCGCTTACAGCCTCGCTACGGGCTCCAAGTCCTTGCTTTTCGCATCGTTCTGGTGGCCCTTAGGCTTCGTGCTGGCGACGGTTTATTTCGTCTTCATCTCGCACCGTTATGCGGGAAAAGTAAGTGTTGTGCGGGACAACCAAGGATATTACTGAACTGAACGCCCTGCGCGTCTTCCGGGCCGCGGTTCCAGGCGTGGTAAGCGAAGCCGTACCACGCTGTACAGCCCAAGCCAACAGCACCTGTGCTGACGTCTTTTCAACTCGTCGCGGCGTCCTATCAGCAGTTTGCGGCGGCATGGAACTGCTCATCCGCCGACTCCCGAATAGGGCGCGCCACCAGGGATCGGCGTGTTTCAATCCCGAGCTTTCGCATCTTGTAAATCAGCGTAGTTCGCGGCAATCCAAGCCGACTGGCCGCTCCATTCTGCCCTCCGATCAGCCAGTTGGCTTCCTTCAATGTTTCCAGGATATGCTCCCTATCGGCTTCGGCGAGCGTCCGTGAAGCGCTTTCCGAGCTCTGCTTCACCGTCCGCTTGAAGTCCAGCGGCAGGCGCAGCACCGATCCGGGTGAAAACAGCACCGCGCGCTCGATGAAATTCTGCAGTTCGCGAATATTGCCGGGCCAGTCGTGCGCTTTGAGGACCGCCATCACTTCGTCGGGAATCAAATCGATCGGCCTATTGAGGCTGGTGGCAAATTTCGCTACGAAGAACTCCGTCAGCAGCGGAATGTCCTGAACGCGCTCCCGCAACGGAGGCAGGCAGATTGGAATTACGTTCAACCGGTAGAACAAATCTGCACGAAACAGCTTCTTGGCCACAAGTTCCGCGAGATCCTGGTTGGTCGCCGCCACCACCCGCACGTTCACCCGGACGGTCTGGGTGCTACCCAAACGCTCGAATTCCCGCTCCTGCAGGGCGCGTAGGAGCTTGGGCTGAAGCTCCAGCGGCATGTCGCCGATCTCGTCCAGAAAGAGCGTGCCTCCATCCGCCATCTGAAATCGCCCCTTGGTTTGTGTGCACGCGCCCGTGAAAGCGCCTCTTTCGTGGCCGAAGAGCTCGCTCTCCAGCAATGCGCTTGGAATTGCCGCGCAGTTGAGGGCCACAAAACGCTCGTTCCGCCGAGGGCTAGCTTCATGAATGGCTCTCGCAATCACTTCTTTTCCGGTGCCCGTTTCTCCCTGGATCAAGATTGCGGAGTCCACCGGTGCAACTCTCTCCACTTCCGTCAGCAATGCCCGAAATTTCGGGCTGGACCCGATCAAATTTAACGTCGTCATACCGTAGCTCCTTTATGAGGGTGAGAACTCTTCTGCAGTTTTCCTCTGATCAGCCAGCATGGGCTTAGCTTTCCTTGTTTTGTATCGTGATCCACTCGCGGACGTATGGATCGCAGTTCACCAGCGCAATGCCCGCCGCTTCGCACTGAGCGAGAAAAGCGATGCCGTCCTGACCCGTCAAAGTCATATCCTTGAGGTCGAGAACGATCTGGCGATCATCTTCTTCCGCTTTGATGAGCGCTTCCAGTTCGCCAACGTTCTCTTTGTCAAGCCGACCGCTTAGGGTAAATAGCACGTCCCCGTTCCCGGTTCTCTGAACTCTTAGCATTCCGCCTACCTGCTATCTGGAGTGCAAGCTGTGGACCATGCGGAAGCATTTGAAATCAAAGGCATTGTCGATCATTCTGTGCTGATGACCTTCGTCAATCTGACGAGGCTCGTCAATCCGTCGCGTCATCTTTCTTTTGAGGGGTCTGGGCCTCTGAAGCGATTTTTGTTGATCTTAAATGCCTTGATCTTCGACTCCAATGTGGTCCGCGGAATGGCCAGCTTGGCAGCTGCCCCTGATGGCCCGTACACGCGTCCTCCACATTCGCGCAAGGCGGCCTCAATCGCGGCTTTTTCCTGAGCAGGACTCCGGCTGAAGAGGCCAGGCTGGACATCCTCATGGTCCATCGGCCTGCTGGAAAGCCAACTCTCATCCACTGAAAATGTCTGCGATTCGCAGACAATGACGGACCGTTCGATCACGTTCTGTAATTCCCGAATATTACCGGGCCAGCCGTACGACTGCAGCAAATCGAGGCTCCTTTTATCGAGCGCATTGAAATGTCTGCCCGCTTTCCGTGCATACCTGTTCAGGAAATACGTGACCAGCAGCGGGATGTCTTCGCGCCGTTTCCGCAGGGGTGGCACCTCAATTGGAAATACGTTCAGCCGGTAAAACAGGTCGCTGCGGAACCTGCCGGATTCGATTGCCGACTCCAAATCGCGATTGGTGGCAGCGATCACCCGCACGTCGACCCGAATCGTCCCGCTTCCTCCGATGCGCTGAAATTCGCGTTCCTGCAGAACCCGCAAAAGAGCGATCTGCGTTTCGGCCGGAAGCTCTCCAATTTCGTCGAGGAAGATGGTGCCTTTCTCGGCCAGTTCAAAGCGCCCCAAATGACGCTGCGTTGCCCCCGTGAAGGCGCCCTTTTCGTGGCCAAACAATTCCGATGAGATCAGGTCGCGGGGAATCGCCGCACAGTTCAAACTGACAAATGGGCGCGAAGATCGCCGCGACCGCGCGTGGATGGCGCGCGCCACCAGTTCCTTGCCGGTACCGGTCTCACCTGTAATCAGAACGCCGGAGTCGGTTGGCGCAACCTTGGAAATGCTGGAAAGTACCTTATTCAGCGGTGCGGAGCCTCCGACAATCTCCTCGAACATCGAGGCCCTGTCGATCTCCTCGCGCAGAGTTACATTTTCTTCCTGTAGCCTTTGTTCCGCCGCCTTGCGGTCCTCGATATCTGTGGCGGCGATGTACCAGCGGGTGAGGCGCCCTTGTTCATCCCGAAGCGGATTCCGGCGGGAGAGAAACCACCGATACTCCCCGTCTTTTCTCCGCAAACGTATTTCTACCTCGTGCGGGAGGCCTGCCGCCATCTGGCCCTGTTCCCCGCCCAGCGCCCGCTCGAAATCGTCCGGATGAAAAAGCCCGCGGAAATCGTAAGTACGCCATTCCTCAAAGGTCAGGCCGAAATAATCGAGCGCGGCCTGATTGGCGTAAAGGCGGGGAGCGCCGGGATCAGCCCCTAGTACATAGACGTGCTGCGGCGCGATATCCAGAATCTGCCGAAGATCGCTTTCACTCTGGCGGAGTTTTTCCTCGGCTTCCTTGAGCTGCTGAATATCGGTGCCGGTATGGACCCAACGGACAATCTGGCCGTCCTCGTCCCGGATGGGCGAGGAGTGCACCAGCATCCAGTGGTACTGGTTGTCTTGCCGAAGGTGTCGTACCTCGTATTCGTACGGTTGTCCTCGTACGAAACCCCGATCGAAAAGTGTATAGGTTCTCTCAACATCGTCAGGGTGGATATACTTGTTCGCGGCGCCCCGGAGAACATGATCCTCCACCGTGTAGCCGTAGGTCTCCACCTGCTGGCGATTCAGATAAAGCGGTACTCCTTCGGCATTACATAGTCCGACGGTGACTGGTAACGCATCGATGAGTTTTCGAAGTTCACCCTCAAGCTCTTCCGAACGCGGCTTCGGACTGGGAGGCCGTCCCGCAAAAGTCGCTTGCACGTGAGCAAGCTTTTCTCTCAAAACGTTGCCGACTTCCTGCCAGTATGCCTCCGGGTCGTCGTAATACAGAGTGAGCGCGCCATAGGGAACGCCCTTTGACACCACTGGAACGGAAAAAACCGACCTATAGCCACAGCGCTGAAGGGCGGATTGAATTGGTCCCGTACCCGGATGAGCGGCGATATCCTTGATCCAACAGACGTCCCCAGTTTGTAGGCACACGCTCGCGGGATCCTCGTAACCATCCTGACTTAAAGCCAGCTTTAGATCGTCGAGGAAACCATGCTGGTCTCCGGACCACACGCTCGGCTCGGCAATCCTTAGCTCGCTCTCGCGGGAATAGCCGAACCACGCGAACTGAAACAATCCTGATCTGACGAACATATTGCATACTGCATGAAAAAGCTGCTTCTCGTCGGCGGCGTAGGGGGCGTCGAAGAGACAAGATGTCAGGGTTCTGTGGACTTTGAAGAGAGTTTCGTGCTGGGGTTCGCGGCTCAAGGGGACTTAAAATAACAATCTAACAGCCAACTGAATCTGACGGGGCGGAGTCGCCAGCGTGGTGATTTGGCCCGCGGTAGGTCCCGTGAAGACGGATGGGTTGGGCAGACCAAAGTTGGCACGGTCAAAGAGATTAAAGAACTCTGCACGCAACTCCGTGTCCAGTTTCTCCGTGATCCTGGTGTGCTTCATGATCGAGAAATCGACGTTGACGAGACCCGGACCATAGATCGAGTCTCTTCCCACGTTGCCCTCGGTCCCCAGGGCCTCCAGAGTGTAGCAGGCCGGGTTAAAGTACTGAATTGCCGGCCCGGCGATTGGTTGGTTCACGATGTCATAGGGATGGCAACCGGCCGCTCCGGAGTAGTTCGGACGCGCTTCTCCGCCTCCCAGGCTTTGATCGTATCCATCCGCGACATCGACCGGAAGTCCCGAGGAAGCCGTGATAATCGTGGCCAGCCGCCATCCCGACACCAGTCTGTTCCGATGAAACGGCAAAGAATAAAGTGCATTGACCACAAGATTCTGCGTTCGGTTGAACGTGCATGGCCCGCGATCTAGCGCCCGGTCATATGGATCGGTGATCCCGTAGGAATTCTCGACCGGATACGTCGAGGAGCCATCGTCGAGACACTTCGACCACGTGTACGAGGCCTGCGCCAGAAATCCCGCGCCGAATTGCCGGTTGAGAGATGCCTGGAGGGAGTTATAGCGGGAGGTGCTCACCGGCACGGCATCCTCCAGGTTTGAAACGTTCGGATTGGTCAGCTGACCTGTAAAGGGATTCCCTGCTGACCCGGGAGCGCCGGCGAGCATGCCGGGGCACCACGCGGGCAATGGTGCGCTCGCCGCGCTGCACGGAATCGGCAGATTCTCGTTTTCCTGGGTAAACAAATGAACTCCGTGCGAGCCAACGTAACCCAGTGACGCCACCGTATGGGCGACAATCTCGCGCTGGACCGTCAAATTGTATTGGATGACGTAGGGCGCGTGACTGGCGAGGTAGCTGACTCCCTGGGTTTGTTCGAATGGCGCCACAGGGATCTGCGGAAACGGAATTCCGCCGGTGGGGGGCTCATACAGAATGAAGCCGGACGGCGGTGCGGCGTCGTAGCCGAGCGCGTATGTCCGAGCTTCGACCGGTTCGTGAAAGATTCCAAAACCGGCGCGCAGGGAGGTCTTGTGATCGGCGAACGGATCGTAGGCGAGTCCGAGCCGCGGATCGATATTTCCCCAATTCGGATTCTGCGCGAACGCATGATTTACGACGCTGAAGCCGGCACTCAACGGATTTACGACAGCTTCAATCGGCGCGCCGCTGACAACCGGGTTGGTCGTGAAATCCCAGCGAAGCCCCAGATTCAGAGTCAGCTTTGGCAGCACCTTCCAATCGTCCTGGATGTAGGGAAAGAAGTCGACCTGGCGGAAACTGCGCGAGCTGCTGTAATCCGGCTCGGGTGGCGTGGCGCCGTAGTACAGATCCGCCGAACCGAGCAGGAAATCAGAGAGGGCGAAGAATGTAAAGTTGCCGCCGCTGAATCCCCCCTGTCCAAAGGTGCTTTGAATCCTCGCCACGGAAGCCCCGGCCGTGATTGCGTGGGTGCCGATGCTCCATAGAAAATCGTCTCCGACTAGAGTCTTAGTCTGAAGGACACGGAACGGTTCAGAGGGATCGGCTCCCACGGAGCTGAGCCCGCCCCCCGGATCCACTACCGTGTTCAATCGTCCGGGGCTGGGGAACAAATCGAGCGCGGGCACTTCGCCGGTCGTATTGCCCTTTGAATCGGTATGTACAAAACTGACGCGGAACAAATTGATTGCGGCGGGTCCGAAAATGTGACGTTCTTCCACGGTTGCGTATTGGTTGCGAGTCGTCTCGAGGTCCGGCCAAAGGGGGATCAGGGAGCCGGCAAACGGATTGGTCTGATTGACCCAGTCCACCACGTAACGTCCGAAGAGAGAGTCATACGGAGAGATCAGATAATCCACGCGCCCAAGGAAATATCTTTCTGCGGTGACCAGGCTGGTCGATTCGGGCAAGGGAGCGTAGCTTCCCAGGTCCGGGGCTGAGGCAGCAGGCTTGGGATAGAGAGCAAGAATTGCCGCCTGTGTCGAGGGTACAACAGGAACAACCTGCTGCAGGTTGGCGGAAGGGCAGGTGGTCGCTCCAGGCGACTTCGTTTGAGGATTTATGTCGCAGATTTCGCCCTTCCGAACATAGGGCTCCGGGACATAGGCGATTCCGGTCTGGCCTAGCGAAGAAAACAGGCCCTCATAATTCGCGAAGAAGAACAGCTTGTCCTTCGCGATCGGCCCCCCCAGGCTTCCGCCGAACTGATTTCTCCGGTACGGCGGGGGCCCTGCCGCCTGCCCATTCGCGTTCACATCGAAGTAGCCGCGTGAATCGAGGTCGTTATTACGAAGGAACTCATACGCCGTTCCGTGTAATTGGTTCGTCCCCGATTTGCTGGCGATGTTCACTACCGCCCCGGTCCCGCCGAATTGTGCGCTGTACGTATTGGTCAGGACCTGGAACTCCGCGATCGCGTCCACGCCAAGGGAAGTGCCCGCCACCCCCGAGCCCGTTCCGCGGTTGAAGAAGTCCGAGATGTCTGTGTTATCGAGCAGGAATGCCGTTCCCACGGGACGCGATCCTGCAATCGCGTAGTTATTCTGATTTCCGTAGATCGGGTTCGCGGCCGATCCGCCCACCTGGAGCAGAGAGGAGGTTGATACGGATACTCCGGGCGCCAGTTCGATCAGCTGTTCGAAGTTCCGTCCGTTCAAGGGGAGGTTGTGCAGCTGCTCAGAAGTCACCAGCGTTGAGAGTGCTCCGCTTTGAGTGTCCACGCGCGAAACCTGCGCATCCACGGTGACCGCCTGCCGCGCCTGGCCGACCTTCATCGTGAAGTCGATAACGAGATCGGCGCCGACCGTGAGCACGACCCCGAGGCGAGACACGGGGTCAAAACCCGCGCTGGAAGCTCGGACCTCGTAGGAGCCAATCGGCAGATCTACAATGGCAAATCGCCCTCCCGCGGTGGTCACCGTCGACCGCGAGCTGCCCGTCTCTCGATTTTTCGCGGCGACAATCGCGCCGACGACTAGGGCGCCGGACTCATCGGTCACCGTTCCTGAGATGCGGCCCGTCGCGACACCCTGTGCGCGCAGGGAATTCACCATGAATGCAGCACAAATGAAAGCAACAGCGGATGACTTTTTCGACATCATACATTTCCTCCACGCAAAGAGAGCAAAAATCACCGGGAGTTCTAGTCTTCAGGCAAAGTCGACCTGGCGATGAACAGGTTCACGAGACACGAAACCGCCAGGGCAGCGCTCGTGGCAACAAAAATGGACTGCAACGCGGATATCAGGCTGGCGCGTGCGCCATTGAGAAGGCTGATGAGAACGCTACCCACATTTGCCACACCGGCAGCGGCGCCATTAAGATTCGGTTTCGCGAGAGTAAGCTTCAGCGGATCGTCGAAAGCCAGTCTTAATTCCGCGGAAGCGCCCAGCGGAATCAGATTGTCCATGTGTCCGTGATAAATCCTCAGCAGCATCGTGCCGAAGATGGCGAGCGCGACAGAGCCGCCGACAGCCCGGGAAAACTGGGTGATACCGGTTGCCACGCCCATTGTCCCGGCAGGCGCCGCGTTTTGCACGAGCACCTCGTAGGTTGGCGTCAGCACTCCTAATCCGATACCACACAGGATCACGTTGCGAAGCACTTCCGGTTGAGTCGTGCCGCCGGCCATTCGGGAGAAGAGGAACAGGCCGACGGCGGCCAGACCAGCTCCGGCAATGGCAGCGTAGTGTTGCGATCCGGTTCGGGATAGCAGGCGGCCGCCGAGCAGGCTGCCCGCCATCGTGGCGAGAACATAAACAGCAAAGACCGCTCCGGTCGTCGTAGCCGAAGCCCCAAGACCGCCCTGAAGGAAAAGCGGAAGATAAACCGAGGCGCCATAGACGGCGCCCCCCATCAAGAAGAGGTTGAGGCATACCAGCGCAATTCGCCGCTCGCGAAAAAGGCCGAGGTTCAACAGCGGTTCCTTCACGCGCAGTTCGACCAGCAGGAAGACAACCAGCAGAATCGCCGATGCGATTAGCAGCGCCAGATTCAGCGGTGCCCTCCAGGCGGTTTGGCCGACCCATGTCAGGGCCAACAACAGCGGCGCTAGCCAACCGCAAAGAACGAGGATCCCCGCCCAATCGATGGGGCGGCTCGCCTCGCGCGGCCGAAAGCCGGGGAGGGTGAACAAGATCGTTACCATCGCGATCAGGTCGAGGGGCACGTTGACGTAATAAGCCAAGCGCCACGAAAAATGATCGGTAAACCAGCCGCCCAGACTCGGTCCGAAGGTAAAGGGGACAATCGAAACAGCGGCGAGTATGCCCTGGTAGCGGCCGCGCTCGAGGGGCGGAAACAGGTCCGCCACGAGCGTGAATGAGAGCACCATAATCGAAGCCTGCCCGAGCCCTATGAGCGCGGAACCCGCGATGAGCTGGCTCATGCCATCGACCGGAATCGGCAACGCGCCCGCCGATCCGGCTAAAACCGCGTAGGCGAGACACATGGAGGCGCCAAAGAGGTAGAACCATTTCCGACCGTAGAGATCTGATAGCTTTGCGAACACCGGCATGGTAATGGTGGACGTGAGCAGAAACGCAGTTGCAGGCCAGCTGTAACGGTCGAAGCCGTTCAGGCTGGTTATTGCCTGTGGAACTGCGGCAATGGCGAACCCTGAAACCGTGTTCAATGCCAGCAGCGGCAGCATGATGCCGGCAAGCGCCAGGTTCTGTTGCGTCCGGCCGCGGTACCGCGAGCTCTCCTCAGCCGTTTGCGGCGACATCGCTCTGCTCATTAACAAAGTGCCGGATGGTGCGCGCGCCCACGGATCGGCGTGTTTCAATTCCGAGCTTGCGCATCTTATAAACCAGCGTCGTGCGCGGCAATCCAAGCCTATCGGCCGCTCCGTCCGTGCCTCCGACCAGCCAGTTAGCTTGTTCCAATGTTTCGAGGATATGTTCCCGATCGGCGTCGGCCAGCGTGCGGGTTGCGGTCTCTGAGTTCTGTTTCGCCGTCTGCGTCAAGCCCAGCGGCAGGCGCAGCACCGAGCCCGGCGAAAAGAGCACCGCGCGTTCGATGAAATTCTGTAGTTCACGAATATTTCCTGGCCAGTCGTGTGCCTTTAAGACTGCTATCACGTCATCGGGAATGAAATCGATCTGCTTGTTCAGGCTGGCGGCACATTTTTCTACGAAGAACTCCGTCAGCGGCAGGATGTCCTGCACGCGTTCCCGCAACGGAGGCAGGTACATTGGAATTACGTTCAAGCGGTAGAACAGGTCCGCACGAAACAGTTTCCTGGTCACGAGCTGCCCCAGATCCTGGTTGGTGGCTGCCACCACCCGCACGTTAACCCGGACAGTTTCGGCGCCACCCAGACGCTCGAACTCGCGCTCCTGCAGGGCGCGTAGGAGCTTAGGCTGGAGTCCCAGCGGCATGTCGCCGATCTCGTCCAGAAACAGCGTGCCCCCATCCGCCATCTGAAATCGCCCCTTAGTTTGTGTGCACGCGCCCGTGAACGCGCCTCTTTCGTGGCCGAACAGTTCGCTCTCCAACAACTCTCTCGGAATCGCTGCGCAATTGAGGGCCACAAAACGGTTGTTACGGCGAGGGCTGGCCTCATGGATGGCTCTCGCAAACACTTCCTTTCCAGTGCCCGTTTCGCCCTGGATTAGGACCGCGGAGTCCACCGGCGCGATTCTAGCCACGTCTGCGAGCACAGCCCGGAATTTCGGACTGGACCCGATCAAATCGATAGTAGGCATACAGTTCTCCTCTATGAAAGCGGATCGATCCGCGTTTCGCTGATCAAGCCAGCAAGCGCTAGCTCCCATTGTTTTGTTTCGTGATCCACTCCCGTATGTACGGTAGGCAGTTCACGAGCGTGATCTTTCCCGCCTCACATCGAGCGAGGAAGATGATTCCGTCTTCGCCAGCCAGAGTGACGTCTTTCAAGTCGATGACGATTGGCCGGTCATTTGCTTCCGCTCGGATTAACGACTCCAACTCTGCGACGTGCTCGCTACCGATTCGACCGCTAAGCGCGAAGACCACTTCCCCGTTGGACGATCTGCGAATTCTTAGCATGCTTTGTGTCCAGGGGACATGCACGCCTATTACCAGTCGTAATCTATTGAAAAAATGGTAATTGGTGAGTCTAAGGCATTGTCGAACTTCGCCAAATTGGTGAAGTCTGGACAGGATCTCGCAGGATGACGCTAGCTAATCTGGAAGGGGTCCTCGGAAGCGATTCTTGTTGATCTTCAGCGTTCGGATCTTCGATTCTAGGGTGGATCGTGGAATACCGAGCTTCTCAGCGGCTCCGCCGGGCCCGTATACGCGCCCTCCGCATTCGCGTAGGGCGGCCTCGATAATCGACTTTTCCTCCGAAGGTTGGGCTCGGACCAGGTCTCGCCGGATTTCCAGCCCGCTCGCGGGCGGTCTTCGGGAAAGCCAGCTCTCATCAACGGAAAAAGTTTCAGCGTCCCCCACGATCACGGATCTCTCGATCACATTCTGCAATTCGCGGATGTTGCCCGGCCAGGGATATGACTGAAGCAGGTCAAGGCTCCGCTTGTCCACGGTTTTAAAGGTTTTGCCCGCTTTCATCCCGTAACGATCGAGGAAGTACCTCAGAAGAAGCGGAATATCTTCTTTTCGTTCCCGAAGCGTCGGCACTTCAATCGGAAAGACGTTCAACCGGTAGAATAAGTCACTCCGAAAAGTACCCGCGCGAATCGCTTCTTCCAGATCGCGATTGGTTGCGGCGATCACCCGCACATCGGCTCGAATAGTTCCAGTCCCCCCAATCCGTTGAAATTCGTGCTCCTGAAGAACCCGCAAAAGCGCGACCTGAGTTTCCGCGGGCAGTTCACCAACTTCGTCCAGGAACAGAGTGCCGCCGGCCGCCAGTTCGAACCGTCCGAGTCTTCGCTGCGTGGCTCCGGTAAATGCGCCCAACTCATGTCCAAATAGTTCCGATGCGATAAGGTCGCGGGGGATCACGGCACAGTTCACGCTCACAAATGTATGTGAAGATCGCCGTGATCGCCTGTGGATAGCGCGCGCCACCAGTTCCTTGCCCGTGCCGGTTTCGCCGGTGATCAGAACGCTGGAGTCAGTTGGCGCCACTTTGGAGATGCGGGAGAGCACCTTTTTGAGCGGCGCGGAGGCTCCGACGATCTCTTCGAACATCGACGCCTTGTCAATTTCCTCGCGCAGCGCGACATTCTCTTCCTGGAGCATTTCCTCGGCCCGCTTGCGATCGTCGATATCGGTTCCCGCAGCGTACCAGCGCGTGATGCGCCTCTGTTCGTCCAGCATCGGGCTCAAGCGGTAGTGGAACCAGCGATACTCCCCGTCTTTTCTCTTGAGCCGCGCTTCATATTCGAACGGCAATCCACTGTGGAGTTTTCCGGGAAGATCCTTCGAGACGATTTCTGCGTCCTGCGGATGCAGTACCCGCCGCAGATCAGCGTCCTGCCATTCTTCCAAAGCGATGCCGTAATAATCCAGCGACGCCCGATTGGTGTAGAGCCGAGCCCCATCGGGCCCCAATTCGGTGATGTGCAGCGGCGACAAGTCGAGAAGCTGCCGGGCTTCCTTTTCGCTCTGCCGGATCTTCTCTTCGGAACGTTTCTGGTCATCGATGTCGGTGGTGGTACCGACGAATTTGAGGACTTTTCCTTCCGCATCGCGCAACACCACAGCTTGTTGGAGATGCCAGCGATAGGTCCCATCCTGAGCGCGGAGAGACCGGGTTTCGATCGCAAAACCCTGTCCCGAGCGTACTCCGGCCCAAAAGGCCCTCGATGCTGCTTCGCGATCCTCGGGGTGAACCGCGGTCATCCAGGCCTCGGGACCCGACCGGACGAAATCGACAGTCTGACCCGAGAATTCGAGCCAGACTTGATTCACGAAGTCAGGTGTCCCATCGGGCGTAAGCGTCCAGGCGGATACGGGAAGACGCTGCAGCAGCCCGGCCTGGAGTTCCAGATCGGAATAGAGGGTGGCGTTCTCGAGCGAAATTGCGGCTTGCGATGCGAGCAACTGCAGCACTGTAACCCGGTCCGGCGTGAAGACGCGCGGAGTCAGGTTGTTCTCC
>Ga0335078_10011285_pt1 | contig 13251 bp, 6 predicted proteins | sample Lox_Sample_32_FD_206711 | JGI IMG/M metagenome (GOLD analysis project Ga0335078, IMG submission 206711) | Soil microbial communities from Loxahatchee National Wildlife Refuge, Florida, United States - Lox_Sample_3.2 | ecosystem: Environmental > Terrestrial > Soil > Wetlands | place: USA: Florida... | reverse complement strand
TACCATTACCGGTTCCCTTCCGCCGCAAGTGTTCGCGGATCCCGGCGGCGCGCGATCCGCACCGTCACGGATTCCCCTCCACCGCATGCATGCGATCGAGCCGGACTTTCGCCGCCTGCAGATTGCGCTTGGCGGCATCGAGCTGCGGATCGAGGCGTAGCGCGGTCTCGAACTCCGGCACCGCTTCCCGGATTCTGCCAAGGCGCGCCAGCAAAGCGCCGAAGTCGCTGTGAAGCGTGGCGTCGTCCTGCCGGAAACGCAAGGACTCGCGCAGGCACGCGGCAGCCTCCTCCAAACTGCCTGCCGCGGCCAGTTGGTCCCCCCAAAGCCGCAAGACCTCGCCCAAATGCTGCTGGGCGCCCGAGTCCCCGGGAGTGTCCTCGAGCACTTTCCGGAATTCGGCCGCCGCCCGCTTCCACTGCTGTTGCGCTGCGAGCGCGCTGGCCAGGTTGTAGCGCGCGTTCGTATAGCGCGGATTCGCGGCCAACGCCCGTTCAAACATCCCGGCGGCGCCCCCGGTGTCGCCCGTCGAGAGCAGGGCCGCGCCCAGCGTGTTCAACGCCACCGGCTTCTCCGGCTGTACCGCAACCGCGCCGCGCAAATAACCCACAGCCTCCGCGGCTTTCCCACGTGCCAGCATCAACGCGCCCAAATTGAATTGTGCCGTGAACTCTCCGGGATATTTGTCGAGCCGGTGGCGCATGATGGCTTCCTGCAACTCCATGCGGCGGTCCTCCCCCCCGCGCGGCAGTACCTGCAACCAGAGATGCGCCATCTCGTCGGTGGCTTGATTGCCTCCGCGCACGCGTTTGGGCGGTTGGTTCGGATTTCGCGGGTTGCCGGCGGAGTTGTCATAGTGGTAGCGCATCGACACGACCGCTCCCTTCGGCAGGAACAGCGGGGCCTGGTAGCGGTACACGGCCTGCCAGTTCGGATCCCACTCCGGTATGCGAACCAGCCACTGCCGGCTGCCGTCGGGAAGTGAGGGTAGACCGCGAGAACGTCCATGTCCATCGGGGCCACGAAGTCGTCGCTCACCGGAAAGTCCTTCGCGCCGGCCGGAATATCGAGCGCGCCATCGTGTTCGAGCTGCACTAACATGGGGAATTTCGTTCCCGGCCGATCGGTAAAATACAGCCCCACGGACGGCTGTACCAGTTCCGGCTTCCCGGTCGGCTGCATGTGTACGTTCAGAACCAGGTCCGTAGCCGGATCGGCGCGCCAAGCCATGCCATCCGGTTCAACCCACGGCGCGCCTCCAGGCTTCCAGAACAGGAAGTGGCTGTCGGGATCGAACGTATCCGCCTCGATGTTCAGATCCATGCCGCCGAAGCCGCCGCCAGGCGTCTTTTCCTGCATGCGCGCCGAGCGCGTGCGGTCGATCAGCAGGTTGGCGTGATGCACCGCGCGCGCATTGCCCGGCCGGATCTCGATCGCCTTCACCCAACGCGCGTCCGCCAGCTTGAGCGGCAGCACAAAATTCCAGTACTCGTCGGGACCGTCCGCGCGCAACCGGTAAGCTGCGGCTGCTTCGATCACCAGGTCCGGCGCGCCAAGCTGCCATCCGGAAGTAAATGCCGGCATCGGTGGCGCGTCTGCCGGGGATCCCGCCGGCGCGCCCTGCCGCACCCACTCCGCGATGGTCCGTATCTGGTCGCTGGTAAGACGCCGTTCGTCCTGAAAATCTCCGCGGCCTGGTTCCGGCAGCCAGGGCGGCATGTAGCGCCGCTCGATCACGCCCACGATTTGCGCGCCGCGCTTACTTACATCTTCATAACTCAGCAGCGGAAAGGGTCCCGGCTCACCCGGACGGTGGCACGGCGCGCAGGCCTGGTAGACAATCGGCGCGATGTGCTTGTAAAAGGTGATGGGCTCGGCCTGCGCGGCGCATACTCCAACCGCCCACAAGGCAAACAGCCGCTGCATGGATTCATTATCGCAGCCCGCTCCCTCTGCCGCTGGAGAGTAGCGCCGCATCGGGCCTTCTCACAAGTAGACGCGACATGGAAGCGCGCCGCCCTGTTGGAAGCGCGCCGCCCTTGACAGCGGGCCGGCGAGGCGTTACAGTTTACAACGGCCTTCGTATTTCGGAGTTTTTACTCTGCAATAATCGGACAGCCGGCCACCGGGGGGGCCGATTGGCGTCTTGGCCCTTCCACAAACGCGGGTCCGCTGCTGCGGTCCGGCGCGGTGTTGGCGGTTGCAAGCGGCAAGGACAAAGGGAACCGTGAACGCCTTTTATCCCGGGCATTCACTCCCATTCATCCGGCTGCCTCTGCGATCGCGGCTTAAGCCCACCAATAGCGTATTCGAAGGAGAACAGAGATGAACAGTTCGATTCGCAGGCTTCTGGTTCTGTGTTTCGCCCTGGGTGCGTTCGCTGCTGTGGCCCCGGCTCAATCCCATCAGTTCAACGGCGCGGGATGGAATAATGGGGTCGAATCGACTTATAGCACCGAGCTCCAATGCTTCGGTAGCGATAACTGCACCACGGTATTTTGCAATACCAACGCGCCCGGGACGATCTTCACGAACTTGGAGTGGAACGCGGGATTTACGATGTTCGGAGTAACGGTTCCCTGGTATGCGACTCCCGGCGCCTACAATGTTAGCTGTAGTGACGGATCCTACGGCACGCTCACCGTGTACGAGACGGTGCCGATTATTAATGCCGGCGGCGTTGTGAACGACACCTACGGCGGGAATACCGTCGCGGCCGGTACATCGGGCTACCTCAGCGTTTACGGGATCGGCTTGACTGCCGGCGGGAAAACGCCTGTCCCAACTATCTCGGTCGACGATCCGTCCCACATCTCACTCACCCTGAGCTACGCGGGCGACCTGCAGGTGAACCTGCACTTCACCGTGTCGACAGGCGTATCCAACGGGACACACTCCCTTTACATCACAACGGTGGAAGGGAAGAGCAACGCGGGAACTTTTACCGTGACCGGCGGTCACTAGCCGGGGATACGCGCGCCGGGCGCATGCATCCGGCGGATGCGCCGCATCACTCGAACCAATCGGGATAGGCCGGCCGGACGTGCCCCCGCGCCGGCCTCCTCGTAGCAGCCCACTGATTACAACCGACTGACTCCGGAAGCGCCGGCCCTGACAGTCGCTCCTCACCGCTTGCCCACGTTTGGATCGATCTTCGCCGCCAGCGCCATCTCCGCCTCTGCTTCGGCGGTCTTCTTCTGCTGTTCCAATGCCACCCCCAGGCTGTAATGCAGAGAGGCATATAGAGGATTTACATCGATCCCTTCGCGATAGACTTTGATCGCCTCGTCGTATTGGCCTTTGGCATAGAGTGCCGCGCCCCAGTTCAGATAGGCCAAAACGTAATCGGGATCGATTTCGAGCGTGCGCTGGTACTCGGAAATCTCCTCCGGCTTGCCCATCGCGCCGTAAGCCAGCGCCAGGTTGTAGTGGGCGCCGGCGTCCCGCGGATAGAGTTGCGTCGCAATCGTCAGAATCCCCGCGCTGACCGTCGGATTCCCCCCTTGTCCGTACGCCGCTCCCAGCCAGGTGAGCGCCCGCAGAAAATGCGGATAGATCTTCACCGCCTCGAGCAGTAAGTTGATGGATTCCTCCTGCTTACCTTGTTTCCGCAACTCCATCGCCTTGTTAAATATCGCTTCGGCATCCACGCGGAAATTCCGCGGCATGCGCTGCAGGATGACATACTTGGCGTTTGCTTCGAGGACTTCGGAGATCTCCCCGGGCTCAAGCTTGAGCGCCGCCGCCGACCATGCCGCATCGAGTTGGCTCGCTGCGAGATCCCCCAGATAGCCGCCATTGATCGTGCCCCGCTCGATTGAATGGGCCCGCGCCAGTTCAAAGAAAGATCCTCCCGATAAGAGCTGTTGCCGGATGGCCGCCGCTTTTTCCCGATCGTCCAACACAATCCTGCGGAGATACAGATGCTTGGGAGCAATCGTGGTGCGCCAGGCCGGATCGCGCGCCGACGCTTCGCTCTTCCCGCCGGGCTGGACGCGAATCCAGTGTTCCGCTATCACAAACGCGCCGCGTGTCTCGTTCGCCATGTGACATCCGGCGCAGCCCGCGGCCCGGTTCACCGGGCACAAGGCCGCATGCTTGGTGACCGCCGCGCTATGGCATCGCATGCAAGTCTTGTCCGCCCTGGCGAGCAGCACGGGACGGGACGCGTCTTCATGCGGGTTGTGACAGTTTGTGCATGTGATATCTCCGTCGCTCTGCCGCCAGCACTCGCTGTTTTTCAACGCCGTCACTTGATCGGAAATCAGCGTGTCGTCCGGCATAGGATCTTCAATCACGCTGGAGCCCGCGTGACATTGCGAGCACGGCCGCATCCGCTCGGCAACCGGCGACTTTGCCGGGTTCAAGATGCCGGAGTCTCGCGAGTGTGCGCCGAGCGCGGCTAAGTGCGGCTGGCCTGGCCCGTGGCAGTTCTCACAACTGACACCGCTCTCGATGTGTGTCCCGTAAGTTCGCGGTTGCCCGTGGCAGCCGAGGCATCGTTTTTCCAGATACGGCGTCAGGACCCGGCCCAATGCGGTTTCATAGCTCGCGGGCTTCTCCTCGGGAAAACCCAGCGAGAACGCCAGACGGTTCCCTTCCGCGTAGTGGAAGTACCTCGCTTCGAGCAAACGCGCCAGCGGCAGGGGCGAGCCTGCCAGGGCGGGGACGCGGAACAAGAAACTGATCCCGTGACGGTCGCCCCCGACCATGGCCTCCACCGGAAAATCGACCGCCGCCTGCCCAGGCATTTGCACCCGATATTGCAGGCTCGGGCCGGCTCTCTTGAGCGCGTACTCAATGGGAGGCGCCGGCCCCTCCGCGTGCGTCTGGAAATAGCTCGCCGGAATTTGTTCGGTGGCGCCAACGCCCCGCCATGTCCGCGCCATGTTCGTGCGGACGTGCGTCGCGGCGATACCCTTGTGGCATCCGGCGCATGCCTCCCGGCCCAGAAAGCCGCTTCCCGCGCTGCCGGCGATTCCGGTCGCGGAGACCATCAGCAACCCTAAGATCAGACGCCCGGATAAGGCGGACCATCGGCCGGGGTAGCCTCCCGAACTTGCTGTCACGCCCACAATTCTATCGACAATCCCGGAAAGCTTCAATCCGGCCGCGCGCCGCCGGACAGGAGCGCCGCCGGACAAAAAACGCGGCCGCCGGGGCGTCTGCCCTGGCGGCCGGTTTCACAACACGGTACTGGCTTGCTGAGCTCAGTGGATAACTTAGAACTTGATGTTTCCAGAGAACTGCAGCGAGCGCATCCCCACTCCGTTGGCGCCGCCGAATGCGATGCCGGTAATCTGACCGGGATTGGAAGACGTGACATCGTTGTTCGGGCCGCCCAGATTCGTGTGGTTGAAGAAGTTCCGGGAATCCATCCGAAGCCCGAAGGAAACGCGCTCCGTGATGTGGAAGTCCTTCTTCGCCGAGAAATCGACGTTGATGAAATGCGGACCGATCAGAGTGTCGATCGGGTAATTGCCGAAACTGTCGCTTGCCGGGTACGCGTATGGACCAGACGTACACACCTGGTTCGGGCAGCCCACGATCCATTGGTTGCGGTTCGGGTCCGCTGCATACGGACTCCCGCTTCCCACGTCGGGGCGATTGTTGGGGCCCGCACTGGGCTTCACAACCCCCGGCGCTGGGCCGTAGTTGTCGATCGTCGGCGCGAAGGGCAGGCCGCTGTAGAAGGTCGTGATGGCCCCGAGAGTCCAGCCGCCCAAAACGAGGTCCACCGGCCGGCTGACGCTGGAACCAAACTTCTTGCCGCGCCCGAAGGGCAGATCGAAGTTCTGCGCCACTGTGACTTGGTTATGTGGCAACAGGCTGCTTGGCCCGTAGCCCCCGGCCCCATCCTGCGGACCGCGCAGGAAGTAGTAATTCGTATTGTAGGGGCCATCCCATGACATCAGGCTCTGGTAGGTGTAGCTTCCCTGAACGGTCCAACCATACAGCGCCTTTACGGTCACAGTGGATTGGAATGAGTTGTACTGCTGGTTGGTGCAGTTGCAATAATAGCCCAAACTCTGCGTCCAACCGTACAGCGCGGCGTAAGGCTGCGTTGCTGTCATAGTGGTGGAATTCCATATCGCCTGGTTGGGATCGACCGTGTTGCTCGTGCCGATCCAGCCGTGCCGGGTGGAGTTACCCACATAGCCTCCGCTGAAGGCGATTTTGTCGGTGACCTGCCGCTGGACCGTGCCGTTGTATTGATAGACCACCGGCATCGTGAACGTATCGGGGCGGAACTTCGGGCTGATCCCGTTGGGGAGCGGGAAAGTCCCGTTCGAGCCCACCGTGATAAAGGTCGGAGCCGTGGGCCCGTCGGCGAGATTGAACACGGCATTGAACGGTGTCGAGGCCGGGTTATTAATCTGCTGATAGTCCAGGATCGGTGGGTTTTGCGTCACGTTGTGGCCAAATGTGGAGCCGAAAGTACCCAGATTGTAAGACCAGCCGTAGCCCGCGCGGACCACGGTCTTCTTGTCGACTTGATAAGCCAGGCCAACTCTGGGCGCCAGCTCGTGCCAGTTCATCGTTTGAATTCCATGCGAGGAAACACCGCCTACGCCGAAAACGTACATCAGACCATTGGATAGGTCCAACGTCGAACCGTTCCCGGGGGCGTTTACGCTTTCCGGAAAAACCATTTCCCAGCGGAAACCCAATGTAGCGGTCAGCTTGGGAGTCACCCGCCATTCATCCTGTGCGTACCAGAAAAAGCGCTTCTGGCGCTCCTGGGCGTCGGTGCTGGTGCTGACATACCGGTCGAAATTGTTCACGCCGCCAAGCAGGAAACTGGCCAGTCCCAGACCGTCGATCGGGCTCGCGCCAGGCGCGGTGATAAGCCCCGTGTAGTTGCCGTTGAAGTAGAGCTCGCCCGCGCGGTGGCTGTCGCTCGGAACCCGCAGGTTGAGCGCGTACCGCAGATCCGTCCCGAATTTGAAGCTGTGGTTGCCGGAGATCTTGTGGATGTTATCGACGAACTGAATCTGCCGCTCACTTTGGGTCAGCGGGCAGTTGCATTGGTTGGCGCCGAGACTGTATCCCAGCTTGAGGTCGGCCGTGCCGGGATCGGTGACGTCGAAGTACGGCATGCCCGACGTGTAAGTGTTGTCCAGGTTCAGGCCCGGGATGCCGGCGTCCTTGGCAGGCGTTGTACCGTAACCGTTCGGAACATCGAAGACGTGATAACGCATGTAGCCCAGCCGGAACTCATTAATAAGGGTCGGACTGATTGTGTAGGTCCAACCTACCGCCAGGCTCTGGTTCAGCGCGTTGGAGTTGCCAGCGTAGTTGCCGAAATTCGGGCCGCCCGCCTCCAGCCCGAATGCGCCGGGGGCCTGCTCGGTGTAGGCGGCGTAGCTATAACGTCCGAAAATCGAGTTCTTCTGGTTGAGGTAGTAGTCCCAGCGGGTGTTCCACAGGTTACCCGTAATGGCGACGTCGCCGCTGGCGTCGTAGTTGTTGCCATAAGCCGTGCCCGACGAGGTCGTGTTGGGCGATGGCCAATACGCCATAATTGCCAGCGCCTGCGGGCTGAGCCGGTTGGCGGGGATCACGTTGCCCGCAAACGGCATGCGGCCGGTTCCATCCGCGTTGCCCGTCGCCGGATCGTAAATCTGGTAGTTCGGGCTGGCGGCCAGATAATCGCCCAAATTCCCAGTGCGATCCTGGGCGGTGGGGACCGATGTCAGAACCGATCCGCCCTGCGCCTGCCGGTTGATTTGCGTATCCGCGAAGAAGAACAGCTTGTCCTTGATTACTCTGCCGCCAATCGATCCGCCGAACTGATTCTGCCGGTATACCGGGTTGGCGTTGGTGAAGGGGTTCCGGGAAAAGTCTTGAAACCCGGGTGTATTCACTTGCAGGAACTCGAAAACATCACCGTGGAAATCGTTGGTGCCCGACTTGGTCGAGTACGTTGCCAGTCCAGCGCCCGTGTACGAGAACTCGGCGTCGAAGTCCTGGTTGGCCTGCTTTACTTCCGCAACGGAATCGAAGGTCGGATTGATCACGATGATCCCGAGGATCGGATCCTGGTTCGTGGTGCCGTCCAGCTCGTACCCCATGGCGTCGAAGACTTGGCCGTTCACGACCATCTGCACGCTGCCCTGCGGATTTTCGTCCGAAGCGTGTGCCCAGCCGAACGGTACCGTTCCCGGATTCAACAGCTCGAACGCCTGGAGATTGCGTCCGACGCTCGGGAGCTCTTCGATCTGGTGGGCATCGAAGGTCTGGGCGACGTCCGCGCGGTCCGCCTGAAGCAGCGGCGCGGCGGCCGTCACTTCCACTTCCTGGGTCACGTTGCCGACTTGCATGGCGACGTCGAAACGGGCGACGGCATCGACCTGTACGGTGATCGGGCTGGAAACAGCCTTCTGAAACCCGGCCGCTTCAATCGTCACCTGGTACTGACCCGGAATCAGTTGGCCCTTGGTATAGTTGCCCGACTCGTTCGTCGAAACCTCGGACTTCGTCCCCTTCTCGAGATCCGCCACGGTGACCTTCGCATTGGCCACCGCCGCGCCTGAGGCGTCCGTAACGGCTCCGACGATGCTGCCAAAAACCTGTTGCGCGCTGAGGGTTCCGCTGAAGCAGAACAGCAACGCGAAAGAAACGCAGACAGCGTACACGGCTAATTTGCGCGAACTAAACATGGTTCCCTCTCCCTAATCTTGAAGAAAACAGCAAAGCCTAACCTTACGATTGCCCTATCGGTGCGCCCTCGCACCCCATAGTATTGGTATTGTGAGAATAATAGATCTTTATTAGAGGATGGGCAAGTGGCAAAAGCGTTTGTTACGGTTAAACCTTATAAACCATTTATTTTCATGTATTTTTAGGCACAAGTTACATGTGCCAACCGGTTGTTACCAAGACGCGAAGTTGTACTTTTCCACAGGACAAGCCATTCCGGAAAGGCTTTCAGCTTTCGGGTGCGGGCCAAACGTGGGTACTGGTACCATTAAATGCCAGCCAGGCAAGGGCTACCCCGCGCTCCGGTCTGGCCCGGAACCGCTATTGCGCCTTCGAGTACAATTGAAGGACGGCTGACCGGCAGTGGCTCAGTTTGACCAGCGGAGGAGGATGGATGGCTGCGCGCCCCTTCGCAATGGTGCGACCGAAGCCCCGGGGACTGGCGTTTAACCATGCAACGCAGGCGCTTCATCAAATCCTTGTGCGCGGCTGTTCCGGTCTTTTCCTTCGACCAGCTCCTGCGGGGCGCGCCTCTCGGCGTGCAGTTCCTGAATGTCGCGCGCGAAGCCGGACTGCGCGCTAAGACCGTATTTGGCGGCGAGCACAAGAACAAGTTCCTGATGGAAACGACCGGCTGCGGCTGCGCCTTCTTCGATTACGACCAGGATGGCTGGCTGGACATCTTCCTGGTGAACGGCACCCGCTTCGAGGCCCAATGGGGACCCGGCGAAGCTCCCGTCAGCCGCTTGTACAAAAACAACCGCGACGGCACCTTTACCGACGTCACCATCCAGGCCGGCGTGGCGCGCACCGGCTGGGGACAAGGCTGCTGCGCCGGCGATTACGACAACGACGGGCACGACGATCTCTTCGTCAGCTACTGGGGCGATTGCGCGCTCTGGCACAACGACGGCAAAGGGAAGTTCACCGATATGGCCAGAAAGGCCGGCGTGACCACCGATCCCGGCAACGGGCATCGCCGCTGGAACACCGGCTGCGCTTTCCTTGACTACGACAAGGACGGCCGGCTTGACCTGTTCGTCGCCAATTACATCGATTTTGATCCGAAGACCACGCCGCTTCCCGAATCCGGCCCCTGTCTTTATAAGGGGTTGATGGTCGCCTGCGGCCCGCCGGGATTGCAAGGCGGCAAAAACATCCTGTTCCACAACGATGGCAACGGCACGTTCACCGATGTCTCCGAGAAGGCCGGTATCCTCAAGACGCAGGGCACATACGGCCTCGGTGTGGTGGTCTCCGACTTCAACAACGACGGCTGGCCGGACATCTATGTCGCCAACGACTCGACCGACGCCGCGCTCTACCGGAACAATCACGACGGCACGTTCTCCGAGATCGGCGTCGAGGCGGGCGTCGCCTACAGCCCCGATGGCAAGCCCCAGGCCGGTATGGGCGTCTCGGTGGCGGATTACGACGGCGACGGCAACCTCGATATCGTCAAGACCAACTTCGCCGGCGATACGTCCAGCCTCTATCACAACCTCGGCAAGGATTTCTTCGAGGACATGACCTTTCAGGCCGGCCTCGGCCGCAACACCCGCTTCATGGGCTGGGGAGTGGGATTCTTCGATTTCGATAACGACGGCTGGCCCGACATTCTGGCGGTGAACGGCCACGTGTACCCGGAAGTTGGGCAGCCCAACGACGAGCAGGGCTACCGCGAGCGCAAGGTCCTCTATCACAACCTGGGCGGCGGCAAGTTCGCGGATGTCTCCCTGGAGGCGGGGCCGGGCATCCTGGAGCCTGCCTCCGCACGCGGCTGCGCTTTCGGCGATTTCGACAACGACGGCGACCTCGACGTCGTCGTCAACTGCATCAACGATGTGCCCCAGCTTCTGCGGTGCGACAGCCGCCTGAAGAACAACTGGCTCAAGGTGAAGACCATCGGCGTCAAGTCGAACCGCTCGGGAATCGGCGCCCGGATCTATTGCACGCCCGAAGGCGGCCGCCGCCTGGTCGATGAGGTCCGAAGCGGCGGCGGCTACATCTCGCAAAACGATTTGCGCGTGCATTTCGGCCTGGGCGCCGCGCAGACGGCGGACCTGGAGATCCAGTGGCCCAGCGGCCAGGTGGACCGGCTCAAGGGCGTGAAGGCGAACCAGGTTGTCACCGTAACCGAAGGCAAGGCGTAATCCCCGCGCGGCTTCGGCTTGCAGTGGCGAAACGCGCCCGGAGTACCGCTCCCGCACGGTCGCGGCTCTGCAGGTTGTTGCGAAATCGAGGCTCCGTTTCAGAGCCGCGCGCGTCCGCAAGCGGCAACGCGCCCTTCTCACCACCCTCTTCTTGCCGGGCGGGACTTCACTCCCGGCGCGCGGCAAGCTTCCAGTTCGCCCTCCGGCGTACACTGGAATTTGGGGCTGCGCCACTCGCGAGGGCGGTGCGTCCCAGGGACATACCCATGGTTAGTCCATCCCGTTTTCAAACAGTCGCGGCGTTCTTCCTCCGGGGCCAAGGGCAGGCGCTTTCGCCCGGCCCCTCCGCCGCCGCGCGCACCGCGGCTGTCAAAGCCGCTCTTCATACCCGGGCCGGCCGGCTCTTGCGCGACGGGCTGGGAAGCTGGGTGGTACAGATTCTGCCCGCCGAAACCGTAGTGCCCGAGATCTACGCAGCCTGGCGTCCCCTGGTCCGGGACGCGATGCTGTTCATGATTTCGCACCTCTCGACCGCGCGCCTGGCGCCCAAGCTCGTCGAACAACTCGAACTGCCGCCGGAAACGCCGCCCGAGGCGCGCCTGCTGCGCCTGATCGCCAAGGTTCCGGGGCTGCAGAAAATCGGGCAGGTGCTGGCGCGCAACCGGCATTTGCATCCCTCGCTGCGCCAGGCGCTGTCGCAACTGGAGAATGGCATCTCCGACGTGAGTCCGGAGGAAATCCGCGCGCTGATTCACCAGGAGCTGGGGCGGCGGCTCAAAACGCACCACGTGGAGATCGAGCCGGGCATCTTCTCCGAAGCCAGCGTCAGCGCGGTCGTACGGTTCACGTGGCTGAATCCGGCCAGCGGCCTGCGCGAACGGGGCGTCTTCAAAGTCCAGAAGCCCTATGTTTCAGCCTGCTTTGCCGAGGACTTGGACCTCCTGCAGCAGCTCGCCCAACACCTGGCCTCGAAACATCCCGAATACGGGAGCGCTTTGCCGGAGACCATCCTTGAAGTCCGCGGGCTGCTGGAACACGAAGTCGACTTTTCGCGCGAACAGGCGACCCTGGCCGAGGTCGCGCGAGTCTACCGATCCGTGCCCGGAGTACGCGTGCCGCGCCTGATCGCGCCGCTTTCCACCCGCCTCATCACCGCCCTCAGCGAAGAGGATGGCGTCAAAGTCACCGCTGCCTTCCAGGGCGCATCCCCCGGGCGGCGCCGCCGCGCCGCCGAGCAATTGATCGATGCCCTGATTGCCGTCCCCCTGTTTGCAGGCGGGGAGCGCGGCATCTTTCACGCCGATCCCCACGCGGGCAACCTGCTCTACGACGAAAACACCGGCGAGCTGGTCATGCTGGATTGGGCGCTCACCGAGCGCCTGACGCGCGAACAAAGGCGGCACGTGGCGATCCTGGCGATCATGCTAGGCCTCCGCGATCCGATCGGCGTATCGAGCGAGATCGAGGCGCTCGCGCGGGAAAAGGCTCCGCTCGATCCGGCGCATGGACGCTTCATACGCGACCAGGTGAACCGCTTTATCGGCCAATTGCCCATCTCCCGGCTGCCCGGCAGCTTGGAGGCCATGCGCCTGCTGGACCGGCTGGCTCTGGCGGGAGTGCGCTTTCCACCCGGTCTGATGATGTTTCGCAAAGTGCTGTTCACCCTGGACGGCATCCTGCACGACATCGCCGCTCCCAACCTGCACATGGACAGGACCATCGCCCGCCACCTGCTGGGCCGCTGGATCAAGAACCTCACAACCTTCGGCTCCCCGCTGTCGCTGACCGACTGGATCGGCGTCGAATCGAGCGCGCTGCTCTATGGCGGCCGGCTTTGGGTGCAGTGGGCGCAAGCGGCGTTGAGCCGCTAGTTGGTAGGGCGCGCGGTCACTTGGCGGAATCGGCGGCCAGCCTGTCGCGTCCCGTGGCGCTCGCGTACTTGATGGCCATCCTGTGATACAGGCCGCGCGGCAGGGATCGCGCGATGCCGGCCAACAGGCGATAACCCCAGCCGGGCACCACGAACAACTGGCCGCGGTCGAGGGCGCGCAGGGACGTCTCCACGACGTCGTCGGCCGGCATCCACATCCAGGCCGGAACCTGTTTGCGATCGAAGCGCATCGTGTCGTGAAACTCGGAGAGCGTGAATCCGGGACAGAGCGCCTGCACGCGCACGGGCGAGCCGGCGCTTTTCAGCTCCATGTAGATACCCTCGGTGAAGCTGTTCATCCAGGTCTTGGTAGCGGAATAGCTGACGCTGCCGGGATTCTGTCCGAAGCCCGAAACAGAGGAAACGTTGACGATGCTGCCGCGCCCGCGCGCCACCATTCCGGCGAGGGCGGCGTGTGTGAGGCGCAGAGGGGCGAGGACGTGCAGGCGATGCATCCGGTCCTGG
>Ga0335078_10011284_pt1 | contig 13251 bp, 16 predicted proteins | sample Lox_Sample_32_FD_206711 | JGI IMG/M metagenome (GOLD analysis project Ga0335078, IMG submission 206711) | Soil microbial communities from Loxahatchee National Wildlife Refuge, Florida, United States - Lox_Sample_3.2 | ecosystem: Environmental > Terrestrial > Soil > Wetlands | place: USA... | reverse complement strand
TACTGATCGACTCACCCATCGAGGTCGGAAACCAAGAGGTGGACTCGTTCAAGGTCAGAGGAATCGAGCACCAGGTCTCGATGTTCGACTCCAGTCCCGTGGACAGGGCGAGGTTCGTCGGCGACCTGAAGGCGATCGTCGAGGCGACCGTTCCTGTCTTCGACGAGATACCCTACAAGAGGTACGTCTTCATCGTGGGATTCACGGATGACGTGGGGGGCGGACTGGAACACCTTAACAGCACCGTTTGCCTCGTGCCGCGGCTCAGGACCTCGCCGAAGGAGGAGTACAACCTCATGATGAGCCTGTTCTCACATGAGTTCTTCCACGCCTGGAACGTAAAGAGACTGAGGCCGAATGGGCTCGGGCCTTTCAACTACTCGGGCGAGACGTACACGAAGTCTCTCTGGATAGCCGAGGGGGTCACAAGCTACTTCGACGACCTGATAATCAGGCGTGCAGGGCTGTACACCGTTGCAGAGTACTTGGACGCCTTCGCGATCAACATCAACCTCCTGAAATCGCTGCCCGGGAGCAGAGTGCAGAGCGCTGAGGAGGCGAGCTTCGACACCTGGATAAAGTTCTACAAGCCGGACTCAAACTCGCCTAACGTCACATCCTCCTACTACACCCAGGGAGCCGTGATCGGATGGATGCTCGACATGGAAATCAGGAGGGCCACCAACAGCGCAAAGACGCTGGACCACGTCATGCGCAAAATCTACCAAGAAACGTTCGTTCGGGAGGGGCGAGGCTACTCCGACGAGGAGTTCGAGGCGGCCTGCAGCGCCGTCGGGGGCCAGAACCTCAGAGAGATATTCGAGTCGAGGGTCAGAGGGCGCGAGGACGTCGACTACGACAGATACCTGGGCTACGCCGGCCTGAAGCTAGGCGAGAGGGAAGAGTCAGAGCCAGAGAAGGGATTCCTCGGCCTGCGCCTCGGATCGGAGGGGGGAAGAACCACGGTCAAGACAATCCTGGCTGGGTCGGAGGCCGAAGAGATGGGTCTTGCTGCGAACGATGAGTTGCTCGGGGCTGACGGAATGAGACTGGGCCCGGAGAAGCTGGGATTCTACGTCGGGACCAGGAGCCCGGGGACACCGATCAGGCTGACCATAGCGAGGAACGGAAGGCTGATGGATGTCGAGGGAGAGCTCTCCCGGAGGCCCGCCTTTGAGTACAGGATCAAACCTCTCAAGGACGCCACCGACGCGCAGAAGGCGCTCTTCAAGGCATGGCTGCTGGATGACTGGAAAGAGGAAATCCGCTTCCCCGACTACGCCCACTCGCCCGACAGGAAGCCTTCTCTGGACTTCGTCTGATCCCGCGGATGCTGGGTGTCGTGGACGGCTCTCAAATGCCCTCCTGAAGGTTGCGCGGAGGGCCTAACCGCCCTCGCCGGACCGCCGTTGGCTCGTGTTTGATCCTTAGGGAACGAAGACCGCCGCGGCCACCACCGTGGTCCAGAGGCTGTCCTTGTCCCCGGGAGCCGACTGGGTGACGTTCGTAGTCTTGATGATCCGTCCGGAGGCCTTGAAGAGCTGCTCCCTCTCATCCCAGGCAGCGTCAAGCTCGAAAGGAATTCCCATGGTGGTCGCCAGCATCGTGGCTGCGAGGTCTTCCGAGTAGTCTCCTGCCGCTTCGTCGGTCTGCCCGAACGAATGGTGCTCTGAAAGGTACCCGTACTCTTCGGGCTTTGAAGGTATAGCCACGCCTATCGAAGAAACCACCAGCCTGTGGGGCTCGTTGGTTGAGTTCCGCGCGAGCACAAGGAAGACGACTTCCCCCGACTGAAGCATCTCAATCCCCCTCTCCCTCGGGATCAGCTTGCAGAAGGGCGGCACGATGCTGGAGACGGTCACGAGATTGAAACGATTGATTCCCGCATCCTTCAGGGCAAGCTCGAACGACTGGAGGTTCTCCTTGTGCTTTCCGACCCCCTTCGTCAGGAAGAAGTGTCTGGGAGTCAACCTCGAAGTCGGACCCTATTCGACTATTTCTCTCTTTGTGTGCCGCCCGGCCCCGGTGGCACCACCAGGCGCGGCCAGTGCTAGACTGTCAAATATGGATACCACTCGGACGTTGGTCGTCGCATGGGACTGGCGGTCCTACACGATCGTAACCATTGCAGTACTGCACTTTACGCACCACGAGGTTTCCTCCCCGACCCTCGCCGACCTCGTGGAGCCGCACATCACGCACGTCAGCAGCCTTGGACGTTGTGTGAGAGCTCTCTGCGTTTTTCCACCTCCTCTTCGAATCCCCGTACAATGGAAGCCCGAGGAGGTTAGAAGACAGGGAGTGAAATATCTGCGACCTCGATGTAAAATATCCGAGTCATTAGCCCATCTGATATCATCGGGTCGAGTCTTGCCGGAGAACTAGTCCGAGTCGTCCGGATCCACGGCCTTGGCAGCCCGGAACTGGTCGCCGACGATGGCCCTCATGTTCAGGAGGCCCATTGGCATTCCATTGTCGGTGACGAAGAGCGTCCTTATGTGGTGCTTCGCCATCAGCTTGATTGCCTCCGAGAGGGGCGTGTCGGCTACTACTGAAATCATGGGGGAAGTCATGATCTTCCGAATCGAAACGCTTGACGAGAGCAGGTCCTCCGCTGCAATCCTGTTCAGCATGTCCCTTTCGGTGACTATCCCCACCGGAACCCCGTTGATTGAAACGAGGCAGTTCCCGACCACCTTCTCGCGCATCGCGCGGGCAGCGTCGAGGACCGACTTGTTCGCGTCGATCACGAGGGCGTCGGTCTTGACGAAATTGCGCACCGTGACGACCTTCTGCTCAGCGTGCTCGAGCCAGAAGGTGAGGGAGTAGTGGCAGTTGGGGCATTCGTCTGGGGTCGACTCCCCTTCGAAGACGTAATGGCATCTGTAGCACTCCCACTTCGTCAACAGACGGCTTCCGGATAGTGCCCCGGTATATTAATGGTGAGGGGAATAATTCGGGCGCGTCCTGAGCCCCTCACTTTCAGGCCTCTATTATCCGGCGGAGTTCGGACTCTCTTTCTCTGTAGTCGGGGCACACCGCCGCCACCCTCCTCTTGAACTGGGCCGAATGGTTGAATTCGACCAGGTGAGAGAGCTCGTGGATGACCACGTAATCGCGCAGCCTCTGGGGGAGAGCGATGAGTTGCCAGCTGAAGGAAATCCGTCCACTCTTGGTGCAGTATCCCCAACTGCGCATCTCTCTCACGTCGACGACCTTGTACTTGAGCCCGAGCTCACGAGAGAGCTCCGCCGCACGCCTCACGACGTATCGCGAGGACTCCCGAAGGAACCATCTTCTCACTAGCTCCCTCACCCTCGACGGGTCCGCTGCCCTGACAATCACCTCGCCCCGAGACGGCTCTGGCAGCAGCTCCTCCGGCTCGTTGCTCTCCTCGAAGACTATCTTCAGCTGGATGCCGTCGAACATCACCGAGTCCTTGTCTAGGACTCTCCTGCTCCTCGACGTCTCGAGGTAGTGCTTCAGTATCCAAGAGCCCCTGCCTCTGATCGCAGCCGCCAGGTCGACCCTGCGCCCCCGCGGAACGACGATCTCCAGAATCCCCTCACGGTTGAATCTGAAATACGTGTAGCGGCCGCTCTCCCCCTTCACCACGACGTATTCGATGCGGTGGGGCCCGATGTCGACGAACGGCAACGCGCACCTTCTCGGGGCCGGTGTTGATAACCCATCACCGAGGCGGACGAGAGGGACTCTCCGTGAGGGCCCGGCCGATCTTAAGAAAATAAATAGTTGGGTTCTTCGCGACAGGACAATGCTGGATTCGCTGAGGGATGGCCTCCAGGGCGCCATCAAGAAGCTCATCGGTTCGAACACCGTCGACGAGAACGTCGTCAAGGAGTTCATCCGCGACCTTCAGAGAACCCTGATCCAAGCGGACGTCAACGTCAGAATCGCCCTGCAGATGACCGAGCGGGTCCAGAAGAGAGCCCTCGAGGAGAAACCGGCCGGCGGCGTGACTCGTAAGGACCAGATTGTCTCCATCCTGTACGAGGAGCTCTCCTCTCTCCTCGGGAAGGAGGGAGGGCTGCCGCTGGACAAAGGCAAGACCAATGTGTTCGTGATGCTGGGAGTCCAGGGCTCCGGCAAGACCACCACAACCGGGAAGCTCGCGCGGCTCTTCTCGAAGAGAGGCTTCAGGGTCGGAGTCGTGGCGGCAGACACCTTCAGACCCGGGGCAGTTACCCAGTTGAGGACCCTGGCCAACATGTCTGGTGTCGAGGTCTTCAGCGACGAGAAGCAGAAGGACTCCGTGGCCGTGGCCAGGGAAGGGAAGAAGTTCTTCGAAGGGACGAAGAACGTCATAATCATCGACACCGCGGGAAGGCACAAGGAAGAGAAAGGGCTCCTCCAGGAAATGAAGGGCATTGTGGAGGCCGTCAAGCCAGACTACAACGTGCTCGTCATCGACGGAACCATCGGGCAGCAGTGCTACAACCAGGCGCTGGCGTTCCACCAGGCGTCCCCCATCGGCGGGATCGTAGTGACGAAGCTCGACGGTGCTGCCAAGGGCGGGGGAGCGCTTGCCGCCGCCGCTGCAACCGGCGGCAAGATCTTCTACATAGGCACGGGCGAACGGATAGACGACCTGGAGGAGTTCCAACCGACTCGATTCGTGGGAAGGCTCCTCGGGATGGGCGACCTGAAGGCGCTGATCGAAATGGTACAGCAGGCCGGGGTGGAGGTGGACGGCAAGAGGGTCCAGCGCATGATGTCCGGGAAGCTGACCATGGACGACCTCCTGGAGCAGTTCGAGCAGATGAAGAAGTTCGGTTCGCTGAAGAAGATCGTCGAGCACGTCCCCGGGTTCTCAGAGGCCGTGAAGAACCAGGACCTGGACAAAGCCGAGGACCGGGTGAAGGTCTACAAGTCCATCATCCAGTCCATGACGAAGATCGAGAGGGAGGACCCCGACAGGATAAACGCCTCCCGCGTCAGAAGGATAGCGCAGGGCTCGGGCAGGACCGACAAGGATGTGAGAGAACTCCTGGCGAGGTACAAGCAGACCAAGAACCTGATGAAGCAGAGCAAGGGACGGGAGTTCAGAAGCATGATGAAGAGGATGGGCGCCCAGTAGGTTGCCCGAAGCCGTCCAGAGATACGGGCTGTGCGCGACGTGCGTTCGCCGTCAGGACGGCGGGCCAAAGGACTTCGAGGCAGCCGCTGACGAGGACTGTTTCATCTGCCGCGGCCTGATGAAGAGCTCCGGAGACTTGGCCGCGATGGTTGTCAAGGAGGCGAGGCGGTACGAGTTCGACACGTTCGCGATCGGTCTTTCGATGCCCGAAGGGATACAGGAGAGAGAGGACGAGCTCAGGTCAAGCCTGAAGATCAAAGGCAGGGAGACGGTCAAGGTACAGCTGTCGAACATCATAGCCCATGAAGCGTCGAAGGCGCTCGGGAAGAAGATACGAAAGGAGAAGCCAGACCTGACTCTGATCGTAGACCTGAAGGGAGGGAGGGTCAGCGCGTTCTCACGACCCCTGTTCTTCTACGGGCGGTACACGAAGCCGGCGGGAATCTCCCAGAGAAGGGAGCTCTGTCCGGGTTGCGGGGGAAGGGGCTGCGACAAGTGCGGGGGCGCGGGCTTCCGCAGGGCGCCCAGCGTGGAGAAGGTGCTGCGGAAGGAGTTCGCCGACTGCGGGGCCCAAGGCATGGTCTTCACGTGGATAGGCAGCGAGGACAGGGACAGCGTGGTGCTCCCGCCGGGGAGGCCCTTCCTGGTCGAGCTGAAGAACCCGGTCGCGCGCCGGCTTCCGAAGCGATTCGCAGCCAAGGTCAGGGGCGGACGGGTGACCGTCAGCGGTGGCATGCTGCTACCCTCCCGCCCCGCGAAGCTCCCCAGCTTCCGGTTCAGGACTCGGATAATCGCGAAGGCGTCGGTCGAGGTCTCCAAGGAGAGCCTGGCGGAGCTGCGGAAGTCATTCAGGGACACGACGGTCCGGTTCAACAGGCCCTACGACAAGGCCACCTTCAAACGTGTGAGCGGGCTCAGGGCCCGGGCTGCCGGCAGGGCAATCACAATCGACGTGGAGCTGGACGGGGGTCTTCCTGTGAAGAGGTTCGTAAGTGGTGAGCTCGTCTCACCTTCCGTGTCGGAAGTCTTAAAAGCTGAGGTAAGATGCCAAAAGTTTGACATACGCAGGGTAATTGAAACGAGTGGGTTGAAACTTGCCTAAGTCTCATGGTTACAGGAGGAGGACGAGGTCTCTGCTGAAGTCGAGGCAGAAGAGAGGCCTGAGCAGCGTGCTTCGCGAATACACGCCGGAGGACAGGGTCGTGGTCAGGATAGACCCCTCACAGGTCAAGGGAATGCCTCACAGGAGGTTCCAGGGCCTCGTCGGGGTCGTCAAGGAGGCCGGCCGCCGAACGGTCACCATTCGGGTGCCGGTGGGGAACAAGTCCAAGACGGTCGTCGCCAGAAAGGAGCACGTCGTTCCGCTGGAGGGGAGCTGATGTCGGAGAAGACTTCGAAGAAGGTCCTGTCCATCCCGGAAGCGAATCAGATACTTCAGAAGCTGAACGTGGAGAAGGCCGACCAGATACAGAAGCGGACTCTGGACTACACTTCGAAGTTCGCGAAGGTCACGCCGGAAGCGGCGAAGAAGCTCCGGAAGGAGCTCATGGACGATGCAGGCCTGACCGAGGAGGAGGCTGTGGAAGTGATCAACATCGCCCCAAAGACGGTGGAGGAGCTTCGGGCGTTCACCTCAGGCTGGCGGAAGCTCCTGCCAACTGAGACGCTCGAGAAGATTCTGAAGATCGTCCACTCGAAGTGACAGACGGCTAAGAATTATATACGCAAGCCGTCAGTAAAGCGACAAGAGGCCAGGTCTAGGAATGCGTACATCAGCGGTCACGCTTCGGTCGGAGGGGCCGGACTCCAACTAACCGACCGGTCGAGGTGCCATCCTAGAAATGCTCTCTGTGGACAAGAAGTACGAAGAGTACGCCTACGTGTTGGACTTCCTGCCGAGGGGCAAGTCGGTCGTGATTAAAGGGAGGGAAGGGGCCATAGTCCAGGCCATCGGAGAGGAGAGGCTCACGCTTCTGGAGCTGCTGGCCATCGAGAATCAGACGTTCGAGACGGGAGAGAAGGTGAAGATCGGCAAGGAGGGGAGGGAGAAGATAATCAGCGTCCTCGGGAAGCTCACCTTTGAGGAGCTCTCAGCCGAGTCCACCAACTCCCTGCAGACGGTCGTAGAGAAACTTGTGAAGTCAAACGAAGCGAGGTACGTCGCCAACTTCAACGAGCTCCAGCCGCTCACACCGAGGCTGCACGGTCTTGAGCTGATACCCGGGATCGGGAAGACATTCATGAGAGAGATCGTCGATGCGAGGGAGAGGAAGCCATTCGTGAGCTTCGACGACCTGCAGCAGAGGGTCGGGCTCAGAGAGCCCGCCAAGCTCGTCGCGAAGAGAATCGTTGAGGAGCTTTCGGGCGGGTCCCGGATCAACCTCTTCGTGAAGAGGTAGCTCCGACTGCCGCGAGCTGCATGGACATGAAGCGACAGAGGCTGGGGCAGCACTACCTGGTGGACCCCGACGCCGTACGGCGAATCGTCGCAGCCGCTCAGATCGGAAGGGGTGAGACAGTGCTCGAGATCGGGACTGGCAGGGGAGCCCTAACCAGAGAGCTCCTCCCTGTGTGCGAAAGGCTGGTCGCGTACGAGCTGGACCCGGCGAACTTCGAGGCGACCCTCGGGGCGGTGGGCGCGCGGAACCTGGAACTCCATTTGGCCGATGCCTTCCGCGAAAGGCCGGCCTTCGACGTGCTTGTGGCCACCCTTCCTTATTCCAGGTCTGCCGATTTCGTGGAATGGCTGAGCCAGGTAGAATACGACAGGGCCGTGGTGGTCCTCCAGGAGGACTTCGTCCAGAAGATCATTTCGCCGCCGGGCAGCAGAGGCTACCGGGCGATCTCGGCGATCGCCCAGATATCGTCCGCGGTTCGGCTGGGAGATCGGATCGGGCGGGAGGCGTTCTCGCCCCAGCCCAGGGTCGACTCGAGGGTGGCCCTCTTCGTTCCGAGGACAAGGCTGCGCAGACCGCAGATAACGCTGGTCAAGAGGCTGTTCGCTCTCAGAAGGCGCAAGCTCTCCTCGGCGCTAATCCACGCCGGAATCGGAGCGAACGCAGCCCTGCCCAACCTGAGCAAGCGCGTGTTCCACCTGTCGCCTGCCGAAGTTTATCAGCTGGTTTCGGGAGCGCCGCCGGCAGCATGAGGCCGGCATCTCTGCGAGTCGAGGGACTTTGACCCCGAAAGGCCTCTCGGTTACGCTGGTGGAACCGCGGTACCCCGTGAACCTCGGCCAGATAGCCAGGCTCCTGAAGAACTTCGGGATTGAGAGGCTGTACCTGGTCCATCCCCAGGTGGACATGTCGGTGGCGCGAATCTACGCCTCTCACGCTTCCGACATCCTCGAGAACGCCGAGTTGGTGACCCTGCGGCAGCTGCGGAGGAAGAACGACCTGCTCGTTGCCACGACGGCCATAGCCGCGAGAAAAAAGTCCAACGTGATCCGCCGGGCAGTGAGGCTCGAGCAGGTCGCGAGCCACGTCCGCGCCGCCAAGTCGTCTTCGCTCGTTCTCGGAAGGGACACGACGGGCCTCACGAACGAGGAAATCAAGCTCTGCGACCTGACCGTTGTAGTGGAAACGGGATCAAGGTACAAGACCCTGAACATCGGCCACGCGGCCGCGATAATGCTCTATGTCATATCGCGGGGACAAGGGAACGGTCTCAGGGGCTCTTCACGAAGGCCGAGGGAGCTCTTCGCCAAGAGCTTCTCGGAGCTTGCAGCCTCTTCGAGGATGCCCGGTCACAAGCTGAGGAACATGCCAGAAATCGGTAAGCGGATAGCTGCGGAGTCCCGGATGACGGACCGGCAGCTGCTGCTGATGTCTGGCGTGTTCAGAAGAGCCGTGGGGACTATCGAGGAGCTTCAGGGGCGAACCTCGAAGACGTAGACGGCCCTCTTGATCCACCTGGTGCTCTCGAAGGAGAGCCTGATAGGGTACTGAAAACGCATCTGCCCGGGCTGGAAGAGGGAGAGCCCCAGAGGCCTGCCATCGAGGCCGACGTAGATCTGGTTCCCTTCCGTCGTCTCCAGGACCGGCACTACGACGACTATCCTTCCCCCGGGTCTGACGACTTCGGAAAGGGAGGCGAGGGCCTCCGCGTACACGTCCCCCGCCTGGTCAATCATCTCCTTCGCGACGTCCAGGCTAAGCCGGCTCTTCAGTCTCGGGAGCAGGATAGGCTCGGTCGCCACCCCGTCGACCGTTCTTCCGCCCATGAGCTCCCCCAGAGCCCTGGCATCGCCTGTCTCTAGCCGGAAATGACCGCCATGCGCTGTCCTAGACGCCCATCTGAGGTTCAGTCTCGCCTCGTCCACCAAGCGCCTGCTGGAGTCTATGCCCACGCAGTCGGTCCCTTTCTGGAGCCCTTCGGCGAGAATGGTGCCCGAGCCGCAGAAGGGGTCGAGCAGCGTCTGGCCGCGCTCGACGCCTGACAGGTTCACCAAGGTGCTCGCGAGCCTCGGCGAGAGGGATATGTCGGAGTGCGGAGCTGGTTTGCCAACCCCCCTGTATCTGAACTCAGAGGCGTCCGGGACGTATGTGGTGAGCGCGAGGCAGTAGGCGTCGTGGTAAGGAAAGGCGACGACGTCGGCGGACCCTCTTGCGACCACCTGGTCGCCCCGGAGCTCGTTGTCCTTGGGTCTGAGGAGGTGGAGCTTCCTGAGCCGCTTCGTCCTGAATGCGTCCAACATGAGCTGGACAAGCCCTTCGTGGTCCTCCGCGGCCAGGCCGTATCCGCTGACCGAGAAATTGGAGATTTCGACGCGCTCGGTGATCTTCTCCGTGAAGTCATCGATCCCCGAGCCGTCGGTCCGGACGGGGGTCAGGAGGGTCGCAAACTTGTGGATTCCTGCCAGGCCGGCTACTGAAGAGGCGGACCCGGGGAGCATGTCGAATACGCCGATCCGCTCTGTGGGGCTCTCGGGGTTCGAGAGTTTGCCTCCTAGGGTCGCCAGCAGCTCCAGCATGGACAGCGATCCGAAGGCGAGGACGAACGCCCCCGGCCCGCGGTCCTCGGGCGAGCGCGGCAGCAGGAAGGGCATTGGTTTGGCTTGACGCTCCATCATGCTTAATTAAGGGTAGCCGAACGCAGTTCCGAAATCTCAAGGCGGACCATATGCACGGAAAAAACTACCGCGAAATCAAGGGAATGGCCTACACGAGCAAGACCTTCGCCCCCGGGGCACCGAACCCCAAGGTGGCGCGTTTTAGCACGGGGAAGGCCAGGCCGGACTACGACTTCCTAGTCACACTCGTTTCAGATGGCAGAGTCCAGATCAGGCACAACGCGCTCGAAGCCGCCAGGGTTGCGGCCAACAAGACGCTGGCGCTGGTGGGCGAAGAGAACTATCACCTGATCGTGAAGACCTACCCTCACATAATACTGAGGGAGAACAAAATGATCGCAACGGCAGGCGCAGACAGGCTTCAAGAGGGAATGAGGAAGGCCTTCGGAAAGCCCATAGGGCTGGCAGCCAGGGTACACCAGGGCGATACGATTCTGGAGCTCGGCATAAAGGCCGAGAACCTGGAGAAGGGGAAGAAGGCCATGTGGGCCGCGTCGACGAAACTGCCAATGAAGACCCATACGGAGGTCAAGCAGCTTCAGAAGCCGATGAACTGATGACTCTTAGAATCGACGAAGCCAAAGTCTCTAGCCTGATCGAAGAGAAGCGGCCTCGGCTGGTGGTGGTCAACGCGCCGGGCGGGCTGCTGAACCAGACCCGGCAGATGATGGACCGCATGAAGGAACGATACGGGGTGTCCTACGTCCTTGCGGGGGACTCCTGTTTCGGCATCTGCGACACGGTCGATGAAGACGTCCCCAGGTTGCAGGCTGACTTCGCACTCCACATAGGCCACAACGCCGTTCCCAAGGTGGTCGGAGACTTCACCTACCTCGTCGACGCCGTGGACGACGTGAAGTTCGACGGGGTGGTCCGGAAGGTTGCCCCGCTTCTGGCGAGCTACAAGAGGATAGGGCTGGCTACGTTCAGCCAGCACATGCACGAGCTGGGAGAGGTGAAGAGGGCCCTCGAGCGCGAGGGCTTCGAAGTGGTCCTGGGCGTGGCGAATGGCCTGCTCGAGGGGAGCCAGACGTTTGGTTGCGACTTCTCCACCGTCTATCCGATCAGGGACCGGGTCGACGCGTTCTGCTATCTGGGCGAGAGCGAGTTCCACGCGGTGGGTCTCGCACTGGCAAGCGGCAAGCCGACATTCATGCTCGATCCCTATCTGGACACCGTCGTGGACATGAAGGAAGCGGCCGAGGAGCGGATGAAGAGAGCGATACTCGCGGTGTACAAGGCCTCCGAAGCCAGGACATTCGGGGTCGTTACCGGTCTCAAGGAGGGCCAGAAGATGCTGGGGAGGAGCCGGTGGATCACGAAGAAGCTCGAAATGCACGGGAGGAAGGTCCTGCAGCTGGCCATGCGCGACATTACGGCCGAAAGGCTGGCCCCCTACAGGGACATCGAGGCGTTCGTCCAGACCGCGTGCCCCAGGATATCGATAGACGGCTACGGCTTTGACCGCCCGGTCCTCTCAATACCGCAGGCCGACGCTCTCGTGGCGCTCTTGGAAGGGAGGGGAATCGGCGAGTTCCTGGAGAGACCGAAATGGATAGAGCTAACAGTCGGTCTGGGGCGGGGGCGGGAGTAGAATGGACCCGAAGAAGTCGCGTGTGCTGCCGGGAGACAAAGTCGCCGTGTCTGAGGAGTTCCTGCCCGGGAGGAACGTGTATGACGACGACGGACTGCTGAGGGCGCTCTCCGTCGGAAAGGTCTCGGAGGACAGGAGGAAGAGCGAGATTTCCGTCAGTCCTTCCGCTGAGGCCAAGCTTCTGGCCGTGGGGGATTTCGTGACAGGCCAGGTGGAGGTCGCGCAGACAAGCTCCGCGGGAATCAGGATATACTACGTGAACGGCGAGAGGTCCGACAGGGGGTTCACGGGGTCGCTTATGATGAGGAGCGGCCCTCCGGGCAGGGGTGGGAGGCGGGGAGGCCCCATGGTGAAGCTCGGCGACATAGTTCGGTGCGGAGTCCACAGCCTGATGAACGGGATGATTCACCTCTCTCTCAACGACGACCATGCTGGAGTCATATACGCCCTCTGCAGCAACTGCGGGAAGCCCCTCCTGAGGGCGGGGAGCAGGGTGAAGTGCGTCGAATGCGGGAACGTTGAGGAGAGGAAGCTCGCAGACGACTTCGGTCAAACCCCAGTTCAACCATGAATTTATTAACGCGGTTTGAAGGCCCCGAACTGGAAAATGCAAGTCCAGACAACCAACGAGGGGGAGAAGGGACTGGCCGTGGAGATTACCGGAGAGGACTATTCCCTCGCTGAGATTGTCCACCACGAACTCCTTGAAGAGAAGAGCGTCACGTTCGCCGGAGTGCTGCCCCCTCATCCGCTGATCAAGAAGCTGTTCCTCAGAGTCAGGGCCCAGAGGATAAAGCCCGAGAAGGCATTCGTGAACAGCGTCCAGAGGGCGGTGGATACGGTCGGTGCCCTCCGCGAAACAGTCGAGAAGGCGTTCAGCGGGGCGACGGGTTGAAGTTCTGCCCGAAGTGTGGAACCAGACTCAGGCTCAAGCAGGTAAAGTCCGATAAGGAAGTCATGATCACCTACCTCTGCGACAACTGCGGGTACGCAAACAAGGCCGGGAAGACGGTCACTCAGTCGACCACAGAAGAGCTGGCCGCGGCTGCGCCGATCAAGGTCGTGGGCGACAAGGAGAGCAAGCTCAACACCCTCCCGACGACGAAGATTGAATGCCCGAAGTGCGGGCACGACGAGGCCAGCTGGTGGTTCCTCCAGACAAGGAGCGGGGACGAGCCGCCTACCCAGTTCTACAGGTGTCTGAAGTGCAACCACACCTGGAGATCCTATTCCTGAGCTAGCCGCGAGAGCGCACGACGACCGCTTCCTCGTTTGCGACCAAGATGTCAGCGTTGGCCGCCGGCAGCGAGGCCAGGTCGTTCGGCTTGAAAGGACCGTATCTCCGAAGGTCCGCCCCCATGAGCTCGGAGACCGGCTTGATGAAGCGCAGCACCACGTTCCTGTTCATCTCCCGCCTGTGGGCCAGTTCGATGTACGACGACTGGCCGGTTGACACCGCCCCTATGAACTCCTCGAGCCGCCCCTCGT
>Ga0335078_10011283_pt1 | contig 13252 bp, 11 predicted proteins | sample Lox_Sample_32_FD_206711 | JGI IMG/M metagenome (GOLD analysis project Ga0335078, IMG submission 206711) | Soil microbial communities from Loxahatchee National Wildlife Refuge, Florida, United States - Lox_Sample_3.2 | ecosystem: Environmental > Terrestrial > Soil > Wetlands | place: USA... | reverse complement strand
CCGCCCATCACAAAATGGCCGAACGCTTCGATGACGTGCCCGGCTGCGCCGCTTCCTTCATGGCCGTGGGCGAGAATGAGCCGCGTCGAGGCGAGATTGAGCGCCAGCCGAAGCATGGTGGCGATCAGTAGGACGGTCGGAAACGCGGAAAATTCGAGCGGCGCCTGGATGAACAAGGATGTCATCAGGATCAAAACCGAGAAAGTGATCGAGATGGCGAGTGAAAAATCGAGCAACAATGCTGGCAGCGGCAGAATGAGCATCACAAGGATGGCCATCATGCCGAGCGCAAGCGCAATGTCGCTCCGCCGCAGCATGGTCCCGAGGTCACCAAGACGCGATAGCGTCAAGGATCGCTCGCCGCCCTGTGCTGAGGTTGCCTCAGTCATGTCGGTTGATCGTTCCCGCCGATTACGGTCGCGTGATTCGAAGCTGTGCACAGCGGCCGGTGGGCCGCCGGCCCTGATGATAGGTACGGCGCTCGCGTCCAATATTGCCCCCGAGGGTGCAGTGGATACGCTAAGACCTCCCCGGCAAAATGTGCCGGGTATATGGTTACTGCGGCGTTAACGTCGGGTCCGATCGTCGGATCGACATAGCCGCTCTGGTCTGCGGGGCAGAATTGAAAGTCCTCACCTATTCGCTTGCCGCTGCGCTTTTCGCAAACGTGCCGCAGCCCGGGTTTGCGCAGGAGCGCCCGGCGGGTTTCGTCGATGCTGCTGCGGTCGTCCCGGGGCTCATCGTGGAAGCCCGCTATGCCGGATCGCACAACTTCGTCGGCCGCCCGATCGCCGGTTACGAGGCCGCACGCTGCCTACTGACCCAACCTGCCGCTGCGGCGCTCGCCGCGGTGGCGCGTGACCTCGCGATGCGGGGCCTCGTGCTTAAGGCGTTCGACTGTTACCGCCCAACGCGAGCGGTGGCGAACTTCGTCCACTGGGCGCGCGACCTTAACGACAAGGCCGCGAAGCGCGAGTTTTATCCCGATGTCGACAAAAGCACGTTGTTTCGCGACGGCTATATCGCCTCGCGCTCCGGCCATTCCCGGGGCTCGACGATCGATCTGACACTGGCGAGCGCAGACGGCCACGAACTCGCTATGGGAACGCCGTTCGACTTTTTCAGTCCACGATCTTGGCGGGCCGCGAACGTCAGCGCCGAAGCCAAGGCTAACCGCGCCACGCTCGCCTCGGCGATGCGTCGCCACGGCTTTCGCCCCTACGACAAGGAATGGTGGCACTTCACGCTGTCGCACGAGCCATTTCCAGATACCTATTTCGATTTTCCGGTACGGTAACTTTCGGGCGGAACGGCCTGAGCTTGAGGAAGCAATCCCAGGGGAGACTTGCACAACATGACGTCGAACGTTTCTGCTGATCGGCGGCGCGCATCGTCTGCCGCCATCACCGCGCTCATGCGCCCGCGCAGCGTCGCGATCATCGGGGTGTCCGCCAAGCCAGGCTCGGCGGGTCGCGTCGTCCTGGAGCTTCTGGGCAATAACAAGTTCAGCGGCCCGGTTTATCTTGTCGGCCGCAGCGCCTCCGATATCGAGGGCCATAAGGTGCTTGCGAGCATCGATGAGCTGCCGGAGGGGGTGGATCTCGCCGTTCTCACATTGCCAGCAGGCGCCGTCCGCGAAGCCGTTGAAGGTTGCGTGCGCCGCAAGGTGAAAGTCGCAGTAATCTTCGCGTCAGGTTTTGCCGAAGTTGGCAGCGATGGCGTCAGCGAGCAGGACCGCATCGGCGAGATTGCACGGACGGGCGGGGTCGCTCTCGTCGGGCCGAATTGTCTTGGCTTTATGAACTTCGTGGAGGGCTTTGCTGCGGTCTTTTTCTCACCGCAGCCCACACCTCGCTTGCCGGAAGGCACGACCGGTGCCGTCGCTATTGTTGCGCAAAGCGGCGGTCTCGGCAGTCATTTCCAGAGTGGATTGAACGCACGCGGGGTCCCGGTCTCGTGCTGGATTTCGACCGGCAACGAAGCGGGCCTCGGCCTCGCCGATTTTATCCAATATCTGCTCGACGATCCGGTGACACAGGTCATCGCGCTCTACGCGGAGGATATTCGGCGTCCGCAGGAATTCATCGATATTGCCGGCGAAGCGTTGCAGCGTGGCAAGCCGATCGTGATGATGCATCCTGGCCGCGGCGCAAGAGCGAAAGAGGCGGCGCGCTCGCATACCGGCGCCCTGACCGGCGATCACGCAGTTATGCGCACGCTGGTCGAACATGCTGGCGTTGTCGTCGCAGACACGCTCGACGAGCTGATGGATGTGAGCGAGATTCTCGCCCGCTTCCCGAAGCCGTCAAAAGGCGACCTCGGCATTCTCACCTTTTCCGGGGCGTACTGCGGCATCGCGCACGATTTCTGCGAAGACATCGGCGTTAACCTGCCGCCGCTGTCGCAGAAAACGTTGGATATTCTCACGCCGATTTTGCCGACGTTTTTGCCGCCGAAGAATCCGCTTGATCTGGGGACCCAGACTATCCAGCAGCCGGATCTGCTCCAGACCTGCGTCGAGGCATTGCTGCAAGATCCCGCCATCGGCGCCCTCGCGATTTCCATTCCTGCTACCAGCCCGCGGCACTCGGTTATCTATATCGAAGGCATCGTCGCCGCGACCAAAACGAGCACCAAGCCGGTGGCGCTTGCCATCCTCGGCGACGGTTCGCCGCTAGCGCCGGACTTCGTGGCAGTCGCGTTGAAAAACAATGTTGTGCTGTCGCGTTCGTCGGACCGCACTCTGCGCGCCATGGGTAAAGTGATTGAGTACGGCAATCGCAGCATAGCGTTGGCCAAGCGCAAGATCACGCCGGCCGCGTCCGTATCGATTCCGGAACTCGGCGAAGGCGCGCAGCCGGAATGGCTCGGCAAGAAGGTGCTCGCCGCTCTGGGCTTGCGCGTCCCCGCGGGTGAACTCGCCCGCAGTCTCGAGGAGGCGGTTCAAATAGCCGATCGGATCGGTTATCCGGTGGCAATGAAGGCGCAGGCGGCGAAGCTGGAACATAAGACCGAGGCTGGTGGTGTCATGCTCGGAGTCGCCAATGCTGATGAAGTGCGCAGGGGCTGGGCGACTTTGCACGAAAATGTTCAGCGCGCGCAGCCCGGCCTGAAACTCGATGGCGTGCTAGTGGAAGTCATGTCGCCGCGCGGGCTCGAGCTCGTCGTTGGCGCGCGCCGCGATCCGCGATGGGGGCCGGTGGTGATAGTGGGGCTCGGCGGCATCTGGGTGGAGGCGCTCGGCGATGTGCGATTGATGCCACCGGATCTCACCGAAGACGAGATTGTCGAGGAGCTGGGCAAGCTCAAAACGGCCGAGCTGCTGCAAGGCTTCCGCGGCGCGCCGCCCGTCGACATTAGAGCGGTGGCAGCCGCAGCCGCGGCAGTCGGCCGCCTGATGCTGGCGCGCCCTGACATTGCCGAGGTCGACGTCAATCCGCTGATGGTGCACGCCGCCGGCCAGGGTGCGACAGCGCTTGATGCCTTGATCATCGTCGGCGGCGGAGGACCGAGGCGCCACTGAGCCATCGTCCGCCCGACGCCATCTCATCGCTCTGCAAAGGAAACTAATTGATGTCCTCTGAACTCATCACCTATGAACTTGACGGCGCGGTTGCGGTCATCGGCTTGAACCGTCCCGATAAGCGCAACGCCATCAACAATGACGTCGTCATGCAGTTGCGCGACGCCGTCGTTCGCGGCGGCGACGAGGCCGACGCGGGCGTGATCTTTGGCCACGGCGTGAACTTCTCGGCTGGCCTCGATCTCGCCGAGCTTCTGAAGAACATGGATCCGGCGACGCCCAAGCCGCGCAAGAAGCGCGATCATGCCTGGCACACCGTGTTCGACATTATTGCGCGTGGTCCAATTCCCTTCGTCGCCGCACTACATGGCGCGGTGGTCGGCGGCGGCCTTGAACTTGCGGCGGCGGCCCATATCAGGGTTGGAGATCGCACTGCATTTTTTGGCCTTCCCGAGGGGCAGCGCGGCATTTTCGTCGGCGGCGGCGGCTCGGTCCGTGTCCAACGCATCGTCGGCTATTCGGTGATGGCGGACATGATGCTTACCGGCCGCATATTGTCGATCGACGAAGCCGAGAAGCTCAACATCGTGCGCTACGTGGTCGAGCAGGGGCAGGCCCTGGCCAAGGCCAAGGAACTTGCGGCCCGCATTGCTCAAAACACGCCGCTGACCAACTGGCAGATCACCAATGTGCTGCCGCGGGTCAACGATCTGTCGCACGACGACGGCCTGTTCCTCGAATATATCAACACCTCGATGCAACGACCGCCGGAATCGGTGGAGCGCCTGCGCGATTTCGTCGAAAAACGCGCGGCTCCGCTGCAGGCACCAAACAAGAAGACGTGATGGATTCTAAACCTCGTGAGCCTGACAAAGCGCGCCCGGCGCTTCGGTTCCTTTACGGAGCAAGTCGTCGGTCCGGAGGAGGGTGCCGCTCAACTGTCCAGAACTTTTCGAACCGCGGCGGCAAGTTGCTCACTGGTGATCGGCTTCTGAAGCAAATCGACGCCCGGGTCGAGGCGGCCCTGATGGACAATGGCGTTACGCGAGTATCCAGTCATGTACAGCACCTTCAACGAGGGCTGCCGCTGTTTTGCTTCGTCCGCGAGTTTGCGGCCGTTCATGCCCGGCATAACGACATCGGTTAAAAGAAGGCGCACAGTCTTGTGTTCGCGCAACAGGCGCAGCGCGTCCTCGGCATCCGCCGCTTCAAGCACGTCGTATCCCAATGTTTCCAGTGTCTCGACCACGTAGCCGCGTACGTCGGCATCGTCCTCGACGACGAGGACACATTCGCTCGAACGTCCCCGGCTCGGCTCGCGTTTGACTTCTTCAGCCGCCGCCGATTTCCCGGCAGAGCGGGGTAAATAGATCTTGATGGTCGTGCCTTCCCCGACTTCGCTGTAGATCTTCACGTGTCCGCCGGATTGCTTGACGAAGCCGTAGACCTGGCTGAGACCGAGCCCGGTGCCCTGTCCGGACTGTTTGGTGGTGAAAAAGGGTTCGAAGGCCCGCTCAACGATATCCTTGCTCATTCCCGAACCGGTATCGGTCACGGCGATCTGGACATATTGTCCGGGACGCACATCGCCATTGCGCCGGCAATAGGCATCATCGAGGTATGAATTGCTGGCTTCTATGGTCAGTTTGCCGCCTTCAGGCATGGCGTCCCTTGCGTTGAGCGCGAGATTGAGAACAACGGCCTCAAGTTCGGCGGGATCCGCTTCAACCGGCCATATGCCGCCGCCGCCGACGATTTCGAGCGAGACGTCTTCGCCGAGTGCCCGCCGCAGAAATTCCGCGAGCCCATTGAGGGCGCGATTGACATCGAGAGTGGTGGGGTTCAGCGGCTGCTGGCGGGAGAACGCCAAAAGCCTTTTGGTCAGGGTCGCGGCGCGCTGCGCCCCCTGCATGGCATTGTCCAGCCGGCGGGCGAGCTTGACCTGGGCGCCGTCTTTCCACGATTCCAATTGCCGCTGAGCGGTCTCCAGATTGCCGATGATGACGGTGAGAAGATTATTGAAATCGTGAGCGACACCGCCGGTCAGATGTCCGATTGCGTCGAGCTTTTGCGATTGGCGCAGTGCGTCTTCGGCCGCCGAGCGCCGATCAATTTCTGCGTAGAGCCGTTCGGTTCTCCGCAAGACTGCAAACAGAGTCAGGAAGAGTATCAGGGTGACCGGGACGCCGTAGATTAAATGCGCGGCCATTGTCCAGATCAGTTCCGTCCGGATCGCCGAAGTCGCAATGCCGGCGGTCAGGTAAAGCGGCGTCTCGCCGAAGCGGCGGTAGGCAAACCGCCGCTCAACGTGATCGATCGGAGATGTCGAGGTGTAAATTCCACCGGGCGGCGATCGCTTTATCGAGCGGCGAAAGCCGGTATGTTCGTCTAGCCGGCTGGTCGCGCCGGCCGGTGCAGCCGGATAGCGGGCCAACATCAAACCGTCATTGCGGATCAGCGCATATTGCAGGCCTCTGGTGTAGGCGAGAGTCGAAAAGAATTGGAAAAAATTGCTGGGGAGAACGGAAATTTCGAGAACGCCGACAAACTCGCCGTCATGCTCGATCCGTCTGCTGACAGTGAAGAACGGCTGCGCGCCAAATCGCGATTGATACACTTGCCCGTAATACGTCTTGTCGCCGGGTTTCAGATGCGCCAGAAAAAAATCCCGGTCGGAAAAATTGTCGTCGGGCGGAGGTTGCATCCAGGAAGAAACCAGCACTCCGCCTTTGTTGTCATAAATCCAGACAGATTGAATGGCAGGAATTTCATGGACAAGCTTTTCGAGAAAGTCGTGGATCCGCTCCTTGCGAGCGGTGATCTCCGGGGCGGACATTTCAGCGATGCGGTCGCTGGCGGTATTTAGCGCCAGATCAACGAGCAAAAATGTTTTCTGCGCCTCCTCGTCCTGGACGTCGAGCGAACGGGTAAGACGTTCGTCGGTAAGCGTCTCGATATTGCGGTAGCTGTTCCACGACGCGAAGGCAAAAATCAGACTGGGAACGACAAGGGATGCGCCCATCGCTAGCCGAACCAGCCGGATCGTCAGCACCCTCGCTTGCATGTTTATCTGCCACCAACCCGAGCGAACGCGAATGTAGGTTAGTCCAGCATCTTATAAAGCGCCAGATAGAGCGCGCTTGCGCAGACATGTTCATGGTTGAACGCGAGATGTTGGGCAAGCATTGTTGACATATCGAGTGTCAGGGCATCACTTACGACAACCGCCGTCGCTGTCGGGAGGCCGGCTGATTTGTTGAACGACGAGCGTATCAAAGCGCCGTATCTTGGCGGCGAACGCTAGTGTCACGCGACACCCGACCGATGCGCATCCTCATTGTAAATCCGAACACCACCGGCTCGATGACGCGCAAGCTCCACGATGCGGCGTTGCGGATCGCCGCGCCGGGCACCGAGATTGTGGCGGTCAATCCGGATTTCGGCCCGGCCAGCATTGAAGGCTATTACGATGAGGCGTTCGCGGTGCCGGGCCTGATCGCCGAGATCGGCAAGGCGCCCGATATGGACGCGTACATCGTCGCGTGTTTTGACGACACCGGCCTTGATGCCGCACGGTGTTTCGCCGGCGCGCCGGTGGTCGGCATCGGCGAGGCCGCCTTCCACATGGCGAGCCTGGTTGCCGGGAAATTCAGCGTGGTCACGACGCTGTCGCGCTCCATCCCGGCGATCGAGCACAATCTTGTTCGCTATGGCCTTGCGTCGCGTTGCGCACGAGTGCGTGCGAGCGAAGTGCCGGTGCTGGCATTGGAGGAGCCTGGTTCGCCGGCGCGCGGCAAGCTCTCGGCCGAAATCGTGCGCGCGATCGCCGAAGATAGTTGCGAAGCGATCGTTCTGGGCTGCGCCGGAATGGCCGATTTGGCACAGTCGCTCGCGGAGGAGCACGGCCTGCCAGTCATCGAGGGCGTGGCGGCCGCGGTCAAGCTTTGCGAAGGGCTTGTGGCTTTGGGGTTGCGCACTTCAAAACGGGGCGGCTACGCGGCCCCGCTGCCGAAACCCTACACCGGCGAATTTGCGCGCTTTGCAGCTGGCGTCGAGCCTGCCGCGTCGAAGCGGAAGCGACGGAACACCTAGGAGATAACCGCCTTCGACAGAACACACGCACTGATCTTGAGAGTTCCGTCGGACTGCGGCTCCAATGTGTAAAGCGCTTCCCAGGCGACACCGTCGGCATCGATGATATGGACCTGCTGCTTGATCCTGCCGTCCATGATCGTCGCTTCGCCAAACTCGAAACTTCTGTGCCGGTAGACCGGAGCGTAGCCGCTGCGGACCATGGACATAAAGGTCTCCGGCGTCCGGTACCAGCTCTTTATTGATGGCGCGGCGAAGGCGTAGGCGGCTGCCTCATCGTCGCGGCTGAAAGCCTGTTCCTGCGATTGAATGACGGACCGTGCCGCGGCGATGTCTTCGGCGGCGTCGGCGAGCGCCGCTGAGCCTGCCGCAAAAGCGATCAGGAGAAGAAGCGTACGCATGATGCTGCTCCACGTTTTTGATTTAGTCGATCTGCTCATGCGGGCTGAAAAAATTTCTGCCTTCGCGCCAGGCCACTCCACATTGAAGCGCCAAGGACACCAAACAACGATACGCTTGCCAAGCCGAATCTCTACCACTCGCCCCTATTATTACGATCAGACTGCAGGCTCGTTTCACCGCTCCGATGGAATATTTCCTGATAAATAGTTTGGAGCGGATGCGATGTCGCTCTCCGATCATGGCGGAACCCGCTTCACCAATTTACTATTAATCAGAAGGCGTTCGCCTTGATCAGTAATGTGAGCACTGTAGATCTGCGCTGAAGCCGCGCAGGACGCGCCTCGCCGAGCGGGTCGGTCGGGCGCCGCTTGTGGGGTTGCCACGCTGCTGATGAGCGGGTAAAAATCTGGCACCATCGATAATGTGTCAGTACGGGGGACGTCTTGTCATGTATCAGCTTTCCTGCCTCAGCTTCGGCTCTCGCGGCTACTTTGTAGCTCGCTGAGAGGGCGAACGCTTCCTTTCAACAAGATGTTTTTGAATCGCACGCTCTTGGCGGCAGTGCTTTGCCTTGCGTTGTCCCCGGCGTATGCAGGACCTACCGGCCTCGTGGTCGCCTCCGTCTACTGGGAGGGGAACCGCGTTGCGACCGGGAGCAAATTCAACCCGCATGGCATGACGGCTGCCCATCGCAGTCTGCCGTTCGGCACTCGTCTCGTCGTGAGTTACGGACGCAACGTGGTTGAAGTCGTCGTGAACGACAGAGGCCCAAATGTTCGCGGGCGCGAACTCGACCTCGCGCTGGGGGCGGCTCAGGCGCTGCATTTCCCCGGTCTGGGTAAAGTTCGGGTGGCCTATTGGCCGCCATTGCCACGGGCGCGGCCGGACAAGCCGTAATGTTGTCCGGATTCGGTTGGGTTCGCGGAATTGCCGCGCGACTCACAATCCCAGATAAAATTTCTTGATCAGATCGTTATTGTTGAGTTCGTCTGTCGAGCCGCCTTCGAAAGCGATTTTGCCGTGGACGATGACATAGCCTCGGTTGGCGATGCGGATCGCTTGGGTGAAATTCTGCTCCGCCATCAGCACGGTGAGACTGTAGCGCTGTTTCATCTCGGCGATGGCGTCGATGGTGCGGCTGACCAATATCGGCGCCAATCCGACCGAGGGCTCGTCGACCAGCAGGATTTTCGGCGCCAGCATCAGCGCGCGGCCAAGCGCGAGCATTTGCTGCTCGCCGCCGCTCATCGACCCGGCTAGTTGGGATCGGCGCTCGGCGAGGCGGGGAAACGTCTCAAAACAAACCTCGAGATTGCGGGTGAGTTCGCGGCGCGCAGTGCGGCGAAATGCGCCGAGCAGCAGGTTCTCCTCAACGGTGAGCTTGGGAAACAACCGCCGCCCCTCCGGCACCAGCGCGATGCCGAGGTCGACGATCTCTTCGGTGGTGCGCCCGATCAGGTCGTGATTGATGCCGTCGATTTCCGCAATAATTGAACCTGCGCTCGGCCGCACCATTCCCATGATGCACTTCATGAGCGTCGACTTGCCGTTGCCGTTGGTTCCCAGAAGCACAACGGTTTCTCCGGCGCCGATCTTGACCGACACGTCCTCGATCACGCGCACTGCGCCATAGGCGGCGTGGATGCCGGCGATGGTGAGGCTACTGGCCAAGATAGGCCCTTTCCACTTCCGGATCGCGCACCACCGTGTCGGGATCGCCGTCAGCGATCTTGCGGCCTGACACCAGCACGACGAGTCGCTGCGAGAAGCTCATCACCGCGCGCATGATGTGCTCGATCAGGATGATGGTGACGCCGTGTTCGTTGAGACGCTTCAGCAGCGTTAAAATCTCTTCGACCTCGGAGTGGGTGAGGCCCGCCATCGATTCGTCGGCGATTAGAAGCTTTGGTTCTGCCGCCATTGCCCGCGCCAGTTCGAGTTTGCGCATCTCGACCTGGGTGAGCTCGCGCGGCAGCCGGTTCGCCTTGTTGTCGAGACCGACTTCACGCAGCAGATCGATACACCGCGCTTCGAGGTCTTTGGCTGAACGGTGACTGCCGCCGCGTGCCGCGACGGTGTACAGGAGCGGAATGCGCAGATTGTCGGCAACGCTGAGGCTGGCAAACGGCCGCGGTAGCTGAAACGTGCGCGCGAGGCCGCGCCGCGTGCGCTGATGCGCGGTCGCACCGTTCAGCAAATGGCCGTCAAAATTCACCGAGCCCGCCTCGTTCCGCAGCGTGCCGCAGATGCAGTTGACCAGCGTGCTCTTGCCGGAGCCGTTGGGCCCAATGAGTCCGATCCGCTCGCCCGCGCGCACCGACAGGGAGATGCTTTCCAGCGCGACAAAGCCGCCGAAACGCTTGCCGAGATTATCGACCTCGAGGAGACCGGTCATGGCGCTACTTCCGGCGCATCGGTGCTGACGCGGCGCCGGCCGACCATGTCATCCGGCCGATGCTGAAGGTATTTATGGACGAGCCCAATAATGCCGTTCGGCGCGACGATGACGAAGCCGACCAGCAGGAAGCCGACGATCAAAAGATTGACTGCGGATGAGATCGTCACCGTGGCGATCTGTTGCAGCGAGCCGAGCAGAATGGCGCCGATCAGCGGGCCCACCCAGCTCGTGGTGCCGCCGATCAGCGGCATGGCGATGGAATTCACAGCGTAGTCAAGCCCGAACGCCGAGGACGGCTGCAGATAGCCGATGTAGTAGGGGAACGGCGCGCCGGCGCAGCCCATCAGCGCCCCGGAGATGGTCGTCGCGATCAGTTTCAGCCGCAGCGTCGGCACGCCGGACGCTTCCGCCGCAAGTTCATCGTCACGAATGGTGGCGAAACCGTAACCAAGCCGCGAGCGCTCGATCAGCCGCGCGATCGTGACCGACCCCACTGCAAGCAGCATCATGATCATGAACAAATATTTGATGTAGCTGCCGAACGGGGCGATGGTCTCGGGCCGCACGATATAGGCGCCGCGCGAGCCGCCGACGAAGTCCCAGTTGACGATCAACGTCTCCAACACCACGGCGAGCGCCAACGTCGCGATGGCGAAGAAGGCCCCCCGCAGCCGCAGCGTGAGATAGCCCATGCCGAAGCCGACAAAGCCGGAGACTATTCCGCCGATAGCGACCAGGATTGGAATTGGGAGAGGAGTGAGCCGATGAATGGCGACGGTCGAATAGGCGCCAAGCGCAAAGAAAGCGGCGGAGCCAAAATTCACATAGCCGCAATAGCCGCCAAGAATATTCCACGCGGTCGCGAGCACCACATATTGCAGCACGACATAACCGGCGAAGAAATAGTAGTCGTTGCCGAGCGCCAGCGCAGCAGCAAAGACGCCGCCGCCGACGATCAGGCAAATCAGCAAGAACAGGCCGGAGCGCACGTTCAGCGTCCCAGCAGGCCGGCCGGCCGCACCGCCAGCGTCAGCAGCAGGAATCCGAACGACACCGCGGGCGCCCAGGACGGACCATAGAACGTCGACGTCAGGCTTTCGACGATGCCGACCAGCATGGCGGCGATCACGGTCCCCGGCAGACTGCCCATGCCGCCAAGCACGCAGATCGCAAAGACGCGGCCGATATATTCGCGTCCGACCGACGGCTCGACCGGCTGGATGATGATGAGAAAAGCGCCGGCAAGCGAAGCGCTGGCGATGGAAATGCCGAAGGCTATGCGCTTGATGCGGATCGGATCGATCGCCATGAGCTTGAGCGCAAGCTGATCCTGCGCGACAGCCATAATGGCGCGGCCGATGAAGGTGCGGGTGAGCACGAGCTGCAGCACCGCGATCAGCAGCAGCGACACGAGGCACGGTACCAGAATGCGCAGCGGAACATCGAGGCTGCCGAAGTGCAAGGTGGGACCGATATAGCGCGCTTCGACGTAACGGTAGTCGACGCCGAAATAGAGGACCAGCGTTACTTCGGTGATGAATAACAGGCCAAAGAAAAATGCCAGCCCGCGCATCGATTCCTGGCCGCGCTTTTCAAACGAAACATAATAAATCTGATAAATGCCGGCGCCGAGCGCGTAGAATGCGGGCGTCACGATAATGGCGGTGATGATCGGATCGAGGCCGAACGTCGTGTTGACGATGTAGGCGACGTAGGAGCCGAGAATGATGAAAGCCGGGTGGGCGATATTGACGATATCAAGGATGCCGAACGACAGCGTGACGCCGGCCGTTACTGCCGCGTAGAACGCCCCGATCAGAATGCCTGACACGATGGCATTGACCAGAAGATCGAACGAAAAAATCATGCCTCAGCCCTGTCCCGTTACCAAAGCAGACGTTGCTCCGGGGCGGCACGAAAGCCGAGCCCGGTCAGGGCCATGGCGTTCCTCCAGCGATTGACGTCACAATACAGAAAACGTCCGGGCATTGGCAAATAGTCTCGGCACATAACAAGGTGTGGGCATGTCGCAGCCGAACGCTCACAGGCGCGCATTAATCATTGGCGGCTCCATGAGCGGTCTTTTGGCCGCGATTATGCTGCTGCGGCGCGGCTGGCACGTCGAGGTGTTCGAACGCGTCGGCGGCGAGCTCGCGGGCCGCGGCGCCGGAATCGTGGCTCAGCCCGAGGTCATCGCGCGGTTGACCGCCCTCGGACTCGATGTGCGCGATCTTGGCGTGACCATCACCGTGCGAAAAATTGTCGACGCCGAAGGTCATGTGACATTTGCGGGCGCGCGTGCCCAGATCATGACCGCTTGGGAGCGTCTTTATCGCGTGCTGCGCGATGCGCTTCCGGCCGACCGCTATCACCGCGGGCGCGAACTGAGCTCTTTTGAGCAGCACGACGGCGGCGTTATCGCCTGTTTCGCCGACGGCGGCACTGCTGAAGCTGACGTGTTGATCGGTGCAGATGGGCTGCGCTCGACTGTGCGCCAGCAATGCCTTCCCGATGTCGTACCGCTCTATGCGGGTTATGTGGCCTGGCGGGCGCTCGTGCCGGAGGCCGCACTGCCGCCGGCGATCCACCGGGATCTGTTCGAGGCGCTGACGTTCTGCTTGCCGCCCGGCGAGCAATTTCTCGGCTATCCGGTTGCAGGCCCCGACAACAACCTTCGGTCGGGGCAGCGCCGCTACAACATCGTATGGTATCGCCCGGCGGATGAAGCGAGCGAGCTTCCCGAGCTTCTTACCGACGACCGCGGCGTTACCCACGCAATCTCGATCCCGCCTCGTCTCATCCGCGGCGCAGCCATTGCCGGAATGCGCGCCGCCGCT
>Ga0335078_10011282_pt1 | contig 13252 bp, 11 predicted proteins | sample Lox_Sample_32_FD_206711 | JGI IMG/M metagenome (GOLD analysis project Ga0335078, IMG submission 206711) | Soil microbial communities from Loxahatchee National Wildlife Refuge, Florida, United States - Lox_Sample_3.2 | ecosystem: Environmental > Terrestrial > Soil > Wetlands | place: USA... | reverse complement strand
GTCGCGCTGGCCCTGACCGGCGGAGGAGTCTTCGTCGCCTCTCGTCAACAAGCCGCGCAACGCGCCGCGCGAACGAAAGTAGGAAAAGCCGTTGTCTTTGAGGATGAAGAAGAAGTGGAGGTCGCCGAACCGCCGGTCCGAGAGACACGCCCAACACAAGCTCGTCCCGCTGAGCGCCGCGCTGGACACTCCGCCATGCTGCTCGAAGCCCTGAAGGAAGAGATCTTCGAACTCGAAGTCGAGCACAAGCAAGGCCTTATCTCGCCCCAGGAATACGACAAGGCCAAAGCCGCCCTGGACCAAACGCTGGAACGAGCCCTAAAACGCGATGCCGCCAAGACCTAGTAAGGTCGGCCCGGCGCCCAACTAGACGAAAGTGGGATGCAGGAGTGAGATACTGAAAGTGGGGATGCCCCACTTCTCGCCGCTTTTGCGAGAAGTGGGAGTCACCGGCCCTCGAGATCGAAAACTCAAATCTCAGATATGATCTCGATCGATACTGGCTGACAGGCTGTGCTTAACTCCTTATTTCCAAGGATCTTCGACACCATGATTCCATCAGCCGTCCACAAATCGCCGCACCTGCAACGCACGACTCTCTGCAACATCTAATCAGATAGTCCGACAAAACTTATGGGAAACACTTTCAAGACCGCGTTCCTTTTGACTGCTCTGACCCTTCTTTTGATGGCAATCGGCCGCGCCTTCAGTGGCCAGAACGGAATGTTCTTAGCACTGGCCTTCGCCGTAATCATGAACTTCGTCTCGTACTTCTATTCCGACAAGATCGCGCTCGCGATGTATCGCGCCCAGCCCGTGACGCGCGAGCAACTCCCGCGTGCCTACGCCGCGGTCGAGCGCCTGACGCAGAAGATCGGCATCCCGATGCCGAAGATGTACGTGATCCCCACCGACTCGCCCAACGCCTTCGCCACCGGGCGCAATCCGCAACACGCGTCGGTCGCGGTGACCCACGGAATCCTGCAGCTTCTGAACGACGAAGAACTCGAAGGTGTACTCGCGCACGAACTCGGGCACGTCAACAACCGCGACATCCTGATCAGTTCCGTCGCCGCCACGATCGCCGGCGCAATCACCATGCTCGCCAGCATGGGACGCTGGGCCATGATCTTTGGCGGATACGGCAATGACCGCGACCGCCGCGGGGGCGGCGGCTTGACTGCATTATTCATGCTCATCGTCGCGCCCATCGCTGCCAGCTTGATTCAGCTTGCGGTTTCGCGTTCGCGCGAGTATCAAGCCGACGAAACTGGCGCGCACTTTACCGGAAATCCCTACGCGCTAGCCAGTGCGCTGCAGAAGATCGATGCCTGCTCTCGCCGCGTGCCGATGCAAGCGACTCCGTCGACCGCGCATCTGTTCATCATCCAGCCATTTCTTGGGGTGAATGGAAGTACGTTCGCCAACCTGTTCTCGACTCACCCGCCGATCGCGAAAAGAATCGAGCGGCTGACCGGAAGACCCGCGCAGTTTGTGCAGTAGATAGTTACGAGCTTCGAGCCGCGAGCTACGAGCAAGACCCTTGCGTCATGCGCCGATTTGTGTGACGCAAGTTCGGGCGCTTGACGCGTTCCTGTTCTCGAGGTTCCCAAGTCTCTAAGCTCGCGGCTCGAAACGCATAGCTCTATGACATTCGTAACTCCAGCCATCTCCACCGCCGATAGTAGAATCCCAACAATGTCGCCCGAGACCGCCATCGCTGTGTCTTCCAAAGCCGCCGAACTCGAAAAGGCCCTGCGCCGCGTGATTCGCGGCAAAGATGACGTGGTTCGCCTCGCGCTGGTCAGCATCTTTGCTCGCGGACACCTTCTCATCGAAGGCGTTCCCGGAGTCGGCAAGACCACGCTCGGACAAGCGCTCGCCCGCGCCATCGACTGCACCTTTCAGCGCGTGCAGTTCACCAGCGACATGCTGCCTTCCGACGTACTCGGCATCTCGGTCTACTCGGCAGCTGACCAGAAGTTCGAGTTCAAGCGCGGACCGGTTTTCACCAACGTCCTGCTCGCCGACGAAATCAACCGCACGACGCCGAAAACACAGTCGTCGCTGCTCGAGGCCATGAACGAAGGACAAGTCACGGTCGATGCGCACTCCTACGAGCTGCCGCAACCGTTCCTCGTGATCGCGACGCAGAATCCGGTTGAGCATCATGGAACGTATCCTCTGCCCGAATCGCAGCTCGATCGCTTCCTGATGCGCGTGCGCATGGGATATCCCGATGCCCAGGCCGAGCGTCAGATCCTGCGCTCGGAAGCAGGCGTCGCACACCTCGATGATCTCCGCCCCGTTCTAACGGGAGCTGATGTACTTGAAATGCAGCAGGCAGTCAAGAAGGTCCGCGTCGACGATTCGCTCGTGAACTACGCTCTCGAAATCGTTCGCCGCACGCGCGAGTCCGAATTCCTGTCCCTCGGCGTCTCGCCGCGAGGATCGCAGGCGCTCTACCGCGCCGCGCAGGCCATGGCGTTCCTGGAGGGCCGCAGCTTCTGCACACCAGAAGACTTCAAGCCGCTGGTGGTTCCAGTGTTCGCGCACCGTGTTGTCGTCAACGGCCTCTACGCCTCGACGCTAAAGAAGTCCGAGCAATCGGATCAGGTGTTGAAAGAAATGATCGAGAACGTGGCTGTTCCCGTGTAACAGCAGTAGTCAGTGATGAGTTGTAAGTGGTCAGTTCCTCACCGTCCGGCTCCTCTTCTCGTGAGAGAATCTCGCTGATCGCATGATTGCCGAGATCATTCCGGAGGCCTACGACGCTGTCGGGCGTCAGGTTTCGCAACCATTTCTTCGCCGTAAAGGTCCGCATCCCACGTTCCCGATGGGCCGCTACATCAGCCAGCCGCTGACCGTTCACTGCCACACCATCGAAGACGTTCGGAAATTCTTGACTGGTTGCCGAGCCGTTTCCGACAAGGAACTCTTCGGGAAGGAAGACTACTGGCAGCCTCCCGAGGACTTCGAAAAGCGGCGAAAGGGCGACTGCGAGGACTTCTCGCTGTGGACGTGGCGTCAGATGCTCGCGCTTGGAGTTGACGCCCGCATCGTCTTTGGAAGACACGGACGTTACGGAATTGGACATGCCTGGGTCATGTCTTTCGAGGGTGGAAAGTGCTACCTCCTCGAGCCACAAGCGAGAATGCTGGGCCTACGATTACCGCGCCTTTCGACTCTGTCATATGAACCGAAATTTTCTGTCTCCTGGGATGGCAAGACGCTACGATATTTCGCGCATCAAAAACCGGAAGAGCCACTCGCCTGGAAACAATTATTGCCGTTAACGTCCGAGTACTTGGTCTTTTGGGGCTTGTTTTGGGTGAAGAACTGCTACCGTTTCCCGAAGATCGCGTGGAACCTTTTGAGATATATCCTGCGCCGGACACTCCGGCTGCCTCGCCGCGATCCCGAGCACTAAGCTTGGATCTCAACCCACTATAATTCGTAGTCCATGGAACCAAAGCTGCGGCTCAAGCTCTACGACGGATGGCATAAGTCCGAGAACCCTGGAGGGCCGGTCACTTACCTGCACGGCAAGGGACGCGATCCGAGCACATTACAGTTTTCTTCGGCTCGGCCTCGCCCCGGAGTGGTCGTGCGTCACACTTCAGAAGCAGACCTTGTTTCCATGTGCGAGAAACTGACGCGCGATGTTGCCGACCGCTCCGAAGTCTCCCGCTCGTCCGGAACGTGCGAGTTTGGCATTTTCGGAACGATCGCGGCCAAGGGAACTTCGCCCGCATACGTGCAGGCTTGGGTTCTCTCCAATCAAAGCGACTACATTCTCGTCACCCTCGTCTGCTACACGCCGCCCAGTGTCCAAGAGATGAAAGAGGCGCATGAGATCGCACTCATGACAGGCCTTTCTTAGCATCGCTAGGCTCATTGACTCGCACTGTGGATCGCGGCGCACGGTTATAATTCTCCCGTCATGTCCTTCCTCCGCTACCTAATGGTCTTGTCGCTCGTTGTGTGGATTGGCGGCCTCATTTTCTTCGCGTTTGTCCTCGCGCCTACGGCGTTCACGATTCCAGACGTACTCCCGAGTACGCATCTCGCCGGCAACGTTGTTGGGCGCGCGCTCAGCAAGCTGCATTGGGTCGCGATCGTCGCAGGCATCGTTTTCCTGATCACTTCGCTGCTCTACAGCCGCCTCACCGAGGGCTACACACACTTCCTCGCAATGCGCCACGTCCTGATCTGCCTGATGCTGGCGCTGACGCTGTTCTCGCAATTCTGGATGATCCCGCGCATGGACACGCTGCGGTCTTCGGTCAGCGATTTCGCGAATGTCACCCTCGACAATCCCGCCCGTGTGCAGTTCGACGCGCTCCACGCTTGGTCTACGCGCGTGGAAGGCGCAGTGTTGCTGCTGGGATTGGTCGCCGTCTACCTCACGGCCAGCGCATTGGTGGCAAGCCCGCGTTAAAGATGAAAAGGCCAGCCCTTGATCAGGCTGGCCCCTTAAACCCCCACAAGCCGTTCAGGCCGTTTCTATGCGCCGTGTTCCATCTTCAAGGCGCGCGGGAACAGGATGTTGTTCTCCAGATGAATGTGCTGATGGAGATCGGCCTCGAATTCCGCCAGGGCCCGGTATAGGGCTTGATAGCTGGTGCACGCGCCATCGGGCGCCACGTAGCCGTTGCTCGCCCCGTGGATTGCCCGCAACGCGCTTCCGGCGGAGTCATGCTCGTGCTCCATCATCGCCACGGGATTCGCAACCGTGCCGAACGGGGGAGGCAGCACAGGTTCTCCCTGAATGACCGCTTCCTCCATTCGCACAATGTAGGGAAACAGAATCATTTCTTCCTTCATCATGTGCTGGGTTAATTCCTGGGCCAGGCCGCGGAATACCGCCTGAATATGCGGCAGTTCCGGATGACTCTTGCCGTGCACTCCGCATACTTTCTCGAACAACGGCCCCAGGCGCGTGATTTCCTGCCGCACATATCTATGGTGCGTAGCGTTGATGTGGGCGATCAGTTCCGACAAGGGCGCGCGCTGCCAGTCGCGGACGACCGCGGAGTCCGATTCACGCTGCGCCTCGTCCAAAGCGTTCTGAACCTCATCGAGCGTTAGATTCTCGGCCCGGCACGCCTCTTCGAGCGGCTTGTCGCCTCCGCAGCAGTAATCGATCCCCAGTCTTTCAAACACTCGTGTCGCGCTGGAACTCTCCAGCGCCAGATCCCGTACCGTCTTCTCGGCAATCGCGCTCATCTCATCCTCCTCGCAGCCTCTAGTCATGGGCTGAATCGATGGTTTAGAGGTTATCTGGGGGCCGAGGAACACTTCGATGACTTTTGTCACAGGGAAAGAACTATGCAGAGTTTGTGAGGTCGGATTCGAGCGCTTTCAAGTCTCTGATTACAACGGCGCGGCCATCCATCGTCAAGACACCCTCGGATTGCAGACGCGACAGGTTCCGCGACACTAACTCGCGCACGGTGCCGATTTGCGCCGCCAATTCCTGGTTGTTCGCCGGCAGAGTAACCTCAACGCCGCGTGCAACTTTCTTGCCCTCGTTTTGTGCAAGACGCAGAAGGTAGGCGCTCAAGCGGCTGCGCACCGTGGTGAATGACAGTTCTTCAATAATCCCAACAAGTTTCCGCAGACGCGCTCCGATCACGCGTAGAAACTTGAGAGCGACCTCCGGGTAGGCCAGGCAGAGCCCGTGAATGTCCTGCTTGCTCACAAACAGCAGCACGCTACCTTCGATGGCAGCCACCGATGCGGGATAGTTCCCGCCATCGAATACCGGCAGCTCGGCGACGGATCCTCCCGGACCTTCGACGCTCAAAACCTGCTCGCGCCCGCCGGGCGAACTCTTGAAGATGCGGATGCTGCCGGATTCCACCACATAGAGGCCGGCACAAGTTTCACCTTCGCTGAACACAACTTCACCGGAAGAATACTTGCGCGACACCGCGCGGGCCAGCAAGTAGCCCAGCTCCCGCTCCGAGAGCCCGGAGAACAAGGCTGCCTTCGCGAGCGCCTTGGAGTGGATGATCTGCGTTTCCGGCACAGCGATATTGTACAAAAGCGTCGAGGCCCTGCGATCAGTTCAGCTCACGATGCCGGAAGCAGTTGACGATGTGGTCGTCGACCATGCCGACGGCTTGCATGAAGGCGTAGCAGATGGTCGATCCGACGAACTTGAAGCCGCGCTTTTTGAGGTCCTTACTCATGGCGTCGGATTCTGGTGTGCGCGCAGGAATCTCACGCGGCAATCTCCAACGATTCACGCGGGGCTTTCCTCCAACGAACTGCCAGATGTAGCGGTCGAAACTGCCGAATTCTTCTTGCACGTTGAGAAACGACTTCGCGTTCTCGACGGCCGCAGCAACTTTGAGCTTGTTGCGGACGATGCCGGGATTCGCCAGCAGTTGCTTGACCTTCCGTTTGTCGTACGTAGCGATGCGCTGCGCGTCGAATTGATCGAAAGCGTGACGATAGTTGTCGCGCTTGTTGAGGATCGTGCTCCAGCTTAGACCCGCCTGCGCGCCTTCAAGAATGAGGAACTCAAAGAGGGCGCGGTCGTCGTGCACCGGCACGCCCCATTCTTGGTCGTGATAGCGGATCATCTCGGCCGAACTCGCCCAGGCGCAGCGCGTTCGTGTCTCTCTGTTTGTCCGTTTCGCTTTCATCCCAGACACAACCTTCACCACAGGAGCGCACAGCTTCACGTCACGAAGGAACTCTACTCTAGCGATTTCGGATCCGCTTTGTTTCCTGGCAACTTCGGTATTGAAACGGGAATTCTAATGAATCGTTCGCCGATTTTCTTTTCGTGGATGAAGCCCGGGGTTATTGTTGCACACTCCGGGCTAGCGCAAGTCGTTTAGATTATGCGTCTTATGCCATGACCAAACGTGTGCTCCTTTTGTAACTTGGCACCAGCGCGGCCCGCCCCTAGAGTCAATCAGAAGCATTCCAGCTAGCCCCCGCGAATTCGGCCCGTGACGTGCATCGTAGGGTTCGGGAGTGTGGTAAGAACGCGGTTTAGAATGAAAAAATTGGATTAGGTGGGCATGAAGTACACGACCTGGACTCTTCGTCTTTTTTTTGCATCCCTGGCAACCTTCCTGGGCGCCGCACAGCTTCAGGCACAGTCAGCGCTTGTTTCCGGCACTCCCACGCTGAGTGCATCCAACTTGGCTACTGCCACGCCGAGTACCGACGAACCGCAGAGTGTGGTCACACTGCATGCCCGGGTGAATGAAGTCAACGTTTTGTTCATCGCGACCGACAAGCACGGCAAGTTCGTCCGCGATCTGAACCAGAACGATTTCAGCATTCTGGATGATCACAAGCCACCGCAGGCGATCCTGAATTTCAGCCGCGAGATTGACCTGCCGTTGCATCTGGGCCTGTTGATCGATGTAAGCGGATCGGTCGACAGCCGCTTTGATTTCGAACAGCAAGCGGCGACAACTTTCATGCAGCACACGTTGCGCGCGGGATTCGACAAAGCGTTTGTGCTCGGCTTCAACAGCCATACGCAGATGGCTCAGGATTTCACCGACGATTATGCGCGGCTGTACTGGGCAGTGCACCGCTTGCACAGCGGTGGCGGCACAGCACTTTACGATGCGATTTATCGCGCCTGCAAAGACAAGTTCCTGAAGGACCACCCGGATCATCCAGTACGAAAAGCCATCATCATTGTTAGCGATGGCGAGGACAATCAGAGCGACGTGACCAAGGCGCAGGCCATCGAAATGGCGCAGCGCGCTGAGGTCCTCATCTACGCAATCTCCACCGACGACAGTGGGCTTGTGCTGCGCGGCGACAAAGTGCTGCAGCAGTTGGCCGACGCGACTGGCGGTCGCGCATTCTTCCCCTTCAAGATGAAGGACATCACGCACTCCTACGCCGCCATCGAGGACGAGCTTCGCAGTCAGTACGTGGTCTCCTACAAGCCGGCGGATTTCGATGCGGACGGGCGCTACCGCTCGATCGAAATCTCCTCACTGAAGAAAGACACGCAGGTACGCGCGCGCAAGGGATACTTCGCGCCGCAGCAGTAGAATCGGCCTCTGGTTCCCGCTGTTCGCCTCCAGGGTGAATCCAAGTAGATGCCATTCTCCTTTCTCTTGGAACAAAGCCCCGCAGATTGTGTATCCTTAGCGCCAAGCTGAAGGGCGGGGGCGCTTTCAGCTTTTCATCTTGAGTTCCACCACATCGGAAGAGGGTGCATGGGGACCGCTGTAGGCGTTCCGAAACGCTTTACTTTGATCCTGATCAAGCCGTCGCACTACGACGATGACGGGTACGTCATCCAGTGGCTGCGCTCCGCGATTCCTTCGAATACGCTCGCGGTGATCAACGGCCTGGCGCTCGACTGCAAAGAGCGGCGCGTACTCGGTGATGACGTCGAGATCGTCATCCATGCGTTCGATGAGACCAACACACACATCAAGCCGCAAAAGATCGCTCGGCGACTTCGGAACCAGCGCGGCATAGTGGCACTGATCGGTGTGCAATCGAATCAGTTTCCGCGCGCGATGGACATTGCGCGGCCACTGCGCGCGGCGGGCGTGCCAGTTTGCATCGGAGGATTTCATGTCTCCGGCTGCCTGGCGATGCTGCCAAGCATTACTCCGGAGCTAAAGGAAGCGATGGACCTCGGCATTTCGCTTTTCGCCGGCGAAGCCGAAGGGCGATTCGAGCAAGTCCTACTCGATGCCTGGCACGACGATCTGAAGCCCCTCTACAACTACATGGAGGACTTGCCGTCGCTCGAGGGCGTTCCAGCACCGATTCTGCCGGCGACGCGCATCAAGCGTACCGGCGGCAAGATCACGACCTTCGACGCCGGCCGCGGCTGCCCGTTTCTGTGCTCGTTCTGCACGATCATCAATGTGCAGGGCCGTAAATCACGCCGCCGGTCCGTCGACGACATCGAGCACATCATCCGGCGCAATTTGGCCCAAGGCATCAACCGGTTCTTCATCACCGACGACAACTTCGCGCGCAACACCGATTGGGAGAAGGTCTTCGACCGGCTCATCGCGATGCGCGAAGGCGAAAAACTCAACCTCAAGTTTGTCATTCAGGTCGACACGATGTGCCACCGTCTGCCGCATTTCATCGAGAAGGCCGGACGTGCCGGCGTGGCACGCGTGTTTATCGGTTTGGAGAGCATCAATCCCGACGCCTTGCAGGGCGCGCGCAAGAAGCAGAACAAAGTCGCGGAATATCGCAAGATGCTGCTGGAATGGAAGAAGGCAGGCGTAACCGTGTTTGCGGGCTACATCATCGGATTCCCGTCCGACACGCCGGAATCGGTGATGCGCGACGTCGAGACCATCCAGCACGAACTGCCGATCGACTTGCTCGAACCGCACTGCCTGACTCCGCTGCCGGGATCCGAGGATCATCAGAAACTGCATAAAGCTGGTGCCTATCTGGATCCTGATCTGAACAAATACGATCTAGAGCACGTGACGGCCGCTCATTCGACGATGACAGCCGACGCCTGGCAGAAGCTCTATCACGATGCCTGGGAGGCATACTACTCGCCGCAGCATCTGGAAACCGTGATGCGCCGCGCGGTGGCCACCAATGCCAATCCAGGCAACATGACGTTTCTGCTGCTCTGGTATTACTCCTGCGTGCGGTTGGAGAAGATCGATCCGCTGGAAGGCGGATATTTGCGGCGGAAGTATCGGAAAGATCGCCGGCCGACGCTGCCCATCGAGAGCCCGTTTGTTTTTTATCCGCGATATGTTGCGGACCTGGTGAAGAAGCACGTCACCTTGGCTGGGCTGATCTGGAAGTATGGGAAGTTGCGGCGGCAACTCAAACGCGATCCGGAAGCACCTAACTACACCGATCTCGCACTAACTCCAGTGGCAGATTACGAGTCGGAAGATGCCTACGTCACCAGCGGGCACTATCATGCTAAGCCGGCACTGGTCACGCTGAGCGGAGTGGGCGCTCACGGGGGCTAGACGCTCAGGGTTTGTAGCCCCGGAGGCATTCGTCCCGGGATGGCCGAAGGCCATGCGGACGGCTACGGTCACACATGCTGTCTGCGGTGACCGTCGAACTTCGCTCGACCTGGGCAAATACGCCCTCCCCAACACAAGAACTAAGGGCCGCGAAGCGATCGCGGCCCTTAGTTCCCGTAACCAACCGGATTTATTGCTCGCCACCAAAGCTAGCACCCCACAGAGAATTGCTTCCATCGACGCTCCCTGCACCCCAGAGGGAATTGCTGCCATTGACACCGCCGGCGCCCCAGAGCGAATTGTTGCCGTTCACAGTTCCCGCACCCCACAGGGAATTGCTGCCGTTGACACCGCCCGCGCCCCACAAGGAATTCGATCCCCAGAGTGCATTGCCTTCGCCCCAAAGCGGCGTGCCTGACGCGGCGAAAGCCGGTGCTCCAACCAGGAATTGCTGAGAACCCCATACTACGGCGTTCGACCAGGTGGGCGACGTGTTCCATACGGCACTGGGGCTATCGTTCAGATAAACGTAACCGTTGGCATTGTAGGAGGCAGCCGGTGACATAGCTGTGCCCTGCGCCAGATCATTGTTGTTCAGCGCTGCTTCGACATCGACGTAACCCGCGCCGACAGTGAAAACGTCGTACTGATCGGTGTATGTAATTCCCGTAGCCGGGTCGGTCGTGCTGCTATATGCCGGGAGTGACTTCCAGGCTGTCTTCATCAACCGGGCTTTCACTTGGTTTGGGTTGAGGCCCGGACTCTTTTGCAACAGGTCGGCCACGACTCCGCTGACCACCCCAGTCGCCATGCTGGTGCCGCTCAGGCTGAAGTAGCTGGATGATGGCGTGCTGCTTCCGCCATTCACGTAGAAACTGTAGGGCACCTGGTTGCCAGGATACTGGCTGTAGAGCGACGAGCCAGGCGCCGCCAGCGAGACCAGCAAATTTCCGGGAGCGACGATGTCAGGCTTGGCAATCGCATCGATGTATGTCGGCCCTTTCGAGCTGTAGCTCGCCATCAGGTCGTCGACACGCGTCGGAGTTCCCATCGGTTTCATGGCGCCGACGGTGATCACGTACGGATCATTGCCCGGCGAAGTAACGGTCCCATATCCACTCGTCGGCAGAAACCGGCCATTGTTCCCGGCCGCCACCACGACGACGATGCCACTCTTCCACGCCGCTTCAACGGCCTGGCACAGAGGATCGAGCTTGTAACTCTCGTAGACCGGCCGGCCCAAGGAAAGATTGATCACACGGATATTGAATATCGGTTTTAGCGCGATCGCCTCATTAATCGCGGCAATCACGGCGCTATCGGTGCCCGCGCCATTCTGATCGAGCACACGCAGGTTGACAATGTTGGCTTGCGGCGCGATGCCCTCAAACGTTCGTGTGTAGTTTCGGCCGGTGGAACTTGCGCCATCGCCGGCGATCAGACCAGCTACGTGTGTACCGTGGCCAAACTGATCGTTCGCGCTGGAATTCCCCGGAACGAAACTCTGATTCCACACCACACGGGACATCCCCAGAATACCGCCGTTTAAATCGGGGTGGCTGGCCACTCCGCTGTCGATGAGTGCGACGCCAATTCCTGCACCGGTGTATCCGGATTGCCAGGCTGCAAATGCGTTTATCGCTGGCGCAGCGTTACTTAACGTGGGAGCAAGAGGGCGGTCGGTACTGATGTAGACCACGTTCGGGTCATTCGATAGGCTCTGAATTCCCGGGCCATCGAGCAATGCCACAACACCGTTGACCAACGGCAATGGCGCAAGGATCGTGCCACCCAACGCCACAATGTCATCGACCGCGCACACCACCAGGCCGATCAACCCGCTGCAGTTTACCTGCGCACCGGGCACATACTGCACCACGATTCTTACCTGTTGGCTCGACTTGTTGCCACGCAGTTCCGGAGCCAGCTTCGAATCGTTCGCATAGGCCGCAGTGACACTAAAAGCGAGAAATAGAAGGAACAGCTTCTTCATTGAGTCCCCCACTCAAACTCGTTGCCCCACAGCACGAGTAACCGACCCTAAGTGACTGAGGTAGGTGCAATTACGGGTCCATCGTGGATCGTCGATCTCCTTTTCGGACAGCGAGTTACGAGCAGGTGTTGCAGAATTCAACGGGCAATTTGTCCCACGTCGTGTCCTCGCGACAAATTGTCTCGCGACTCCTTAGCGTAGCCGCCGAGATACACGTCCGCATTTCTCTCCTAAGCCATTGATTCAATGAGGGTAACCTTCGTAATCACGTTGCATCTTTTGGGCCGGACACACGTACCGAATTTGTTGAAAATTGAATCACTTCTCATGTCTGGGGTTCGATCCATGGGTGCGCGCGCGTTCATTGCCGGAGTGTCTCTGGCTGGGTCTGCCTGCCTTGGCTTGGCGCTCATTCATTGGCAATCGAACGATCCCGCGAAGTTTGTCTGTTACCTCGTCGCTGCCATATTGGCTTCATCGCTCAAAGTGGCGCTGCCCGGGCGTGTAGCGACACTGTCGTCCAACTTTTTGTTCACGTTGTTGGGTGCCCTGGAACTCAGCCTTCCAGAAACTCTACTGATCGCACTAGCGAGCGTGTTGGTGCAGTTTTACTGGAAGCCAGTAGGGAAGCTGAAGAAAGTCCAACTGATCTTCAACCTCGCTCAGGTCACAGTCTCGAGCTCGGTCGCGTATGAGACATACAAACTCGTTTCATTGCACTCTTCCGGGCCCCTCGCCCTGCTTGCGGCTGCCCTCGCACATTTCGCCTGCAACACGGGAGCGATGTCGACCGTTATTGGGCTAACGGAAGACAAACCCCCCGTAAAAGTCTGGAGAGATCTCTATCCTTGGACCCTCCCGTATTACATCGCGGGAGCTGCGGCTGCCGGCATGGTTCATTTCCTGAACCAGCACATTGGATGGCAAGCGTCGGTGCTGGTACTTCCACCGATCTGGCTGATGTACCGCTCCTATCGCCTGTATCTCGGGAAACTTGAAGCCGAGAAGCTACACGCCGAGCAGGTGTCAAAACTGCACCTTCGGACGATCGAGGCTCTGGCCCTTGCCATCGAAGCCAAAGACGAGACCACGGGCGAGCACCTGCAGCGCGTGCGCATATACGCGATGGAATTGGCAAAGGAACTAGGCTTGAGCGCTGATGAAACTGAGGCGCTGCAAGCGGCGTCGGTGCTGCACGACATCGGCAAGCTCGCCGTGCCCGAGCACATTATTTCCAAGCCGGGCAAGCTGACGCCAGAAGAATTCGAGAAGATGAAGATCCATCCGATTGTCG
>Ga0335078_10011281_pt1 | contig 13254 bp, 12 predicted proteins | sample Lox_Sample_32_FD_206711 | JGI IMG/M metagenome (GOLD analysis project Ga0335078, IMG submission 206711) | Soil microbial communities from Loxahatchee National Wildlife Refuge, Florida, United States - Lox_Sample_3.2 | ecosystem: Environmental > Terrestrial > Soil > Wetlands | place: USA... | reverse complement strand
CGAGAGCCCCAAGCTCCGTGGCGTGATGCTCCAGCTCGGTCCTCGTCCTGCTCTTCTGCGTCCTGCTTCTCGTAGTGGGCATAGCGGTCTCTTTCGCTCGTGCTCACACAGTTCCTCGGACAATCCCGGGAGCGGCGGTCGCGCCGTTCAGTGCCGGGATGACGCTCGCGGGCTTGGCAGGCTTGGCGCGTTTCTGAACGCGCGAGGGCAGTCGGCGATCGTCTCGGGCACAGTCGGCGCGTCGCGATCCAAGGAGCCGATGGCCAGCGCGGCGAACCGGCCGGACTGTTGGGAATGCTCGATCAACGACGGCGGCTCGGCGGTTGGCGAGGCCTTCCTTAGCCAGCCCGCGGCCTCCTCGTAGGCGAGCGGCAGCCACTCGTCGGTGTCGTAGCCGCGGGACTCGCCGTCGGATTGGAGGGCGAGGTGGCAGCGGTGAATGCTGCCGCTGGCGGTGGCGTCGATCGTCGCGATGAGCTCCTCGGCGAGGACGGCGTCGTCGTGTGTGCGGGTTGGGAGGAGGTGCAAGACGTTGGCGGCGACGGCGAGGCTGATCAGACGCGGGACCGCGGTCGCTAGGAGCATGATCGGGCGGTCCGGGGGGTCCTCGCCGACGGGTAAGTCGCTGGCGCCGCGATCGTAGGCGGCCTCGTAGCGCAGGTTGAGCTCGTCGGCCGGCCAGGGGCGGGCGAGTTGGCGGTAGACGGCTTGGAGGTTGGTCAACGCGTGCCTGAGGTTCGCGGGAGGCGGTGGGGCGGCCGGCTCGGCTGGACCGCGCCGGCGGCGTTGGGGGCTCGGGGGGGCTGAGCGGTCGGGCCAGCGCGGCGCGGGCCCGGTACCTGGTCTGTGAGTGATGAGGAACGCGGCGCGCAGATGAACATGAGCGTGAACCGGGCCGTTGCGATCGCCGCGACCACCGACGAGACCGAACTGCGGTCATCCTATGAGCGGGCAGTCTCCCACGGCGCGGCCAATACCCTCTGCACGCCCGAGGAGGAGAGCGCGCGCGGGACGCTGCGGCTGCTGACGCTGGCGACGCTGCGGCTGCCGGATCTCTACCTGTACGCCTACGTGCTGGAGGCGGTGGACGAGGACCCTTCGGTCGAGCCGGTGCCGCCGATCGTCGCCTCGCGCCTTGGGGAGATCGCGGCCGGCGCACTGCGGCTCGCGCACCACGCGCTGGAGACCCACGCCCGCGACCTCGGCTACGAGCCGGGCGTGTGGGTCGACCGGGCGCTGGAGCACGCTCGCGCGCAGCTGTCCGGCGATGTTGAGCGTGCGCGGCGGCCGTTGGTCGACCAGGCGCGACGGTGCGCGATCGCGCTCACGCGCGCGATCGCGGCCACCGCAACCGAAGCAATGCTCGTACCCGGCGAGCTCGCGGACGGATTGGCGTGTCTGCTCGCGCTCTACCTGATCGCGACCACGCTGGGATGAGCGCGCGGCGCCGCAGCGTGCCTGACCGCGTGCCGGTCTGGGCGCGCCGCGGCTTGATGATCGCTCTGCCGCTCGTGCTGTTTGGGGTGCTGGTCGCCGGGTTCGCCCTCGCTCCCAGCCCAGCCATCCGCCACGCCAGCGGAATCGGGCTTCTACCTCCATCGCGGGGTCGACGCTCCGGCCCGCCCGCCGCGACCACGGTGAGCACCGAGGCGACGGCGAGCCCAGGCATGAGCCGGATCCCACGTTTCCTGGCCCCGGGAGCTCCAGGCGGTGTGGGCGATCCGGAGCGGCCACCGTCGCCGGGCAGTCCCGCGGGGGCGATGCTGGCGGTCGCGGCGCAGTTCGCCACCGCCTACATGCCCTACCAGGCCGGCCGCCTGCCCGGCTGGGCGCGCGCGGCGATCAAGCGGACGTGCACGCCCGCGTTCGCGCACTACCTGCTCTCGCGGCCCGCGGAGCAGTCGCCCCTGCTACGCGCGCACCCGACCGACGCCGAGACCTATCGCGTCGCCAGCGTCAACCTCGCCGCCGGCTCAAACCGCGTCTCCGTGAGCTACGTCTCAGAGCAGGATCGTGCCGATACCGGCGCATTCCTGCTGACGCTCGCCCGCCACCGCGGCGACTGGTTGGTCGCCGCGCTGGAGACGTGAACGGCGGTGCGCAGGCTGTGGCTGTTCGCGCTCGCGCTCACCATCCTCCTACCGCTGCTGGCGGTAATGCTCGCGCTGAGCGCGGTCAGCGCCTCCCAGGCGCAATGCGCCGCAGGCCTGTCTGGGGCGGAGGGGCCCGTCGGCGGGGTCCCGACGGCCGACATTCCGATCTTCCAGGGCGCAGCCGCGGAGTTCGCCCTCGGCGATCGCGGCCCGTCGATCCTCGCCGCGATCAACTACGTCGAGTCGACGTTCGACACCTCCACCCTCCCAGGCGTTAACTCAGGCACCAACCGGGCCGGAGCCGCAGGGCCGATGCAAATCGGCGTCAACGGAACCGCAGGCGACACCTGGGACACGGTCAAGGTCAACGCGCCGGGCGATCCGCCCGGGCAGCCGCCGAACGTGTACGACGAGGCCGATGCCGTGTACAGCGCCGCCCACTACCTCCAGGTGTCCGGCGCGCCCGGGGACTGGCCCGGCGCGATCTTCACCTACAACCACTCCAGCGCCTACGTCCAGCAGGTCCTCTCCCTGGCCGCCGGCTACTACACCCAGGACCTTACCGGCCAACGCTCCACTGCCTCCGCGACAACCGTGAGCTCGGGCGCGGTGACGACAGGGAGCCCGTTCGCGGTGCCGCCCGCGAGCGGTGACCCCGCCGGGCCACTCACGCTCGCGCAGGGGCAGCCGACGATCGTCGCCGCGACCGCCTTCACCGCCCACACCGGGGCGTGGGGCGACGACCTGACCGTCACGACCGACAGCTACGCCGAGCTCTCCCCCGGCATCACCGTCTCCCGGGTCACCAAGCAGAACGCCACCATGCTTGGCGGGCTGCCATACCTCACTCCGCTACAGATCACCAACCCGCACAACGGACGCAGCGTCATCCTCTACAAGCGCGACATCGCCGCCGGCCAGCCACCCTCAAACACGCTCGACGGCTACCACTACCGACTCGACCTCACCCCCTGGACCGAACAGCAACTCGGCCTCACCGGCTCAGCGACCGTGCAGATCACCAGGCTCGACGGACCCACCAACGGGCCCGGCGGCGGACAGGCATGTTCGAGCGCCAACGTCGCGCCGGGCCAGTACGCCAACCCCTTCGCCCGCACGCGCAGCTTGACCCCGCAACGGATCGACATGGGGGTCGACTACGACGGCCAGGGCGAGATCGACGCAGTCGGCGACGCGCACATCACCTTCGCCGCCACCGGCATCGGCGGCGGCTGGGTCTGCTCCACCCCCACCAACGGCGGCGTCGTCTACCAACTCGACGACGGACCCGACCAGGGCAAATGGGTCTACGTCGCCGAAGACGTCATCCCAGCCGTCCACGCCGGCGACACCGTGCGCGCCGGCCAGCAGATCGCAACCTTCGCACCATCCGGCGGAACCGGATGCATCGAGACCGGCTGGGCATCCGGCCCCGGCTCGCCGTCACCGATCGCGCTCCAGGACGGCGGCTTCCAGGACGGCAGCGGCTGCGCCGCCTGGCGCACCGCCGCCGGCGACAACATGAGCGACCTGATCCACTCACTCGGAGGCCCCTACGGCACCTGCCGCAAACAACCGATCGAAGGCCATTACCCATGAGCTGCGCTACGTCTCACGCTCGCACCGGTCAACGCAGCCCGGCGGACCCGGCAATGTTGCCGGCGGACGAAGCTCGGCACTCCCGGGTTTGCGGACGGTGCACGCGACTAGGTCTGACTAGCGCCACGCGTCGCGGACGCGTTTGGTCGGCATCGCGATGGCGGCGCTCGGCGTAGAGCTGATGATCACTGCGTGGCGCCGCGCTACTCCGACAGCCCAGTCACGCGTGATCGCCTGTCGCCGAGCCGCTCGTGACGGGTCACTAGCCGCCATTGATAGAAGCGATCGTGCCGCCGGTGGCGCCTGAGCATCTCGATCGGGTGAGCTGAGGCAAGGATCCCGTCTACGCCGGCCGATGACTGGTCGGCGGGGCGCCCGCGATAAGCGGGAATCTGCTTCGATCCGAGCATGACGGACATGTCCGACGAATTCACATGGCGTGATTACGAGGACTACATCTTCCAGAAGCTCAGCGACTGGGCGGGCCCAGACGCAGAGGTCTTGTTCGACCAGCACCGGATCGGGAGGTTCAGCCAAACGCCTCGGCAGATCGACGTTCTCGTCACCGGCCGCTTCGCGGGGATCACCGACCGCGATATCACCGCTGCCGTTGACTGCAAGTACTATACGCGGACGATCGACGTCAAGCAGGTAGACGAGTTCATCGGATACGTCGATGACGTTGCCACAGACCTTGGTCTCCTCGTCACCAACAAGGCGTTCACGCCCGCCGCGCTGCAGCGCGCGAAGGTGCCAGGCCTTGAGCTGAGGGTGATCGTCGCTAGCATCGACGATCTGCCGCCTCCAGAGCGGTACGACGTTGCGTGGGATGACGCCTACTACGAGAGCGACTACTGGACGATCGAGGGTGGCGGAATCAAACAGGTACACGGTGCCCTCATCAGATACTCGTGCCTGGATCCAGAGGCGCTGAAGTACTCGTTCGATCCAGACAACCCGCCGGAGCGACTGGATGAGGTAATCCTCTCCGGCACCGAAGAAGAGGTGAGCTGGGGCGATGATGAAGCGCGGGCGAAGTGCGTCAGGGCCATCTTGCGCCATCGCAATGGCGGCGCGGAGCCCGATGCCGCCGACGTCAAGGCGGCCGTGCTTGAACTCGCCTACCACTGGACCGACGGTCATACATGGGTGTTGCCGGCAGGGCAGCTCGCGCGCTGGCGGCACTCGACTTCGCGTTGATGCCGCACGTCGCCGCGGCCGGCGCTCGCAGAAAAGGCGGCATGCCGCTCCGTCTTGGCGACCGCGAACCCAGGCCCACGCCTGACGCGGAGGACCCGCGATGACCGCCGACCACGCCGAGGCCGAGGCGCGCGGTGTCGCGACCGACCTAGGCCAACTCCTAGAGCGCGTCGTCGTGCCCAACGAGGACGCGGCTGAGTGGTTGCCTGAGCGGCTCTCGTTCTTGCTCGCGCGCGAGAACTACGCCCAGTACCTCCGCGCCGCCCGGGAGGGGCACGACATCGTTGCCGGCAACCTGGTCCGGGCTCTGTTCGAGGAGGCGATGCGCTGGGCCTGGGTGGATGAGGACCGGAGCCAGCGCCGCACCGCCTTCCTTGGCGAGGCCGTCCGCCGTCATCGTCAGGTTGATGGGGCGGCGCGCAAGCTCGGGATTGAGCCCGACAACTACTACGGCCCGATGGTGGCCGATGTGCTCGCCGCTGCCGAGGGCGCGATGCGGTTCCCAGTGAAAATCCAAGGCCAGCTGGATTGGACGCTGGGCGAGGTGGACGACCAGCTCTACACGCAGTACCGCCTGCTCTCGCAGTACGCGCACTCCTCGCTGCTGGCGTCCGCCAGCGCCGCTGAGGTCGATAAGGGGCAGCTGGTGGTAGGGCGTCTGCCGCAGGTTGCGCGCATGACGGTCCTGCGGAACGCCGCGGCGAATGTCGCATTCATCTGCGAGGGATGCCAGGCCGGGCTGATATTCGACGGCGCCACTGGCGGCGCGCCGCTCGCACTGTGCGCGTGGGCGGCCGCGAGCCAAGTGGCGGACCTCGTGTTGGAGTTCGCGCCGGCGACCGAGTAGGTGCAGGCTCGTAAGAGGCGGCCCGCGGGCTCCCCGGGTTCTGTCCGACGCCCAGCTGGCGTAAGGGGTGGTGCTCCCCGCCTCCTGGTGGCGTGAGTTCTTGTCGCCTCGCCGTCCCGAGACCTCAGCTACGTCAACCCGTCTGACAGAAGCGGCAAACTCGTTGATGATATGGCGGCTCCCAGGACGACGTGACGGGGTGGCATCCCGCAAGCACATACCGGACTCGGTGACCAACCGGCTCTTTGCCCTCTCGGGCAACCAATGTGCGTTCCCGGGCTGCTCGAACCAGGTGACCTTGCACGAGGACGACGAGCGTCCGGTGACCGTTGGCCAGCGGGCGCACGTAATAGCCGTTGGCCGCCAAGGCCCGCGGTCCGAGGCCGCCGGGCCGATGGATGACCTCGACTCAGTCGAGAACCTCATCCTCCTATGCCACGAGTGCCATACGCGCATCGACCAGAACCCGCGCATCTACAGCGTCGCGGTCCTGACTAAGTACAAGCTCGACCATGAGGCGAAGGTTGCCCATAGAACTCCGGAACCGCCCGTCGAGGTACATGAGGAGTCCGTAGACGTCTCCATCCTGCCGGTCAGCGCCCTTCCGGACCGCATCTACATCGCCCCAGCAAGGTTCCGCACGACCGAGGAAATTGGCGAGAGGCTGGCGCGCCCGCGAGGGCGCGAGGAAGTCTTCCCGTTCGTGCTCCAAGGCGGGGACGTCTGGTCGTTCAACGACCTCAGCAACCCACGCGGACCGTTCAGCAAAACGGTGGACGCAACCAAGTCGCAAGAGCGCTCGGCGACCGATGTCCGCGCAGAGCAGCCGTCGATGTACATCTGGCTACTCAATGCGATGCTCCGTCGTGCGCTGCGGCGCCGCGGGGTTGGCCATGACCGCGACCACGACCGGTACTACTTCCTGCCCGACCACGAGACCGTCACGCGTCTCGTCACGGCCAAGACAAAGCTCGGCCGTACGCAGAACCAGAAGAAGGTCGTCCGCCAACAAGGCGAGCGCTCTGGCAAGCTGCGGGACATCTGGTGGCACCTCGCCGCCAGCCTCCGGTTTGAGGAGTTCGCTCCCGACCAATGGGGTCTCACTCTGCGCCCTGAGTACCACCTCACCTCCGACGGACGGACGCCGCTGGACCCTCGCCGCGTCGGGCCCAAGGTCACCAGGCAGAAATCGCGGATGTACAACGAGTCCTATTTCGATGCCGTTCACTTCTTGCGCTACTTCCTCATGGATGGGCGCTCGCGCATGGTCATCCGTGCTGGCGGCCAGGTCATCGTCGTCGGAGCTGAATTCCCTCAGGTAAAAGCTCGCTGGGCTGCCATCCACGACAAGAGCTTTGAGCCAGCCGAGCTAGTCGCCACGACTGGCGAGGACGATGTCCTCGACGCCGTTGTCAACGAGTTCGACTACCGCGAAGAATGGGATTGGGGCGCCGACCCGAGCGAGACCGAGCAATGACCTCGACTTTAAGCGCTCCACCGTTCTCCATCGAGTGGCTGCAAGAGCCCGAGTTAGGGTTTGCGGACGGCCTTCAGCACATAGACCCGAAAGTTGGCATCGCCGCCGCCGGTCCCTACTCACGCGGACAGCACAATCATCGGACCACTGTCACTGCAGGCTTCATCGGTAACGGGAGAACTATCGAGACCGCACGCAAATGGCTCGGCCGTGCCGCCGAGGGCGTTGACGGTGACGACGAGCACCATCCATTCCCTGGATATCAGGCGTCCGGCCCTTTCGCGTCGACGCTCCGACTCGATGGCCCGGAGTCAAAAATCACCGCGCGGGAGGTCAAGGACCTCATAGCGGATGGTCGGAAACGTATGGACGGCCTCAACGCACTACTCGATGTCGTCGAGGCGCACATGAAACATCTGAGCCAACTGGACGCGCCACCAGACATCGTCTTCATCATCCTGCCGTACGATCTCTCCAAGCGGTACTGGTCGGTGGGCTCGACCCGTCGGGGCGTGGTAACTACATGGAACCTCCGCGCCGGCATCAAGGCAAGGGCGATGCAACTCGGCCTCCGGACGCAACTGCTCGATGAGGCGACCATCGCCTCAAGCCTTGACAGTCACGCGGGGGACCTCGACCACCCAGCCGACCTTGCTTGGAACCTCTTCGTCGGCCTCTACTTCAAATCCGGAGGCTTTCCGTGGACGCCGGTCGGCCTCGCCGAGGGTACTTGCCACCTCGGTATCACGTTCTACAAGCCCTATGACGAGGCCTCAGCTATGAGAACGTCTGTCGCCCAAGCCTTCGCCGAGAACGGCGAGGCCTTTGTCTTGCGCGGCAACCGCTTCTCGTGGCAAGGCAAGTGGCCCCATCTCCCCCGGGCGGAGGCCGCTCGTCTCGCCGACGATGTCGTTGCCCGCTACACAGGCGCGATGGGACGGGCGCCTCGCCGCGTCGTCGTTCACAAGCAATCCCGCTTCTTTCCCGAGGAGCGAGAAGCTCTCGAAGATGCGCTGAGCGACTTCGAATACGACCTCGTCGCGCTAGCTCCGTCAACCGCCGTGCGGGCCATGAGGCACGGGCAATACCCGGCGCCGCGAGGCGCCTGCATCCGGGTCGGCGACCGGCGCTACCTCTACACGACCGGCTTTATTCCGTCGCTCGGACGCTACCCACACGGCCACGTTCCGGCTCCCGTGCAGATAGCCGACCACGTCGGCGACAGCAGCCCCGAGCAGCTTCTCCGAGAGGTTCTCATCCTGACGAAGATGAACTGGAACAGCGCCCGCTTCGCCGAACGGCTGCCAGTGACCGTGCGCTTCGCCAAGGAGGTCGGCAACATCCTCCGGGACCTCCCTGACGACTACGAGCCTGAAGCACGCTACGCGTTTTACATGTGAAGTCCGGCGCGGCAGAGCCCGTCCAATCGCTGCGATCGCTTTTGTTGTTGGGCGCGAGAGCCGCGGACGAGCGCCTTGGCGACGGAGCGCGCGTCGGGCGAGGCGTGGGTGACGAGTGGTTTGCCGACGAACGCAGGCGCCATGTCGTCCGCCGGGCAAACAACTCCCTCGGCGACGGAGCGCTGACGCTCGTGCGTGACAACACGGATGGAGAGGGGCAGCGACCGGCAGAGACGCCCCGCCGAGCGGCCGAGAGCACGCGCACCTCACCATAACCACCATGCCGACGCCGCCGGGGGCGGTCGACGCGGAGCGAACACGGGCTCAGGCGGCGATTGCGTGCTGAGCAGCGAGCTTCTCGCGGGCGCGGCGCTGCGCGAGCATTACGGTTTTGCGCGACCAGCCGAGCTCAGCGGCGAGCTGGCGTTGCGATTTGTCGTTGAGCATCCCGGCGAGCGCCTGGCGCTCGCACGTTGTCATCGTCTGACGTGCCGCGATTACGGCGTCGAGCTGCTCGCGCGCAATCACGATCCTCAGCGGGTCTCCATCGGTGCCGGTCGCCGGGAGCTGCTCGCCGAGCGGAGCATTGAACTGGCTCTCGCCGGGTACGCCGGCTGCTCCGACGGTGTTCTCGAGCAGCTTCAGCGGCGCTTTGGCGCGCGGCTCGTGGTCGTCCAGCGAGCGGGCGCGGGAGAGGAGCTGGTGCTTGCGCGCGCCGGCCGCGTCTAAGGCTTTGAGGGCGTGGTTGCGGGCGCAGAGGGCGGCAAAGGCGCGGAACGGTCCGCGCGCGGGCTGCCAGGCGCGGATTGCCTGCAGCAGTCCGAGCCGTGCCTCCTGCGCGATGTCGGCGCGCTCGCAGCCGCACGGCAAGCGTAGGGAGGCGACGATCGCGCCGATCAGCGGCTCGTAGCAACGCATCAGCTCCTCCAACGCTGGATGGTGGTCGTTCTTGGCTGCCAGCAGCAGCGCACGTTGGTTTACCGAGGCCGTGCCTCCGGGACGCGAAGTAGACATGCCCGGGCAGGATCCGCACGGCACTAGGGGTTTTTCGAAAGCTCCGGTACGCGGGCGGCCTTCGCGCGGCGAGCGCACCCGGAAACAGCAGGCGCTTCCGCGAGTTCGAGTGCGCTAAGCGAGGCAGAGCACGCCCCGATTCATCGCCGTCGGCGGCCCTGAGCTGCGCGGCAGCGGACGTTGCACGGTCCGGAATGGGACCAGCGGCACCTAGGGCCGGTACTCGATCTGTGACCCGCGAGAACCGAGGAGACGCCGAGAATGCCCGAAACGCCGATACCAACCTCGACCCGGGACCGCCCTGTGTCGCGGAACCTGTTCGTCGAGGCGGACCCCGATCTCGACACCCTCGCGCAGTCGCAGGCGGGTGGGCCGGCGGGGAGCGATGGTGCGCGTCGCCGCGGTCGCGGGCTCGTAGTCCTCGTCGACCACGACCGATCGCCCCACAGTGCGCGAGCGCACGATGCCGAACGCTTCACCCGCCCGAAACGCAACGCGGCGCGCTGGCGGATCGCAGCGTGCCGCGCCATCGGACACGCCGACGCGGCGGCCGGACAGCTGCTCCGCGGCCTCGCATCCAGGCCCTACCGCGCACTGCTCAAGATCGTCGCGCTCACGCTGCTTCTGTTCGCCTTCAGCTGGTTGGTGCTCGACGTTCGCGACATATCCGCGGCGCGGCGAGCGGCCAACCGGCGACTGGCGCGCGACGCCGTCACGCTCAGCCGCCAACAGGCGAGGATTGTGGCTCTCACCACCGAGGTCCGCCAGGTCGCCCAGACCGCGCGCCAGTCGCAGACGAGCGTGGCACCCCCGCAGCCGCTGAACGCCCGTCCCCACCCAACGGCGCCCAACCCGGCGACGGCCCGCCACTACCACCGTCATGGCTGATCGCCATGTTGCTGCAGCCAGATCCACAGCAATCAGCGGCAGCGGCCGCCCCCGCGATCGGGTTGATCGTTCGCCACCCCGAGGGAAGCATCCGCATCAGTACACCAACCGACGTACCGCTGCGCGAGCTGCTGCCCGACCTGCTGGAGCTCACCGGACTACCCGACCACGATGGCTGGGGGCTCGGTCCGGTCGGCGGGGATCCCTACCCGCGCGAGCCGACTCTGGCGGAGCTCGGTGTTGTTGACGGCGCGCTGCTGGCCCTGAGCGAACTGGCGGGCCACGGGTCGGCCGACCGCGAGAGCGCGACGACGCAGCGCATGATCCCGTCGTCGCGTGGCCCTAACGAGCAACCTGGCGGGTGTCCGCTAACCGATCGCAGCGCCCGCCTGCTGCCGTTGAGGCTCTCGATCCCGGCCCGCTGCCTGACCGTGGTGGGTGCGCTGGCTCGCGGCGACCGAGGGGAGCGTCACCACGACGACGGGGAATTCGGGGTCCTTCGCCCGGCAGAGTTCACGCGTCCCGCGCGCCTCTCACCGCTCGCTCGGGCACGCGAGGCGTGGGCGCACAGCGACTACCGTGAGCGGCTCGAGCAGGCGATCGCGGCTCCGCGCCTACTGCGGTGCGTGACGATCGCGGTGGTCTCGCCCAAGGGAGGCGTCGGCAAGACAACCACGACGGCACTGCTGGGTTCGCTCCTGGCGTTCCTGCGGCGCGACCGAGTGATCGCGGTCGAGACCAACCCCGACTGGGGTTCGCTCGGCCGGAGGCTGGTGCCCGATCACCCCGTCTTCATCGACGAACTGCTCGCCGGCGCGCTGAGTGATCCGGACACCTCCCCGGCCCGGCTCGACGCGCAGCTCGGGCGAGGCCCGGACGGGCTCATGGTCGCGCCCGCCCCCACCGATCCCGACCGCGCCGCCAACCTCGACGAGAGCGCATACCGCACCCTGTTCGCCCGGCTCTCGGAGCTTGCCGGCATGCTCGTGCTCGACTGCGGCACCGGTCTCGACGACCCGCCGGCGCGGGCCGCGCTCGCGTGCGCAGACCAACTGGTCGTCGTCTGCGACGACCAGCCCGACACCGCGAGCATCGTGGCCGAGGCCGCCACCTGGCTCCGGCACGCCGGCCCGCCGCTCCTGTTGGTGGTCAACAACCTCCGGCGCGGCTCGCGGATCGACCTCCCAGCGCTCGAGCGCGCCACCGACTTCGCGCATGGCCTCGCGGTCGTCCCCAGAGACGAGCGCGCAGCGGGGCAACTGCACAACAGCCGGTTCGCGTGGAGGCATGCGCCGGAGGGCTGGCAGATCCCGATCCGGGAGCTCGCGGCCCTGCTCGCGGCCGATTGGCGAAGATTGGAGATCGCCCAGTGACCAATGGTCGTCATCACGGGTGCTCAGCGTGGACGATCTCGATCCTCCAGCGCGCTCGCCGCGCCCGCCTTTCGGTCACCGGCCAGGGAGCGGGCGTGCGGAGGACGGAAATAGCGTCCGCGGCGAGCATCGGCCACGGCTGCGGCGGCTTGTGGCGAGCTACGGTGTCCGCCGTGAGCCCTTCCTCCCCCAACCCAGAGCAGGTGACCGTCAGCGCTCACGCCGTCGAGCAATACCGCGACCGGGTCAAGCCCGGACTCGACTCCGACGCCGCCCGAACCGAGCTCGAGCAGCTCTGCGCGGTTGGCCTCATCCAGACGGAGGCGCCGGGGTGGGTGAACCCCGCCCGACCTGCCGCCTACTACCTGCTGCTGGGCGATCAGATCGTGCTGCCCCTCGCCCCACAGGCAGACGCGTGGGTCGCGACCACCTGCGTCGCGCGGCGCACCCTGACCCCCACGCGCCGCGCGGCGAAGTCCGCGGGCAAGGCTTCGCTCGCCGCTCGCAAGCGCGCGCTGCGCAGGACCAGGCGCTGAACCACGATGCCCATCGCCGCACACACCACCGGCGGGCATTCAACGCTTGACCTCGTGCTCGGGATCGCGATTCTGCTCTGGGCGCTCGCCGGCGTCACCGCGCTGCTCAGCTGGCTCACACGACTCCCGCCGTTGCTCCGGAGGCGGTCGGCGGACCGCGGGCGGCGCCACAGCAGGTTCGGTCGTCTCCGCGTCGGTGACGATGCCGGTCCAAGTCAGGCCGAGCACGCTGGCGCGACGATGACCGCGTTCGAGCACGACACGATCTGCGAGAGCGACCCGGGACCCGGAGTTGGCATGCCGACCCGGCCGGCTGAGCACCATGGCGGGGCGGTCACGGCAAGACGGCCGTCGGTTCGAGGGCCGCGGTGCTCGCCCGAGACGCTCGAGCCGCTCGCCCGGAGCCTCGATACCAGCCACCGGCTCGCGATCGCCGAGGCACGCGTCGCTGAAACGCTTGGCACGCTGCCGTCCGACCGTTGGCTCCTCGAGCGCTACGCGCTGATCGCCGGGCACCGAATCCCGTTTCTGGTGCTCGGCGAGACGGGCGTGTTCGTCATCTGCGCGGTGACCGGACCGCCGGCGTGGGACGAGCTTCGTCTGCCCGCTGAGGTCGCCGAGCAGCACATCATGCCGACGCTGCCCGGATACACGGGCCCGATGCGCGTCGGACTATGCCGCGCTCTCGCGACGTCGGCGATCGAGCCGCGCTGGTGGTGCCGCCCCGGCGAAGCGGGCGCCTGGATGATGGGACTGGAATCGCTGATCGCGTGGATAGAACACTTCGGCACCGACCACGGCCTCGGCTTCACCGACCTCAGACGCCT
>Ga0335078_10011280_pt1 | contig 13255 bp, 9 predicted proteins | sample Lox_Sample_32_FD_206711 | JGI IMG/M metagenome (GOLD analysis project Ga0335078, IMG submission 206711) | Soil microbial communities from Loxahatchee National Wildlife Refuge, Florida, United States - Lox_Sample_3.2 | ecosystem: Environmental > Terrestrial > Soil > Wetlands | place: USA: Florida... | reverse complement strand
ATCAGCCGCACCGAGTGGGGAGGCTGGTCTTCCAGCCGCAAGCTGGTCGCGTCCAGGCTCACGGCGGCGTCAGGGTTCAGGATGTCGGCGGCTTGATACGGATGTGCCGGCGCGAGCTTCAGTTCGGCTAGCGCCAACGAGTGAGATCGCGGCTTCTGGGTCCAGTTGAACACTGCCAGCATGGCTTGGCGCTGGTCCTCCTTCAGGAAGAACACACTCGGCAGCTCATCCTCGGGAAGGAAGCTCATGAGGTCAAGCGGGGTCGCGGCCCGCCCGAGTTGTACCATGCGCAGGAGGTCGAGATTCTCCACCAGCGCGAGTCGCTCCGGGTCCGCTCCGAGGGTGGGGAGATCGTCGCCGATTTCGTACATGCCCCCGGCTACCGCTGCCAGGACGATTGCGACCTGCGCTTCGCTGAGCGTCAGGGGCTCTTTGGCGGGACGCCAAGTCTCTCCCGGAATCATTTGCCGGGAGACGTTGAAAGCGTCGGGATCGCTGACATAGAAATTGCGGTTCATGTAGTAACGGGCCGCGATGTTGGGAGCCGCGTCCAGGCTGGATTGGAAGGAGTGCGCGGTATCGACCGAGATGCGGCCCTCGTCCACCAAGCCGACCGGGTTCAGCATGGGGCTGCCGTCCTTATCCAGCAAGACGTCTTCACCGACAGCTTGGCGAATAATTTCCAGGCCGAGGCGCTGGGCTTCCAGGGCAGTGGTGCCGGGCTTATGGCGGTAGCCCTCAACCGCCGACGAGTCCATGAAGTCGAGCTTGATATAGCGGATGCCCCACTCACGCGTCAGGGTGCGGTAAGTCTGCCGCAGGTATTCCTGGGCGCCGGGATGAGTCGTATCCAAAGCATAAGTCGGGTCATGGTCGCCGACGCGATCGACCAGGATAGGCTTTCCTTGCGCATCGTGAACCAGCCAGTCCTGGTGGTGTTCGTAAACCCAGGCGCGAGCCGAAACCTCGAACGGGGCGGTCCAGATGCCAGGGATGAGACCCAGACGGCAAATCTCGCGCTCCAAGCCCGCCATGCCGTGAGGAAACTGGGTCGCGTTGGCCGTGGTGTACTCGCCGCGGGCGTACTGGTATCCCTCGTCGAGGTGCAAGTAATCGAAGCCAAGCGACCTCAGGTGTGCGGCGAGCCACCGGGCATTAGTGAGAACTTCGCCTTCCCTGACGCCGGCGTAAAACGTCGTCCAGCTCCACCAGCCCATGGGGGCGGGCCTCGAAACGCGGGCATGGTGCAGAATACGGATCGCTTCGCCGTAGTCCTCTAGCTGAGCGTGGTAGTCGGGACCGGCCGCCAGCATCACTCGCTCCGAAGCCAGTGACTGGCCGGGCTCGAGTGGCAGGCTCAGCTCGATACGCTGATCCTGAGCGAGATGGTCGCGCTCGTTGACCGGTTGCGTGGTGCCCGTAGAATCCACCTGAAAAAGCGTGATCCGGGGCACGCCCTGAGACTCTGCTCCGACCGCGATTTCCGTTTGAGTGAGGAATTTCTCCGATGTCAGCGCCGCCACCAGCAGGCTCATGCCGCTGGTTCGATTGTAAACGAGCTGGCTGCGCACCCCGCGCAGTCTGGGACGGCCCGCGGCGGAGGCCAGGTCCACGATCTGCATGGTGGGGTCCTCGCTGTAGCTGTCCTCCATCACCCGGTCGGCGGCGAGAGGTCCCCCCAGATCGATCACCGGCTGGTCCGTGGCTTCGAGGCAGCGAATGCTCTGGACGGTGACCTTCTTAGCGGTGGTATTCCGCACTGCCACGGAAACGTCACCGTAAGCGTGCCCGTCGTAAACTCGCAGAGTCACAATCATGTCCGGCCGGCCTGACAAGCCGCTGAAGGTGGTAACGAGTGCGTGCCCGGGACCCAGGGCGTCCGTGAAAGTGGATTCTTCGGTGTTGTGTCTGGGATAGGTCAACGAGTTTACCCACTCGCGATCGATCCGGGCACCCACGTGCGCCACCAGTACCGGCTGGTCGAGGCCGCGGGCGCGAATCACGTAAGACCCATCGCGGGGCCTCACACTCACCGTCAACGCACGATCCTGGCCCCCGCTTTCGATCGACAGGGGCTGCTGGGCCATCAGTGGAGAAGCCGCGGCAATCAACAGTAGGATGGATAAAGGACCTTTCCTGGATATTCCGTCTGCAACATTAGTCATGACGCCTTATTTCCTTCCCCGCGTTCCCGAACCTGGAGATGGTTCAGGACCGTGGATCGCTCGCCGTGCCCCGAGCAAAAACGCGACCGGATCGGCAGCCTGAAATACGTTCCTTCCGAAAACGATGCCGGCCGCGCCTGCTCTTACCGAGCGTTCAATAAGAGCCAGGGCGCTTGCCTCCGTCATCTTGGGACCACCGGCCAGCAGAACCGGTATGAGACTGGTAGAGACGACCTCGGCGGTGTCCGATTCCTGATCGAGGAAGTCGGTTTTGATCAGGTCGGCCCCGAGCTCGCCGGCCATCCGAGTGTGCAACGCAACCAGTTCCTTGGAGCTGGGCCGCTCCACCCGGCTGCCGCGCGCCATGGACTCAATGATGTGAACCATCCCAAAGCGCTCGCAGGCCCGGTTCACCTCCGCGTTGCGGCGAATCTCCTCCGCTTCCGATGCCGCGTCGGCAGACCCGACAAACATGTAGGTCAGCACAGCATCAGCGCCCCAGCGCACTGCGTCTTCCACCGAAGCAATGGCGCACGATCGTCCCTCCCCAAATCCCAGCAGTTTTGGGTCGCGCCACATGTTCGTCCAATCCAGCCGCACAATAATGCCGATCCCTTTGCCCACCAGCAAATCCGCCGAGGCGCGCAGCATGCCCGGCGACAACAAGATCGCGTTCGCCCCGCCCTCGAGGAACATCCCCAGCCGCTCGTCGTGTGGGCTGAGGCCAGGGATTGGGCCCAGCATCAGACCATGGTCAAAGGCGACCACCACCCCTTTGCGGGTGTTGCGATCTAAGATCCGGTACAGACGAAATGACTTTCCTGAGTCAGGCATCAGAAGACATCCTTTCGGTAAGCGAACCTTCCTTCCATGTCGAGTACTTCCTTCCAGGTCTTAATCCCGCCAGTGGTTGTCAAATCGCTTAGGTTCATGCCCCCGGCGCACGCGGCGAACCGCAAGGTCTTCTCGTGGCTCCAGCCCTGATACAACCCGTAGAGCATGCCGGCGCAGAAAGAGTCGCCGGCACCCGTGCTTCCGACAATAAAGTCGTCAGGGAGTTCGAGAGAGGGCTGCACAATCTCCGACCCGTCACGGGCCAGGAGATACGCTCCCTCAGGAAAATGGATGACCACCAAATCGTTGACGCCGTGCTCGAAGATAGCCTTCGCGGTTTGCCGGAGATGGTGCGAGAGTATCTTGTTCCCTGTCCGGAGCGGCACGCCCGAGAGCTTTTCGGCCTCAAAATCGTTAATGATGCAGTAATTCGTATATTCGAGCGCCGGCGGCACGATCCGGCTATAGCGATCGCTATCTTCCGATACGAGATCGACCGACGTCTTGATGTTGCGCGCTTGCACTTCGCCGAGGAACCGGGCGGCCACGGTCTTGAACCGGCTATCGGACAAGAGATCGGGCCGGCTATAGGGCTGGTCCATCCCGTCCAACAGCAGCAGGTAGCCCAGGTGAAGGAAGTCCACCGGCAGGTCATCCAACGTCACCGCTTCAGGTCCAAACAAGCGGTTCGCCCCTCGATAGTGAAAAAAGGTCCGTCGCCCCGTACCCTTCACGCTGAAGACGTCTGTGTACGAAGTCTTCTCAGCGTTCGTGCGATGGAGTTGGCTGGTGTCGATCTTGGGGTATTCGGAGCAATGCGCGACGATGTAATCGCCGTTCGCGTCGTCGCCAATCATACCGACGGCATAGAGGCGGAGCGTGGCATCAAACTTGGCGAGGTTGATGGTGACGTTGTGAGCGGATCCGCCGCCGCCAATCGATTCCGCCAGGATATTGGCCAGCGCATTTTCGGGCGGGTAAAAATCGATGACCTTCACCCGGTCAACGATCCAATTCCCCGCACACGCGATGCCTTTCCGCTGATTGGCGACCTCATTGCTGCGCATATTTGTAGTGTGCTGTCACGCCTAATTCTTGACAGTGGTTCAGCGGCTCCGCCGCCCCGATGTGCGGAAAGGCTCAGCCTTTCCGTGCGCCAGGTACAAAAGAAAACTCTTCTCTTAGTCTCTCCGGAAAGGCCTTTCCGCATGTCAGGGCGGCAGAGCCGCTGGCCGTTGTCGAGTCTTAAGGTGTGACAGGACAGTAGAACCTGGGGTAGTCCGTCACCAGCAAGTGCAAGGGTGATTCATCCTCCTCGATCTCAGGGAAGCGGCCGATCGGTTCGTAGAAGCGGTTATCGCTGCTATCGTCGTTCACCAGCGAAACTTCGCCTACCAAAACCTGGTCCTCTGCTCCCCAGAACTTGTGGTAGAGGCGGGGAGGAAGCGTGATGCTTTCTCCCGGGACCAGCGTCACTCGATCGCCCGCCTTGACCACGCGCTTCACGCCATCGATGCTCACCGTCACCGGCGAGTCCGCCAAGCCGTCACCGGCCGTTGCGTTGAACAACTGGATTACCAGCTTGCCGCCACCACGATTGATAATGTCCTCCACCTTGTTCCAATGGAAGTGCAGGGGGGTCACCTGTTCGACGCCCACCACCATAAGCTTCTCGCAATAGAGTTTGCCACGCCGGGCCTTCATCTCCGCAAGACTCCCGTTGCGGATTGTGAACAGGAACAAACCACAAGTCTCGTACCGGCCTTGTCCGAAATCGGTGATATCCCAGCCCAGCCGGTTTTCGGCGATTTCACGAGCCTCATCGCCGCGGCTGGTCCAGTCGGTGGGAGTCCAATAGGCGAATGGTGGCAGATGAGACCCGCGTTGCCGGATGAAACGATCGGCATCGCGCATGATGGTATTGATGGTCGAGCGCTTCACAGTTGTCCTCCTAGTTCCTTGCCAAACGCAGCGTCTTGATCTCCCACGGCTTCATGGGGAACCGAATCGTCTCCCCTACTCCCGCAGGTCCCAAGACGATATCTTCCAGCAGGTTGGTTTCTCGGCGCGGAACGAACGCGGAAGGCAAATGGTGACCCTTCGAACGCTACAAGCCCTTCCATTTCGCGGCCAAAATCGCGACCTTCTCCTCCAGCGTGGGTTCTGGTTTCGGCTTCGGCTGCGGTTTGGGAGGCCGCTTGGCCGGGCGATCCTGCAGGGCCTTGATGGAAAGGCCGATGCGTTTGCTCTTGGGATCGGCGCTCAACACCTTCACCTTAACAATCTGGCCGGCCTTCACCGCGTCCGAGGCGTCTTTAATATAACGGTTGGAGAGCTCACTGATGTGCACCAGGCCGTCCTGATGGACGCCGATATCCACGAAGGCTCCGAACTTGGTGACGTTGGTGACCACGCCTTCCAGCACCATGCCGGACTGCACATCGGAGATTTCGCGAACCTGCTCGTGGAAGGTGGGCGCCACGAATTTGTCGCGCGGGTCGCGGCCCGGTTTGCGCAACTCCTCGAGGATATCGTTCAGCGTGTAGGTGCCGGCCGAGACCCGGTTGCGGTCGACCTTATCCAGAAGCTGCGGATTCTTGATGAGCTCTTCGATGGGCACGCCCAGTGATTGGGCGATTTGCTCCACGATCTGATAGGACTCAGGGTGGACGGCGGTCATATCGAGCAGGTTCTCGCCGTTGCGAATGCGCAGGAACCCGGCAGCCTGCTCGAACGTCTTGGGGCCGATGCCCGGCACTTTCCGCAATTGCGTGCGCGAACGGAAACTGCCGTTCTCATTGCGAAAGGTCACGATATTCTGGGCGCTGCGCTCTGTGATGCCGGCGACATAGCGCAGCAGCGTCCACGAAGAAGTGTTCAGATCCACGCCTACCCGGTTGACGCAACTCTCGATCACGTTTTCCAGCGACGCGCGAAGCTGGCGCTGATCAACGTCATGCTGATACTGACCGACTCCGATCGACTTGGGATCCACCTTGACCAGTTCGGAGAGCGGATCCTGCAAGCGGCGGGCGATGGAAATAGCCCCGCGCGCGGTGAGATCGAGGTCCGGAAACTCCTGCCGCGCCACCTCCGAGGCGGAATAAACGCTGGCGCCCGCTTCGCTGACCGTCACGGAAAAGACGTTGTCGAGCTGCCGCTCGCGGAGGAATTGGCGGACAAAGGCGTCCGTTTCGCGGGAACCGGTGCCGTTGCCGATCGCGATAGCGCGCACGTTGTGCTGCTGCAAAAGGGTTTCGAGTTTGCGCGCCGCGGCTTCGGCTTCCCCCTTGGAGCGTTGCAGGTAGAGGACGTCGTGGGCAAGGAATTTGCCGGTCTCGTCAATCACTGCCACCTTGCAACCCGTGCGCAGGCCGGGGTCGATGCCCAGCACGGAAATGGGACCCGCCGGCGGCGCCAGAAGCAGGTGGTGCAGATTGTCGCGAAACACCTGAATCGCTTCCCCATCCGAGCGCTGCTTCGCTTCTAAGCGGATTTCAGTCTGAATGGAAGAGTTCAACAGGCGGTCCCAGGAATCATCGATGGCGAGCTCAAGCTGCGGCGTCCAATCTCCCGGCGCGCGGAGAATCAGGGTCTTCAGCAGCGCGACGGCGCGCAAGGGCTCGAGCTCGATGACGAAGCCGAGCACGCCCTCGCTTTCACCGCGACGGATGGCTAACATGCGGTGCGAGGGAATAGTTTTCACGGGCTCGCGATAATCGTAATACATCTTGAATTTCTCTTGCTCGTCGGCTGCGCCGGCCAGTTTGTGGCTGGCGACCACGCCCTCGGCCAGCATCACCTGCCGCAGCGCCTTGCGCACGTCGGCATCCTCGCTGATCATTTCGGCCACAATGTGGCGCGCGCCCTCCAGCGCCTCTTCCACTGTGTTCACGCCCTTTTCCGCATTCACAAAACTCGCCGCGAAGTCTTCGAGCGGCTCGGCGGCGAGTTGCTGCGCCCACAGATATAGGGCCAGCGGCTCCAGCCCCTTTTCGCGCGCTACGGTCGCCTTGGTACGGCGCTTCGGCTTGTAGGGTAAGTACAGATCCTCCAGTTCGCTTTTGTCGAAAGTGGCTTCAATGCGGGCTTTGAGTTCGTCGGTGAGCTTGCCCTGCTCGGCGATGGAAGCCAGAATCGTCTCGCGGCGCATCACGAGATCGCGGAAATACGCCAGCTTTTCCTCGATGTCGTGCACCTTGACTTCATCGAGATTGCCGGTGGCCTCCTTGCGATAGCGCGCGATGAACGGCACCGTGCCACCGTCATCCAGAAGTTCGATAACCGCCACCAGGCTATGGAGCGGAATGTCGATTGTCTTGGCAATGTGAAGCAGTAAGTCGGTAGAGAGGGATTTAGGGTCAGTCATAGTAGAGACGAAGGGTTCCTCGGTTGAGCGGGCGCTCGGCGCCCTCCGTTCAGGTTGTAAACGACCAAGGTAACCAGAGGTCAAGAATAAACCATCGGCCGGCCGAACGGATAGGAAAGTTGTGGCCCGTCTATCGGGCCATACCTGTACGCCGGGAAAAGTGGTATGGTCTCACTGAACGAAGCACACGCTCAACAAAAGGAGGTACAGATGGAAGCTTGGGGAGGGAGATCGATCACGTCCCGCGCACTTTCGGTGTTGAGGATGGTGGCCGGATTTACTTTTTCTTGCCACGGAATGCAGAAGTTATTCGGCCTCTTCGGCGGCATGGGAGGCAGCGGCGCCAAGGCTCCTTTCTTTTCCCTGATTTGGGCGGCAGGATTTCTGGAGTTCGTGGGCGGCCTTTTGATCGTTCTGGGATTGTTCACAGCTCCGGTGGCGTTCATTCTCTGCGGTGAGATGGCGGTGGCATATTTCAGGGTGCATTCCCCGCGCGGTTTCTGGCCGGTTCAAAACGGCGGTGAATTGGCGGTGGTCTACTGTTTCATTTTCCTCTATTTCACGCTCGCGGGCGGCGGCGCCATCAGCCTGGACGCGTTGCTGCGGAAAAAGACGTGAGGACCATTGCCGTTGGTCGATTGCGGATTGCCATCGTACACTCTCGGTGATAAATCTTCACCCCTCCCAGCTCTTAGCTATTCCACATTGGAGTAGACAGCGTATTGGTGGGTGCCCCCGATTCTCTTCCAGGCTGGCGATCGTAAGAAAACGCGTTCGAGCACGGGATGATGGTAGATCACATAAAGGGCGCGAGGTCGTTGTTGAAGCGAGCGCTCCAGGTTACCCATTACTGCCACCAGCACCGGCTCGGGCAAGGCATTGAACAGGTAGAGCACACTAGGCTCTGGGGGGAAGACGAAGTCACGAGCATCGCCGCAGATGGATGCGAGCGTAAAGCATTTCTGGGTGTCGCTCTGGTACCGGCCGAGGTTCTCTCGCGCGACGCGCTCCAGCTCCGGCAAAAGCTCCACACCGATGATTCGGCGAAACGCGTAGTCGGAGGCCATCAGCAGAGCCCGGCCTTTACCCGAGCCGAGATCGATAAAGGTGAAGTCCGGATGGAGGATGGGGAGCGCGCGTATCATCTCATGAAACAGGGCCGGCTCCGTGGGCTGATAGCCGGAGTGAAGCACGCCTAGCAGGCGGGCGCGCCAGCCAACGGTGGCGCTGGTGGTGTCGACCCGATAATCCCAATCGTAGTCGGCGTCGCCCCAGCGGGACCGGCGGCGCTGCGGGGTGGAGTCGCGCAGAAACTCCCAGGCTTGGGCGAGGAGGTTTTTGAGCGCGGAAAGCAGACCCTGGCGCTCACGTTCCGCCTTCCACCAAACGCAGAAGGCGCGGCGAAGGCTGACCTTGAACTCGCTGGGCGCCGGCATCTTCTCTGATGATACTCGCCGGATTTCATCCGAGAGAGTGGATTTTCGACGATGTCAGTCGTATTGTAGGTTTGAGAGGATTTAGGGTCAGTTTTCAGTAGTTCTCAGTTTTCAGTCCTCGTTTTTCGCCATGAACCCTGAAAGGCTGCGGACTGTACACTGTACACTGAAAACTGAGAACTGAATACTCAGCAGAGAACTGATGACTATGGATAGCAACGCGCCCCCGGCGAAACGAGGCTTTCTCATCTTCCTGCTGATCGCGGTTCCGGCGCTGTTTCTCATAGCCTGGAGCCAGGCGTCGCTCAACGTCACCGATCTCCTTCGTCCAGGCGACGCCCAGCAGACCATCGTGCTGCTGGCTCTTTCGGCGTTTGTCTTTCTGGCCTTCGTGATTTTCACCTTTATCCTGCTCCGCATCCTGCTCAAGCTCGACGCGGAACGGCGCCGCGGTCAACTGGGCTCGCGCTTCAAAACCCGCATGGTGATCGCATTTCTAGCGCTCTCGCTGGTGCCGGTCTCGGTCCTTTTCATCTTCGCCTACGGGCTGCTGAATCGCAGCGTGGACCGCTGGTTCGGCACGCCGTTTGCCATCGTACGTAAAGACGCGGCGGACCTCGTGGTGGAGGTGGAGGCGCGGGAGGCAGAGCGCGCCGCCCACGTGGGAAATGATCTCGCCAGCACCCCCGAAATCGCGGAGGGGCTGGCGCGTGGCGAGGCGAGTCTTCTCCTGCCCACGCTCCAGCGCGAGGTGGCCGAGTTGAGCCTTCGCTCCGTCATGTGCTTCGACCGGCAGGGCCACCTGCTGGCGCGGGTCGGCGATACTTTCCCTGATCCGGCGGAAGTAGCCGCGCTGTTTCCGGGACTGGCCGCCGGTCAGCCTCCCGATCCCAACGCCACCGCCCGCTGGCGATGGTCCGACTACGAGTTTTTCCTGACCTCCCGCACTGTGGAAGCGCCCGGAGGGGCCGCGGGCGCGTTGGGAACGGTGGTCACCATCACCCGGATGCCTTCTAAGGTGAAGCAGATTGCTGACGACATCCAGGGAGAGGTCTATCGCTACGACGAACTGGGCCACCGCCAGAAGGCCTTGAAGCGCATCTACCTCTCCATCCTCGGACTGCTTACCCTGCTGATCCTCTTCGCGGCTACATGGCTTGCGATGTTTCTTTCCAAGCAGGTTACCGTTCCCATCCAGGCGCTGGCCCAGGCCACCCACGAGATCTCCCAAGGGAATCTGGGATACCAGGTGGCGGTGCGGTCGGAGGGCGAATTGGGGGTGCTGATCGGCTCGTTCAACCAGATGACTCAGCAGCTTCAGGAGAACCGCCAGGCCATTGAGGAGGCGGCGCGCCAGCTTCAGGCCGCCAATCGCCAACTGGAAGAGCGTTCGAACACCATGGAAGCCATCTTGGAAAACATCCCCACCGGGGTGGTCTCTCTGGACCTGCGGGGGCGGATCATGCGCGCCAACTCCACCGCCAAGTGGATGTTCGGCGAGGAGCGGATCAAGTCGGCCCGCAGCTTCACCGACCTTTTTCCCCGCGAGGATGCGCTGGAGATCGCGCGGCTCTTTCGGCGGGCGGGCCGGCAGGGGCTGGCTACCAATCAGTTGGAGCTGGAACTGGGCGGGCGGCGGGCGGTGGCGGCGGTGACGCTATCTTCCATTCGTGCCGGCCAGATGAACGTAGGGGCGTTGCTGGTGCTGGAAGAACTCACCGAACTGCTGCGGGCCCAGAAAGCGGCCGCCTGGCGCGAGGTGGCACAGCGCATCGCCCACGAGATCAAGAACCCGCTCACGCCCATCCAACTCTCCGCCGAACGGATCCAGCGGCTGGTGGATCGCGCCGGCGGCGCCCCCTCCCGCGATCTGGCCAAGACCATAGCCCAGAGCGCGGAACTGATCGGGCGCGAGGTGGATACGCTTAAGGGCCTGGTGGACGAGTTTTCGCGCTTTGCCCGGTTTCCCGCGTCACAGCCGGTGCCCGCCAGCCTCAATGAGATCGTTACCAACGCGCTGGGAGTTTTTGCCGGGCGCCTGCACGGTATCCGCGTACACTCGGAGCTGGCGTCCAACCTGCCTCCCGTCCCGCTGGATGGGGAGCAGATCAAGCGCGCTATCGTGAACCTCATCGACAACGCCGCCGAGGCGCTGGAGCACGCCGTGCACCGCGAGATCTGGGTGCGCACCGCCCTCGATCCCGAGCGCGACGTGGTGGAGATCACGGTGGCCGACAGCGGGCCCGGCGTACCTGCCGAGGCCAAGGAAAAACTCTTTCTGCCTTACTTTTCCACCAAGGAGCGCGGCACCGGCCTGGGGCTGGCCATCGTCAGCCGCATCGTCTCCGAGCATCAGGGGTCGATCCGGGTGGAGGATAACCAGCCCACGGGCAGCCGGTTCATCATCGAGCTGCCGCTGGAACGGGAAGTGGCGGTAAGTTCAGAGTGAGTGCCGCCACGTCATATAGTCGATGAAGAACTCCATCCTCATTGTCGACGACGAACTGGGCATCCGGCAGTCACTGGGCGACGTGCTGCGCGACGAAGGCTACCAGGTGGATGCCGTGGAATGCGGCGAGACCTGTCTCGACCTGCTGGGCCGGAAGCGATTTGACGTGGTGTTGCTCGATATCTGGCTGCCCGGCATCGACGGCCTGGAAACGCTGGAACGGACCCAGGCGCTGGGCAACCGGCCGACCGTGATCATGATCTCCGGACACGGCACCATCGAGACCGCGGTGCGCGCCACCAAGCTGGGGGCCTTCGACTTCATCGAGAAGCCGCTCTCCATCGATAAAACGCTGCTGACAGTGAAGCACGCCCTGGAGCAGTCGCAACTAGCGGCGCAGAATCGCCAGTTGCGCGAGGAGCTGCGCGGCAAGTCGAACATCATCGGCGACAGCATCCCCATGAAGGCGCTACGTCAGCAACTGGCCCTGGCGGCGCCCACCAACGGACGCGTCCTGATCTACGGCGAGAGCGGCGTGGGCAAGGAACTGGTGGCGCACGCGCTGCACGACCTGGGGACGAGGGGCGAGCGGGCATTCGTGGAAGTGAACTGCGCCGCCATCCCCGAGGAGCTGATCGAAAGCGAGCTTTTCGGCCACCTCAAAGGATCGTTTACCGGAGCCCACGAGGATAAGACCGGCAAGTTCGAGCAGGCCGACGGCGGCACCCTTTTCCTGGATGAAGTGGGCGATATGAGCCTGCGTACCCAGTCCAAGGTGCTGCGGGTGATCGAGGAGCAGCGGTTTACACCTGTGGGCTCGGGGACTAATCTTACGGTGGACGTGCGGATCATCGCCGCTACCAACAAGGATCTGCCGGGAGAAATCCAGAAGGGAAACTTCCGCGAGGACCTCTTTTACCGGCTGAACGTGATCCCCTTTTACGTTCCGCCTCTTCGCGAGCACCGCGAAGACATCGCCGCGCTAGGAATTTTCTTTCTCGACGAATTCGCGCGGCTCTATGGGCGGCGTCCCAAGCGTTTCGCCGATTCCGCTCTCGAGGTCTTGCGCCGCTATCGCTGGCCGGGTAATGTACGAGAACTCAAGAATCTGGTGGAGAGGCTGGTGATCATGGTGCCGGGCGACCGGATCGAGCGCCGTCACTTACCGCCAAGCTTGCAGCACGACGTTGCCCGCACTGCGCCCGCCGCACCGGCGGCCGTGACGGGAAATCGCGCCGGGGGTTCGAGCTTCTCCACCCTTCACGAAGCTCGGGCCGCTTACGAGCGCGACTATATTCTGAGGAAGCTGGAAGAGAGCCAAGGCAACATCACTCGGGCCGCTGAAGCACTGGGGCTCGAGCGCAGTAACCTCTACCGCAAAATGAAATCCCTCGGCATCTCGGCGGCCGAATGAACCGAAAACAGCTAACCGTCTCAGCCATCAGCATTCATCAAGCCGGTGCCTTCTTGCTGAGCGCTGAGGCTGATGGCTGATAGCTGCCCTCTCACGAGCCTCACGGGGCTTCACGCGGCGATCAGCACTGCTTCTTCCAGTCCGTAGAGGCCAGGTTCTGTTGCTTGATACTGACAATGCGGGAAGTCGTGACCCGGAAATAGGTCGGATGCCGGAACTCAAGACGCATGCCGCGCCCGATGAAGCGGACTTTGAGCATTGACCCACCCCAGGTGGACCCCTCGATCCGCACCGGCACGGGCTCCGGGCAGAACTTGGGATGGCCTGAGATCAGCGCCTCGCCACGCGCGTAATGAACAATCGTGTACCAATGATTTAGAGTCTCCACTTCCAAGGTAGCGCCCTCGGAGAGCTCGTCCAGGAAAACGCCGCCCTCCACCTCGGAATCGATAATATTCCGGTTCACCGCGTCGCTCAGGTGAGGGTGGGGCATGAACAGCGCCGGCAAGCCGGCCGTCGTTTGCTCGGTTGGTTCCATGTCGGCCATGGCAGCACGACGATTATATCACGGTTACGATCGGAGAGTCG
>Ga0335078_10011279_pt1 | contig 13255 bp, 16 predicted proteins | sample Lox_Sample_32_FD_206711 | JGI IMG/M metagenome (GOLD analysis project Ga0335078, IMG submission 206711) | Soil microbial communities from Loxahatchee National Wildlife Refuge, Florida, United States - Lox_Sample_3.2 | ecosystem: Environmental > Terrestrial > Soil > Wetlands | place: USA... | reverse complement strand
AAATCCACGTTCATTCTTTTCACATAGCCGGAGACTTTCGCGTGTAATTCCACTTCTTCGTAGGGACGAAACTCCGCCGGAATCGTGACCACCTTGAAAAGGTCTTCGCGGGTCACTTTTGCCACGCCGACCACCGGCGCAACGGCGGAGTTAATGTCGGCAGCAACCTGAGCGCGCGCATGAAACGTTGCCCAAAGCGCGCCAAAGCCGATGACGATGGCCGTCACCAGAAGGCCCAACAGACGGGCCTTGCGACTGAACCGGAATTTTCCAATTTGAATCTTCATGGTGATGGGAAGTGTTCAGTTTTTCGCCAGCGGCAGTCGGATGCGGAACCGGCTGCCTCTTCCAACGGCGCTTTCGGTTTCCACTTCCGCGCCATGCGCCGTGCAAATAGATTTGACGATGGAAAGCCCGAGCCCCGCGCCTTCGGAATCAACCGAACGGCTTTGATCCACACGATAAAAACGCTCAAAGACGTGCGGCAACGCTTCCCGGGGAATGCCAATGCCGTTGTCTTCCACATCCAGAACGGCGTGGCCGTTGTTGGCGCTGACGCGCAGTTGAATCGCGCCGTTTTGCGGCGTGTATTTGATGGCATTATCGAGCAGATTTACGATGACCTGTTTCAGCCGGACGCGGTCGCCTTCCACTGACAATGGTCGATGCGCATTACAGGAAATGGAAATGCCTTTGTCCTCGGCCAACAGGCTCATTTGCTCGGCGGTGGTTCGGGCCAGTTCCGCCAGATCGAAGCGCGACCAATCGGTTTGCGCCTCACCGGCATCGAGCCGCGAGAGCATGGATAATTGCTCCACGATTTTACTCAAGTGCATCGCCTCCTCCAGCAGGCTGGTCACACGCTCGCGCACAGCGGGGTCGAGGCGCGTATCTTCGGCCAGATCCTCCAGTTCACCGCGTAGAATCGTCAGCGGCGTGCGCAATTCATGCGAGGCATCGGCGACGAACCGCTTTGAATTTTGAAAGGCGTCCTCGAGCCGCGCAATCATGCGGTTGAGCGAAACGGACAGCCGTTCCAGCTCGTCGCCGGTGTGTGAAACCGGCAGGCGTTCGCTTAAGTTATGTTGCGTGATCCTCTCGGCCGCACGGGTGATTTGTTCCACCGGTTTCAACGCCCGACGCACCAGCAGATAACCGCCCGCGGTGATAACGAATACCGCCAAAGGCAAACCCAGCGTAAGTTGCAGAAAAAGATGGTTAAGCATCGTTTTTACCGGATCGAGCAGTGCACCGAATTCCACAAGATAAGTTGGATTGCCCTGCGATTTGAAATTCAGCGCGGCGATGAGAAGTGTCTTGTGGCCGGATAACTTGAATTGTTGCGAGTACTCCGTTTTTGATGACGGGGGCAGTGCTGGAACTTCAGCCGGGTTGAAACTGCCGTCCTTCGGCGCACCCGAAGTGTAAATGACGGTACCATCGGCTCGGGTGATGCGGATAAAACGGTCATTGATCTCCGGGTCATACCAATTCTCCGTCTGGCCGGCGACATATGACTCACCGGTTTGTCTGACATGCACAAGCAACGTGTTTGCGATCTCTCGCGCACGGCGCGCCTGGGATTCGCGCAGGTCGTTCACCAGAAAGCGTCGCAGATCGAGGTAGAGCGACGCGCAAAGCAACACAAAAATGCCGGCGAGCAAACCGGCATACCAGACGACCAGGCGGAGACTGATGGAGCGCGCGTTCATACCGCCTCCTCGTCGCTCAAACAATAACCCACGCCGCGCACGGTGCAGAGCAGTTTGACCGGCCAGGGGTCGTCCACTTTGGCGCGCAAATGCCGCACATAAACATCCACGATGTTCGTCAATCCTTGAAAGCTCTGGTCCCAGACGTGTTCGATGATCATCGTGCGCGAAAATACGCGGCCAGGTTGTGTGGCCAGGTATTCGAGCAGCGCATATTCCTTGGCCGTCAGTTCAATCTTTTTCCCCGCACGTCTCACATTCTGCGAAAGACGGTCAATTTCGAGGTCACCTACGCGCAACACACTGGAGCGATTGACCGGTCCGCGCCGCAGCAGCGCTTTGATGCGTACGAGCAACTCCGCAAAGGCAAACGGCTTGGTCAGATAATCGTCTGCACCCGCTTCAAAATTTTTCACCTTGTCATCCATGCCGTCGCGTGCGGTGAGAATCAGGATCGGCACCCGCTGGTTTTTACGCCGGACTCGCTCCAGCACTTCCGTGCCACTCAACCCGGGCAGCATCAAATCCAGGATGATCAGGTCGTAATCATAAGCCGCGGCGGCCTCCCAGCCGCTGCGGCCGTCATGCCAGACATCTACGGCAAAACGTTCCGCTTTCAGGCCGCGTTCGACAATATCAGCCACCTTCTTTTCGTCTTCGACAAGCAGGATTCGCATACGGTGCTTTGGACAATGAAATGGACCATTCGTTGATTAAAAAGCCGTAAATCCCGGATTAAAATTCATTAAGAAACCCTCTCCACCTGCCCTGAACGCCGATGGGGTGAAGTCCAGGGTAAGACCAAATTTTAATTCAACATTCAGCAGGCCTTAATCTTCGTCGGGTCAATATTCTGTGAACAGACAAAGTAAACAGGTCGCAAACTGGAGCAAACAAATTACGAAAGGTTGGTCTTATGGATGCGTTACAAGCCGATAGCGGGTCGGGCCGTTATCCCGCCCGGAACTCGCTGCGGCTGATCAATTTCTATTGTGCGGCGCCCCGCGCGCGGTCAGTCGCGTTGACGGGTGATTTCACCGGTTGGCATCCATTTCCCATGCAACGGTCGGTGGACGGCTGGTGGTCCGCCCGGATGCAACTTTGCCACGGCCATCACCAATACCGGTTCCTGGTGGATGGCAAAACCGTGCTCGATCCGCACGCCACCGGCGTGGCCCACGATGAACACGATGAACACTTTTCCCTCATCGCCGTAAGCTGACCCGGATTTTGGTCCGCCAATTCCGGGAAGAGAGACGATGAGCAAAACCGCAAAAAACCTTTCCCGAACGGACGGATTTGCCGTCAGACGAATGGATGCAATTGGAAGATGAGATTATGGAACGGGCACGTATATTGGCATAAAAAGGGCACGGCCATCGGAATGTTCTGAAAGCCCTGCTCCGGGCGGAGCGTGAGATATCAGCTCAAAAACGAACGGGCGAGGTCCAGTTTGCGGTTGGAAGTCTGAAGGCGCCAGTTGCGCAAGCTTGTGAAGCACGGCGCTATGAATAGACGGCAATCGGAGTGCTGATACCAAGTGGGATTGTCGCCTTCACTGCGGCCGACCAGACTGGAGAAAACCAGCAGCCCGCCCTTGGCAGCCGTGTTTTCGATGCCTGCCGGATCGGATCCGACCGGCGCAAGCGCAACTGGTGTTGACGCGCATCCCACCAACAGGGAAACCAGCCCAGTGCCGAGAAGAAAACAGACCTTTTTCATCATACTTCGTTCCTTTCATATCGGGAGAGGTGTCAGGCGGGAGCTCCCTTCAGGCTCGTGCGCCCTCGAATGGAGGCAGGCGTTTTGTCTGCGGCGTCTTCGGAAAAGGCCGCTCTGGCTCGACGGACCGGCGGCTTTTTCACACCTCTCCGTCTATGGTAATTGACGCCTGGAACATTAACCGTTTCTGAACCCCGGATTAAAATGTCATGTCGTCCAGAAATCGGATAAAGCCTGTTCTGCAGGGGCAGTCACCAGGTTTGGGCGGGACTCGGCCGAACTGGATCTGCGACGGGCGACCGCCTGGCTTCCAACACACTGGCAACGGCAGCGGATGCCCTCTACATCGCGCCAGATTTTAATTCGCGCTTCATGGATTATTAATCTTCGGCGTGTAAATCGAAGAAAGGGCAGGTAAGCCGGGTGCGGGCATCCGGTTGGCGTTCCGACCTGGCTTGCCGGTAAAAACGTCAGGCACCCACAGAATTGAAAGGATGTTTATGTCAAATGCGAACAAGGACCATGGAAAACAGGTTACCCGCTCTGAGGGCATGGCGGCACGGGAGGTGGCTTTTATTTTGATCAGTCCTGGCGCGGAGACGGTATATTTGTGCGGTGATTTTAATGAATGGTTTCCCGCCGGGCTGCCCATGATCCAGCGAGGAGACGGTCGCTTGTGGGAAAAACGGCTGCTGCTACCGCCCGGCCGCTACGAATACAAGTTCATCGTGGACGGTGTCTGGTCGCATAATCCTGACGCCGGCACAAACGTTCCCAACGCGTTTGGCTCCCTGAATTCCGTTCTGGAGGTGCGGCCATGAAAACGCAGCTCGCGTCCCTCTGCCGGCCGCGCCGTAAATTGCATTTGCGGAACCGGTCCAATCATCGGCCCTTTGCACATCACCGGGGGCCTGACGAAATTCAGTTGATCTATGCGCATTTTGGCCCGCCGGTCGTCTTTTCCGCGACGGAACAATTCCGGTTTGTCCTTCGGTCGGATTAATGGTCTGCCTGCCCGGTTTCACCGAAACTACCGGCTCAGGTACGTCATGAAGCCATTGGCCCAAATCAACTTTTGCTGAGGTTGCGGTTGCGCCGCGCGTGCGCCGCGAACAGAATGTAAGAATATGAATATTTTGCCTCATTTCCTGAAAATTCAAATCCATAAAATGGACGGCTCATCCGAAACCTTTATTCAGGATGAAACCGACATGGCGAAACGGATTCTCGGTGAATTTGAGCCCGACCGCATTTTCAGCCGCGAGCGAATCATCATCGCCGATCATCACTCGCTGACTTCCTTCCCCGTCGGCGGGGTAGTCCGGCTGGATTTGGTTTTTGAGCCATCGCTTCATTGGCTGCCGTCGGCTGAGATGGTGAGGGCCGTCGAATTGAGCGAGACGGAATTCCACGACATGCTGCTGAATCCGGAATTGCGCGTGCAGTGGGACCCGGAACAGCCGCCCGAGGCTTCAGCGGTGGTTTTTCTCGAAGTCGAAATGGTCGGGCAGCCGACGTTGTTTCTGGTCATGGAAATCGTCGGTGAACCGCTGGTGGACCCGCAGAAAACCGTCGCCACGTTGTTCGCCGCCCCGGTCCTGTGCTTTCGCATGCGCAGTGGCGGGGTTGCGGCTTTGAATCTGGCCCACCTGTTGCGGGTGACCTTTTTCCCGGGCGCACAACCGGTTCCACTGGAGGCCTGGCCGGCGCAGCATGTGCGCAACCCACAACCGAAACCTGCCGCCCCAAAATCACGCGACCTCGTGGACGAGTCATTGTTGCCGCCCACCCGGCTGCAAAGTGGTCGAATGATTTCGGGCCTGCCAGGGAGGATTCCAAATGAAGGCGCATCAACGACGGAGTGAATATCCTGACGAAAAATGCATCTTGTGAACGCCCAGTATGAGGAATCCGATGTGGCGGTCTCGCATTAAAACCGGCTGAACGGCACATTAAAATTTGTTCAGAAACTGTTACTCAGGATGAAATGATGGCAAAGAATGTGGACGGTTGTGAAAATCGTTCTGGCATTAGGTCTCATTACTGCCGGCGCATGGTTGTCTGGTTGCGCCACCGGCAAGGGTGGAATAACACTGGCTCCCGTCGGGCCGGCACCTGCCCACTTCGATACACTCCCTTCAGGAGACGGCACGCTGGTCGTTTATTCTGCCTACGGGGTCAATGCCGATTTCAACAGCCGCGATCCTCGCCGCCCGGAATATTCCAACTACAATATTTTCACGTCTGGCGGCAGATTGCTGCGGCGTGTTCACAACGATTCGGGCACGATCCTTCAGGACCCGGTGACGGTGCAACTTCCAGCCGGGAATTATCGGGTGCAGGCACGGGCCAACGGCTATGGATATGTGATTGTTCCCGTGGTCATTCGGGCGCAGCAAAATACCATCGCGCATCTCGAAGGCGGTAGCCCGTGGCCGAATGAATCGGTGTTCAATGAAACCAATGCCGTGCGTCTGCCGGATGGCCAGATTGTCGGGTGGCGGGCCACCGGATAATAGTCCTCAATAATCCTCCAGGCTTTGGCCCCAGTGACCCCGGCAACGAATGCCGGGACGATGAACTGTTTGGAATCGACCGGCCGGATTGAGGTCGCGCGTGGGGCACACATTCGAACCGCCGATGCCGATGGTTACAAACGAAAAGGGTTTGTCACCCAAACGTAACAATGTCGCCGCACGGTTGTAACGGCACGGCACCAATCTGTCGCTGCACTTGAGACTCATGATTATGAAAAAACTGATCGTTCCCGTGCTCGGCATCGCCGGTTTGATATCCGCGGCTCTGGCGATAGCCAACGCCAGACGTCGGCTTGTGGCCGTGGGCACAGCCGCTCTTCTCGCTGTCCCGGCCGACGCTCAGACCCTGATCAACGGTGCGGGTTCGACGTTTGATTATCCCGCTTTCACCAAATGGTTTGAGGCCTACGGCAAACTGGATTCCGATGTCCGCTTCAACTACCAATCCATCGGTTCCGGTGGCGGGCAGAAGCAATTGCTCAACCGGACCGTGGACTTCGGCGCCTCCGACGCGCCGATGACCGATGCGTCCATGTCCAGCGCGTCGGATAAAATCCTGCACCTGCCCGTGGTCGCAGGCGGCGTTGCCATCATTTACAACCTGCCGGGCAAACCCAAACTCAAGCTGGACGGAGAAACGTTGGCCAACATGTTCATGGGCAACATCACCAAGTGGAACGACCCGAAAATCGCGACGTTGAATCCGGGCGTTGACCTCCCCGATCTGCCGGTGATCCCCGTGCACCGTACGGAAGGCAGCGGCACAACCTTCATTTTTACGGACTATCTCACCAGCGTCAATTCGGCCTGGGCAGACACGGTGGGTAAAAACACCTCCGTGAAATGGCCGGCGGGAATTGGCCTGGGCGCCAAAGGCAGCGAAGGCGTGGCCGGACAAGTCAAGCAGCTTCCCGGCGCCATCGGCTATGCTGAACTGGCCTACGCCGATGAAAACAAAATCCCTTACGCAGAAATAAAGAACAGCTCGGGCGATTTCATCTCACCTACACCCGATTCCGTCAGCGCCGCTCTGGCCACGGCTCAAATCCCGGACGACTTCCGTTTCTCCATGGTCAATCCGCCCGGTGCCCAGGCATATCCCATCGCCGGCGCGAGTTGGGTCCTCGTTTATCAACACCAAAAGAATCCCGAACACGGCAAAAAGCTTGTCACTTTTTTGAAATGGGCGATTACCGATGGCCAAAAAATCTCGGCTACGCTTGACTACGCTCCTTTACCGGAAAACGTCCAGCAGCGCGAATTGGAACTGCTGGGCACAATTAAGTACTGACTTCGCTCCGCCGCCCGGTATTTTTGTGGGCGTGAGCCGGACGAAGAGCGTTGTTCCTCCCGCTCTTCGTCCTTTTGGTTTTAACGCTTAAGGAAAGTGTGAACGCCGCCATCACCAGCGAAAGAATGTTGGACGCGAAATCCACCACGAGGCATTTCGGGGACTGCGCGTTCAAGTGGCTGACGCTGCTCATGGCGTTGGTCATTTTCGCGCTTATCGTTCTTATCGGCTGGGAGCTCTTTTGCGGTTCGCGGATGGCGATGGACAAATTCGGCTGGCGTTTTCTGATCAGCAGTGAATGGGATCCACCCAACGGCGTGTTCGGCGCGCTGCCGTTCATTTTCGGCACCGTGGTGTCCTCAGCCATCGCGCTGATTATCGCTGTGCCCATCAGCATCGCCACCGCCGTGTTTCTGACCGAACTGGCCCCACAATGGGTCCGCCAGCCGATGATCATGTTCATTGAATTGCTCGCCGCCATCCCCAGTGTCATCCTGGGACTGTGGGGCATTTTTGTGATGATCCCCTGGCTGCGTGGCGATTTATTTCCGTGGCTGCAAAAGGTTCTTGGTTTTCTCCCGCTGTTTCAGGGCCCCACCTATTACGGTTCCTGCATGCTGGCCGCCGGTATCATTGTCGCGATCATGATCCTGCCGATCATCACTTCTGTTTCCCGCGAGATTCTCCGCTCCGTCCCCGGTTTGCAGCGCGAGGCAGCTTACGCGCTGGGTGCGACCCGCTGGGAAGTCACGCGTATCGCCGTTTTGAGTTACGCGAAAAAAGGCCTGTTCGGTGCGGTGATTCTGGGGCTGGGCCGCGCGCTGGGTGAAACCATGGCTGTTACCATGGTCATCGGCAATGTTCCGCAAATCGTCGTGTCGCTCTTTGCGCCCGGCTATACGCTGGCCAGTGTCATTGCCAACGAATTCAACGAAGCGACGACCGACATCTACACCAGCACGTTGTTTGAACTGGGTTTGGTGTTGCTCGGCGTGACCGTGCTGGTCAATGCTTTTGCGCAATTGCTGTTGAAAACGTTCACCGGCCCGGTCGTTAAGCCACAACAGTAAAAAATTCATGATTTACGATTTGCGATTTACGATCGGGTCAACGCACGCGGGGTTTGTTCAATCCGGAAAAAATCGTCAATGATCAATCGTCCATCACCAATTGCATGATCGCCCCCAACCATCGTTGGCGTAATTTTAAGAACGTCGTCATTCAAACGATCGCATTTTTGTGCGCTGTTCTGGTCGTTACGCCGCTGGTTCTGGTGTTTTACCATCTGGTCAAGGAAGGTTTTAGTTCCATCAATCTGGCATTCTTCACCCAATTACCCAGGCCCGTGGGCGAAAAAGGCGGCGGCATGGCCAATGGCATTGTCGGCACATTCATTTTGTTGATCCAGGCGGCGTTGATTGGCGTACCTGTCGGCGTGCTGGGCGGCGTTTATCTTTCGGAATACGGCACATCGCGATTGAATTGGTGGATTCGTTTCGGGGCGGACGTACTCAACGGCGTGCCGTCCATCACCTGGGGTATTGTCGTCTATGCGCTGTTGGTAGTGCCCATGCACGGCCCGTCGGCGTTGGCTGGCGGCGTGGTACTGGGCATGATGATGATTCCGCTGGTGATGCGGACGACGGAGGAAGTTTTGCAACTGGTGCCCGGCGGTTACCGTGAAGCCGCGCTCGCGCTGGGCATCGCACAATGGCGCGCCATTGCGCAAATCGTCATCCGCACTGCGCTCAAAGGCATCGTTACCGGCGTCCTGCTCGCGCTGGCGCGGGTTGCCGGTGAGACGGCGCCGCTGTTGTTCACCGCGTTTGGCAATCTGGGCTGGGCACACCGCCTGACCGAACCCATCGCCGCCATGCCGTTGCAAATTTTTAACTATGCTATCTCGCCCTACGATGATTGGCACAGGCAGGCGCGGGCAGGCGCGCTGGTGTTGATCGGCATGATGCTCGCCATCAACATCAGCGTGCGTTTCCTCACCCGCGATCGTCCCGGCCAGCGCAGTTAAAATTGGAAATCACGATGCCTGAAAGCACCTATCCCACGCTGGACGCCGTTGCGGAGCAGAAATCCGCCGGGGCTCCCGCTCTGACCGTGCGTCGCCTCTCGGTGTATTTCGGCAAGAACCATGCGCTCAAGAACGTCTCGCTGGATATCGCTGCCAAGGCCGTCACCGCCATCATCGGCCCCAGCGGCTGCGGTAAATCCACCTTTCTGCGCGCCATCAATCGAATGCACGAGTTGAACCCCGAGGCGCGCATCGAGGGTGAAATCCGACTGTTCGGCGAGAACATCTACTCGCGCCATGTCCAACCGGTCGTCGTGCGCCGCCGCGTCGGCATGGTGTTCCAGAAATCCAATCCTTTCCCAACCTTGTCCGTCGTCGAAAACGTCACCGTCGGTCTCCGCTTGAATGGTGTCCGCAATCGCAAGTTGCTCGCCGAACGCACCGAGCAATCACTCCGCATGGCGGCGTTGTGGGACGAAGTGAAGGACCGTCTGCACGCGCCGGCCACCAGCTTGTCCGGCGGACAGCAGCAACGCCTGTGCATCGCGCGCGCGCTGGCCGTGCAACCGGAAGTCCTCCTCATGGACGAACCGGCGTCCGCGCTTGATCCATTGGCGACCGCGAAGATAGAGGATTTGATCCTGGAACTGAAAAAGAATTACACGATCGTGATCGTGACGCACAACATGCAGCAGGCGGCGCGCGCATCCGATTATACCGCCTTCTTTTATCTCGGCGAACTGGTTGAGTTCGGCACCACGGCGAAAATTTTCACCAACCCGTCGCAGAAGCGCACGGAAGATTACGTGACCGGTCGGTTCGGTTGAAATCCTGGTCTCAAACCTGCTTCCCGATGGATTCGCATTTGCATTCGCACGAAGCAATGCCAGAATGTAATTAAGATTGGGATATGGACCTGATTTGAATCTGGAAAATATGGAGACCCATTTTGAAATGGAACTGGATGGTTTGAAGCAGAAACTGCTGTTGATGGCCAGCCACGCCGAGACCGCCGTGAACCAGGCCGTGCAGGCGCTCGTCCAGCGCGACCACGACCTCGCGCTACAGGTCAAGGAAAACGATCGCGTCATTGATCAGTTTGAAGTGGAGATAGACGAATCGGTCATCCAGTTGCTTACCAAGGCGCCACTGGCCGCCAATCTGCGCCTCGTCACTGTGGCGATGAAAATTTCCCAGAATCTCGAACGCATCGGCGACGAGGCGTCGAAGATTGCCAAGCGTGCGCGCGATTTGAGCCGGGAAGCGCCTGTGAAAATCAACCTGGACTTGCCCCGGATGGCCAGAATGGCCCTCGACATGGTCAAGGCTGCGCTCGACGCATTTGTGAACCGCGATTCCGCCACCGCCCGCGCCATCATCCCGCGCGACAAAGAAGTGGATGCGCTCAACAAGCACATCCATGAAGCCCTGGCGCAACACATGGTGGCCCATCCTGACACGATTGGCCGCTGCCTTCATTGGATGGTCGCCGCCAAAAGCCTCGAACGCATTGCCGATCACGCCAAAAACCTGGCCGAGGAGGTTGTTTATTTGTGCGAAGCGTTGGACATCCGGCATGCCGGAGCGAAAGCGCAGGGCGCACCGGCACCGGCACCGGTCCCGGGCACATAACTCCTTCCGGCGAATATTTTCCTTGCCCGCTGCCGGTTCCGGTGCGATAGTTGTTTCGTCATTTGACGAAATAACAAATTATGCGGGAATTCATGGCCGTCACCAAGGCGCTGGCTGACCCGAACCGGGTGCGGATCGTGCTGGCTTTGCGCCGCGGCGAACTCTGTGTCTGCCAGATTACGGAACTGTTTGGTCTGGCGTTGTCCACCGTTTCCAAACACCTTTCCATCCTGTACCACGCCGGCCTGATCCGGTCCCGTAAATCGGAACGCTGGGTCTATTATCGGCTGCCCGACCAATCCGCGCCGGCGGCGGTGCGTGAAGCGCTCGCCTGGGTGAAAAAGTCGCTCGCCGGAACCGACGAAGCCAATGCTGACGCAAAGAAATTGAACCGGGTGCTGAAAACTGGTCTCGCTGAAGTTTGCCGCCGCCAATGCCGTTGAACCCATCCAACCCGGTTCTGCCCAGGTGTCTCGCGTTTTTTGAGCGTCTGCTGACGATCTGGATGTTTCTTGGCATGCTGGCCGGCATCGCGCTCGGCAAACTCGCGCCTGGATTAACCGCTTCTTTAAGCCGACTCGAATTCGGACAAGGCTCACACGTCAATGTCCCCATCGCTGCGCTCATTTGACTGTTGATTTATCCGATGCTGCTCAAGGTGGACTTCACCGCCCTTGGCGGCAACGCACGCAAACCGAAAGGCCTGGGGGACTGTCCCCATCAGCCAAATTTCCCGCCGACTTTCAACGCGTGACCCGCCAGAAATTCTGTCGCGCTCATCCGCCGGCCGCCTTCACGCTGCAATTCCAGAATCCGCAATGCGTCCACGCCGCAAGCAACCACGATTCCACTTTTATCCGCTGATAAAATTTCGCCTGGGATCGCGGACCTTTCGACCACCTCCGCCTTCCAGATTTTCAGCATTTTTGGTTTTGGCTGTGCGGGCAAAGACGTAAACGCGCCGGGCCACGGCGTGAAGGCACGCAGGCGGCTCCAAATCGTTTTCGCGGTCAGGCTCCAGTCGATGCGCCCGTCTTCCTTTTTGATTTTGGGCGCGTGACTTATGCCCTCGGCAGGTTGCGGTGTCGGTCGGATTTCTCCGGCGATATAACCGGGAATGTATTCGACCAGCAGTTCCGCGCCGAGTTGTGCCAGCCGGTCGTGCAGTGTGGCGAAATTGTCCGTTGCCTGAATTGGCGTCCGCCGTTGTGCGACAATGTCCCCGGTGTCCAAGCCCACATCCATTTTCATGATGGTGACGCCGGTCTCGGTGTCACCGTTGGCAATGGCCCACTGAATCGGCGCCGCGCCGCGATACCTGGGCAGGAGCGACATGTGGACATTCAGGCAGCCGTGGCACGGCAATTCCAAAATTGACGACGGCAAAATCTGTCCATAGCCAACGACGACAATCAAATCCGGTTTTAACTCGCCCAGTTCGGCGATGAATTTCCCGTCCCGGGCGCGCTGTGGTTGGAGCACGGGCAGGCTGAGTCGTAATGCCAGAGTTTTGACCGGCGGGGATTGCGGTTTGAGCTCTCGCCCTTTGGGCTGTTCGGGTCGCGTGACCACGGCGGCGATCTGGAAACCTCGCGTACGCGCCAGTTCTTCCAGACTGGCACAGGACACTCCCGCCGTACCCATGAAGACGATTCTCAGCGTTTTCATTGTGCCGCCGACAAAAGCGGGCTCATTTACCCGAAGCATGGAACGGAATTTCGCCCGCTGCCACCAATTTTCGCGCAGTCAAAGTTTGACGACGTATTTAAGAATGTTCAAAAACGTTCTGGCCGGCGTTTCATCGGCATTGATGCGGCGCACGACTTTTTTGCCGTAAAATTTGAGCACCGGCTTGGTTTCCTGCTCGTAAATATTCAGGCGGTCGCGAATGACATCGAGGTTCGCGTCATCCAGCCGGTTTTCCTTGATGGCGCGGCGTTGCAAGCGTGTCACGAGGTTTTTCTGGTCGGCACACACCAGAAAAAAGAGGGCGGCCACGTTGAGCGCGTCGCCCAACATCTCCGCTTGCGCCACGTTGCGCGGGATGCCATCCAACACGAGCGTATCTCCGGCAGGATGAAACCGCCCGGTCTTGGTACTGACATCAATGAACTGTCGCCAAAGTTCGACGGTTGGCGCATCGGGCACAAGCTGGCCACGACTGGAGTAAGCGATGAAGGTTTTGCCGAGCGGACTTTCCGGATGCAGGCTGCGGAATACGTCGCCGCAGGCGCAGTGGAAGAAATTTGGAATGGTGCCCAGGATTTTTCCCTGGGTGCCCTTGCCTGAGCCGGGCGCACCAAACATGAGAATCGTCCGGTATTTCATAATAGTG
>Ga0335078_10011277_pt1 | contig 13257 bp, 10 predicted proteins | sample Lox_Sample_32_FD_206711 | JGI IMG/M metagenome (GOLD analysis project Ga0335078, IMG submission 206711) | Soil microbial communities from Loxahatchee National Wildlife Refuge, Florida, United States - Lox_Sample_3.2 | ecosystem: Environmental > Terrestrial > Soil > Wetlands | place: USA... | reverse complement strand
TTCGATGGCCTCGGCCAATTGGTGACCAAATTGTAGGCATTGATCGTACCAATGCCAGTTGCAAAATCCCAACCCGTGCTGGTTCCATAGGCAAGTTGATAGGCGGAACTGGAAATCGAAAGAACTCCACGCGTCCCACTATCGAGATAACAATTGTGGCTGCCGGTACAATTCACATCCATGTCGCCCTGCGTCACATCATAAAAAACGCACGAGCCGCCCACGCCGTTGCCAAGCGAAGAATTGCAGGTGGTGCTACCGCTTGCGCCATACTCATTCCGGGCAAGCGAATAGTAGACAGAATTCGGTAGTCCAGCGCTCGTGCCAGTGGTCTGATTCACAAGCGCCTGAATCGCGGCGACGATGGGAGACGAGATGGAAGTCCCACCGTAACCCGCCCAAGTACTCGGAGCACCTGAGCAAGATGACGTCCCGCCATTGGATGTGTCCGTGAAGCACGCGACGTAGTAATGTCCCCAGAGACCATTCGCCGCGAAGAGAGATACGTCAGGAATATCGCGAACACCGTCGCTCGGGTTCCCGACGACAGACTGCCAGCTTGGCTTCGCGTAACCAGCGCAAGTTCCGTTGGCCACACCACTATTGCCCGGCACACCACTTGCGCAGTTACTTGGACCGCCGCTACCAGCGGCTGTCGTTAAGAACTCGCCACCTGTTGAGCTGTTGCAAAATCCGCTGGTGCCATAGGTGGTCGAGTAACCAAAGTGAGTAGCAAGCAGGACTCCGGCGCAAGAATCATTCCAAGGAATTTCAGGAATGTAAGAGAGCGCCGAGCCGTAGTTCGCCCCATTCGATGCAGACCAGTACGTGCCATTTGTTCCAGCGTAAGAATCTCCGAAATCTGTTCCACCCACAGACATGTTGTACGGCGTGGAAGTGTATCCGCTGACTGTAATGCCGTGCGTCGCGTGAGTCGCGTCGTAATCCGTGCTGGCGGCGCCTTCGTCACCGGAGGACACGAATATGGAAACGCCCTCAGCCACTGCTTGCTGGTACATAGCGCTGATCGAGGCGTTCGTCGACGCTCCAAGATCTGGCTCAGATTCGCCGTAGCTAATGCTGACGATCGCCGGTGGCGTTGCGCTTTCATTCAAAAGATTCTGCAGCGCGATGAAGCCACCGAAAGTGGTGGTCATGGGCGGATCAGCACACGACGCCAGCACGATTGCTGCGCTCGGCGCACCGGCACTCGCCCACTCCGCATCCAAAATTGCCTCGCCGTCGTCTCCGTTGAAGCCGGGGTCGCTGCAATTATCTGTCCCGGTCGGCGGGGCTGGGTGCACCGTCGAAAACGAACCTGAAGTGTAGCCAGAGAGACCGAGCGTCGATCGGAATGTGGTCCAATCCGATGTCGCGTAAAGGTCCGTATCTTCGATCACCACAATCGTCTGGCCCTGGCCAGAAATTCCGCTCGAAAAAAGCGGATTGAAGTTATAGATGGTGGCAAGGTCAGCGGGAACAATCAGATAGTCTCCGGCCCCTACCGTATAGTTCGCGCGCTGACGGTAAGTCGGCCGCGGCATGAAATCATTTAGAGAACCGACACCAACAATTGCCGGCGCAAGTGCGGCGGGAATTTGCGGATCGGTCATATTGGAGATATGGGGCACGCCAGCCACGTTTAGATTGTGAATCCCGGCTTTGAATGCGGATTTGATTTGAGCGGCAGTCCCAGAAAAATCGATTGAACGCGGGTAGATTACATTTACGATAAAGCCCTTCGATTGCAGCCAGCCAACGACGGTGTTGACATCTTCCGGCGCAAGGCTGAATTCTTGTTGAAATTGTGCAGGTGTAAGCCACTTATGGAAGTTTGGTGAATTTGGATCGTGTAGTTCTTCAATGAGCTGCTCAAGTTGCTGTTCCTTTTCCGCGGGCAATCGCAGCTGCAGTTGCAGATGCGGCAAATAACGGTCGCCGGAAATTTCTCCCAGATCGTTCGCGGGAATAGCCGCAGGATACGTATTTCCTGCCAGCGTGACGAGCTTGGATTCGTCAATTGCCTGAGTGATGAGCCGTCGAGTCGGTGTGCCGCTTTGGTTCTGGGCTGACGCAATTCCAAAAATGTACAGGAACGCGGCAACCGCAGTTAACAAGGTGGCGAACCGATATCTGCGCAAAGAAGTCATGGTAGATAACAATCTGGAATAGGCACGCGAGGGGGCGGAATCGCGCCCGCTGAGGATCTCATCCTCACTTTATGAACGTGAAGGATAGAGCTAGGTGTCATCGCGCGTCAAGATGAGCTCGCCATCTGATGCCAACATGCTTCGAAAGCAGGGGCCAATTTCCGTTGTTGCCAATGAGCCTCGCGTCGGTTGCTCGCGCCGCGACAGTGCAGAGTTATCTTTTTTCGCGAGAAGCGGATTCAGATTGAGGCTCGAGAAGCAATCTCGCTACCGCACGCGGCGGAACTGGCACATTCTGACTCTCCGCTAACTTACTGATAGAATATAACTTAGTACATGCCGGGGAGACGATCTATCCGCCTGTGACCTCCGACTGCAACAATTTGAAGCGAAAAACCTGCCCTTTTCCTGTTTTGTCCAACTTGTTTCCAACTGAGCGGCCGACCCTCCTCACAGCGCGCAGACCACCCGTCATCCACCCGCGAATTTGCGGAACCACCGAGTAGGATCCGACACATTTCGGCGAAGTGGACCCATAGCGTTCGCTCCGATCGAAGCGTAGATGACCGGTGTGATTGAGAGTCGTACGAGGAGAGCGGTCAGTTCGCGAGGCGAATAAACATGCCGGCGCAACAGGATTGCGGACCAACGAGGCAGGAACTGCGAGGAGAAAAACAGGAAGTGGTTAACGGAGGAACTTCCTTGGGGTTAGAAACAAACTATCAAATTGAGCGTATCGCAAAGCTCGCCGCGATTAGCGGTCTCAGGCGACACCAACGGGATCAGGTTTAACACCGGCTCTCACGTCCGGACCAGCCGTTGTGAATACTTCAGTTGAGAGTGAATCGACCAAGTCGAGATACTCTTTTTTCCGCGTGTCCCAACCATTCTGAGTTGCGTAGTCATAGCCCGCGGACACCAATGATTTGCACAGTAGTTCATCGCCAGCGATCTCCGTGATTGCCCTGGCCAGATCCTGCACATCACCCGATTTGAAGAAACGGACCACTCTTTCATCAAAATAAAATGTGTCAATCGTAGTCCGAGACACAATGACCGGAACCCCTTGCGACATGAATTCCATTATCTTGGTGCTGTAGGCTTCGTCGCCAAAAGAATCCGACCTCTTCGGAACAACGCCGACATCTGCATTCGCGATGACGTCCGCGATTCTTTCGAGTGGTGTGCCGCCAAAAAAAAGAACTTTTTCGTTCAGCCCGAGCCTTTGAACAAGTTCCTTTAGTTCCACTTCCATATTTCCGCTGCCGTAAATGTGAAACTCGGCGTTCGGTATTTCATTTTTGATTAAGGCAAAGGCTTCGATTGCAATGTCCAAACCCTGGTGCCAGTGAAGGCTGCCGGGAAACAGTATGATGAATTTCCCATCATCTCTGGTCCGCGGCCGGCGATAGAAAATGACGGGATCCACGTAGTTGATGAAGACAGAGCACTTTTCCTTTGGCACGGATCGCGACGTCAACTTTTCGTACCAAAGATGATTTGAAATGATCACATGATCGACAAATTCGGTCGATACCTTTTCCATCTGCTTTAGCAGGCCGACGTAAGCGCTGTCCTCTCGCGCCTTGAATTTACTTGCAAAGAGCTCCGGCACGATATCGTGAATGTCGAGGATGAGCTTCGCGCCTGTCAACCTTGGGTACCAGGCGGAAAACACGAGAAAATCCGGAAGATTATGGACGTGAATGACGTCGTAGCGAATACGATGGTGGCGGCGAGTCAGGATGATCGAAGACGTGAGAAGAAACCGGGTCAGTCGCCAGGCGTAGGTCCACTTGCTGCGCTCGTTTCGATCGCGATTCTGAATCCGAAAAACGTTGACGCCGCAAATCTCTTCGTGGCCGAGCGAGGTGAGATTTCCGCCGAGCGCAATGACATCCACAAGATCGCCGCGTCTGGCGAGTGATTCCGCATACCGACGGACGCGATTATCGGTCTCGTAATTGCTGTGCGTCACCATGCAGATTTTCTTGCGTGAATTGCGGTCAAGCCGCGGCACGCTTTCACAGTAGTAGCGAGCTACTTCAAGCGGCGTCGCAGCCCAGAAAAGACCGTCGTATTTCTCGCGTAAGTACTTCAAGAAATCTTCGTAACGCGCAACGGGATATTCGTCTCGCGCCTGTTCATTTTTGTCAAAGCACATATAATCGGGATGAGTGTTTAGCAGCGCCATTCCTCCCGACTGGGCAATCCAATCCAATTTCCTCTTCCAGATCTCATTCGTCTGTTCGCGCAAGACAACGTACAGCGTGAAATCCTGCGGCAACGTGTAGGGAAGCTCGGTAAAACCTGAGTCATTCGGGCCCGGCACCCAAAACGGAAAGATCGTTGCGACGCCGTCCGGCTCAGGCTCGAACGGATCGGTATCGAAGGTTGACAAATCGTATTCGAGACCGAGTTCGTGCAGCCAAGGGAGTCTGTGCTGCATAAATGGAGAACGGAAACCTCGCACATTCCACTCGCGAGCATAATCCTTGATCCTCTCCACCTTCGATGCGAAGTTCGCGCGTGACCAGTAGAGTTTGCCGTCATGTTCCAGTCCGTGAATGCCGACTTCAAAGCCCGCCCGCGTCAATGTTTCCCGGGTCTGATCCGAAACTCGATATTCGCCTTCCGGCACGAAATTGAACGATGAGCGAAAACCATACTTGATTTCTAGCTCCATGAGCTGAGGAACGCGCGACAGACCCTTGGCGCCTTCGACGTCATGTGTGAGAACCAGCGCGAATTGCTTGCGATCTGGCCATCCGGGCCAACCGGGCGGAGTTGCACCAGCCTTTTTGTCGATAGGCCATTCGGCCGCATATTTCACGCGCCGGTAACCGGCCAGTTTGCGTCGCATGGCCAAGCGCAACTTCCAGGGGATCAAATGCTTGAAGGAGTAGTAGGCCTTCATATTGTCAGTGAGAAGCAACAGTTGCAGAAAGCGCCGGTGCCGTTTTCTGGGATTTGCGTTCCATTTTCTGCAGCAGAAGGAGGATTGGGGCCAGGATCGCTAGCGCTAACAGAAAAAAGACAAATCCACCGTCGCGGTGCAAATTCCCGTGTAGAAAGCTCGGATCGACGTACATGGAGAGCAGAGTCAGTGTGGTGATGCGGATTCCGTTCTTGATAATGGCCAAGGGCACAGCAAGCAGAACAAAGAATGACATCTTCCAAAAAGAACGGAGAAACAGGTGCGCGGCCAATAAACACGTGATCAGCAGCGCGACACTCGAACGAATGCCACTGCATTCCTTAGCGACCTCTATTGACACACCTGGCAAATACAGAATAAAACCCTGGCGGTAAACCGGGACTTGTACGAGCTTGAACAACGCGACCGCGATGTCTGTCGAGCCTTCCTGCAGTAGGTAGATCGTTTTATCCAGCAGCGCCTCAGGCAACGGAACCATGAGAAACAGAAACAGGAGAGGAAACAAGGCAGCGCGGAACACGCGGCGGCCGTAGCACAACAGAAAAACGCCCAACCAGATCACCACGAATGAGAGGGTCGTAGCCACCAATCCGTCATTTCCTTCGGCAGAATCCCAGATCGGAGCCGCCAAGAAACGAACGCTGATTCCCGCCAGGATCAACGTCCCACCCGTGACAACGGACATGCTTGTCGACTGAAAAATCTGTTTGCGCTCTGTATAGAGGAGATAAATCGATATCAGTGGGATTAGCAGGATATGAGACGCGGATTCGTGATTCAGCGAATATGAGTACAGAGAAATGAGCGGTTTCAGGTACGACAAAATGGCAGCAGCCGAAAGAATTGCGAAGAGATAATTCGGCCGGATCAGAGACGATGAGCTCTGGTTGTTTTCGACGATCATGATTTACGCTGCCGAGTTATCTTATCCATCGCGTGCCCGATGCTTAGAGGAACGGAAACGGCTTCATGCCTAAGACGCAAGCGAATAAACCACGCGACCGTTGCTCAGACTCGCATAAGCGAGGCGGGCTCGCTCACACCTGGTTCCCTCAATCCGCCACGATTCGCCATCCGGCACCAGACACATCTGGCTTCGATCTCTCCACCAGCGATCAATTTCGCCCGGCAACGCTGCCCAGACTTGACTCGATTCCTTCAGCTTTGCGATGTAGTCCAGCAGGTTTCGATATACCTGACCGGCACGACTTTCGATTAAATAGTCCGGGTGCGTAATGAAACTAATCAAACCATGTCTTTCCCGGATTAGGTCAATCTGTTTCGTCCAAAGTTCGATTGAGTAATCACCGAGAATGTGCAGCAACGAATAATCCTGCGTGGTTGTGAGCGGCAACTCCAAAAGCTCTCCTACAAAATACGGGAAGACTGTGCAACATCCGCCTCGCTGCGGCTCGAGATGCGCAACGTTAGGCACAGACATATCATAGGAAAGGTCGAGCATTTCAAACCAATCCTGGTTGCGGTACATTCCGCCGGCACGAAAGCCTCGCGTTCCGAATCTCTTCGCGTGAAAGTTAATCTCGCTTGCTCGCCGTATGAATTCCTCTTTTTGCTGAAACAAGGAACCGTCGTGATTCAGATCGTGGACGTTTACCTCATGTCCGCGCAGGCGAAAGCGATCGATGATCTCGTTCTGAATCTCGTAACGAACTTCCGGGACAATTTGGAACGCCGACCTGATGCCGGCGGATTCGTCGAGTGTCATCAGCTGATCGCAAAAGTTAAGACCGGCCACAGCCTCCACGTCATGAGTCATCATCAGGGCGCTCCGCGCGCCGTCTGGCCAGTACCAAATAAACGGAATCCGTTTTGCCGGTTGCATTTTGATGAGCAGAGCCATAACGCCGTCGAGAATATCCTCAACAGTGAAATCCACAGGCCATCTCGGAAATGGGATTCGATTCCATCCCTTCAAGCGAGCGCGCTGCAAATGTTTCCTGATTGGAATTCCAAGCAAAGGCCGCAAGAAATAATAGATACTCCTCGTCATATTGTCTTCGAGCGCGTTCTTGCCGCAAATTCCGTTCGAGCAGTAACGTTCAAGCCGCAAATTATCGACGATCTGCGTCAAATTAAACGGCAATTGCAGGGCCGATATGCCGGTCCGAGTACATTGAAGCGCATCCGGAAGTTTCTCGCGAATACCCGCTGGTAACTGATGGTTCGCGGCCTGGCCGTAACAGACGACTCCGGGTCCAAATTCGAAAAATCCGTGCGCCGGACGCAATACGCCGTTCAATTCGATGTTGGCGTACTGAGCTGGTACTCGAAAACGTTCTATGAGCGCTGAGTTCATTGTTTGCGTTTGGAGCCCGGATACGGAAAGCGAATCAATACACCGACAAGAGAAACAAAGTCGAAATGCGAGTCATTCCGTTAAAAGCGGCCGAGAGACCTAACCGATGTGTTTATAAAGCAAGCGGCCCGCGACCGTCAGCATGAATCCGGGCATGCGGGAAAAAAGCCCTTTCGCTGCCCCAAGATTCCACTCAAACTTTCCATTCCGCGAGGAACCGTCCGCAGTTTCTACTGGCGAATACTTGTAATACGTCAACAAAGACCGAGCGGCGCCAAGACGATCCTTAAAAGTAATCAACCCAGGTTCATCGAGACTCGACCGCCCAAGGTCGAACCGCTCCAGCTTCTGCTCTTTGGCGTCGCAGATCGCGCGCCAAAAGAGCAATTGCATACCGCCAAGGCTATGGAACGACGCATCGGAGCCCCCATATTTGTACGTCAACGTTTTTTTGTGCTGCAAGGTGAGAATGCCGGCGACAGATTGACTGCCGTGAAACGCCACGCGAATCTTCAGTGATTTGCCGAAGCAAGCAACGAGATTTCGGAACCACTGGCGCGGTTGCGGAGGAACCCCATGCCGCCGCCTCGTTTGAATGAAAATTCGGTAGAAGTGGTTGAGGAGAAAATCAGACTGACCCTCTTGATAGATCAAGCCTTCCTTTTGGGAGCGGCGAATTTTTCTCTGCGTAGAATTTTTGTGAAAATGACTGAGGATCTTGTCAGCGTCCGGCTTAAGATCAATTTCGTGATAGCAGTACTGCTTGGTCGTCAACTGAAGCATCTCGCTGTGCGACAATGTCATCGGCGAACGCAACTCGAGATAGCGCAGTTTCTGCGCCGTCACGCTGCGTTCGAGCACGAACAACAGGGCAGTTTCATCGACAGGATCATCGACCAAAATGTCGCAGTGGTCGGAAAATGGCAAGGACACCATTCTGCGGCCAGTGAGCCAGCTTGCGACTCGGCATACCACGATGCCATCTCGTAATTCGGTATCGGGGTGTGACGTAGTATAGACCTCCGCGCGATAACCGTAAGTCCGGCAAAGAGCCTCGAGCCATGGACGAGAATGGAAGACGGAAGCTCTTGGATGCCGCTCGAGGAAAGCACTCCACCTATCGTCCGTGAGGGGATTGAACGCGCGAACTTCAGGGGCGTCGCGCGGGACAGCGCTCGCCGAAAGGCCCGATCTTAATATTTCTCCAGCCATTGCGCGGTTGATGCCGGCGGCCATTCTAGACCCTACGGTATCCGTTCTTCTCGAATGAGACTTTGCCGAAGGAGTTCCAAAACGCCAATATTTCGGGTGTTGCGATGAAAATTAGATACTTGCGCACGGACAGATTCCTAAGGATCCGGCGAAATGCAATACTGGGGCTATAATTTGCGGATTCGTGTTGCCCAGCATCCCGCAGCCCAACTTCAACTTGTGCCGCACTTCACTCCAATTCTCTCGTCGCTTTTCGCGGTCTTCGTGACGTGTGGGTTTTCGGCCAGTATACTGTGTTGACGGCATGGGCTCATCAGTCACAACGAAAGTCATTCGCAGCATTCCGGAAATCGACGAAATCAGAGAGCGCTGGATTGCGTGGCAGCGGCATCCAGAGTCCGATCTGAACTATTTTCTTTCAAGATTCCAATTCAGACCGGAGTTTCGCCGCCCCCACATTATCGTCGCATCACGAGACGAACACCCGGAGGCGATTCTCGTCGGACGATATGAAGAATTGAAAATCCGTGACTTTAAGATCGGTCCGTGGAGAATTCTCCAGCCGCGTGGCCGTCTGCTCAGTTTCAACTACAGCGGTTTGCTCGGCGAGCCGACCACAGAGAGTTGCCAAGCGATTGTGCAATCGATTCGCAGTTGCATGCGGAACGGCGAGGCTGATTTGGCGACACTCAATAATGTGCGGACTGATTCGCCTTTTTATGCCGCCATCAACGACGCCCGTGGAGTAAGAACTCCGTCGGACAAGGACAGCATCTTTGAACATCACAGCATGAAGCTGCCGAATACCGTTGAGGAGGCCTTTAAAGGGCTCTCGGGCCATCATCGGCACAAGGTTCGCAATCAGGCCAAGCGATTCTTGGCCGCGTACAACAATCAGCTTCGGGTGGATGAATTTCGGCACCCAGATAGCATCGATCGCATGATGCAAGAAGTCGATCTGGTAGCAAGAAAAACTTACCAGTCGGGCATGGGCGTCGGATTTATGAATACGCCCGAAATTCGCCACCGACTCTTAATGTTCTCCCAAAATGACCAAATTCGCGTGTACGTTTTGTATGCTGCTGATCAGCCCTGCGCGTTTTGGATTGGAACTCTGTACCGTGGAATCTACCACGTGAATTGGATCGGCTTTGACCCCGCCTACGGAGAGCACAGCCCTGGAATCTTCCTTTTTACGAAAATACTCGAAAGGTTGTGCGCGGAAGGCGTGAGCGAAGTTGATTTCGACTACGGATCTGAAAATTACAAGCAGAGATTTGGTAATGTCCACTGGCAGGAAGCATTGGTTTACTTCTTTGCTTCATCAACGAAAGGGCTTGAGCTGCGGTTGCTGCGCAAGCAATCATTTCTTACCGACAAATATATCCGGGTTGGCCTGGAACGAATCAACCTGCTGCCCAAAATCAAAAGGTTTTGGCGAAAACGGCTTGCGGAAAGCTCAGCCTCGCGCGCCAACAAGCCGGTCAAATGACACCATCGGACGGTCAACGCTGGATAGCATCGCGGTTCACACCCGCCCTGGTATCGCGATGAAAAAAACAGCTCTAAATTGATCGCGATTCAAAATCGCCGGACTTGTTCAGCGCTCTTGTACTCCCGGCTTTCACCGTCTGTCTGTTGAAGAAGAGAGACTTTAGACGTCGCTTCAGGGCGAATGCCGCAGGCAGCCAGCGATAAGCTCCCATGACTTTCAAACGGAACTCCAGGTCCGAATCCCCAGGCTCAACGGCGACGCGCCCAGAGGCAAATTCCTCTGACCTGTTGAAGGCCAAGGTCGGCTGTGTGGTAAACGCACGTTTGTATCCTGCTTCGCGGCAATTCTCGATCAAGCTTTGATTGAATGCACCGTAGGGAAAACTAAAGAGATCTATCTCCCTGCCGAGGAGATTCCTCAACCGCGATCGTGAGTGACAGATCTCTTGCCGGGCCGCCTGGGGGTCCAGGCGAGGCAAATTTGGATGTGTGAGAGAATGAGACCCCACGGTCACAAGCAACGGATTCAGGTTTCGCATCTGTTCGAGGGACATCACTCGACCATTTGTCTGAGATGAGTTCATCCAGATCGGCGGCCTGCCCAACGATTCGGGAACGATGAATATCGCGCACGGTATTTTCCGCTGCTCAAGCTCCGGTAATGCGTTCTCGACGACACTTTCGAGGCCGTCATCGAAGGTTACGGCTACAAAATTACCCTGTGTCTGAGGGACTGAGCTCAAATCCGCAGCTATCGGCTTTCCCAAACGCAAAAGCAAGTCCATTTGATGGGCGAACTTAATCCGTTCGGTCTTCGTCACTGCATGGTAATAGAGAACCACGCATCGCGCTTTTCGCCGGCCAAATCGAAAAATCAGATTACGAACGGTGCAAGCGCACAGAAAAATCACGCTTACAACTAACTTCACAATCCGATGGGAAGTGCCGCGTCGCATGTCGGTCGACTCGGGTGTCTGGGGTAGTCGAATCAGGTTGCTTTGTTTTCGAACAGAAACAGGCACTCCTTGCCGAGCCATTCATTTCGGGGTTTTGCGGGAGTGCCGAAGATCCACAGAATCAGCTTTTTCAGCGTTCCTTGACTTAGAAATTTCCCCATCAATGGCAAAGCGACATTATACCGGTAAGTCGACTTCAAAGTCAGACCATTTGCTTCGCAGATAGCTACAACTTCGCTGGCGGAATTTAATCGCGTGCGATAATCCTTGCCGCCTTTCAGCCACGTGCGAAGCCGCGCGAGGAGTACGGTCAGGCGATTTGTGAAATTGTCGGCATCAGTACATTCCAGAACCAGCACTCCACCCGGCAAAAGCAAAGAAGAAACCTTTCCAACGACGAGTTCCGGCGCTTGAACGTGTGCTAGAACGCCGATGCAAAGAATTGTGTCGTAGGAAGTAGTCTGAAGCGGGGCAGCCAGAAACTCGGAATTGATTACGTCGACATTCTGCCTATTGCGCGGATCAACGTGCGCTAGAGCCCGCTCCAGCATGCGATCAGAAACATCGAGTAACGTCAGCTTGTTGTTTGCCGTCAGAAGCGGAACTGAGATTGATCCGTCCCCGCAGCCCACGTCCAGAATCCGATCCAGTTTCCGCCCGGACGTGAATTCTCGCACCGAGTCTCTTCGGATATCGATAATGTACCGGCGAATGTCGAGGTAGTTCCTCGATTTTCCGAAATATTGGCGAACGTTTTCCGGCGTTAAAGTCAAAGTGGCGTTGTTCGCCTTTTGCTCAACATCGACTACAGCGGATTGCTTTCCCATAACGCGATAGAATCGCTCGCGGCGGCTCACCGCGGCTACCTCCAGACTGTTTTCCGTCCTAGCAATCGGTTTATCTGCTGATGGCGAAGATACTTCACCAACCGCGGGTCGTTAATTCTCTTCGCTGCACCAAAGTACCCGCTCAAAAAGCCGCATCCCATCGCCACTGCGCCGACGACGTAGGGCGGCTTCGACATGCGATAAAAGAACTTGGCTGCGAAAAACAGTGGATGGTAACCAGCTACATAGTACGCTCTGCCATTCTTTGCCCGGTCCTTCCACCAGCCGTCAGCCGTTCCTGTGGGACGATGCTGCTGCAATTGAAGCTCCGGAAAAGTCTGGCTGCGCCAACCAAACATGTTCGCCTTCACTTCGTCGATGGTGTCCCATCCCGGAGCAAGATGTAGACCCTCAATTGCTTCCCAGCATTGCCGCCGATAAATCTTCGTGGCTCCGCGGACGTGAAAGCGCGGTCCGGCTTCCAATCGCAGTGTTCCGTCCACCGCGTTGGAAATGATTCCGCCGGCCACTCCCAGGTCCTGTTGCTCGTCGAACCGGTTAAATATTTTTTCGAAATAGTCGTGCGCAAACGTAAGGTCGCCATCGAGCTTGACCACGAAATCCCAACTTCTGTTCTGAAGCGCGTTGTAGCCGTCGTAAAACGCTTCAATCACGCCGCCGCCGGACTTTCGGTGGCCGCGGTTCTTACGATGCACCGCGTGAATCCAGGGAATGCGACTCGCGTAATCATCAATGATTTCCCCGGTGTGGTCCGTAGATCCGTCATCCACGATTACCCACTCCATCGGCCGAACGGTTTGGCCAATCACGGCTTTGATCGTTCCCTCAACAAACTTTTCTTCGTCGCGAACAGGCGTAATGATCACATAGCCAATCGGAGCAGGCTTCATTGACAGATTACCGGTCGGCGATGCGCTGGCGCGATCAAAAGTAGGCATTGGAGGAATAGAGAACTGCATCCGTGTATTCCGGCGGTATTTTCTCGCCGCCGGAGGCTAGCGACTCGCGACTGGAACCTTTAGGACCTTCGCCCAACTCGGCGGCATGTTCTTCGCAATCTCGATCGCTTCGAAGACATTGCTCTCTCGGGCGCCGTGATCACGAACCCAGTTCGCCATCGCGCGAATGCCATCGCGGAGGGTTTTCTTCTCAGTTTTGCCAAAAACGCGAGCCGCTTTCGAATGGTCCGAAAAAGCGACCTTAACCTCGTTGCGCGCATCGAGATAATTAATCTTGCAGGGTAGTTTCATTGCGAGCGCAACTTCCGAGGCAAGTTCGTTGACGGTGTAAGGAATATCCGCCCCGACATTAAAGATTTGATTCCTCGCCTCGGGAAAGCCCA
>Ga0335078_10011276_pt1 | contig 13257 bp, 12 predicted proteins | sample Lox_Sample_32_FD_206711 | JGI IMG/M metagenome (GOLD analysis project Ga0335078, IMG submission 206711) | Soil microbial communities from Loxahatchee National Wildlife Refuge, Florida, United States - Lox_Sample_3.2 | ecosystem: Environmental > Terrestrial > Soil > Wetlands | place: USA... | reverse complement strand
ATCTCCCGTTATGGCGCTATTTCCTTTGTGTCCGTCGCTTCCGCCACGCCTCTGAACCTCCTGATAATGGAGACAGAGCAGAAAGGGAAGTGGGCACACGCCTTCGCGAGCCTGTCGCTTGTCGGCAGTGCAGGCAACGTCGCCGGGCTCGTTATCAGCACCCTCTGGACCCAGTTCTTCCCGAGCGAGCTTGTCCTCCTTTTCGTGCCTATGGGTGCATTCGCCCTCTCGTCGTCTGGACTGGCACTCGCGTTGATACATGAGCCCGAATTCGTCTTGGAGAGGGAGACTGTCGCGCTGAGGAAACCGAGCCTCTTCAGCAGGCTCCGCGCCAACCCGGTCTTCTTCGTAGGCATCCCGTCTGGGTCTGACTTCAGGCGTGCCTTCAGAGGGCTCCGCTCGAGCCTCACAAGTTACGTCCCGCTCTTCTACATCTCCACGATTCTTTTCTACATCTCCGCTGGGCTGTTCAACACTTCTTTCGTTCCCGCAATGCACTTCTTCTCGATGCCTGACCAGGAGGTATTCGCCGTCATTCTTGCTGGCATGGTGATTCAGACGCTCGCCTTCCAGAGGGCAGGTGACTATGTGAACAAGAGGAGTCTCATCACCTCCTCTGTCCAGGGCCTCCTCCTGCGGGGATGGTCCTACTTCGCCATCGGGGTCGCCGCCTATCTGGTCTCCGGTCCCCTCTTTGCGGTATCGGCACTGCTCCTCTATCCCCTCGCAGGAGGCGTGGCCTACGCTGTCTACTACACCTCCTCCAACACAATGATGTTCAACACCGTGAAGGGTAAGAGCGCCGGCTCCACGCTGGGCGTCTATTCGGCGGTCGTGGGATTGGCAACCATGGCTGGCTCCTTCGCGTCCGGATTCATCTCTGTGTATGTCGGCTACTACACCACTTTCATGCTGGCAGGAATCGTCTTATTCGTCACGCTGGGAGTAGTTTCGCGACTGCCGAAGCCCCTAGTCCCAGGCGAGGGAGTCCACCAGTGAGGCAGCGTCCTAGGAAGAGTAGTCCTTAGTCGAGACAAGCACGGGGTCCTTCCAGTCATGCCGGTGCTCGCCAGGAGTGCTGATTCTGCGGTGGAAGACCCTTACTAGAACGTAAAGAACGAACACAAAACTCGTTATGAAGAAGCTCGCTGGGTATGGTTCGTAGAAAGATACGAAGAGCCCGACCCAGGTGACGGCAAGGGCAATAACAATCGAGATGGCGATGACGCGGCTCGGCTTGGAGGCAAGGTGCTGTGCTGTCGCGGCGGGGGTAACCATGAGGGAGAAGATCAGCAGGACGCCCGTCACCAATATGGCTGCGGAGACCGCCACGGCCACCAGTAGCAGGAACAGGATTCCGATCAGGAGTGTCGGCAGCCCCTTGGACTCCGCGACCTGCTCATCGAGGGATGAGAAAAGCAGCGGCCTGTAGATCACCCCAGTCCCTGCCAGAATGACCACGGTGAAGACTAGGGTCCTGCTGACGTCATCGGCAGAGATCCCCAGGATCTCGCCGAACAGGAGAGAGATGGCCTGGGTGGCATACCCTGTATACAGGCTCAGGAAGAGGAGTCCGATTCCCAGGGCGAATGCGAGGATAATCCCGATGTAAGCGTCGCGGTGGACGGACCGCCTGCTGAGCAGGGCAATCGACGTTCCGCCGAGGGTAGAACCGAGCAGCATCCCGAAGACCGCCGGGATTCCCACCAGGATCGCTCCCGTGGCACCGGCGAACCCGATTTCAGAAAACGCGTGGGCCACGAAGGTCGAACGCCGAAGGACGACGAAGTAACCCATAATCCCCGCTATGATCGCGATCATGGTTCCCGCCTCGAAGGCGTGCTGCATGAACTGGTAGTACCACATCTGCTGAAGGTCTGAGATCAGGTTCCATGTGAAGGCCATTCTACTCGTCTCCGTGGGCTCCTTCGATCCCCACTATCGCCAGGTTCCCCTTGGAATCGCGGAGGACCTCGACATCGGTGTCGTACAGCTCACTCAGGGTCCCGGAATTGAAAACCTCGGCGGGAGCCCCTCCTGCCACCTTTCCGTTGGCGATATAGATCACCTTGTCGAGGAAGGGCAGCAGAGGATTGATGTTGTGGGCAATGAGCATAGCCGCGACAGAACGCGACCTGACTACATGATTAACCAGACGCAACAGGTCTCGTTCTCGTTTGATGTCCAGGCTTGACAATGGTTCGTCTAGGAGTAGAAGCTCCGGGTTGCTGACCATGGCCTCGGCTAGGAAGATCCTCTGGAGCTCCCCCCCGGAGAGCTCAGCAAGGGGCCTGTGGGCAAGCTCTGAACCGCCGACTCCCGAAAGGGCGTTCAGGGCAGCAATCGTGTCTTCCTTCGAGAAGAGGCTGAACCCCCAATTCTTCCCAGAGACCCCCAGTCTCACGAGTTCCAGAGCCTCGATGTGCGATTCTTCGTCAACGACGTGGTGCTGTGGGACGTAACCTATCTTCGGGCTTCCACGCTTCGGCGGGACTCCAAACACCTGGAGCGTCCCCCCCAGGGGCTTCTGGAGGCCGAGGAGGAGCCTGAACAGGGTGGTCTTCCCGGCGCCGTTGGGCCCGATGACCGCCACAAATTCTCCCTTGTTTATGGTGAAGTTCGCTCCCCGCCAGACTACCTTGCTCGGATACCCAGCGGTCAGGTTCTCGGCCCTAACCACGGCGGGATTTGAGACCTGGGGAACCTCAGTCGTCTGAGCGACTTTCATTGGCTACTGGCCAAGAGCATTTGCGTTGAGCCCGTTCTGGAGCGATATCAACTCTGCGTTCATCCAGACTTGGAACGTAACATCGGGGGGCTGAACTGTCTCGGTCACGCCGACTATCGGTATGTTATTCTGGGCCGCCAGGGCCTTTATGTTCTGGGTCAGAGGCGTCACAGTCTGCTGGTTGTAGACAAGCAGGCTCACGCTCTTGTTCTCGAGCTGTTGCTGGAAGGTTACGACGCTCGAGGCCGGCGGATCGTTCCCCTCGGCCACGGCCTGCATGAACTGCGGGGGAGAGACCAGGTCGAGCTTTGTTGCGTTGGCGAGGTACACGAAGATGTCTTCGGTGGCCGCGACCTTTGTTCCGGCGAACTGACTCGCTATCACGTGAATCCTGTGGTTGTAGATTGCCAGAGAGGCATTCAGGGTCGCATACTGCTGATTGTAGTAACCGGAGTTTGCCGGGTCGATTTTAACCAGGTCCTTGTAAATCGCCTTCACCGTGTCGTTGACGTAGTAGGGGCTGTACCAGAAGTGCGGGTTCGCGTCGGTACCCTGCCCAAGCAGTTGCTGGACATTCAGAATTGACTGGTGAGAGTTGCTGGAAGCGGAAACAAGATTCAGCAACCACGTGTCATATCCCGCCCCATTCTCGATTACGAGACACGCGTTGGCGACGGCCTGCGCATCGGCGGCGTTTCCCTCATACTCGTGAGGGTCGGCGTTTGGATCGGTGACTATGCTAGTCACGCTGACGTGAGCCCCGCCCAGCTGCGATACGAGGCTCCCCCAGAAATTCTCTCCTGCCACCACCTGGACCGTCCCAGAAGTAGCGCATGAACTGGCCTGCGGGCCCGTGAGGTTTGCTGCAGCGTAGACGGCTCCCACGGCGATCAAGATGATTGCAGCTGCAACAATCAGGGTAAAGCTCCACTTCACAGCCGAACGCACATCCTAGGCCCTTATCAAGTTTATTAATAATAGTTAATAAATTACAGATAACCATATTTAGCGCGTTAATAACAGCCTTTGGCAGATGCCGATAGTAAGCCTCTCGCTTCCCGACCAGATGCTGAATGCAATGGACGAAATCCAAGAGTCCGTGGGGTTCTCTGGTAGATCAGAGCTGGTAAGGGCAGCCATCCGGTTGCTCCTCGAGGACACAAGGGACAAGAGCGCCATGACTGGGAAGTCGAATGCAGTAGTCGTCCTCGGCCACGCGAGCGTGGACGAAGAACCCGTGACTAGGCTGAAACACAGCTACGGGGACATAGTCAAGACGCATATCCACTGCAGAATATCTCAGGAGGACTGCATCGAGGTGTTCGTGCTGGCTGGGGAGGGGAGGCAGATCTCCGCTATGGCGAAGGGGTTCGAGAGGGAGAGGAAGATCAAGAGCGTCAAGCTCGTGCGGATCTGAACGTTATGAGGATGGATTTAGGTAAGAAGTGGACTGGGGGGGATTCGAACCCCCGACCTCTCCCAGTCTGGATTTCTTTGCCAAGGGATTGGACGCGCTTTGCCGTATCCTACCAGACTAGACGACCAGCCCTTATTGTGCGGCTGCAAAATCAACCTTAATACTCTTTAACTCTCTTTCAACTGGACTCGCGTCTTACCCATTTTCCTCTCTCCTTCTCGTAAAGTTGCATCCAAGCCTTAGGCCTATTGGCCGGCCCTACGTTGTCAATTATCTCTATTGCGTCAAACAGCTTTCTTCCTTTCCGAAGGATCGAGAAGCCTATTTCTCCTGCGTATAGTCTAATGTCGGTAATCCTCCCAATCATCAGGGCGTAGGAGGTCTGCCTCATTGCGAATGTCACGCCCCCAATTGTCTTGAGCGACCCTGCTTTTCGCTTCCGGTCGATTCTCGAGTTGATGCTCAATGTCTTCAGCAATTGCTTTGCCTTCGAAAGGAGTAGCTTGTCAGAGTTCTCCGCCCCCACGGCTAGATGAAATTGATTCCCAACCCCCACGTCTACGTGTCCTTCGGCATCAAAGAACCCTCGAAGAAACTCTCGGGGGAACCTGAACGCGATTTCAAGGAGCTTCCTCAGTGGCAGCCTGAGGAGTTCCACCAGAGATTTGGAAGAGTATCTCACGACATACATCGGAAGCCTTTCCACCTTGAACCGCTTGATCAGGATCTTGTTCGGTGTTTCCCGCGAAAACAGAGTCGCCATGCTGGAATTGAAAGCTTCGGCAAAATCTCGATCAGTTACTTCGAGCTTGACAATCCAATTGTCAGTCAGTGTACAGCCATCCCCGATGTTTGCCCCTATGACGTAGCTTAATGCAGGAGATGGCTCCTGCCTGAAATGATTCCTTACTTTCCCTCCCTGAGGGTTCCGATCCCCAACCATCCAGTGCCGGACCGTACCCGGAGAGATGCTCAGTGGGTAAGCAGCGGAGAGTTCCCTAGCTATACCAGCGGGGCCCTGACCCTTCGAGGCAAGTTCGAGCACTCTAGGATAGAGGAGCTTCGCAAGTTCTGGAGAGACACTGTCGTGCTTTACCCTCCAGCTTCCAGGCAAAGCGCCGATTGTCCTCAATCTGATGTTGGCTCATCTCTCGGGCTTGATTTAGGCCAACGTCATTGTCCATATTTGGACGGGAGGGGACGGTGAAAGTTACCTAAACCTTAATTGCGCTAACTGATTCCGGTTTCTTGTGTCGATTGCCATATCTGATTTCAGCAGGGTCGAAATGAAAGTCGGCAGGATCACTTCTGTGGAGGACATCCCTGCGGCCCGGAAGCCGATGTACAAGCTGACCGTCGAGCTCGGACCCAACCTCATGAAGCAGTGCGTCGCAGGCATCAAGGACGTGTACTCCAAGGAGGACCTGATGGGCAAGACAGTCGTCGCGGTGGTGAACCTTCAGCCAAAGTCAGTCGCCGGGGTGGTCTCCGAGTGAATGCTCCTGGCGTCCTTCAACGAGACCGAGCTCACTCTTCTCGTCCCCAAGAGAAGCATCTCTCTCGGCTCCACAGTGGGTTGAGAACCCACCAAGCTTAGAACCTCCAGTAGGGTGCGACTTGAAACGAGCGGTGGTCGTCTAGCCTGGTCCCCGGCCCAACCTTAGAGGCTTTTGCCTCCGAGCCACAGCCCGAGGTTTGGCTAATTATCCTTTCAGGAAGCGTTCTCGCTTCTGGAAATCGTCTCCGGGCTTGAAATAGCGAAACGGACGTTTGCCTCCGAGTCTGACATGGAGACAGTCCTCAAAGGGGAGGGGCCCCTTCTCGGCTGGCACGACCCCGACGAACAACGGAAGTGGATCCGAGACAACAAGCCAAGGCGCATGACCGACAAGAGGATGGAGCTCGGGCAGGCTGTCTCCAGGTTCGTCAGGGACGACGACCTCCTTGCGATGGGAGGGTTCGGCCATGTCCGCGTCTCGATGGCTGCCATCTACGAAATGATACGACAGAGGAAGAGGAACATCACGCTGTCAGGGAAGACCGCGACTCACGACTGCGACCTGCTTCTCTCCTCGGGGGTCGTGAGCAGGATAGAAGTGGCCTACTCTTTCGGCCACGAGCTCCGAGGGCTCTCCCCCGCATCTCGGAGGATGGTGGAGCAAGGCCGCGTCCAGGTTCTCGGCGAGGTGTCCAACGCAGGCATCCAGTGGCGCTACAAGGCGGCCGCCATGGGACTCCCCTTCCTACCCGCCCGTGTGATGCTCGGCTCCGAGACATTCACAAAGAGCTCCAGCCTTGTCGCGAAGGATCCCTTCAGCGGGAAAAGAGTGCTGCTCGTCCCTGCCTGCTATCCCGACGTGTCGTTCATCCACGTCCACAGGTGCGACAGATTCGGGAATTCCCAAATCGACGGCGTGAGCATCATGGACTTGGACCTGGCCAGGGCTACCCGGAGGCTTGTCGTGACTACCGAGAAGGTTGTCGATGACGATGTCATCAGGAACGAGCCTTCGAAGACGATGATTCCTTTCTATAGCGTGGACGCGGTGGTGGAGGTCCCCTACGGCTCTCACCCTGCGAACATGCCCTTCCTCTATTATTCCGACGAAGATCACATCGGCGAGTGGCTGAAGGTCTCCAGAACGGACGCCGGGACAGAGCTGTACTTCCAAAAGTACGTCGACGGGGTGAAGGACTTCCGCGGCTACCTTGAGCTCGTCGGTGGGCAGAGGAGGATGGATCGGCTGAAGGAAATTGAGCTGCTGAAGGCGCGCACCACGGCGCCCTGGGCGGAGTGACAACCATGCAGAAGCAGTCCTTCTCTCCGGTGGAGCAGATGGCTTCAGTCACCTCGAAGATAATAGAGGACGGTGCAACGGTTCTCACCGGTTCTGGCCTGCCGATGATTGCGATGGCGCTCGCCCTGAGGACCAGGACGCCTAACGTGACCATAATATTCGAGGCGGGCGGTGTCGCCCCGCAGATCCCCGTCCTTCCTATATCCGTGAGCGACTCACGGACTTTCCACAGGGCGATAATGGCGACAAGCCTCGACTGCGTCATGAGCACGGCCCAGCAGGGGTACGTTGACTACGGTATGCTTGGCGCCGCCCAGATAGACATGTACGGCAACATCAACACCACAGCCATCGGACCATACGAGAGGCCTAGGGCCAGGCTGCCAGGAAGCGGCGGCGGGAACGATGTGGGTTCACTCTGCTGGAAGACCATCATCATCATGCAGCAGGACAAGAAGCGCTTCTCCCGGAAGCTGGACTTTCTGACGACTCCGGGGTATCTCGACGGGCCCGGCGCCCGAGAACGTGCCGGGCTCCCCGAAGGCACGGGGCCATTCAGAGTGGTGACCCAGCTGGGGGTGATGGGATTCGATGAGGCAACGAAGCGCATGAAGCTGCTTGCCGTCCACCCGGGCATCACCGTCGACGACGTGATAGCAAACACGGAGTTCGACCTGATCGTGCCTTCAGAGGTCTCTTCGACCAGCCTCCCAACCCCCGAAGAGATCAGGCTTCTTCATGAGGAAATAGATCCGTCCCACTTCGTAATCAGATAGTCTGTCGCCTCGCTAATGCGGCGCCAAGGCTTATCTGCCGAACCTCGGCGCCTTCAGACGTGTCAGTCCCTTTCGAGGCCTTCAGCCAGCTCGACATCAGAGTGGGCAGGGTGCTAGAGATAGAGGACATGCCCCAGGCTCGGAAGCCGATGTACAAGCTCAAGATTGACGTCGGAGACGGTAGTCCTAGGCAGTGCGTTGCAGGGATTAAGGGCTCCTACAGCAAAGAGCAGCTGATTGGGAAGACGGTGGTCGCCGTATTGAACCTTCAGCCCAAGTCTGTGGTGGGCGTGATCTCTGAATGTATGCTTCTTGCCGCCTTCGACGACGGTGGTGCCTCCCTCCTGTCCCCTGACAAGGACCTCCCCGTTGGGACTAAGGTCGGCTGAGGATTCTCGGCAAGCTTTTAACCTCAGAAAAAGTGAGTTGAAACGAGCGGTGGTCGTCTAGCCTGGTCCAGGACAGTAGCCTGCCACGCTACTAACTCGGGAAGTCATGAAAATGACTCGAGAATTCAAATCCCGGCCACCGCAGTCTTTCTCAAGCTAAACGGCACGGTCATGGACGGGCATGCGCTTGATGCGACTGAAGTGATGTACTCACCCCTGCTGGCAAAGGCGAGGAAGGACCCACGATACCAGGTGTTGGTGGCCAAGGTCAGAATGCAGACATCGCTTGCGAAGTAAGAGCGATGCACATTTTGGGTCAGATTCCGGACACAAGAATTTGCTGGCCCCCGTCTGATTCAAGCTCAATCAGGTGTAAAAACTTCCGGCCGCTATCTACGAAACGCGATTTGAGCCGTAGTCAACTGCCCGGCCATCGCAATTGTCTTTCGATTTCACTGCGTGGCCACTCTAGCGTGTGGCAGGAGAATCTGCCTGTCCAGGCACGGTCTGCTAGTCCAGCCTCCACCGAAGCACGAGCCAGATTGGACTGAGAGGTGTGACCTTTTATGAGTCCGGTGAAGGGGCAGATCTGTTGGTAATCGTAAGCGGCAAGTCGCTGACCATCCAGCGCGCGATTGACGTCGCCGAGCGGAACGTCCAGGTGAGAGCCAGCGCCCAGAGCCTGAAACAGATGGAGAAGTTCAGGGCCCTGCTGGAGCAGAAGCTTGTCCGCGGAGAGGTCGTTTACGGGGTCAATACGGGATTCGGCTCCCTGTCAGACAAGATAGTTCGCCCGGAGAATCTGGACGAGCTCCAACTGAATCTTATCAGGAGCCACTCCGCCGGGGTGGGGCCGCCCCTGAGCGCCGAAGTGGTAAGGGCGGCGATGCTGATCAGACTCAACAATCTCCTAAACGGCAATAGTGCGGCAAGGAAGGACATCGCTGAGCTCTTCGTGGGCATGCTGAACAAAGGTATCACACCCTATGTGCCAGAGTTCGGCTCACTTGGGGCCTCCGGGGACCTCGTGCCTTCAGCACACATGGCCCTTGCAATGGTCGGCGAGGGGAAGTCCTACCAACGTGGGAAGCTCAAGGACTCGTCGGAGGCCCTTTCTGCCTCTCGCCTGAAACCAATCACCCTGCACGCAAAGGAAGGGCTGTCGCTAATCAACAGCACCGCCTTCACGGCAGCCCTGGGGTGCATCTCCGTCCACAGGGGGGAAACACTGCTTCACGCAGGCAACTCAGCCCTGGCGGTCACCGCCGAAGTCCTGGGCGCCTGCTCGCAGGCCTTCGACGAGAGACTCATCGCTGTGAAGCTGGACCAGGGGCAGGTTCAAGTCGCCAAACAGCTCAGGGGACTGCTCAAGGGGAGCCATAGGATGAGGTCCGAGCCGGTCCCTCAAGACCCGTACTCCATACGATGCGCCCCGCAGGTGCACGGCGCCCTTTGGGATGCCATCAGCTTCTCAGAGAAGATAGTCGTCAACGAAATGAATTCTGCGTCGGACAACCCCGTTCTGCTCGAGGACGGGTCGGTGCTCCACGGGGGAAATTTCCACGCCCAGCCAGTTGCAATGGCGGTCGACCTGCTCTCCATAGCCCTTTCCTATCTGGGAGTAATTTCCCTTGCAAGGATACACTACCTGCTGTCGAAAACCCCCCCTGAAAGCAGGTACATGGCCTCCAAGCCAGGGCTCGAGTCTGGCCTCATGCTACTCGAGTACACTGCGACTGCGCTGACCTCCGACAACGCCGCACGGATCTACCCGGCGTCTTCCTACCCTGCGAATGTTTCTGGAGGAGTGGAAGACCACGCCAGTCACGGCGTCAACGCCGGGATCAAGACTCTGAAGATCGCCAACAACGTCTCCCGGATTCTTGCCATCGAGTTGATATGTGCATCCAACATCCTCGGATCAAACGAAAGCGGGATCTCCGACCATGCGAAGAGCGTCTGTGCCTTCGTACGCTCAATCTCACCTTTACTAAGCGGGGACAGGTCGCTGGGTGCCGAAGTTGAAAGTCTCGCCACCGAATTGCGAGCCGGGAACCTCCCGTAGCGCGTCTCGGTTCTCGTAGTTCCTCTTCTGCTGAAAAAGGCTAAAAGCGGTATCGCTCGATTCCAGTCTACGATTTCCTTTCTGGACGACGCGAGGGCGATCGAGGGCCGGATTGTGGCAACCAGAAGAAGAATCCACTCGAACCCCGAGCTTGCCTTCCAGGAGCATCAGACCGCCGCGCTTGTCGCAGCGGAACTGAAGCAGGCCGGCATCAAGGTCAAGACTGGGGTCGCCGGCACGGGGGTCGTAGGAATCCTCGAAGGCGGAGCCCCCGGAAGGGTCGTCGCCCTGAGGGCCGACATGGACGCCCTCCCTGTCAGCGAACGCACAGGCTTGAAGTTCGCTTCAAGGACAGACGGCGTGATGCATGCCTGCGGTCACGACGGACACGTGGCGATGCTCCTCGGGGCGGCGCGAATCCTTGCAAACCACAGATCCGAGCTGAAGGGGAGTGTCAAGTTCCTTTTCCAACCGGCCGAAGAAGCGGCCGAAATCGGGGGAGGAGCCAAACCGATGATCGAGGCCGGCGCGCTCGACGCCCCCAGGGTGGACTTCGTCTTCGGGCTACACATCTACTCAAATTATCCCTCTGGTTCTTTCGCCCTTCGCGGGGGCCCCCTCATGGCCGCCTCCAGCACCTTCAGAATCCGGATAATTGGGAGGGGAGGCCACGGCTCGGCACCCCATCAGACAGTGGATCCTGTCTTCGTCGCCTCCCAACTCATTTCCGCGCTCCAGGGCATCCGCAGCAGGATGCTAGACCCAATTTCCCCATCGGTGGTATCCGTCTGCTCCGTTCATTCAGGCACGCGGAACAACATCATTCCAGACGAGGCGGTCTTGGAGGGTACCACCAGGGCCGTCGACGAGCCCACGAGGAAAAAGGTGACCTCCCTTGTTCCAAGAATCTCGAGGTCTGTCTGCTCCACTTTCGGGGCCAAGTGCGAGGTCGAGATGAGGGGTGCATACCCAGTCACCGTGAACGACCCCTATGTCACCCGCTCCGTCTTCCGGGTGCTGAGGTCGATCCCGGAAACTGCGACCAAGGAGGTCCCTCCTCTTCTGATAGCCGAGGACTTTTCCTACTTCCTGCAAGAAAGGCCCGGCACCTACTACTTCCTGGGTACCCGCAACGAGAAAAAGGGGTGCATCTACCCGAACCACAGCTCAAGGTTCAACATAGACGAGGATGTCCTCAAGTACGGGTCGGCCTCCCTCGCCCAGCTTGCTTTCCATTTCTCTGGCGAACGCCCGGGAAATGACCGTGCGAGGCTAGGAAACGGCAGGGTCTAAAGACCACTGAGCTGAAACTAGCCTACCCTTCTTCCTCTTTCTGCAACAAGTCGCCCGTCTTTGTACACCCGTTCTGCCAGATTAACGCCGTAGTGGTATGCGAAGTGCTTGTGATTCGGCGCATCAAAAACCACCATGTCGGCCCGCTTCCCCACCTCCAGACTCCCGACCTCCGCTGACCTTTCAATCGAGTGGGCCGCATTGATCGTGGCCGCGACCAGCGCTTCAGCGGAGGTCATCTTCATCTGTAGAGTCGCAATGCTCATCATCATCTGCATCGATTCGCACATGTCCGCAGCACTCAGGTCCGTTCCCAGCGCGACGGGGAGCCCAGCATCGATTATCCCCCTCGCATCGGCGTAGGTGCCGAGATAGGCGAAAGGGGTTGTCGGGAGGAACGTCCCCATCGCGCCTTTTTCCACCAGCCCTCTGATTTCCTCCTTGGGTGTAAATATCAGGTGATCTGCCGAGACTACCTTCAGCTCGCTCCCAAGCACTGCTCCTCCACTGTGCGCCAACCAGTCGGCGTGTATCCTCAGTTTCATCCCCAACCTCCGCCCGGCCTCCAATATCCGCCGCGTCTGGTCTAGGTTGAAGTAGCCCTTCTCGCAGAATACGTCGCAGTACTCAGCCAGCCTCCGCCTCGCAATCTCCGGGATCCACCTCCTGACTATGTCGTCAGTAAGCTCGTCGACCCTATTCTCGTAGCCGAACGGTATCCCCTGCGCAAGGAAGGTGGGGACGATGCCGATGGGGTGGGTCTTCGCCAGCTTTGCGATTACTTCGAGCTGCCGTAGCTCGCCATCGAATGTCATCTCGTAGCCGCTCTTGGCTTCGATGGTTGTCGTCCCGTAGGCGAGCATCCTGTCGAGAATCTTCTCAGTCCTGTCCATCAGTTCCGCGGTCGAGGCCTCGCCCGTCTTCCTCAGAGTGGTTGGCATCCCCCCACCCTTCCTCTTGATCTCCAAGTAGGGGACCCCCTCGACTGCCATGTCTTCGAGCTCTCCCTCCCTTGAGCCTGCGAAGACAAGGTGGACGTGGGGATCGACGAGACCCGGAGTGACCAGCTTCCCGCTGACGTCCACGGTCTCGTACCCGGGGCCGATCTTGCCGAGGACCTCCTGGGTGCCCCCCACTGCGACTATCCTGCCGCCATCGACGGCCACCGCACCGTCAGTCACGAGCCCCAGGTCTTTCATCTTCTCCCTCGACCTGGGCTTCTCGTTTCCTCCTCTCAGCGTTGCGATCTCGTTGGCGTGCACCAGGACGAACTTCCGCTCCAATGGCACGTTTCCTGACGGCTCCCTAGACGTCAAGGTACCTCTTTCTCTCCCACTCGTGCACGGAAGTGTTGAAGTCACTCCACTCTTTCCTCTTCGTCTGAAGGAACCTGTCGCAGAACTTCCTTCCCAGGCTCTCCTGGAGATACCTGTCCTTCGCGAGCTCGTCCAGCGCCTCCCCGAGGTTGGCTGGAAGCACGCCAATTCCCTTATCGATCCTCTCCTCCGTCGTCATGTGGTAAACGTCCTCTTCGGTGGGATGAGGCGGCTCGATCCTCCTTCTGATGCCGTCCAGGCCTGCCGCCAGGATTCCGGCGTAGGCGACATAGAAGTTGCAGGATCCGTCGGTGGGCCTGTATTCTATCCTTGAGCTCATCCTCTTCCCGGGAGGGATCCTTAGGAGGACAGAGCGGTTGTATCTCGCCCACGAAAGGTACACGGGTGCCTCCCATCCGGGCACCAGTCTCTTGTACGAATTTACCGAAGGGTTGGTGAGGGCAGCCAGGCCTCT
>Ga0335078_10011275_pt1 | contig 13259 bp, 12 predicted proteins | sample Lox_Sample_32_FD_206711 | JGI IMG/M metagenome (GOLD analysis project Ga0335078, IMG submission 206711) | Soil microbial communities from Loxahatchee National Wildlife Refuge, Florida, United States - Lox_Sample_3.2 | ecosystem: Environmental > Terrestrial > Soil > Wetlands | place: USA... | reverse complement strand
GGAGATCTCCTCGCGTTGCCAGGTCCTGGGACAGGACATAAGCCGTGTTCGGGCGATTGGAAGAAACGAAAATCGGTACCTGCGCCGTCTCCGGCAGGAGGATGCTGGCCCCGTTAGGGTTTGCGTGACGAAACCCGGTGGGACGCCAGTCAAAATCTGGGGGATCAACCAAAACCAATAATCTTATATTGGGAGGGAGCGACGTGATCTCCTGGCTAGCTTCGAGCAGTGGATATTGAAAGGCGTTCCGTACCTGCGGACTTTTCGCCCAGACAACAAAGTAGCGATAGAGATCGCCGGCCCCAGACAACGCCACAAAAATGAGCACCCCTGAAAAGAATTGTTTGTGTCCCGAGCCCCGCGCCAGCAGCCAATCAGTTCCTATGGCGGCCAACAAGACTGCGGCGGGCAAGGCGCCAATGCTGCGAAGGGCGTGAGGCACGGATTCGCGCGTCAGCATCGCCGGGATGAGCAGCACCGCAAACCAAGTGAGGACGGTAGCATATCGCCATAGCTGATACCGGTTTCGCCTGTACTTTTTGAAGGCAACCCATATTCCTAAAGCAAAGAGCAGCCCCACCGGAAAAATGAGCTCTGGCGAGCCCGGCAGGTTGTGGCGCCAATTACTCGATCCGCGAAAGTTGAACATTAGCAGCGTGCGAATGATGCTGCGGAAAAGGTCGAGCAACGGGCGGCTGCCGGCGGTGAATGAAACCTGAGAAACTCGTGAGAAAAAATCCTGTGGGTTACGCAAGAAATAAATTCCGATGGGCATTGCGGTCGCAAGCGCTGCAGCAAGCCAGAGAAAGGCCGTTTGAAAAAAACGGCGCGGTACCACACCCGATCGCCAGTAGAGAATCAGGAACGCAGCGATGAGGAGCGGAGTGATCCGAAACGCGATGTAGGTATAAAAGCCCCATCCATAAATGATTCCTCCCGCAGCTGCATAGAACCACGCCGCTCTTCCTTCCGAATCGAAGGCCCTCTGCAGCAGGTAGAGAGTTGCGGTTACAAAAAGCGGCACCAATGCGCCGCGCGCAGAAAACCTCGAGAATGCGATTGCCCAAAAGGAAGTGCCGAGAAACCACGCGGCGATTAACCCGATCCTCTTGCTGAACCATCGCGTCCCAAGCAAGTAAATGAATAGAACGCTGAGCAGTCCGGCCAGCGGCGACCAGAAGCGCACGGCAAAAGCAGTGTGGCCAAACCAGGAAATGCTGAGGGACATCAGATTGATCCACAGTCCCTCCCGGCCGGCGTCAGCGCGATAAAAGATCTGGTAGTGATGGTTGGCCGCCGCGCGCGCGGCATCATTCGCATCGGCCGCTTCGTCCATCCACAAGCCGCGGGGAATTTCGCCGAGCCGGTAGTAGCGCGCGATGCCGCCGACCAGCAGGATAGCCAATAAAATCAGGATGCTGGTGTATCGAAATTGCGAAGTTCGTGAGGAGAGCTCAACCCGCTCCTTAACGATGACTGAGGACAGTTCGACCGAGGGTACGACGGCTGACTGGACAGGCATTGCGTCTGTTTACCGGTTCGTAAATGCGACAGAGCATTGTCACGTCGCCCCAGACGCCATGCCGTGTTCGCCACTGGTTTAAATTCGCTACTATGATGACTTCATCCCAGCCGGCAGTTGTCCCTGGGAATCAAGCTCCGCGCGGGTTTTCGAGGATGGAACGACCATAAGCGTGGATGATGCGTTTTGAGGAGAAGCTCCCATTCCGGCAAGTTCGAAATTTCAACAGTCTCCGAGTGATCTCGTGCACATCCCCGCAGGGTGGTTTCGCATGGGATCCGAAGCCGGTCAGGACAACGAACGCCCCGTCCATCGTGTTTGGGTGGACGAGTTTCTGTTGGCGGCCTATCAGGTAACGAACGCAGATTTTGACTGTTATCTACGGGACACAAAAACACCGGCGCCGCCATTCCGACGTGACCCGAATTTCAGCCACCCCGAACAGCCGGTCGTGGCAGTTTCCTGGTTTGAAGCGGCAAAGTATTGCGAATGGCTCGGCGCCTCCACTGGCCGTCGTTTTCGCTTACCTACAGAAGCGGAGTGGGAGCGCGCAGCTCGCGGCGGAGTCGAAGAAAAATTGTTCCCTTGGGGTGACGCTCCGCCACAATCGCTCCCCGATTACGAGAAGCGATGGAAAACCGGCCCTGAGCCGGTCGCTCGCTACGCCCCAAGTGCTTACGGTCTGCATGATGTCGCGGAAAACGTCCACGAATGGTGCAGTGACTGGTTTGACCCAGGCTATTATGCGATTTCTCCGGAGCGTAATCCTCGTGGCCCGGAAAGCGGAATACGCCGTGCCTCGCGAGGAGGCTCATGGCGTCATCACATCAAGATTGCGCGTTGCGCCGCGCGCTCCAGTATTCCGCCCGAGTTTCAATATGCTGATTACGGCTTTCGCCTTGCTTGCGATCTCTAGCATGAGTTAATTGCGGCTTCCCTTCTGCCTCGCCGGTTTCAAGAGCATGCTCGATTGGACTCGCCGCGATCAGAGCTTTAACGCGAATTTCTTTTTGCTATAGTTGTGAGCTTTGGCAGCGCCCATGAGTCCCAAACTGGAGGCCTCCCGCAAGCTGCAAAAGCGCGCCCAGAGGATGATTCCTGGGGGCGTGAATTCGCCCGTGCGCGCGTTTCGGGCGGTCGGAGGAGAAGCCGTTTTCATCGCACGGGGCGAAGGCTCGCACATTTGGGACGCCGATGGGAATGAATATATTGACTACGTCGGCTCCTGGGGGCCGCTGATTCTCGGTCACGCGGCGCCGGAGGTGGTGAATGCAGTAATCGCCGCCGCGAAGAATGGCATGAGCTTTGGCGCCTCGACGCAGACTGAAGCGGATCTTGCCGAACTGGTTCTGGCCGCATTCCCCCGCCTGCAGAAAATTCGCTTCGTGAATTCTGGTACGGAAGCCACGATGTCGGCTATCCGGCTGGCGCGCGCCTACACCAAACGGAAGTACATTATCAAATTTGAAGGCTGTTACCACGGCCATGCTGACGCTCTGTTGGTTAAAGCGGGCTCTGGCGTGGCCACTCTCGGAATTCCTGGTTCGGCGGGCGTTCCGGAGGAATTTACGCAGTTCACTCTGGCCTTGCCGTTCAATGATCAGAACGCGGTGGAACAGGCCTTCGCGAAATACAAACATCAGATTGCGTGCGTAATTGTTGAGCCGGTCAGTGGCAACATGGGATGCGTGGCGGGCTCGGGCGGGTTCTTGGCGGCACTGCGGCTGATCACGCAGCGGGAAAAGGCGGTGCTGATTTTTGATGAGGTGATGACCGGCTTTCGCCTCGCTTTCGGTGGGGCGGAAGAGTTGTACGGCATTCATCCTGACTTGACTACCCTGGGGAAGATCATCGGAGGCGGATTGCCCGTGGGGGCTTATGGCGGCCCCTCCGAGATCATGGACCTGGTTGCCCCCCTGGGTCCCGTGTATCAGGCGGGCACACTATCCGGCAATCCACTGGCCATGGCCGCAGGCATCGCAACTCTGAAACACTTGCGGGAGCACAAGAAAGAGATTTATCCCCGTCTGGAGAAACTCAGCGCGCAACTAGTCGAAGGCGTGAGCGCGGCGGCCAAGACCGCGCGTGTGCCCATGACCGCTAATCGGGTTGGATCCATGTTCACCTGGTTTTTCACGCCCCATTCTGTCACCGACTGCGCAGCCGCCACGAAAAGCAATACCGAGGGGTTTGGCCGCTTCTTCCGCGCGATGCTGGAAAACGGAGTTTATCTGCCGCCCTCGCAATATGAGGCGGCCTTTCTCAGCACAGCCCACACCGACCAGGATATTCAACGAACGATTGCCGCAGCCAAACAGGCCTTTGCCAGCGTGCGCAGCTAGTCTCACTTGTGGAACGGCAGCAGAGACCACACAGCCGGGTCTTCCGTGCCCAGCACCCAGGAACAGAAACCCTGCAGGCCGCGCTGTTGGACGAGTTTGAGGCGCTCCTGGAAGCCTCGTTTCTCGGTGTAGAAAACCCATTCGCGGGTGTCGTCGCGATAGAAATAGAACCAGGCCGTGCGATCAACGGAATCCCACTCAACATGTGGATGATAGGCGGCCAAGAACTGCTCGATCTCCGGCTGTCCAACGTACTCCGCGGTGGGATTCGGTTTTTCCTCCTTGCCGGGATCGCCGGCAAACCAGTGATAGCCGTAGAGTGGAATCCCGAGTGAAAGCTTTTCTTTGGGAACGAACTGCAGCGCGTATTCAAGATTCTGCACCGTCCAGGGATAACCGGCTACCGGACCGGGCGCCGTCCAGCGCGTATTCTGGTCATAGGTCATCAGGCAAATCAGATCAACGGACTGGCTGAGCGCTTGCAGGTCATAACCGCCGCGCCAGTTGGCATAGAGCCAATGCGAATAGTTGGTCTTGCCCGCCGAGCCGGGCGCATTGGGCACGGTGGCGATGGTCAGCTGCAGTTTCTCGCGGTGAAGCGCGGCGGCGAGGTCCGACACCAGGCTCGAGAGAAGATCACGATCGGTCCAGGCCACGTTTTCAAAATCAATCTGGAAGCCGCTGTATCCATTTGTCCTGCACTCGGAAATGAGCGCAGCGCTGAAAGCGGCGTGCGCGGCCGGGGTTATGAACAGCTTGCGCAAATCCGCCTGCACCATCAACGCCACGATCGGCATGACTGGGACGTGATGGTCCGTCGCCGTTTTCATGACGTAGGGGTTCGGACCGCCCCACAGCAGGCCATTGCCATCCACCGAATACCATGCCGGCACAATTGTGTCGATCTGATCCACATGTTCGGAGAAGGACTTGATGGAGTTGGGATTGTCCGTCATGTAAAACAGCGCTTTCGGTTGGGCCATTGCCCGCGCGCTGGCGGAAAGCAGGATGGCGGCAGCGAACGCGATTTGTCGTATGTGGCTTTGATACCGCCCGGCAATGGCAGGCGCCCGGAAAGCGAAATTGTCACTTGATTTGCGCGGCATGATCTTTGTTCGCGTTTTGAGGAAACACAGTTGCAAGCATCTCTGGAATGGTGACGAACTGAAAACCTTCGGCCTTGTAGCGCGTGATCAGTCGCTCAGTGGCAATGACCGTGTTGGAGCGATCGGCGCCCATCTGCTTGTGGCCGCCGTCGTGCAGAAGAATTACATCACCGCCGCGAACCTGCGCTCGAATTTTCTTTTCAATTTGCTCCGCTGGCGGCGCATTCCAGTCGTAACCCATCACGCTCCACATTACGGGTTCAAGTCCCAGGCGCCGGGCGATTCGCAAGACAGCCGGACGCCGGGCGCCGAAGGGAGGACGAAAGAGGTCAGAATGCTCGCCCACGGCATCGGTCAGAGCGCGCCGGCATGATTCGATCTCCAGAGTGATTCGCGGCTCTGAGCAGAAGGTCAGCAGCGGATGCGAGAAGGTGTGATTCCCGAGAACATGCCCCGCGCCTGAAACGGCACGAGCAATTTCCGGCTTTTGCTGAACGTATTTACCGATGAGAAAGAAAGTCGCCTTCACCTCATGCCTGGCCAGCACCTCGATGAGCCGCAGCGTGTGCGGCTCGTTAGGCCCGTCGTCGTACGTCAGGGCCAATTGCTTCGTACCGCGACTCAAGCCGGTGAACGTGGGCCCATACCAGCCGGCAGTGGGAGCTATGGATTGATAGCCCGCTGCGACGGCCGCGCTCAAGCCCGCTGCTCCAAATGCCAGCACCAGCATATGGAGGAATTGTAAATCTGAAGTGAAAGACCAGCCGAGTGTAATGCCTGAATGTCCTGCCACGATGCCCTCTGATTTCTGCTGTTAACTCATCCCTCAATTGTCTGTCGTGCTCACCCGCGTTATTCTGCCGGAGACCCAGCATCTCCCCATACCATGGCCAATCTTTTCGAACTGCCCCGCTACATTGCAGTGGAAGGTCCGATTCGAGTCGGCAAGACCACGCTGGCGCGGGTTCTGGCGGAGCGCCTGAACGCGCAACAGGTCATGGAGGCGGAAGACAATCCTTTTCTGGGCGCGTTCTATGAGGGCGAACGGGGCGCCGCCTTTCAAGCACAGTTCGCCTTTTTGATTCGGCGATTTGAGCAGCTCCGCGCCCTCGACGTAGGGGCACACTCCCGGAAATTGGTGGTGAGCGACTTCATTTTTGAAAGGGACAAAATCTTTGCCTGCCTGAACCTCGGAGACAGGGAGTTGAATATTTACAACCGGTATTACAACTACTTTCGCGAGCAACTGCCTACGCCGGACCTGGTGATCTACCTGCAGGCGACGCCGGAAGTATTGAAGAAGCGCCTCCGGAAGAAGAACGCGCCAAGTGAAAAAATCATCCACGAAGAGTATGTGCAGGAAGTCGTGAACGCCTATGAGCACTTCTTTTTTCACTACACGTCTTCGGACCTGCTGATTGTGAACACCTCGGAGATTGATTTTGTCGAGCGCAACGAAGACCTGCAGGAACTGTTACGGAAGGTCTCCGCGCCGATCAAGGGAACACAATACTTTTTGCCACTGGGTGGGCAGCAGGCTGCGAGCGCGTAGGCGCGGGACAATCGCTCTTCGGCCGGGCCCGGTAAGAAATCTCTGCCAATTTTAGGCTATGGGTATAAAATGAGTTGTGTACAGGCTCTATCCGCCAGGTTGCGGAGGGGCACTGGAGGACAACGTGAGTCTCACCCCGATCGGCGAACCACGCCCGAAAATCACTGTTACATCCCTCAAAGACAAGAAAGAGCGTCATGAGGCGATCACCTGCCTTACCGCCTACGACTATTCCAGCGCACGCCTGGTGGATGAAGCCGGCATTGACATAGTTCTGGTCGGCGATTCGCTGGCCCAGGCGATGCTCGGCTATGAGAATACGCTCTCAGTCACTATGGAAGAGATGCTGCACCACACGCGGGCCGTCCGCCGAGGTGTAAAGCACGCGTTGCTGGTGGCGGACATGCCGTACGGCTCTTACCAGGCGGACGAGAAAGAAGCGATCCACAATGCGACCCGCTTTCTGAAGGAGGCCGGGGCGGAGGCGGTGAAGATCGAAGGCGGGGAGAAACGCGCCGACCTGATTCGCCGCATCCTGGACGCGGAAATCCCGGTGGCCGGCCACATTGGCCTTACCCCGCAATCGGTCAACCGGATGGGCGGATACAAGGTGCAGGGCAGGTCTTTGGGTGAAATCGAACAACTCATGCGCGATGCCGTGGCGCTCGACCGCGCCGGGGTCGCCTGCCTTTATCTCGAAGGCATTCCCCGCGAAGTTGCCGCGATGATTACGGCGGAAGTCGGCACTCCCACGATTGGCATTGGCGCCGGGCCGGAGTGCGATGGGCAGGTGCTGGTGTTTCACGACATTCTCAACCTCACCTTTGGGCCGCCGGCGAAATTTGTGCGGCGCTATGGCGATGCGTCCGCGTTGATTACGGCCGCCGTGCAGGCCTTTCGCGCCGAGGTGCTGGATCATCGCTATCCTGGCGATGAAGAGTCCTACCACTTGCCGAGAGACACGCGGATTGCGCTCGAAACGGTGCTCGAGCGCAAGCGCGCGATGCGGAGTTAGAGAACGGCATGCACCGCGCGCGTGTTGGGATGGCGCTGGCACTGGCGGCTGCGCTTGGTTCGTGCTCCTCTGGGCCCAAGGCGCCGGATGCCGCCGCGCGTGAAGTCGCGGCTGCGGTCCAGCTTCAAACCATACCTCCCGCCGACCCGGAAAAATACCGCGGCATGAAGGATATGAAGAACTGGCGGAATCCCTATCTCATCATTCTGCCGGAAGGGGTGGCACTGCTGGATGCGAGCAACAACGAACAACACCTTCTGAAGACGGACGAATTTCTTAGCGAGCTGGCGGCTTTGCCCCGATCCGCCTGGCCGTATGGCAGAGTGGTGGTCGTGACAGAGAATGCCCTCTCCAGCACGCAAGAACAGCGCGTGGCGATTCGCCGCAACAAAGGCATTGTGGCCGGCACTCTGGAATCGGCGCACGTGCTCATCAATTGGGTGCCTTCGGCGTGAGACCCTGCAATCCGAAATGAAAATCTGCCGAACAATTGCAGAAACGCGAAAGGGCTGCCGCGCGCTGCGGCGAGATGGCGCCTGCCTGGGATTGGTTCCGACCATGGGAGCGTTGCATGAAGGACATCTATCACTGGTGCGAGCGGCCCGGGCGCGCTGCGGGGTCGTGGCGGTTTCCATCTTCGTAAACCCGGCCCAATTCGCGCCGGGCGAGGATTTCGCCAAATATCCGCGCACGTTTGAAAGGGATTGCGAAGTTCTGCAAAAAGAAGGCGTGGACCTGGTGCTTGCTCCTTCGGCGGAGGAGATGTATCCGCAGGGCGTGGCCTCCTGGGTGACGGTGGAAGGGTTGAGCGAGAAACTCTGCGGGCGCTCGCGGCCGGGGCATTTTCGCGGGGTCACGACTGTCGTCGCTAAACTGTTTCACATCCTGGGGCCGGATATCGCTTTTTTCGGCCAGAAAGATGCAGCCCAGCTCGCCATCATTCGTCGCATGGTTCGCGATCTGAATTTCCCGGTTGAAATTGTGGCCTGCCCGATAGTTCGGGGACCGGATGGGCTGGCGATGAGTTCGCGGAACGCGTATCTCGATGCGGAGCAGAGAAAAGCGGCGCTGGTGCTCTATCGCTCGCTCGCGCGGGTGCGAGAGCTATTCGAGGCCGGAGAACGCAGCGCTGGAAAGCTGATTTTCGCGGGGCGACAAACATTCTCGCGGGAAGCTTCCGTGAGGCTCGACTATTTTGAAATCGTGGATCCAGAAACGCTGGAAGCGATTCTCGAAGTGGAGCGGCCGGCGCTGGCAGCACTGGCTGCGTTCGTGGGGGAGACGCGGCTGATCGACAACGTTATTTTGTCCGCTTAGTTCGAAGCACTGAACCGGTTCGGCCGGAGACGAATGGGTTTCCTGCGATCACATAGCGCAGAGGGAGGTCAGCCGATTTCGCGATGCCAATGCGCGGCGTGAGGAGCACGCGCCGCACATGAAAGTCGTCATCCGCGATCCAAAGATCGGAAGTGTTGCTCGTCAGGTCTTTGCCGTTGTCGCGTTCGCGAGTGATGCCGAAAGCTTCCGCCAAACGACCCGGTCCGCTGGTCAACTTGCGCAGATCACGAGCGCCGTTGACTGTGACTTCCCGCTGCCGCGCCATCTCAGCAATTCCCGCCAGGGGTTCGAGGGCGCGGAATAAAACTCCCCCCGCGACTCCGTCCTCCAGGCACGACACGTTGAAACAATAGTGATTGCCGTAAATGAAATAGACGTAGGCGTGCCCGGGCGGGCCGAACAGAACCGCGTTACGTGCGGTGCGGCCGGCAGCCGCATGCGCTGCGGCATCGGCGGCGCCGAGGTACGCTTCGACTTCCACGATTCGGCCCGTCAGAAACGTCCGGCCCTGGCGGCGTACCAGGACTTTGCCCAGCAGATTCCGGCTGACCCGCCGCGGATCGCGATCGTAAAACTCACGCGGCAGCGCTTTGCGAAGCTGGTTCACTTCCGTGCCTCTGTGGACCTCTGTGTTCTCGGTGGTGACGGTTCTTTGAATTGAACCATAGAGAATAGAGCGAGAAGCGCAGAGGGCACAGAGGACCACAAAGGTTTCCGCGCAAAACTAGGCCGCGCCTTTCATCGCGGTTTTCAGGTATTCCAGCACTTCTTCCGAGTGTCCCTGCGGCTTGACCTTATGGAAGATGTGCTTAATCTTGCCATCGGGGCCGATGATAAAGGTCGTCCGCGCGACGCCCATCACCTTCTTCCCGTACATGTTCTTTTCTTGGATCACCCCATAGGCATCGCAGACCTTTTTCTCTGCATCCGCTAAAAGAGTGAAGGGCAAATCGTATTTTTCTTCGAATTTCTTTTGGGCTTTGGAGGTATCCGGCGAAATGCCCAGAATTACGGCGCCGGTCTTTTGAATCTTCTTATATGCATCGCGAAATTCGCAGGCTTCAACGGTGCATCCGGGAGTATCGGCGCGAGGATAGAAATAGAGCACGACATACTGACCGCGAAAATTCTTGAGGGAGATGGCGTTGCCATTCTGGTCGGGCAAAGTGAACTCAGGCGCTTTATCATTAATATCCATGGCGGTTTCTCCTGCGGCGACGTTCTCTGGTTCCGCTCCAACGTTATATCGCAAGGCGCGATGGGTCGTCATCTGGGCCTGGGTGATGGCCGTCGCAGCCGCAAACCTGGCGGGGCAAACCTCGCGCCAGGAAAAGGCCGACAAGGGCCCACGCGCGGTTGGACTGCTGGAGCTGGCGCCCAATGGCAAGGGCCATCTCATTCCGGTCGTGATTTTGGATGGCGGGCAGTTTTACGATGCCAGCGCATACAAGGCTGCGCCTGTGCCTATGGCGTTGGAATACGGCACGGTGTATGAAGCCGAAAAAAGCGGTGCCTCCCTTGGACTGTTCACGATTACCGGCGCCGCTGAAGGACAGAACAATTACTGGATTGCGCAAGGCACCTGGGAGCCCGCCGGCTCCAAGCCGGTGAGCAAGAAACACACCGCAGAGATTACGCCCAGAGATATCGAGCCCAAAGAAGGTCCGCCGGTGCTTCGCCGGCGGCAGCCCCAGCCTGAAGCGCAACCGTCTTCGTCTCCTTCGCAACCGCCGGCGAGCCCGCCGGCTCCCGCGCCGCCGGCCTCCTCTGCGCCGCCATCGCCCCCGGCGTCGTCATCGACCCCGGCGCCAGGCACGATCCCTGCGGAGCCGGCACAGTCTTCCTCTTCGGAACAGGCCAACGATCAGGACCCGAACCGTCCAGCGCTGCGCCGGGGAAAGCCAACGGCGACGACCCCAAGCGCGGCGGCTGCTCCCGGGCCGCCAACCGCTGCGAAAACTGCGGCGCCGGGGAAAACTTCCGCGGCCACCAATACCGCAGCAATGAAGGCCGCTGTGGCGATGATTCAGATCATTCCGGCGATTTCGGACGCGCATGGCCCGCAACCGCATTCGTATCTGTATCCACTGAAAAGCGGAGAGGAACAGCAGTTCCAGCAGAAGATGCTGGCCTTGGCTGCGGATGAGGTGCGCGCGCGGTCGCGGCAGCTGGCAGGAAATGCGGCTGCATCAAACTCGGCAGCGAGCGGCTCCCATCCTACGCGGGCGAAAACTTCCGCAAAGCCGGCGACGAAGGTCCAGCCGACCTTCAGCGATATTCAGCTTCACATTTTCGATTTGTCGCTCAGCAACGAGCCGATCCTGGTGCTCACAGCAACAGCGCAGATCCCCCCTCGGCCCGGCTATCACGAGCCGCTTCCTCCCAGTTTGCAGTACTTCGTGACGCTGGTTGCGCATCAGGATATCTATGGCGATATGCACAAAGCGTTTTCGCGCGTTACCGATACGCAGCATCTCGATGTTCTGCCACGCTACGATTTCATTGACGCAGTTGATGCTGACGGCGACGGGCGCGGGGAGCTGCTGTTCCGGCAGAACTCTGAAGCCGGCACCGCATTTGATCTCTACCGCGTGATTGGCGATCAGCTCTGGCCACTCTTTCAGGGCACGCCGGGGCAATAAATTAGATTTCCGCATTTCTATCGAATTCACCTGCATGGGTTACAATCTCCGGCACAATCTTCAGACCGGGAAGTTCATTCCACACCACTGAGGCCTTGCTTGCCTTTGTCATTCCCGAAGAACTTCTACTGGGGCGCGGCGACGGCCGCGTATCAAATCGAAGGGGCCTGGCAGGAGGATGGCAAAGGCGAATCCATTTGGGACCGTTTCGCGCACACACCCGGCAAAACATGCAACGGCGAAACCGGCGATGTGGCCTGTGATAGTTACCACCGCTGGCGCGAAGATCTCGCGCTGCTGCGTTCTCTCAATCTGAACAGCTATCGCTTTTCAATTTCCTGGCCGCGCATTCAGCCTGAAGGGCGCGGCCAGCCCAATGCGAAAGGCCTGGATTACTACCGCCGGATTGTGGACGCGTTGCTCGGCGCGAATGTGCGCCCGCTGGTTACGCTCTATCACTGGGACCTGCCGCAGAAGCTGGAGGATGCCGGTGGCTGGCCCAACCGCGAGACGGCAGACCGCTTTGCCGACTACGCCGCAATCGTTGCCCACGCTTTGGGCGATCGCGTCAAGAATTGGATTCTGCTGAACGAAGCCATCAGCTTCACCACGGAGGGATATCTCCAGGGAATCAAAGCGCCGGGAAAGAAGAGCATCTTCGCCTGCCTTCAGGCCACGCACACGGCGAATCTGGCGCAGGGAGCCGGTTTTCGCGCGGTGAAGGCAGCTTGTCCGCAGGCGCGCATCAGCTCCGCGTTCAATATGTCTCCCTGCGAGCCGGCGAGCGACTCGGGCGACGATAAACTGGCCGCCGAGCGCGCTCACCGGTTTCGCAATCTGTGGTTTCTCGAGCCGGCGCTGCGCGGGCGTTATCCGGATGCCTTCCCGGTCTTTCCCGCACACCTCATGGGTATCAAGTCCGGGGATATGGAGCGGGTCCGCGCACCTCTCGACTTTATCGGCCTAAATCTTTACGACCGCACTATTGTTTCGGCGCCGGGCTTCGGCGAGCGGCTGTTGAATCCGCAATACTGGCTCCTGCCCGCCCGGATGCAGCGCGGCAAACAAGGCCCGCGAACGGCAATGGGATGGGAAGTGTGGCCGAAAGCGATGTACGACATGGTGACTCGCTTGACTCGGGACTACGATCGGCCGGTGATTGAGATTACCGAGAGCGGCTGTTCCTATCACGATCTGCCCGATCAAACTGGCGCCGTGCACGACGTTGCACGGATCGGTTATTTGCAAACCCACCTCAGCGAACTCGCCCGGGCCATGCGGGACGGTGCGGATGTGCGTGGCTATCACGTATGGAGTTTGCTGGACAATTTTGAGTGGGAGCAGGGACTGAGCCAACGGTTTGGCCTGGCCTATGTAGATTTCAAAACCCAGCAGCGGACGATTAAGCAGTCGGGCCGGTGGTACGCAACAGTCGCGCGGACCAATGTCCTCTCTTTCCCGGACGCCAACACGCAGGATTGAAGGCTCGAACTTGCCGGCCGCCGGCGGTCCGGTCCTGATTCCAGCGATTCGCGCCGACAATTGCGGTTGTGTACGTGGACTCTTGATACGCGGCTACAGGCACCCAGAAGTTGCAAAGCGCTGTAGTAAAATGAAAGGGCGCCTCAGTCGGGGAGTGGCTCAGCCTGGTAGAGCACCTGGTTCGGGACCAGGGGGTCGGAGGTTCAAATCCTCTCTCCCCGACCATTTTTTTCAAGCACTTAGACTGCGCTTCTGGATTT
>Ga0335078_10011274_pt1 | contig 13260 bp, 9 predicted proteins | sample Lox_Sample_32_FD_206711 | JGI IMG/M metagenome (GOLD analysis project Ga0335078, IMG submission 206711) | Soil microbial communities from Loxahatchee National Wildlife Refuge, Florida, United States - Lox_Sample_3.2 | ecosystem: Environmental > Terrestrial > Soil > Wetlands | place: USA: Florida... | reverse complement strand
GGCGTCCATGAAGCGTTTGATGTAGGTCTGCGCGAACGCCATTCGCTTGTCGATGGGCGTTCCGTCTGGCGATTTAGCGGCCGGCGCAGCGATCTCGGCGGCTGCGGCGCAACAGGGCGCTATGGCAGCAAGTCCAACGGCTGCCGCGCCACATCCAGTAATCTGAACAAGAAATTCTTTCCGATTCACGAGGTCTCCTTGATCTCCGCTCCCTTTGTCGCGGCTCGGTTTTTCCATCACTGTGCGCACCACGGACGCGGCTGCGCCCGAATCGGTCTTCAGGGCGGGCACCGCCGCGTCCTGTGCGTTTGAGAACCAGGGCGACCCCTGAAAGCACCCCGTCCCCGTTCCCGAAATTCCCTCACGTTGCCCGCGCGGAGGTCTTTCCCGGGAACTCTGATTGAAGTTACGGCGTCTGTTATTCAGCTTCAAGAGGCGTACGGATCGATACTGGCCGTGTGCCTCTGTGCGCAGTCGGTTTAGCGGCTGCGTTTAACGGGAAATCGGGACGTACCGTACCGCACGTTCGTGGTAGCATACGTCCAAAAGGCGAGAAATGAACCGGAGCACCGTCGAGGTGATTCCGGCCCCCAGGCCTGTGTCACCAGCCAGGGCCGAGGAGTTTCGGCTCCAACTGGAGCGAGTACTCAGCAGTCAGATCTTCCGCAGCAGTCAGCGCTGTCAGATCCTGTTGCGATACATCGGGGACCGCGCGGCGGCCGGCGACACCGCCTCGCTGAAGGAGCGTACGCTGGGCATCGATGTCTTCGGCCGTGCGCCCGACTACGACACCAGCCAGCAGCCGATCGTAAGGGCGACGGCCGCCGAGATTCGCAAGAAGCTGGCTCAGTATTACCAGGCCCCCGAGCATACCGGCGAGCCGCGCATTCAACTGGCGCCGGGCAGCTACGTTCCCGAGTTCCGGGACCCCGGGGAACTCCCCCCACCGCCGGTTCGACGACGTCCGCTCTGGTTGGCTGCGCTGGCTGGGATGTTGGTGGGCACGCTGCTGTCGGTTTCGGGGTACCTTTTGGCCTCGCGGGTCAGCCAGACTGCGCTCGATCAGTTCTGGCGGCCCGTCCTGCAGGCTCCCGCCTCGGTAGTTTTCGGCCTGGGAAAATCGGGAACCTACACGCTGGTGGGAGAAGCCGCCGAACGTGAGTGGAAGATCTCTCAGGGAATGATGGATGCTTCGAAAGACACGAGCATCCCGGTCCGGGATATCCTGCCCATGTACGATCGCTACTACGCCGTCGGTGACGTGAATGCGGCAATTCGCATTGCCGGTCTGTTTGAGAAACGCGGAAAGCCGTATGCTATCCAGGGCGTCGGTTCGGTAACGTTCAGCGAATTGCGCGAGCATCCGGCGGTGCTCATCGGCGCCTTCAATAACGAGTGGGCAATGCGCGCACAGGGCCAGTTGCGCTTTACATTCGCCATGGATGGGAACACCATGGTGGTTCGCGACCGCCAGCACCCGGCGATGAACGACTGGAAAGTCGTCGAACCGTGGCCGCAGCCGCACGTCACCATGGACTATGCAATCGTTTCCCGGCTCGTCGATTCGGCGACCGACCGCATTGTGGTCGTCGCCGCCGGAATGACCGATCACGGTACGGCGGCGGCGGGCGAGTTCCTGAGCACTCCGGGGTATTTCGCGGAGGCCGTGCCGAAGTTGCCCTCCGGCTGGATGACCAAAAACCTCCAGGTGGTTCTTGGAATACCCGTGGTCCAGGGTGCACCCGGACGGCCGCGCGTCCTGGCCACCCACTCCTGGTGAGGAACTGATTTATTCTCTATTCGAGCTGAAACACCAGCGCACCAGCGGCTCCGGCTGTTTGCCCTGATTCGCCCGCAGCAGATCTTCGAGGCGGAGTTCGTGAAACCCGAAGGCGACGGCGCCGTCCGCGGCGACGCTCCCCACCATGTAGCCGTAGATGCCGGCCCTCGTCTTCTGGGCGGGCCCGGCTTCCGGAGGCGCCTTATACCGCACCGCTCCAGCCGTGCCCACAATCCAGCCGGGCAGAACCTCTCCCTTCCACGCCAGAGTGTCGTAGATGTCTTCCATGTAGAGGTGCGAATGGCTGGCCAGCAGGTAGACCTTCTTGTGCGCGACCTCCTGAGCGCGCCACAAAGCTTCATACACCGCACGGCCCGAGACCCGACCCAGCGGCCAGGCATCCATGCTGTGGTTGGAGCTGGCACTCCCCGGAAGCGCCTCGTGCATTCCGACCACGATGGTTCGAATCTCCGACGAGGCGACGTCGCGCTGAATGACCGATTCAAACCACTTCATCTGCGCGTCGTCGAATTGATCGAGCGAAGAGTTGTCCAGCGTGATGAAATCCACGCCATGGCTTATCCAGTGGTAATAGCTGCGCACCTTGTGATCCTGTGGATCGTCGTGAAAACGCTGTGCGCGCAGGACCGGTGTGTCCAGCCAGTCCGCGAACTGGATCAGAAATTGATCGCGATTCGCAGGAGGAATGTTCTCGTGGTTGCCCATCGCCAGGTATACCGGCAAATCCCCGAAGGGCGCGAGCTGATGGGCGATGAAGTCGGGCCACGCGCCGGTTTCATAACCGATGATGTTGGGCTGCGGCCCCATATCCTCGTCGAATGTGTAAATCGCGCGGAAATCGCCGAGGTGCCAGTAGAATTCGGCTCCGCTGGCGCGAACTCCCGCGGCAATTGCCGGCATGACGATATCGCCGCAGTTTCGCGAATCGCCGGAAACAGCGAATTTCCACACTGTGTCGGGCTGTGCCAGCACGAGAACCGCGCTAAGCAGGCTCCAGAACATCCCCACCAATACTCGGCCCATCTCAATTCGTTCTACCACGCGGGTGCGCAGGTCACAGAGGCCACCCGTCGGGCCGCGTCTTCCTGCCCGACGGAAACCGCACACCGGAGCGTCCGTTGTGCGGCGGTTTGCGCATAGGTTAGCGGCATCTTAGAAACACGTTATTCACGTAAGCCGAGCCCGGTGATATGATGCTGTGGCATCCCTGAGGTTCTCATGCGCCACAGCCTTCTGGTTCTCTGCTTTGCTGCTTGCGTTGTAGCGGCATTTTCCCAGACGTCCGATCTGCCCAAACTGGCCCGGTTCGATCCGTCGCTGGTGGATAAGTCGGTCAGTCCCTGCGACGACTTCTATAAATACACCTGCTCGAAGTGGATCGCCGCTCATCCCATACCGCAGGACCTGCCCATCACAAGCGTCATCCTGCCGCTGTTCCTCTACAACCAGACCATCCTGCGCGAAGCGATGGAGAAGGCCGCCAGCGACAAACAGGCCACCGGGAGCGAACGGCAGGTCGGAGATTTCTGGACCAGTTGCATGGACGAAGCGGGGCGCAACGCGCACGAGCGCGAGTGGCTGAAACCGCACCTGAAAGTCGTCGAGTCGCTCGGATCGAAGAAGGACCTGCCCCGCGTGGTGGCCTGGCTGCATCTGAATTTCCCCGCTGTCTGGCAGGCCGGGGACAACTTCACCACGGCGCCGATGTTCGGATTCGGCTCTACGCCCGACTTCGCCAACGCCAGTCACATCGTGGCCGGTTTCGACCAGGCTGGCATGGCCCTTCCAGGAATCGATTACTATCTGGGCACGTCAGATCACTTCAAGGACTTGCGCGCGAAGTACGTGAAGCATGTTCAGAAGATGCTGGAGATGGCCGGCGATCCGGCCGGGGAAGCGGCCGCGGAAGCGGCAACCGTGGTGGACATGGAGACGGCTTTCGCCAAAGCCTCCATGGACAATGTCAGCCGCCGCGACCCGGAGAAGGTGTACAACAAACGCACCCTGGAGCAGATCAGGGCGGCCGTCCCCGATTTCGACTGGGACGATTATCTGGCGCGCATGCATGCGCCGGCCGCGCCTTTCTACATCGTGAGCACGCCCGGATTCCTGGACGCGCTGGAACAGCAGATCAAAACGCGATCGACAGACGACTGGAGAACCTATCTTCGCTGGTGGACCATTCACGGGGCGGCGCCGTTCCTTGGAAACGACTTTGCGCAGGAGAACTTCGCGTTCTATGGCACCGCTCTGACGGGCACGCCACAGATGCTGCCGCGGTGGCGCCGCTGCGTCGCTTCGGCGGACAATTTCCTGGGAGAAGCGCTTGGCCAGGCATACGTGAACATCGCCTTTCCACCCGAGAGCAAGGCGAAAGCGAACGAGCTGGTGACGCAAATTCGCGCAGCTCTCTCGGAAGAGATCCGCCAGGCAGACTGGATGAGCGACGGAACGCGCAGGCAGGCGCTCCTGAAGCAGGACGCGACACTACAGAAAATCGGTTATCCGGACCGATGGCGGGACTACAGCTCGGTGAACATCGTGCCTGACAACTACCTTGCCAATATGAGCGCGGCCAATGCGTTTGAGGCGCACCGTCAGATCGACAAGATCGGCACGACGCTGGACCGCACGGAGTGGATCATGACGCCGGCCACGATAGACGCCTACGAAGATCCGCAGACCAACACCATCAACTTTCCCGCCGGCATCCTGCAGCTTCCCATCTTCGACGGTAAACGTGACGACGCCTCGAACCTGGGCGCCATGGGCGCGGTGATCGGCCACGAGACCATTCATGGCTTCGACGATCAGGGACGCAAGTTCGACGAAAAGGGCAATCTGCGCGACTGGTGGACCGAGCAGGACGAGAAGCGATATGAGCAGAAGGACAAGTGCATCATTGACCAGTATTCGCAGGAGATCCCCGAATACGGCGTGAAGCAGAAAGGCGAACTGACAGCGGGAGAGGACACGGCCGACAACGGCGGCCTGCACCTTGCCATGATGGCGCTGGAGAACATCTATAAGGCCCGCGGGAAGTCGCTGGACACGCCCGAAGAAGACGGTCTGACGGCGCGCCAGCGCTTCTTTCTTTCGTATGGGTTTGCCTGGTGCACCGCGGAGCGGCCGGAAGCTGCCCGGCAGCACGTGATCACCAATCCTCACTCGCTGCCGATGTTTCGCGCGAATCGGCCGGTCTCCAATTTGCCCGAGTTTCAGAAGGCATTTAGTTGCCCGGCCAGCGCGCCGATGGTGCACCACCCGGCGTGCAGTGTGTGGTGACGGAGCGGCCTACACGCCAAGCCGATCTTTGAGCGCGCGAACCCGGTCACGCGCCACGGGCAGTTCCGTGTGTTTGTCGTCGCGCAATCGCACCAGCACGCCGCCGCCAAACCAGGCATCGATCTCCTGCACCCACACCACGTTCACCAGCGTAGCCCGGTGGATGCGCACAAAATTCCTGCGGGCGAGCCTTTCCTCGAGTTCGGCAATGGTGTAGTCCACGCAGAACTGCCTGCCTCCGGCCGCCGCGAATGTCAGTTTGTCCTGCGCGAAAAAGTGCGTGATGCGCGAGAGCTCGATGAACTGGATGCGCTCACCCGAGCGTGTGGCAATGCGGTCCGCCTCCCGTTTTTGCAGCGATGCAGCCACTTGTTCGACGATGGCTCGCAGATCCGGCCGCGATCCGCCTCGCATTCGGTCCAGCTTGGCGATGGCCCGGTCGAGTTGCGCCGGTTCGATCGGTTTCAGCAGATAGTCGATCGAGTGAACGTCGAAGGCCTTCAAAGCGAACTGATCGTACGCCGTGGTGAAGATCACCAGCGGCGGGTCGGCGAGGCGGGACAACAGTTCGAATCCGGTCATCCCCGGCATCTGGATGTCCAGGAAGACGACATCCACGCTTTCATGCGCCAGAAACTCCAACCCTTCCTCGGGGTCGCTGGTGGCGCCCGCGATCTCGAAGCGGCCCGTCGCTTCCAGAAGCCGCCGCAGACGCCGAATGGCCAGCGGTTCGTCATCCACCAGATAGGCTTTCATGCGGCACGCACGGGAAGCCGCATGCACACCGCTGCCCGTCCCCGCTCGTCTGTCGTACTCTGCAGGCTTGCGCCGCCGGAGTAGATGGTGTTTAGCCGCGCCATCAGGTTGTCCAGTCCATGTTGAGCGGGAATACCCTCCAGCGCGAATCCCGGGCCGGTATCGGCCACCTGCGCTTCGATCGCATCGGCGGCGGCGGTTATCCGAACGAAAATCGCGCCTCCTTCCCTGTGCGGGGCGATCGCATGCTTAACGCTGTTCTCCACCAGCGTCTGCACGGCGAGCAGCGGAACCTCCGAATGGAGAAGTTCGCTGGGCGCGTGGATGGCGTACCGCAGGCGGTCGCCGAATCGCGCCTTTTCAATTTCCAGATAGTCGCGCACAATCTTCAACTCGTGTTCCAGCGGCACCATGCTCTGCAGATTCGCGTCAAGGGAACACCGCAGCAGCGCCGCCAGTCTGCCCACCATTTCTTCGGCCCGCTCGGGATCCTCCTGAATAAGCGCGGAGACGGAGTTCAGCGTGTTAAACAGAAAATGCGGATGAAGGCGCGATTCGAGCGAGGACAACTGCGCCTCGGCCGCGAGCTTCCGGGCCCGTTCCTCCCGAACCTCGCGCTCGCGCAGCGCTGTTTCGGCCTGCCGCAGGCGCGCGCGCATGCTCTCATATCCGAACATGACCAGGCCAACGGCGAGGGCGATGAACAAGCTGATGCGCAGGTTCAAAGGGAAAATCCTTCGTGCCGCCTCCACGGTATTGATCCCCACCAGCACGGTGATTACGGTGCCAATGACGCAGCCGATCGCCGTGAGAACTGCTATGCCCGCGGCCATGGTGCCGTATCGGATGGGTGCGGGCCTGCGTTCGACGGCGACCCCGACGAACGGCAGGATCATCCCGCACAATGTGCCCATGGTGTAAGCGTAGATCAGGCCCGTCGCGATGACATAACCGACGTCGCTCAACCGCGATAAGAGACCGAACCAGGCGACCAGCGCGACGGCGCCGGTCGCCGCAATCAGGTTCACCACCACGACGCGAATCAGGTACTGGCGCGTCAGCAGACGCGGATGGAGTTCGGACGACACGGTCATAACGCTTCCGGCTGCCCGTCAGCGATAAATTATCACCAACGGGCGGGGCCGTCTCTGCAACGAGATTAGCCGGTGGCTCAAGCCATTGTCGCGCGTCATCGGACCGGACGCAGGACTACGCGATGAAAGGTCCGAAGCGCAGGATCGGAGACACGCCGAGTCGAGGGGGCGACGCTCAACGGGCAAGAGCGGCGCGAACTCGCAAATCGATACCGTGCGCGCGGCAATCCTCTTCCACCATCAGGCGAATCACTCCCTCGAAATCTGTGCGGGCGCGCCAGTCCAGCGCCGCCCCGGCTTTCGCGGGATTGCCGATGAGCTGATCGACTTCGGCAGGACGATATAGTTGCTGGTCGGTCACGACGTGTTTGCGGTAGTCGAGCCCGGCCAGAGAAAATGCCACTTCGCAGAACTCACGCACGGAGTGTGAGACGCCGGTGGCGACAACGTAATCGTCCGGTTTGTCCTGCTGGAGCATACGCCACATTGCTTCCACATACTCAGGCGCGTAACCCCAGTCGCGGCGTGCCTCGAGATTGCCCAGCCGAACTTCGCGCGCTTCCCCGGCAACAATAGCGGCCACTCCGGCGGTGATCTTTCGAGTGACAAATTCAAATCCGCGGCGCGGCGACTCGTGATTGAACAGGATCCCGTTCGAAGCGTGCAACCCGTACGCTTCGCGATAGTTCCGGGTCAGGTGGAATCCCGCCACTTTGCTGATGCCGTACGCCGAACGCGGATGAAAGGTAGTCCGCTCGCTTTGTGGAACTTCGTCCACCTTACCGAACATCTCGCTGGACCCGGCGAAATAAAAGCGGCAGGCCGGCGCGGCATCTTTGAGCGCCGTGAGAATGAAATGAGTGCCGTTGACGTTCGTGTTCAGCGTGGAGAATTCGTCGTCGAACGAGTAGCTGACGAAGCTCTGCGCCGCCAGGTGATAGCATTCGTCGGGCTGAACCTGTTGCACGATCCGGTAGATGCTCGGAAAGCTCTCCAGCGATCCGGCGTGCAGGATGGCGCGATCGCGGACGCTGGCGATACGCCGGAGCCGATGCACCGGATCTTCCAACGCCACGCGGCGCACGAGCCCATGGACTTCATAGCCTTTCGACAGCAGAAGTTCTGCAAGGTACGACCCGTCCTGCCCGGTGATGCCCGTGATCAGCGCCTTGCGACTACTCACCGCGGATTCTCCTGCCCAGCGTGCGGAGCGGAAACTTCACGCCTTCCAGCATGATTGCCTTGCTGAACTTGGACCGGCCGCTCTCGCGCTCCACAAAGACAATCGGGAATTCCATGAACCCCACGCCAAGCCGATGCAGATTGAACTTCATTTCCATCAGGAACGCGTATCCTTCGGAGTGTATCGCATCGAGATCGATGCGACGGAGGATGCCGGCCTGGTAACCCACGAATCCGGCGGTCATGTCGTGCACCGGCACGCCGGTGAGAAGACGCGCGTAAAGGTTGCCTCCGAAGCTCAGACAGCGCCGGCGGAAATCCCAGTTGCGGCTGCCGCCCCCGTGCACATAGCGCGAGCCGATCACGACCGGGTGCGTCTGCAGGAGCCTGATCATTGTGGGCAACTGCTCGGGCGGGTGGGAGAGGTCGGCGTCCGATTGAATCACATAGTCGGCCAGATTCTCGCTCAGGACCTTGCGAATTCCGTCGCGGCAGGCCGAGCCGTAGCCGCTTTTGCCAGGTCTCGCCAGCAGATAAACGAGAGAATCATGCTGTTGGATTCGCCGGATTTCCTCCGCCGTCCCATCCGGCGAATTGTCATCAACAAAGAGAATCGGCTCGGGAGCGGCCACCTGCCGAATTCTGGCCACCAGCGACCCGATATTGTCGCGTTCGTTGTAAGTGGGAATGATCAGCACGCGTCGTGTGGAAACCCAATGCTCCCACAGAATCTCGTGGCCCGCAAATAGGTTAGCCCGCTCAAACTAAGGGCTTTTCACGCGTCTGTTACGGGGTCTCGTTGATTGTGGAGAATTGCCGGTGGAAGGATCATTGGGGCAGGAGGTCGGCAGTGCTGCTTGCGTCATTCAGGTTTGCCCAACGTCTCTGGCGGGATCGCCGGGGTCAGGACATGATCGAGTACGCTTTGTTGGCCGCATCACTGGTCATCGTCGTAGCCGGCTTCCTGCCTCCTCAGATTGCACCCGCCATCAGCAAGATTTTCTCCACGATCAGCAGCATGCTGAGCGCCGCCCCTCAATAGCAACTGAAGTTCGCGGCCTCGCTGGTACTTCCCGTGCCCGCGTACCGGGGCACCTTTGGCCAGACACAGATCGGCATCGTTCGCAGCACGGGACTGGCCGGATCGAAATCGTTCCTGCGTTTCGCGCCAATAATGGCGCCCGGCGGAATTCCCTTCTCCACCCATCTCTCCAGCGCCGCCTCCATGTCGTGATCGGCGTCGCCCCCGGCAACCCCGAGCTGCCCGAAGCTGCTCGGACCCGGGCCACCGAAGCAGTGCTCCATTCCCGGCACCATGTAGAGGCGGACAAATCCATCGGTGCGTCGCTGTCCCATCTTCGCCGCCACGCTTTGGTAATAGTCGATGGTGTTCCGCGGGGCGATCGCCGCGTCGCTCCAGCCGTGATACAGAATCAGCTTTCCTCCGCGCGACTGGAATCGCCTCAGATCCGGGTCGGTGGCGTTCAGAACAGACGCCAGCTTGTCGTCGGCCGCCTTCGTGTCGCGGTCGATGTTGAAGGTTCGGTAGTCCCACGCGGGGTCGCCGAACATCATGTTCCCGAAGAACTGGGTGCTGAAAGCGTACATCAGGCTGCGCCCCGGCGCGGACCCGGTGATCCAGAGGGCCCAGCCGCCCGGCTCAGCTTCGCCGCCGGGAGTGTAGCCGGGAAACAACGGCTTTCCATTGGAAAGACGGCCGCCGGCGTACAAGTTCTTCAGTGCGCCCACCTGAGGCGCGGTCAGGCAGGAGTCGGTTTCGGCGCCTGCGCATTGAAGAACCGCGGGGTTGAATCGGCAGTGCGTGGCATCGGCGACGATTCCGTCTTTGGCGCCATCCAGCGCGTCACATTCCGCCAGAGCGGCAGCTTCAATCGCCGGCAGTTTCCGCGAAGGAATATACGCATCGCCTCGCAAAGCCTGCAGGTCCCAGACGGCATTGGCAAGCAGATGGGTCCAGTAGCTGGCCGGCGCGCCGGCGATGATTCCGTCGTAGTCTTCGGGGTAGCGCTGCGCCTCCATCAGCGCCTGGCGTCCTCCGTTCGAGCAGGAACTGAAATACGAATGCACCGGCAGTTCGCCATAATAGGCGTGGATAACGCTCCTGGCCGTGGTGGTCGCATCGTGGATCGCCCGGTATCCGAAGTCGATCACCCTCTCGGGGCGCTTCCGGGCCCACCCCGCGTCGGTCTCGCCGGCCTGATGTCCCGTATCGGTGCCGGCCGTGGCATAACCGTGGACCAGAGCGCTCGCCATCTCGTCGTAGTTGAGGGATCCCGCGAAGCCGCCGTTCCCCGTGCCCTGAAACCGCCCGTTCCATCCGGCGGCCGGCATCCACACTTCGAAGGAAATGCTGGAATCCGCCGATGGTTTGATCACGCCGGAGACGCGGCAGAACGCGGGGACATTGGGGATCGGCGCGTGACCAGGCGGAGTGAACGCCCCGGCGGCCACGGATTCGGCGCGAGCCACCGTGGTATCGGGCAGCGACAGCTTCGCAAGAGCCGCGCAGTCCTGGGCCGCGAACGCGGTTTCGGCCGCGAGAAACAGACCAACCAGAAGAGTTGCGCGCATCTGAGTTCCTTTGGCTAGGAGTGAACTGCTTTGCCCACGCGCCGCATCCACGCGATTTCTTCGTCGTTGAGCGGGCCGAGCCGCAGCGCCTCCAGCGCGGCTTTGGCCTGCTCGTCGTCCCGTGGGCCGGTCATGCAGACATCGACCGAGGAATTCGAGAGTACGAACCGGTAGCAGTCGGTCGCGCTGGGCACGCGCTCGCCGGCGGGCGCCCGCTTCGGGCCGAGCAACTGCGCCCAGCTCGTCGCCGTGAACACCACCACGCCGGGACGCGCGCCCTCCTGCTGCAGGTGCGGGAAGACTTCGGTTTCCGCCCCGGTGTGGGCGGCGTTATAACGCACGTGGAGGATATCGATATCCCTGTTGTCGGCGAGGCGCGGGATGAGCCGCCGATTATGGCTGGAGATCGCGATATGCTTCACCAGCCCGCGATCGCGAGTCCGGCGTGCCGCGTCGAAAATCCGTTCGGGAACCCCGCGGTTCCACATGCCCAGCAGCAGCACGTCGGAGTAATCGTAACCGATGCGCCGCAGCGCCCGCTCCACGCTTCCCTGCATCAGCGACGCGACGCGCGAGTACGATTGCAGCACCAGCACCACGCGCTCTCGCCACGGCTTCAGGTTCACCAGCGCGCGCCCAAAGCTCGCCCTGCGAAGGGATCCCCAGTACAAATAGTTGATTCCCTCCTCGAAGCAGCGCTCCACCATGGCCGGTGAGAGCTGGCGCCCATAACCGGCGGACAATCCAATGCGGCCTGCCCTCAGAGCGCTTCGGCCGAGCACCGTACTCGCCTCTGTCATGCCCACGTTATATCACCTGTACTATGAAGAATCATGTTCACGCGCGTCACAGTCCTCGCCGCAATTCTGCCGCTCACCTTCTCTCTTGCCGCCACCGTCGAATCCGGAACGTTCAAACTACACAAGTTCGAGCAGGCGATCGGAGAAGAAAAGTACGATCTGGACCGCACCGGTGACGCGCTTACACTCACCTCTACGTTTCACTTCCGCGATCGCAATACGCCGGTCGATCTGAAAGCGAATCTGCGCCTGAAAGCGGACTATACACCCGAGCGTCTGGCCATCCAGGGCAAGACCTCGCGGTTCGCCAGCATCGACACGACGCTTACCGCGCCGGCCGACAAGGGCCCCGCTTTCCCCATCGCCGCTTACGCTCCGGTTTCAGTCCAGATGGCCCTGGTGCGCTACTGGGCTCAGCATGGCCGCCCCGCCACCATCACACGAGTGCCACACGGAGTCCTGACCATTGAGGACCGCGGGCGCGACACGGTGAACCTCGACGGCCGCAGCGCGGGGGCCGAACGCTTCACCATCCGCGGGCTGGTTTGGGGGCGCGAGACGCTTTGGCTCGATGACCGCCTGCAACTCGTGGCCGTTGTCACCGTGGACGACGAGCAGGATCATTTCGAGGCGGTGCGCGATGGCTGGGAGAACGGCCTCGGATTCTTCGTCAGCCGTGCAGCCGAGGACAACATGCGGGCGCTGGCGGACCTCTCGCAGACTCTGGCAGGCCAACAGACCGCCGTTCTGGCTATCGCCGGAGGAACGCTCATCGACGGAACGGATCGGCCCCCCATTCGCGATTCAGTGATTCTCCTCGAGGACGGGCGGATTCGCGCCGTTGGATCGCGTCACGATGTGAAGATCCCGGCCGGCGCAAGACGATTCGACGCGCGCGGGAAGTTCGTTCTCCCCGGCCTCTGGGACAGCCACGCCCATTTCGAGCAGGTGGAGTGGGGGCCGCTCTATCTCGCCGCCGGTATCACTACCGCGCGCGACTGTGGCAACGAATTCGATTTCGTCACCGCCGTGCGAAAAGCCATCGATTCGGGCCGCGGACTCGGACCGAAGCTCCTGCTCGGAGGTCTCATCGACGGCGTCGGGCCCATGGCCCTCGGCATCATGCAGGCGGGCACTCCCGAGCAGGGACGAGCCATGGTAAACAAGTATCGCGACGCCGGATTCGATCAGATCAAGATCTACAGCTCGCTGAAACCGGATGTGCTCAAAGCGATCACCTCGCAGACCCATGACGACGGCCTTACCGCCTACGGCCACATTCCGAACGGCATGACTGCCTTCGAGGGCGTGGAAGACGGCATGGACGGGATCGAACATTTCGCCTCGTACATTTACCAGGTGTTGCTGCCTCCCGGCACGCCGCGTTTCGGGCCGCTTCCGCCGATAGACCTGAATTCACCGGCTGCTCGCGACGGGATCGCCTTCTTCGCAGCGCACCACACGGTGGTTGGACCGACCATTGCGCTGTTCGAGTGGATGTGGCACGCGCAGAACACGCCGGTCGCGGCCTTCGAGCCTGGCATCGCGCATGTAGCGCCGGAATTGCGGGACGCGCTCGAACGCACCGGGGTTCCGCCGGCGTATGCTCCGCACCTTACCGAAACGCTGAAGAGCGCGCTGGCGGCGATCGCGGCCATGCGGCGCGCCGGCGTGCCGATCATTGCCGGAACAGACCAATCCATCCCCGGCTACAGCCTCTATCGCGAGCTCGAGCTCTACGTGCGCGGGG
>Ga0335078_10011273_pt1 | contig 13260 bp, 11 predicted proteins | sample Lox_Sample_32_FD_206711 | JGI IMG/M metagenome (GOLD analysis project Ga0335078, IMG submission 206711) | Soil microbial communities from Loxahatchee National Wildlife Refuge, Florida, United States - Lox_Sample_3.2 | ecosystem: Environmental > Terrestrial > Soil > Wetlands | place: USA... | reverse complement strand
CGAAGTCTGTTACTAGCTCGAAAGGCGGAGGAGCGGGACGGCCGGAGGGAGGCGCCGACGGATCAGCGTTTGAGGGCACCGGCGCTCTTGCGAGACGACTGCTCTCACGAAATAGGAGCCATCTGCGAGGCTCTTGCCCGCGTCCGCCACGCTTCTGCTGCCGGACAAACGGAGCCACGCAATGCCGGAGCCGAATGACAGCGCTCTCGCAACGGACGACGAGGAGGTCGGCGCCGCCGTACGGCACAACAGCTCGGACATCGTCTGCCGCAACAGCGAGCTCCGCCGGCGCGCGGGTTGGTGCTCGCCCAGCGTAGGCCGGCACCGCTTCCCTAGGGTTTGGCGAGACTCGCCGGGCCCACGGCGTGGCAGCGAGCACCATTCCCTCACGCGTGTCCGAACGTTACGGCTGGGAGCATCCGGTGCACCCAGCGGGGTAGGTACCAGGCCCAGCGGCCGAGCACTCGCAGCAGCACCGGCAGCAGCAGCAGCCGGATCAACGCGGCGTCGAGCAGCACGGCTACACCGAGGATGATCCCCATTTCCTTCGGGGGCAGCGGCCCAGACAAGGCGAAGGTGAAGAACACCGCGACCATGACCGCGGCGGCGGCAAAGATCACCCGCCCAGAGTGCGCGACGGCGCCAACCATGGCTTCGCGTGGGTCGTGGCTGCGGTCCCAGTGCTCCTTGGCGCTGGAGAGTAGGAACACCGTGTAGTCCATCGAGATCGCGAAGATCATCGCGAAGAAGAACACGGGTCCCCAGGCGTCGACGAAGCCTTGAGGCTGGAAGCCGAGGAGCGAATGCAGCCAACCGTCTTGGAAGACCCACTTCGCCACACCGAAAGCAGCGGCGGTGGCAAGCAGGTTCGTAAGCACCCCGACGGCGGCAATCACGGGCGCCTGCAGCGCTATCAGCAACAGCACGAAGCCGAGCGCGAGCACGACCCCGATCACGAGCGGCGCCCTCGCCGATAGCGCCGCCTGCAGGTCGTGGTTCTCCGCGACAGCGCCGCCAACCAGCGTCCCGGCAGGAAGGTGCGCCCGCAGCCGGTCGATCGTCTGCCCGACGGCGGGATCGGAGGGATCACCCTTGGGGACCGCGGTCACGAGCGCGTAACCGCCGCCGGTCTGGGTGGGCGCAAGCGCGGCGATCCCGGGGTCGTGCTCCGCAACCCGCGCGGCCAGTTTCGACCGTGCCGCCGGCATGACGATCTGCAGCGGGCCGGTCGCGCCCGGCCCGAACGCGCGCTGGACCTCGTTGTAGCCGACGCGCGACTGATCCGAGCTCGGGACGACCTTGATCGAGGGCATTGCGGTCTTCAACTGCGCGACCGGGACCGCGAGCGCGACCAGCACCGCGACCGCGACTCCGCCATAGATCATGGGCCGCCTCCAGAGCCGCTCGCCCCACGCGGCGAACAGCGGCGAGCGATGGTCACCGGAATGCGCCCACGGCAGCGAGAGCTTGTCGACCCGCGGTCCGAGCTTCGCGAGCACCGCCGGCAACAGCGTCAGCGTCGCGGCGAGCACGAAGATGACCGCGAGCACGATCCCGAGGCTCGTCGAGCGAAACGCGGGGCTCGGCACCAGCATCACGGCGCTCAGCGAGATCAGCACCGTTATCGCCGAGAACAGGACCGCCTTGCCAGCGGTGTCCATCGTTACCGCTATCGCCTCCTGTACCGACAGGTGTGAGCCGAACAGCGCGCCGCGAAAGCGGTGCACGACGAACAGCGCGTAATCGATCCCGAGCGCGAGCGCGAACATCAAGGCGAAGTTCATCGCCCAGATCGAGATCGGTGCGATCAGCGTGCCTAGATACAAGAGACCGGCAGCGCAGATCAGTCCGACGATGGTCAACATCAGGGGTAGCCCCGCGGCAACCAGCGAGCCGAATGCAACCAGCAGGATCCCGAGCGTCACCGGCCACGAGATCACTTCGGACTTCAGCATTGCCGCGCGGTTCGCCGCATTGAAGTCAGACCACAGCCCGGCCGCGCCGGTCAGGTCGACTCGCACGGTCCCAGTGGAAATCGCGTGTAGCCTGCCGCTGAGCTCACCGGCGGCGGTGACCATGCCGTCCGAGCTCTTCGCCGCTCCTGCCTGAACAATCGCCGTGTGACGATCTGGCGAGATCGTCACGCCTCGCACCGGCGCAATTACGTTCCTGACCGCGCGGTCGGCACGCAGCGTGCGTTCAACGTCTGCCACCACTCCCCGGAACGCCGCGTCCCTGACCGTTCTGCTGGGCGAGTAGATGACTGTCGTCAACGCGTAGCTCGAAAGCCCGTGAAACTGTTTGCTGATCAGCTCGCGCGCCTGCACCGACTGCGAACCGGTCGCCTCCCAGCCCGCGCCCGACAACGCCGTCTCAACGCGCGGGGCGAGGAAGCCCAGCCCGACCGCCAACACGAGCCAAGCGACCAGCACCCCTCGAAAGTGGGTCGCGGCATACCGGCCGAGGCGACCGATCGGCCCGACCCCCCGCGGCAGCTCCGACGTTTCCTGATTGACATCAGCTATCTCTGTAACCGCTGTAGTCATGGCTAGATCCTCGGTTCGATGGTGTCCAACGTGCCCGTGGTTGATGTGAGCACGGCGCGCTACGCTACGCGCGGGGACGGGGCTGCACCATTGGGAGTTCTCCCCACACCGTCGTGACCCGCTCGCATTCAGCCACGCAGCCGCCGCCCAGGGGCGCGGTGCTGCGCCTCGCAGAGGTTGTGTTCGCGCTTTCGATCGCGAGCGATCTGGGCATGGGCCAGCCGCTTGAGCACGGGCTGCGCACGACGATGGTCGCGCTACGGCTCGCCGAGCTGACCGGGCTCGACCGGGACTCGCTTCGCGAGGTGTACTACGTATCACTTCTGCACTACGTCGGCTGCAGCGCGGAGGCGCAGGAAGACGCCGACTTCTTCGGTGACGAGATCGCGGCGCGCCCGGATCTCGTCGGAACGCTCTTTGGGTCGCGGGTGGAGATGGCACGGGTCGGATTGCGGCATCTTCATCCGGAGCTGCCGCCACATCGCCGTGCAGTCATCGCGGTGCGCTCCGCGCCGCTGATGTTGGGGGAGTTTCGCCGCTGGGCGCAAGGCCATTGCGAGGTCGCGCAGCTGATCGGCGACCGGTTCGAGCTGGGGGAGGGGGTCCGTGCGAGCATGCGGATGCTGTCTGAGCGCTGGGACGGCAAGGGCTTCCCGGGCGCCAGCGGAGGCGATCAGCTGCCACTCGCGGTTCGTTTCATGCAGGTGGCTCACGACGCGGAGATCTCCTGGCGGCGGAAAGGAGTCGAGGGCGCAAGAGAGCTGGTAGGCACGCGCGGCGGTCACGGCCTCGATCCGGACATCGCGAGGCTGTTCTGCGAGCACGCCGGGACTGTGCTCGATGGACTCGAGGCGCCCTCGCTGTGGGACGAGCTACTGGCCGCCGAGCCGGGACTGCGTGCTGTGATCGCCAGCGATGAACGGTTTGAGGACTGCCTGACGGTGATCGCCGACTTCGCAGATATGAAGACATCGCAAACCGCGGGACACTCGCGCGCGGTGGCGGCGCTCGCCACGGACGCGGCTGCAGCGGCTGGGATGGCGGACAGCGAGGTCGCGCGGGTTCGACATGCTGCCTTGGTACACGATGTCGGGCGTGTAGCGGTCAGCGCTGGGATCTGGACCAAGACCGGGGAACTGTCGCGCGATGAGCAAGAGAAGGTCCGCCTAGCCCCCTATTACACCGAGCGGATCCTCGATCGACCCGAGCGGTTGCGCGAACTCGGTCAGATCGCCGGCATGCACCATGAGCGATGCGATGGATCGGGCTATCACCGTGGGTTACACGGTGAGCAGATCCCCGCGGCGGCCCGCATTCTCGCGGTCGCGGACACCTACTGCACCCTCACCGAGGTCGGGCCGCGTCGCGAGGCGCTCCCGCCCGATCGCGCGGCCGCGGCGATCACTGACGAAGTCCGGGCGGGCCGGCTCGACCGGGACGCAGCGAACGCAGTCCTCGCAGCCGCGGGCCAACCCGCGGCCGCGCGCTCCCCCGCGCACCCGGCAGGTCTCACAGACCGTGAAACCCAGGTCCTTGGTTTGCTGGCGCGCGGCTTGGTGACCAAGCAGATCGCCTGGAAGCTCGGAATCTCGCCGAAGACTGCCGACCGCCACATCCAGAACCTGTACGGCAAGATCGGCATCTCCACCCGCGCCGGCGCCACGCTCTTCGCGCTCCAGCACAACCTCCTGCCCAGTAGTGATAGTTACTCACCCGCCGCCGGAACCCACAGTGGGTGAAGCTGCGACTAGACGGGGGTGACTCGGAGACCGGTGAGTGGAAGTTGACGGCGCCACGGGCCACAGTCGAGCCATCCTAACCGGCGCCAGGGACTTGGGATTCGAGCTCGCTCCAGACCGCTGCTCGAAGCTGGCCTAGACTCGCCAGGCCAGCGCCGTGCGCCACCACTTCGGCATCACGTCTTTCGGTGTCAATGCTTGGATAGCTCGTGAGGCGGGAGCTCGGATCATCAACGAGCACGACGAGTCCGAGCCCGACTCCCAAGAGGAGCTGTATCTCGTGCTACGCGGGCGCGCATTCTTCGAGGTCGACGGTGAGCAGTTCGACGCGACCGCGGGGACGTTCGTCTTTGTGCGACCCGGTGTCAAACGTACAGCGGTTCGGAGAGAAGCCCGGCACTACGATCATTGCGGTGGGCGGTGTTCCGGGGAAGTCGTACGAGCCTGGAGGTTGGGAGCTGTTTGCGCCGGTGCGGCCACTCTACGATGCGGGCGAGTACGCTGAGGCGGCGAGTCGAGGACGCGAGCTGCTGACGGGCGACCCACCGTACGCCCTCCTGTTCTACAACGTTGCCTGCTGCGAAAGCCTCGTCGGTGAGAAAAACCAGGCCATCGCGCACCTTCGCCGCGCGATTGAACTCTCGGAGCGGACCCGTCCGTTCCTTGAAGGCGATTCCGACCTAGATCCAATCCGCCAGGATCCTGCCTTCAAGGAACTGCTCGCAGGGTAACTTCGGCTGCGCCATCGCCAGGCGGCGTTAGGCTGCATCGGGTAACGCTCGGTCGAGAAGTGACAGGATCTGGGCGCGGTTGGGACCGGGGAGTGGCGGCGGGTCGCTGCCACTGGCGATCTCGAGGATATGCTCGACGAAGCCGCGGTCAGCGAATGTCTCCTCGAGCCGGGTAATGCACCCGCGCCACGCGATGGCGGCGCGGAACGCATCAGGATCGCGGAAGAGCGAGGCCAGCAACGCCTGCAGCAGTAGTGCGAGGCCGCTCGCAGGCGGGGGCTCGGCTCCCCGGCGCAGCGCCTCGATCTCGGCGAACCGCGCACGATCCTCCTCGACGGTTTCCCGATACCAGGGCACCAGTTCGGCCTGCGCCACGGCGTCCCACGTCTCCGCGAGGCGATATGGGTTCTCTAGGTGTGAACGGATCACGTCGCGTAGGTGCTGGACACCCAATAGGCCCAACGTCATGCCGCGGCCGCCCGAGGGATTCGTGCACGCCATGGCATCGCCGACCGCGACCAGGCCGGTCGTCACCGGGCGTCCGTCAACGAGCAAGCGTCGGAACCGGTCGAGTACCCCAGCCATCGGCAACACGCCGGTGATGGGCTCGCCGTCGAGCCATTGTCTGTGCGCGGGGCACGCCGCCAGTACCGCGGTCCACAGATCGGGATCGCGCAGACGCTTGAGCGCCTGATCGCCGGCGGACGTAAACAAGGTGACCGACCACGTACCGTTGTCAGCGGGCAGCGTGAGCACGGAGAACGTGCCGATATCAGTGACAATCGCCGCGCGGAACGGCGGCATCCCTGCGCCGCGAGCGCGGAAGAAGCGCGTGTAATAGACGAACCCCGATTCCTCGGCCTCTTCGATGACCGGCCCGATGCCCAACTGCATCAGCCAGCGCGTCAGCTGGGAGCGGCGGCCCATGGCGTCGATGACCAGGTCGGCGCAGAGATCCTCGCCATCGTCGGTTCGCACGCCCCTCACGTCTGGCGTGCCGTTGCAGCCACGCACGAGGAGTTCGCGGACAAGGACGCCGCGGCGTACCTCGAGGCCCGGCTCGGCGTGTGCCGCCTGGCCCAGGACGTGCTCGAGCACGGGCCGACGCGCGGTCAGCGTGCGAAACCGCTCGTCTCCATCGCGCGGCGTCCGGTCGGCGATCGACGGTGGCATCAGGCTGAGCAGATCGAAACGCAGCCCGCCCGCGTCCTCGATCGCGACGGCGACATCCGGCAGCATTTCCTCCAGCAGCATCCGACCACGCGGGAGGAGGAAGTGCGGCTGGCGGAATTGGACGACGCCGTCACGCTCCCAGCGCCCCCACGCCTCATCCGCCGAACCCGGCGTGGGTTCGCGGTCGCGCTCGAGGATCGTCACGTCGTGGCCGTCCCGGCGCAACACCATTCCGGCGGCCAACCCGCACACCCCAGCGCCCAACACAATGATCTTCGACACCGGAATCGCCCCTAACCGTTTGCTTGCGGCCGAGATCGGATCGGTGCTCGGCCCATCCCTCGATGCTGACGCTCTGCTCCTGAGCCGCCAACAGGCAAGCCATCACCTGTTCGAGGCATATCTCGTGTTGTGAAGTTGGTCACCATGTGGGTCTCCCAGTCATCGAGCGGAGTGCTCGTTTCCTCTGTGAGCGCGATACGCGTGAGCTCGCGATCTGGTTCTCGTCAAGCGCGTCTACTTCGGATGAGACGCAACCCGCTCGGTTGATACGACGATGCTCGGGGACTGCCCTCGCTAGAGCCGAGCAGGGCTACTCGGGTCGACGCCGTCGTCACACCGTTCAACGGTCGCGCAGGGCGTCCTACTGGTGAAGCAGCATCGTGTTCCGGTCGGCGCAGCGCGACGAGCCGCCGTAGCGCGACGGCGAGTAAGCCATCCGTGGCCCTAGGTGACCGGCGAGCTGTTCGCCCTCAGCTAGTGGTGCAAGCGCCTCGGTAGATCTTCTTCGGGATCGCGTGCGTCTGGCACGGTTTGGCGCGGTCGACGGTCACCCACACGCCGTTCTTGGCCTTGTAAACCGCGATAGCGTCGAAACCGTGCTTGCCGCCGACCACGATCCCTGAGTACGCCCAGCCACCAGCGCAGCCGAACGAGCCTTGGAATTTCGCGTTCTTCGGCTGCGCCGATCCGCGCTTGAGACCCGCGCTGAGCGCCTTCTTGGTGCACGGCGGATACTTCGAGTTGCTGGTGACGGCGCCAGCCGTGGCGGCGAACGCAGCCACCACAAGCAGCGCGGTGGCTAGCAGGATGAGACTGCCCCGTATGGTTTTCATGCCGTCAAACTACCGCCCTCACCGGGCTGCCGCATCCGGCTTAGCACAAGGTCAACACAGGGTCGAAGGCCCCCCGGGAGGGCAGACCTTTGCGGTGAGAGCGCGTCAGCGGGCGAAAGCTTGCGCGGTTAGCGCGCTGTCTTCGCTGCCGCGGAAGCGTATGACCTTGCCGTCGCGCAGCTGCCAGTAGTGGTGCATCGTCATCGTCGTCTGGCGCCCGTTTGCGATCGGTCGGAAGGCCCAGTCGACAAGGAGATGGACGTCGTCCTCTCCGGCCGCGTAGCTGTAGGGGGTGAACGCCGTGATCTCGATGCTGGCGTTGATGTCATTGAGGAAGCTGGCGACGCCCGGCTTGCCGGTCCGCGGCCCGTGCCACGGCGCGGCGTTGCCCGCAACCTCGGCGGCCCAGTCGACGTCATCGGTTACGCGCTCGAGGATCGCGTCGACGTCGCCGCGGCCGACGGCGTCGTAGATCTCCTTGACGATCTGGATGTGGTCCTGCTGGCTCATCGTGCTGCTCCTCTCTGCATTGGATGATCAGTGGATCCCTGTGACGGGAGCTGGGCGCTCCCGTTGCCAGGGCGTGGCAGCTTCGATCTGTGCTGCGAGCGAGACGATCGTCGCCTCGCCGTTCGGCGGGCCGGCCAGCTGGACCGCGCGCGGGAGGCCGTCGGAGTCGAACCCGGCCGGGATCGACGCTGCGGGTTGGCCGACGTAGTTCCAGGTCGGCGTGTAACACACGTACCGACTCCCCTGGTTGAAGCTGCGAACCGCGCCCGCGGCGCGCGACACCTCGGCGCTGGGCGGCGGCGACGCTGTCACCGGTGTCATCACCAGGTCGTACTCGTCGAACACCGCGTTGAGGCGCCGGGCCACCGCGGACTCACACTCGATGCTGCGTCTCAGAGCGCGTCCGCTCAGCCACCGACCGACGGTGGTCATTCGCTGTGTGCGCCGTTCGAGGTTGTCGCCGTGCGCGAGCGCGTCATCGCGAATGCCCACGGCCCACCGAGGTGTGAACGTGGTCAGCAGCTGAGGGTGCGCGAGCTCGTGCGCTTCGACGACGTGCCCCAAGGACTCCAACAGCCCGGTGATCTGCTCGATGGCGGCGATCGCCTCCCGCGACGGCTTGACGCCTGGGATCGCCGGTTTCACCGAGACCGCGATGCGGAGGCGCCGCGGTTCGCGACGGGCCGCACCGGTAAGCGAACCGTCGTGCCGGGACTCGTAGTGCGGTGCGACGCTGATCGCGTCGTCGAAGGTGGCGACATCCAGGACGCTGCGTCCGATGCCACCCTGAACGGTGCAGCCGTACCAGTGATCCTCAAGCGGGGCGAGGGACACACGGCCACGCTGGGGCTTGAGACCGAAGAGCCCGCAGAACGCTGAGGGGATACGGATCGAGCCGCCGCCGTCCGAACCGAGGGCGACGGGCACCATGCCTGCGGCCACGGCGGCGGCGCTCCCGCCGGAGGAGCCGCCGGGTGAGCGGTCGAGGTTCCACGGGTTGCGGGTCACGCCGTGCACAGCCGAGCTCGTGAAGTGACCGTAGGCAGCGAGTTCGCACAGCGCCGTCTTGCCGAGGATCACCGCGCCGGCGGCACGCAGGCGCCGGACGACATCGGAGTCGGTGGTCGCTGGCACGGGATGGCCGCCCGAACCGTACGTAGTGGCCTCGCCCTGGAGGTCGACGTTGTCTTTGATCGCGATCGGCATGCCGAGCAGCGCACCCCGCTCCCCGTCCTGGAGGCGCTTCAGCGCGGCATCGGCCTCCACGAGTGCGCGGTCGGCGCGAAGCGAGATGAACGCGCTCAGCGTCGGGTTCAGCCGCTCGATCCGCGCCAGGAAGAACTCAGCGAGCTCGCGTGGCGTCACTTGCCCTGCCGCGAGCAGCTCGCCCAGCCGGGTGACCCCGGCGAACGCGAGCTGCTCGTCGGCGCTCGCGCGCTTGCTGGTTTGGTCTTGGCTTGCGATGCTCGGCATCCGGTCCTCCTCGGTTATCGACGAGGCGACCATAGGCACGCGCCGGCCGAGGGACATGGGGCGAACGCCCCATGGACAGGTCGGGTGCTAGGGCCTCAACAAGTCGTGCTCGACGGCGAACAGCGCCGCCGCCCCGCGAGTCGATGCGCCGATCTTGGAATAGATCGACTCGATGTGCCGCCCCACGGTCTTGGGCGAGATCTCCAGTTGCTGAGCGGCTTGCTTATTCGTCAGCCCGCGTGCGAGCAGTCGCAGTACCTCGACCTCGCGAGCGGTGAGCCCAGCCGGCGGCTCGGCCGGAGGCCGTGCTCGCTCGCCGACCGACTCCAACACGGCGTCGACCGCCTCACCAGCCAGCTTGCCGGCGTCGGCCTGCTCGCGCAGCTCTCGCGCCGCATCGTCCGGGGGCCTCGCCGGTCGAAAGGCTCGCGGCTCGGTCATTGCGCACCACGCGTCCGCCGCAGCGAGCACCCGCGCAACAGGTGACAGCTGCTGCGCGCCCACCCCACGGTGGTAGCCGGAGGCGTCGAGTCGCTCGTGGTCCGAGGCGGCGGTACGAGCGAGCTCGCTCAGCGCCGGGATCCGGGCGAGTAGCCGCTCGGTGTGGTAGCTGTGAAGCCGTACCTGCTCCCATTCGCCGCCGGTCAAGGGTCCTGGCTTCTCCCATACCGCGGCCGATACGCCGACGCGCCCCATGTCGTGCAGCCACCCCGCCCTTCGCACATCGCCGATCGTCTGGGCGGTCATCCCCAAACGCCAACCTGCGGCCTCGGCGACCTCCGCCACCGCGCGCGAATGCCCGAGCGTGCCGTAGGACTTGAGATCGGCGTAGTCGGCGATCACTTGGCACGCCTGATCGAGATCGTCACCGCCAAACAATCTCGGCCGCGGCTCCGCGGCCACGACCCGCTCCCAAGCATCCACAGCACCGACGCGATCGAGGAGCGCCGGCGCATGCTCGCCGAGTAATCCAGCGAAGCGCGGATCGAGACTCGACCCCGCTGCGCGCTCGGCCATTGCGCGAACCATCTCCGCGCCCCCCGCAGCGGCGAATGCCGACGCGTCACGGGCGGCGTGCAGGATCCGAGCCGCAATCGGTATCCGCTCACCGGCCACGCCGGCGGGCATGCCCTTCCCATCCCAGCGCTCGAACACGAACCACAACCCTTCACACGAACGTTCGGGCAACCGCAGCCGTTGCCCCAGCCGTTCTCCGACCTCACAATGGCTGCGGAGATTCACGCGCGCGAACTCGGGGCCCGCCGCCAGCGCACTGATGAAGGCACGCACACGTTGGGGTGTTGGCGCCGTCGGATAGACGTTCCGCCAAAGGTAGGAGACGACCTCGGGCGGCCGCCCGGCATCGATCAGGGTGTACGCCGCCTTGTGCGCCCGGTCGTCCCCGAACGCCCGCGCCGTCACAGGCGCGTCCGCGGTGCAGCCGATCGAGTGCAGCAACCCCAGGTAGTAAGCATCCTCGAGTTGCTGGGCGTCCAGGCCCGCGGCGTCCGCGAGCTCGAGCGCCAACAGACAGGTGCGCAGCCCATGCTCCGCCGGCTGGGCCGTTCCGAGATCGGTCGCCAGCGACAACGCCGCAAACAACTCGCCCGAACGTACAGCGGAGCTACCCGCGGCACGACTCACAGGGGATGCGCCCGATCCCGTCACGCGTTAGTTCTACATCGCGGGCGTTAGCGGCGGGGATTCGCCATTAGACAGGACGGCCGTCGGTGGGGCCGAGGGGCTCGTCCCGTGCCGTGCGGGGGCAGTGCCGGAAGGGAGTAGTCGACTCGTCTACGACCGGCGCGACCGCAATGCGGCAGACGATGGTGTGCTGGACCGGGCTTGTCGAAGGCTGTACGGTCAGCGCTGAACACAAACGCGCGAACCCGATCGCCCGGCACGCGGGCTGGCCGGCTCGTGCCCAGAGATCCGGGGGAAGCAAGTGATCGGCGTAAGCGTCACCTTTCAATACGACGAGGACTTCGATCACGCCCGCGTGGTCTCGATTGCGGACAACGCCCGCGGGACGTTCGAGGGCATGACCGGGCTGAGGTCCAAGGTCTTCACCGTCGACGATGCGCGACGGCGCGCGATGAATTTCTATGTCTGGGAATCGGCGGACGCTGCCAAGAGCTTCTTCTCAGACGAGATGCGCGAACGAGTGACCGGCCTGTACGGCGTCGAACCCACGATCGATTTTGTGGAGATCGCTCAGCTCGTCGACAACTCCGGCGCCTGAACCAAAAACAACCGGGGCCCGAGCTTCTCGCATTTTCAAGCTGGGGGTGAAAGAGTCTCGCTGGGCCCGGGCCATCGGGGCCGGGGCACGACGAAGGGAGGCCGCTATGGCCGATCGGGTCCTGTTCATCAGCTGGACCAATCCGGTGAGGGGCGCCGAGGAGCGCGCTGTCGATGCGTTCAACGAGGCGATTGGCCTGTTCGGGCGGATGCAGCAGGAGGGCCGGATCGAGAGCTTCGACGTCGCGTTGATGGCGCCGAACAATGAACTCGGGGGCTGCATGTTGCTGCGGGGAACCGGCGAGCAAATCGATGCCCTGCGCACTGACGAGGAGTTCGAGCGAAGCACGATTAAGGCGCAACTGTCCGTCGAGGGCATCTCCCACATCGAGGGCTACACGAACGAGGGGCTCGCCCGGATGATGGGGATGTACCAAGAGGCGATCGCGAGCATCCCGCAGCACAGCTGACCGGGAGGCACAAAGGGGGCCGGGGGCATCGGCCGATCGGTCGCTGTCCCCTAGCTCCATCGAGACGCTGCGCCCGCAGGGGTTGGCCGGTTCGCGTGTTGCGAACGTGTGTTCCCGCCGGGGCTAGACTTCATGGCGTGTCATTCGTTGTCCAACCTTCGCTGTTTGGCTCCTCGGGCGACCTCGGCCTCGCCGACCTAGGCGCGGCCGTGGAGCGCCGGCTGCTCTCCGACGGCGCGTGGATTGACTTGCGGCCGGGCTTCGTCACCGCGGCCGACGAGCTGTTCGATGCGCTGGTCAGCAGCGTCCCGTGGCACGAGGAGAGGATGCACATGTACGACAGCACCGTGCGAGTCCCGCGGCTCCTCGCTCGGTATGCGCAGGGGGAGGCGTTGCCCCACCCGGTGCTCGACGAGGCTCGCTCGGCGCTGAACGCCCACTACATAGACGAGCTGGGCGAGCCGTTCGTCAGTGCCGGGCTCTGCCTCTACCGCGATGGCAATGACAGCGTCGCCTGGCACGGGGACCGCATCGCCCGGGAGAGCTCGAGCGACACTATGGTCGCGATCCTCTCGCTCGGCGCGACCCGACCGTTCGCGTTACGGCCGAAGTCGGGCGGCCCTGGTCTGCGTCTCCAGGTCGGGCACGGCGACCTGCTCGTCATGGGCGGAAGCTGCCAGCGAACCTGGCTACACGCGATCCCCAAGACAGCACGCTGCCTTGGCGCCCGGATCAGTATCCAGTTCCGCCCACACTGGGGCAACGACCTAGGCAAGCCCACGGAGACGCCGCCGCGACAAAGCTAACGTGACCGGGCGTCGTTCGCCTCGTCACGTGGAACCACGAGTACCGCCCCAGCTGACAGCGGCGCTCTGAGTCCAAAATAGGCACCGCGGGATCGCTAGATAGGCAGTCCTCCCGATGCGCGCGCCATGGGTTGCCCTTACGTTGGTCGCCCCTCACGCAGCCAACACACTAGGAGAACTGACATGCCGCGATACGTGGTGGAGCGCACCCTTCCGGAGGGGCTGCACATTCCGACTGAGAACGGGGGAGTGGAGTTCTGCTGCGGAGTCATCGAGCGCAACGCCGAAGCGGGCGTGACCTGGATCAGCTCGTTCGTTTCGGAGGACAAGCACACACCTTTTGCATCTACGACGCGCCCACTCCGGAGGCGATCCGTAAGACGTCCGCCCGCAATGATTTGCAGGTCGACCGGATCACCCAGGTGCGCGTACTCGACCCCTACTTCTACAAAGGGG
>Ga0335078_10011271_pt1 | contig 13261 bp, 6 predicted proteins | sample Lox_Sample_32_FD_206711 | JGI IMG/M metagenome (GOLD analysis project Ga0335078, IMG submission 206711) | Soil microbial communities from Loxahatchee National Wildlife Refuge, Florida, United States - Lox_Sample_3.2 | ecosystem: Environmental > Terrestrial > Soil > Wetlands | place: USA: Florida... | reverse complement strand
TGGTGCGCGCCGACGCGATGGCGGCTTCCTCGACTACGCGCAGCATTTCCAAAGACAGATCGAACATGTGCTAGTTTTCCCTCATGGACAAAATCACCCTGGTCGTGCTGGCCCATCCCACCGAGCCTCAACTGGCGATGCTGGAGACTCTCCCGCCGGATACCGGGATCGCCGTGGGTAATACGGCGGAAGCCTTTGAACGGGTTGCCCCGGAGGCATCCATCATTTTCAACTGGTCGGGCTCCGGAGCGCTACTCCGAGAGGTACTGGAAATGTGCCCCACCGTACGGTGGGTGCATTGCCGGGCGGCCGGATTGGACGACCTGCTGTCGCCCGAATTGGTCGAGCACCCCGCGCCGCTCACCAACGGGTCGGGAGTTTTCAGCCCTCCGCTGGGCGAATTCGTGCTCGGCGCGGTCATCTATTTCGCCAAGGATTTCCGCCGCCTGATTCGCAATCAGATGGCGGGAATCTGGGAGCCGTTCGATGTGGACGAAGTGGCCGGCCGGACCGCCGGCATTGTCGGGTATGGCGATATCGGCCGCGCCGTGGCGATGCGCCTGAAGGCATTCGGTATGGAAATCCTGGCGTTGCGGCGGTCGATCCCCGCGGCGGCCGATCCGCTGGTGAGCAGGTATTACGCCCCCGAGGGGCTTGCGGAGATGATCCCTCAGTGCGATTACGTGGTGGTGGCGGCGCCTTTGACGGCTGAGACGCGCGGCATGATCGGCGCGCGTGAGTTCGCCCTGATGAAGCGGAGCGCCGTCGTGATCAACGTGGGGCGCGGCGCGGTGATCGACGAGACGGCGATGATCGAGGCGCTGACCGGGCGGAGGATTTGGGGCGCGGCGCTGGATGTTTTCAGCGTCGAACCGCTTCCGGAAGGACATCCGCTTTTCAGATTGGAAAACGTGCTGCTCTCGCCGCACAGTACCGATCACACGCGCGATTGGCTGGAACGCGCCATGCAGTTTTTTCTCGATCAATTCGCGAGGTTCGCCAAGGGCGAGCCGCTGCTGAATGTGGTGGACAAGAGGAGGGGATATTGAGCCTGACATCGCGGCAGAAGCGATGCGAATATCGCGCCCACACTATCGCCGGTGGTAAACGCGGCTGAACACAGATTGACAACATTTGATTATCGGCGTTCATCCGCGGCGCAAACGGGTTTTTCGGCAGCCTGCCAATGCTATGCGGCAGGTCACGACCGCCGCACCGTGGCGCGACCGCGCGGCGAAGGCGGTGGGCAGCAGCAATCGGCCCGCTGACAATCTGGTAGACTGACGTACTCCGCCGAGCCTTGAAGAAAGATCTCCGCGGAGACAAGGACGCCCATGACACTGATGCAGAGTCTACCGTCGCTGTTGCCGCTGGCAATCACTCCTTACAGCCAGGTGGCGGTCACCGATATCGATGGCGACACCCTTAGCGAAGTGGTTGTCTTGAACTCGGACATCCTCCACCTGGGGATAGCGCACCAGTTTTTGTTCAGCGACATGACACCGCCGGGCTGGAGCGAGTACACTACTCAGACCTGGAGCCAGTTCACCAATCCGAATTGGATCACCACGTGGGCGGCCAACATGCAGGGCACGGCCGCGGGGGCTTGCACGGTGCTGATGGGCGACCAGATGCTGGTGGCCGATTTCGACGGCGATGGCACCGACGAAATCTTCCTCTATAACATATACAGGCCCTGGTGGCGCATCGCAAAATGGAACGCCGCCACGGGCCAACTCAACGTCATCTGCCAGTGCGCCGGCACGCCTCAGTGGACTATCCAGCCGTACGATCAATATTTCGTCTTTCCCAACCCGAACGGGCAGACGGGCGCGGGCATACTGCTCTTCAATACCCAAACGCTCGCCATTGCCGTGCTGTTGTTTTCGGGCGGGGTTTTCAGCGTCTCTCCGGCGGTAACTGGCGGGGGCGTCGATGGCTTTAATTTCCAAGCCGCCGGCTCATCGAGTCTGCCCACCAGGTTCATCGGCGGCCACTTCGTCCAGGCGGGCCAGGGTGCTTTTCTGGTTTTCAACTCCAACTCGATTTGGGTGGGGGTGACTTGCCTTACCTGGGATGGCCAGGCCTTCCATGCGTCCAGCGGCCAAAGCCACCAGGTGGGCGGCTGGTCGCTCGGCTCCGGCGACCAGATTCAGGCCGCGGATCTTGACGGCGATGGCGTGGACGAACTGTTCTTCTTCAGTGCCGGCGATGGGTTTTTGGGGGTTTGGAAGTTTAATGGAAACGCGAGTCCTCCGCAGTGGGAGTGCCCGGTTTGCACGAAGAGTGTCAACGGGCTCTCCATCGGCGGGCAGGACCAGTATCTGGCCACCGTGCTTCCCTGGCAACCGGGAAAACCGCATGCAAGCATCGTGGCCTATGGCCAGCAACAACCGCAGATCGGCGTGTTGAATTGCACGGACCTGCAAGCGGGGTTCACTTTCCAACCCGGCAGCCTGGGCACGGACTGGCAAGTAACATCCAACGACCGATACTTCGCCGCGCCTTTGACGGCCCTCGCGGAGCCCAGGCTGATCGTTGCCAGCCAGCAGAGCGGCAGTTTGCGGATGGGCGCCATCAACACCAGCACGTCAGGCATGAGCGTCGCCTCCAGTTGCGCGCTGCCCGTGCCCGGATGGACACCTACTTACCTGGCGACGACGGCCCCGGTGACCGAGAGCTTCACGCCTTTCACCGGAGAGCAGTTGGACATCTATCACTACATCAGCAAGCTCCTCACGCTCAAGGCCACCGACGATTTGAGAAGCATTTACGATGCGCCAGACTACCAGGACCTGATTGGCGGCTATGTCAGCACGCTAACCGTGGAGTCCGCCGTGCCGGCCGGAAAACCATGGCACCCGGACAACTGGGCGGCAGTGCGGAAAATCTTACTGGGGGAATGTAATGCCGTGGCCTTGGTGTACGGGATTTACAAAAGCCTTGGCAAGCTGGCATCGTCGTTGAACCATCAGCAAACCATCGATCTCGCCCAGGTTCAGTCGAACATTCAGTTGCCGCCGCCGAGCGACGCTGCCACCATATATTCCTATTGGCTGGCCCAGGTGGCGGTGGCGGCGCTCTGGGGCATCGGAGCCGGTGTGGGCTTGTTCCTCGAGGTAGCGGAAGTGGCCAGCCGGGTGGGTGTATGCTGCTCGGTGGGGGCGTCCCTATTGGGCTCGCTATTCGGTGAACTCGTGCCGCCGGATGCGCCGCCTCCCAAGGTGGCCTATGGACAGATCAAGACGCAGATGGCGGTGACATTTGCCAACACCGCCATTACGCAGTGCGAGACGCCCAGCGAGATTCTGAAGGACCCAATCAAACTGCAAATTGCCGGCCAGTTGGCGAACACGACTTGGAATATGAAGCATGCTGTCACGCCTACGACAATGGCCGCGGTGGCGCAGGCGGATCGCCTGGCGTTCTATCAGCAGTTATTGCCCTTCTTATTCACGATCGGCGAGGAGCTGAATGCGCCACGGAGCTCATTGGTGGGTCCTAACTGCCAGGTGGGGGTGCAAGTAAACGTAGAACTCCCGGAGTGGAACATATATTGGATGTATGCTCCGCCGGACACGAATCCGTCATCGGCCCTGGTGTCCGACCTTACTGCACTGGGAGTGGGAGAGCAGATGCTGCTCGGCGCCGGGCAATGGGCAGCTATCCCGCACAAAATCTGGCCGGTTTAGGCGGAGCTAATTTCCCACATACCGCGCGTACAAGCTCCGCGCCACGCCTTCGTCGCTCGTGCCTTTCACAATCGCCCGCCCGTCCGGGAAAATCGTCATCTCGTACGCATCCACCCGGAAGCGCAGCGCGAATTCATTAGCCCGCACTTCACCGAGCGGCGCCAGCCGGTCCCGCAATTCCGCCAGATCGATGGGGCGCTCGCGCTCGTGCACCTGGACCGCGTTCCGTCCGCATAAAGTCACCGGCGGACGCCGCTGTTCCTCCAAATACTGGAACTTCCGCTTTCCGCAGGCAGGGCAATCCGGATCGCGCGGGGGCGCGTCAATCTGGCGAATGCCGCCGTACCAAAGGTCGATGGTGGTGATCCGCGCCGCAACCTGTGAGGCGCAGCCACAGAGGATCTTCAGAGCATCGGCCACCTGGATGGATGCCACGGCGGAGACGATTGCGTTCAACACTCCCGCCGTCTCGCAAGTGGGTTGAGCGCCCGCCGGCGGGTCGGGGTAGACGCACCGCAGGCACGACGTACGGCCGGGAATTACCGGCATGGTGAGGCCGTAACTGCCAACCGCGGCGCCGTAGATCCACGGAATTCCGCGGCTCACCGCGAAATCGTTCACCAGGTAGCGGACTTCGAAATTGTCGCTGCCATCCAGGATCACCCCCGCGCCGGCTAGAAGTTCCTCCGCATTGCGGGCAGTCAGATCGGCCACCACGCCGCGCACTTCCACCGCCGAATTGATAGCGCCGATGCGGCGGACGGCAGCCGCGGCTTTCGGCAGCGATTCGGCGGCATCGCTCTCCTCGAACAGCCACTGCCGATGCAGATTGCTCGGCTCGACGTAATCGCGATCAATGATGGTCAGCCGGCCTACGCCCGCCCGCGCCAGGGCCGCCGCATGGAAGCTGCCCAAGGCACCGCAACCCACCACCACCGCGTGCGACCCCAGCAGCGATTCCTGCCCCTTTTCCCCGATGCCCGGAAAGAGGATTTGCCGCGAATAACGCAGGCGCTCCGCCGCGTTCATGTCCCCGATGGTATCAGAATTGCCTGGAAGCGCTTACGCTATCATGAGGATGGTGCGCCCTTCGTTCGCCCACTATTTTTGCGCCCTCCTCCTGCCCCTGGTTGCCTCCACCCCACTCTTCGCACAAGCGCAAAAATACGAGGGCCAGCAGATTCTCACCATCCAGTTCGAGCCCCAAGAGCAGCCGCTCGACGCTGCCGAACTGCACGATATGCTTCCGCTGAAACCGGGCGAGCCGCTCCACATGGCCGATATCCGCGCGAGCATCGAGCGTCTCTTCGCCACCGGCCGGTACACCGACATCCAGGTGGATGCCGAGCCATTCACCGAAGGCTCAACCAAAGGCGTAATCGTGCGTTTTCTGACCAAGAACGCGTGGTTCATCGGCGCGGTGACGGCCACCGGGGATATCAATAGCCCGCCGCGCGCCGGCCAGTTGGAGAACGCTTCCGGGCTCGAACTCGGGCAGCCCTTCAACCAGCAGAAAATCCAGGAAGCCACCGGCGGGCAAAAACGCCTGCTCGCTTCCAACGGCCTCTTTCTCGGCAAGATTACGCCGTCGTTCGTCTACGACAACAGCTATCAGCAGATCAACATCCGCTTCGAAATCTCCAGCGGCCCGCGCGCGCATTTCAGTGAGCCGGCGCTCCAGGGCGACGTGAAACTCGACTCCCGCGTAATCCTGAGGGCCACGAAATTCCGCCGCTGGCTCATTCACACCTGGAAGCCGATGACGCAGACGCGCGTCAGCCAGGCGCTGGCGGGTGTGCGCGGATTGTACCAGCGCGAAAACCGCCTGGAAGCCCGCGTTTCGCTGGAATCCATGAAGTACGACGCCGACACCAACAGCGCGCTGCCCACGCTCCAGATCGAGGCCGGTCCGCGGATCATGGTGAACACCATCGGCGCCAAAATTTCCAAGGGCCAACTCCAGCACTACGTGCCCATCTTCGAGGAACATTCGGTGGATGACGACCTGCTGCTCGAGGGCGCTCACAACCTGCGCGACTATCTGCAATCGCAAGGATATTTCGAAGCCGAAGTGGCGTACAAGCCGCAGCGCGTGGAAAACGACCAGGCCACCATCGATTACATCATCAACACCGGCCCGCGGCACCGGCTGGCCGCCGTCGAGATCAGCGGCAACCGGTATTTCAGCACCGAGGCCATTCGCGAGCGCATGTACTTGCAGAAGGCCTCGCTGCTGCAGTTTCCGCACGGCCGCTACAGCGAGAGCCTGCTGCGCCGCGATCGCGACGCCATCGTGAATCTGTACCAGTCGAACGGCTTTCTGGCCGTGAAAGTCGATTCCCGCACCGAGGAACATTATCGCGGGAGGCCGGGCGACCTCGCCGTCTTTCTGGAGATTCAGGAAGGGCCGCAATCCTTCGTTAACAGCCTCCAGGTGGATGGCATCGAGCACCTGGATATGGCCAAGGTGCTCGGCTCCCTCAGTTCCATCAAGGGACAGCCGTTCAGCGAATTCAGCGTCGCGGTGGATCGCGACACCATCCTGGCGCAATACTTCGACAAGGGATTCGCCCACGCCACCTTCGAGTGGAATTCCCAACCGTCGCCCGAGCCGAACCGCGTAGACCTGCGCTACATCATCCATGAGGGCCCGCAGCAGTTCGTCCGCCAGGTGCTGATCAACGGCCTCAAATACACCCGGCCCGAACTCGTCAACCGCAAGCTCATGCTCAATCCGGGCGATCCGTTATCCCCCACCGAGATCACCGAAACGCAGAGAAAGCTGTACGATCTGGGTGTGTTCGCGCGCGTGGACCAGGCCATTCAGGATCCCGATGGCGACACGACCCATAAATACGTGCTCTACCAGTTGGACGAAGCCCGGCGATACTCGCTGGCCCTGGGCATCGGCGCGGAGCTCGGGCGCATTGGGGGCTGCAACGACTGCCTGGATGCGGCCACCGGCGCTTCCGGGTTTTATCCGCGCATCTCCATGGACATATCACGCAATAATCTCTGGGGCCTGGCGCACACCATCAGCCTGCGCACGCAGTTCTCCACCCTGGAACAGCGCGCCCTGCTCAATTACTCCTGGCCGCACTTCGAAGACAACGACAAGCTGACTCTCTCGTTTACCGGTCTGTTCGATAACTCCCGGGACATCCGCACCTATAACTACACGCGCCTGGAAGGAGCGGTGCAGCTTTCCCAGCGTCTCACGCGCGCCACCACGCTGCTGTACCGCGTGGCGTACCGCCGCGTCGGTGTCGGCGACCTGAAAGTCACTCCCTTCCTGGTGAACATCCTCTCCCAGCCCGAACATGTTGGCATCGGGTCCATCAACCTCGTGCAGGACCGGCGCGACGATCCGCTCGACCCCCACCGCGGCGTCTATAACAGCGTGGATTTCGGTGTGGCCGAGCACATCTTGGGCTCGCAGCGCGATTTCACGCGCGTGCTGGTGCGCAATGCCAGCTACTATCCCATCGGCAAGAGAATGGTGCTGGCGCGCAGCACGGAAATCGGCAACATCTCCGTATTTCATTATTTCGGCAATCCCGACGCCGCGCTTCCGCTGCCCGAACGGTTCTTCGGCGGCGGCGATTCCCACCGCGGCTTTCCCGAATACCAGGCCGGGCCGCGCGACGATCTCACCGGGTTCCCGCTGGGCGGCGACGCGTTATTCTTCAATCAGACCGAGCTGCGCTTTCCCCTGTTCGGCGACAGCATCGGCGGCGTGCTGTTTCACGACATGGGCAATATTTATTCCAGCTTCGATCACTTCTCTTTCCGCGTGCACCAGGACAACCTGACGGATTTTAATTACATGGTGCACGCCGTCGGCTTCGGCATTCGTTACAAGACTCCGGTAGGACCGCTGCGCGTGGACCTGGCATACAGCATTAATCCGCCTTACTTTAACGGCTTCAACGGCACCATCGAGCAACTATTGGGCGCCGGCGTCTCCCCTTGCCCGGCGCCCGCCGGCGCCCAATACCAGTGCAACGTGCAGAACGTGAGCCATTTTCAATATTTCTTTTCGATCGGACAAACGTTTTGAGATTGACCTGTTCCATTTCGCTGCTGCTCGGGGCTGCCTGCCTTCAGGCCGAGATTATCGATCGCATCGCCGTCTCGGTGGCTAACCAGGCGATCACCACCAGCGACATCGATCGCGAAATCCGCGTGACGGCGTTTCTCAATCGCGGCCAGCCCGATTTCAGTCCCGCCGGCCGCCGGGCCACGGCAGACCGCCTGGTGGAACAGCGGCTGATCCTGCGCGAGATGGAAAATGGACGCTATCCCGAGCCGGCGGCATCGGAGATCGACCCCGTTCTCGACAAATTCAAAAGAGACAATTTCGCCGGCGATGAAGATTACTTACGCGCGCTCGCCGATGCGGGCATTACCGACGGGCAGGTGCGCGACGAGTTGCTCTGGCAGCGCCGCCTGCTGGAGTTCATCGACATGCGCTTCCGCCCCGGCGTGCAGGTGAGCGAGCAGGAGATCGAGGATTACTTCCATCAGAAGGTCGAACCCGCCGCCGAGGCCGCTCATCCCGGACAGCCGGTGACTCTCGACCAATACCGCGATCAGATCGAAGAGAAACTCATCGGCGACCAGGTGGATAAGCAAATGAGCACCTGGCTGGCGAATGCGCGGCAGCGCTCAGACGTGGTGTTTCACGAGGAGGCGTTCCAATGAGCCGCCGCGGCAAATGGGCGGCCTGGATCCTGGCGAGCGCCGCCGTCGCGCTGCTGGTTTTCGCGGTCACCGTGGCGATCGTGATCCGCAGCCAGTGGTTCTACGATCGCGTGCGCCGCTCGATTGTGGAAACCGTCGAAACCGCCACCGGCGGGCGCGTGGAGATTGCGTCCTTCCAGTTCGATTGGCACAGCCTTCGCGCCGAAGTCCGCTCCTTCACGCTGCACGGTTCCGAGCCCGCCGGCAAGCCTCCGCTGCTGCACGCGGAAGCGGTGACCGTCGGGCTCAAGCTGGTATCGCTTCTCCGCCGCGACGTGGATATCGCTTATCTCGACGTCTCCGCGCCCCAGGTAAATCTGATCATCGGCCCGGATGGGCGCACCAACGTGCCCGAACCGAAGATTGCGCGCCAGGCCGCCAAACCGCCCGTCCAAACGATTCTCGACCTGGCCATTGGCCGCTTCTCGCTCGAGCGCGGAGAATTTTCGGTGGAATCCCGCGGCACCACCCCGTTTGCGGCCAGCGGCAGCAATCTGACCACGCGATTTCTCTACGACCTCGCCGGCCCGCGTTACCGCGGCGATCTTTCCGTCAACCCGCTCCATCTCGAACTGGGAAGCTACCGCCCGTTGCCCGTGGGAATCGCGGCATCGCTTACGATTGCCGCCAATCGCATCGACGTGAATTCCGCCAAAGTCACTTCCGGCGCTTCCCATGTCGCGCTTACGGGCGCCATCGAGGACCTGGCGTCGCCACACGGCGAATGCAAATTCGACGCCGGCGTTTCCGTCCAGGAAGCCACCCCGGTCTTGCGCGTTCCGGAACTGCGCCGCGGCACGGTGGAACTGCGCGGCAGCGCCACCTGGCGCGGCGCGTCCGATTTCTTCGTCGCCGCCACGCTGCATGGCACGGGGCTGGCTTACCGAGATCCCTCCATCCGCCTGGAGGGCTTCCGCGCCGATGGCGCCGTGACGGCGAACCCGGCGGGTGTGGACGCCGCGGGCTTGCGCCTGAATGGAAACTACGTCACCGATCTGGGTCGGTCGCCGTTGAATGGTACGATTGCCTCGGCGGTGCTGCGCGGCCGGAATCTCCAGCTTCACGGCATGAATTTCACGGCTTTTGGCGGCCGTTTTCAAGGCGATGGCAAGGTCCTCGACCTGGTGCGGTACTCCGCCGCGGGCGCCATCAGCGGCATCGAGGCGCGGCCGGTGGTGGCGATGTACAGCCCGGAACACCTGCCGTGGAACGCGCTCGCGTCCGGACCAGTAGCGGTGGAAGGTTCGTTCGGCGATGCTTCCGTTTTGCGCGCCAAGGCAACCCTGGACCTCGTCCCCGCCGCCGGCAGCGCCCCTGTCCATGGCCAGATCGAGGCCAGTTATCGGGCCAGCGACCGGACAGTCGACCTTGGCCGTTCCACCATCTCGCTGCCATCCTCGCAGGTCGATTTCTCCGGCACGCTCGGCAAACAACTGCGCGTCCACTTGAACACCCGCGATCTCGACGACCTGCTGCCGGCCATCGGCGAGCGCGCCGCCAACTTGCCGGCTCGTCTCACCGGAACGGCGATTTTCGATGGCACAGTCAGCGGAACCATCGAGAACCCGCAGATTTCCGGACACACTCGCGTCGGCGGAATCGTCTTTGAAGGCGAAACTTTCGATTCCCTGGAAGGCGATGCCGACGCGTCCCCCGCCGGCGTCCGCATGCGCAATGGCGCGGTGGCGCGGGGCGCCATGCGCTCGCAATTTCAGATTTCCATCGGACTGAACGATTGGAAAGCCGGCGATGCCAGCCCGATTGGCGGCCGTGGCACTCTGCGCGGCGGCACGGTAGCCGCGCTGGCGCAACTGCTCGAGCTGAAGAATATCCCCATTGACGGCGCCGCCGCGGGCAGCGCGCAGATTTCGGGCACGGTTGGCGATCCGCACGTCTCCGCCGATTTTCAATTGACCCGCGGCACACTGCGCGACGAACCGTTCGACCGTTTCAACGGCCACCTCAACTACAACGCCGGCTTGATCGAAGTCACCGGCGGGCAATTGAGCGCCGGCAACGGGCAGGCCAGCATCGATGCCGCCTATCGTCACGCCGCCGGGCAATTCGCTTCCGGTCATCTCCATGCCCGGGTGGTCACCAATGCGCGCTCCCTCGACCAGATTCATGCCATTCAGAAAGAATATCCGGGGCTCAAAGGCACCGTGCAACTGACCGCTGAAGGCGCGGCGGATGTATCGCCGCCGCGCGCCGGGAGCGATATTCCCCAATTCCGCGTTACCGCGGTCAACGCCGCGGTGGTGGCGCAAAGTCTGCAACTCTCGGACGTGGCCCTCGGTGAGACACACCTCACCGCCACGTCCGAAGGCAACACGCTCCGCGCCCACCTGGAATCGATTGCCGCCAGCTCGCAACTTCGCGGCGATGGCGAATGGCGGCTCGAAGACGATTATCCGGGAACCGCGACCGTCTCCTTTTCCAAGCTCGACCTGGTGAAGCTGCGCGCCTGGCTCGATCCTTCCACCGCTGTCAGCCCCAGTCCGTACAGCGGCTCCGCCGAGGGCCAGTTGCGCATCGACGGTCCCCTGCTCGATCCCCAGGCGTTGAAGGCGCGGCTCACCATACCCGCGTTCGAATTCGGCCCCGCTCCCGATTCCCAGATCCCCACGGCGAAGCTCGTGCTGCACAATAACGGACCCATCGTCGCCAGCCTGGAGAATAAGATCATCACCGTGGACAACGCGCGCCTCACCGGCGCCGCCACGGATTTCTCCCTCACCGGCAAGATCGCGCTCGAACGAAAGAGCCCGCTCGATCTCCACGGCGCCGGCCGCGTGGATCTCGCCCTGGTGCACGACCTCAACCGCGATTTTACGTCCTCCGGATCCATCGCCGTCGACGTGACCGTGCGCGGCGCGCTCGATTCGCCGCAAATCAACGGCCGCGCGGAGTTTCAGAAGGCATATTTCAATATCGAAGGCGTGCCCAACGGCATTTCGAACGCCAACGGCGCGATCGTATTCACCGGCGACAGGGTCAACGGAACCCGCGCCACCATCCAGGACTTTTCGGGTGAAACCGGGGGCGGCAAGGTCACGCTCACGGGGTTCGTGGGCTACAACGGCGGGCAGCCCATTTTCCGCCTGCACGCGCGCGCTAGCGAGGTCCGCATCCGCTATCCGGAGGGCGTGAGCACAGTAGCCGACGCGGTGCTGAATTTGACCGGCAGCATGGATCGCAGCAACCTGGACGGCGCCATCACCATCGTGCGCACCGGCTTCAATCCGCAATCGGATTTCAGCTCTCTGCTGGGGAGATCGGCCCAACCCGTGGAGACGCCCGCCGCCCGCACCGGCCTGCTGGGCGGCTTGAACTTCGACATCCAGATCAACACTGCTCCCGACGTGCAGTTTCAGAGCGCGCTGACCGAGGACGTGCAGATGGAGGCGAATCTGCGCCTGCGCGGAACGTTCAGCAATCCAGCTTTGCTGGGCCGCATCAGCGTGACCCAGGGCCGCGTGATTTTCTTCGGGACTAAGTACAACGTCAACCAGGGAAGCGTGCAGTTCTTTAACCCCGTGCGCATCGATCCCATCGTCAATGTGGATCTCGAAACCAAAGTAAATGGCGTCGATGTGACGTTGAATATCTCGGGTCCGTCTAATAAGCTGAACCTCACTCCGCGTTCCGACCCGCCTCTGCAATTCAACGAGATCATCTCCTTGCTGGCGACGGGCTACAGCGCCACTTCGGACCCCACGCGCCTGGCGCAGCAGAATACTTCGCCGCAACAATCGTGGCAGCAGATGGGCGCCTCCGCGCTGCTGGGGCAGGCGCTCACCAGTCCCGTGTCCGGCCGCCTCCAGCGCTTCTTCGGCGTCAGCCAGTTGCGCATCGACCCTTCGCTGCCGGGCGTGGAAAACAACCCCCAGGCGCGGCTTACTCTCCAACAGCAGGTCACCAACGACATTACCTTCACTTATATTGCCGACCTGAACAACAGTAATCCCGAGGTGCTGCGCGTGGAATGGTCGTTCGCCAAGCAATGGTCGGTGGTGGCGCTGCGGGAAGACAACGGGCTGTTCGGGATCGATTTTTTCTATAAGAAGAGGTTCTGATTTATTGTGCGGGCGCCTCGAGATTTGCCCGATCTTTGGCGATCCGGTCGGCAATCAACGCGAATCCGTCCGCGGGCCCCGCGGGCGTCAGCGCGCGCTGAATTTCGTCGAGCGCCGCGCGGCGGGCGGCAATCGCCGGCGTTCCCGCCCGCTCCATCGCCGAGTCCCAATAGAAAAAGTATCCCCAGGCGCGCAACTCGCCCACGAGATCCGGATCGCCGGGCAGAGATTGCGCCTTGGCCTGTTGGATCAACTCGACCGCGTGCCGGGCACCGGCGGCCAGCGGTTCGACTAAGGACGCGGGAACGGTCTTGAGCGTGACCGCCGCGTAAATCGCCCGGCGCGCCACGTCCCCGTCGCTCGAACGGAGAAGCGGCGCCAGTTCGGCAGGCCGGGCATTGACCGCTTCGATTTCGGGATGCGGGCATTGCTCGGTTGCTATGGGACGCTGGTTCTGGTCTTCGAAGAAGGGCAGCCAAGCGGCAATCGGCGCATCGGCGGGCACGGCGGCAATGGCCTTGGCGCGCGCCGCCAGGAACGCGGCTCTTTCGTCAGGATGGGCGGCATCGTACTCGGTTTGCCGCTCGACGCGGAAACGATATTCGTATCCCGGGGCCGCCGCGGTGACGAATCCCCGCATGCTCCATGCGCTCCACTGCTCGAATTTCGCGTCCGGATGCCGGGGCAGAGGGAGTTGGATCGTCAGTTCCGTCTTGTGGCCTACGCGGATGTTCACATAGGGCTTACTTC
>Ga0335078_10011270_pt1 | contig 13261 bp, 18 predicted proteins | sample Lox_Sample_32_FD_206711 | JGI IMG/M metagenome (GOLD analysis project Ga0335078, IMG submission 206711) | Soil microbial communities from Loxahatchee National Wildlife Refuge, Florida, United States - Lox_Sample_3.2 | ecosystem: Environmental > Terrestrial > Soil > Wetlands | place: USA... | reverse complement strand
TGCTTCCCCCGGCCGTCTTGGCGTTGCCCTGCAGGCTGTACCCGGCCCCGGCCAGCAGCTTGGCCACCGTCCGCGCCATGACCTGGTGGCCCTGCCTCGTCTAGCGCGTGCTCATCGTCAAGCCAAGCGGGTGTGGCACTTCGGTACCCCGAGGGTGGCAGCGCGGCCGGCGCTGCTGCGCCTGGCGCGCTAGGCAGCATCGGGCCCGCTGGCCGACGCGGACGTGAACTGCGCCCGCAACCATGGAAGCGAGGTTGGTGACAGGCCGGAGGAGCAGAGATGCAGTTCGCACCCAACGTAATGCCGGGATGCGCCCGCCGGAGCGTCAGCCCCGCGGCCGGGATCTTGATGACATTGGAGGCTTACTTCGCGGTCGCAGCGGTGATTTATTTCGGCACGGGCTTCACCCAAGCCGCCATCCCTGAGACGGTGATCGCGGTCGTGCTCGGCGCGGGGTCAGCCGCGGTGCTTTCATCCCGCGCCCAGGCGTGGCAGGTCGCGATCGGGACCACCTGTTTCGCGATCTTCGGCACACTCGTGGGCCTGGCTGCCGTCGCCACCGGCCGTCAGGACGTGCCCGACCTCGCCCACCACGCGTCGATCCTGGCGGTGCCCTTGACCAGCCTGATCATCTTCGTGCGGCCAAGCGGCCAGTGAGCCTGGCGACATGCTCAGATGCCTGACCCTGAGCTATACCGCTGACCGTGGCACCAGGCAAACACGCCTTGGGATGTGACGGGCCCGCTTGCTGTCAGGCGGCGGCGAAACGTAGCTGCAGGCCGAACCTGCGCAGGACAGTGAAGAACCACAGGGCCGACACGCCCGTGCCCACCGCGATCAGGCCGGCCGTAACGGCCGTGGACAGTAGCATGAAGAGCTGGAAAGACTCGGTGACCATCATTACGGCCAGGCCGGCGGTGAGCAGGAAGAAGACGCCAGCCCATAGCCATGTCGCGCCACGGAAGAAACGATGCAGGCCTGGGTGGTGATCGCCCGGATGTCGCAGCGCGACGACCTCGGTGGCGAGCTGGGCGACCAGTGGCCGGTGTGTCTGGGCGGTCTTGGCGAACAGCGCGCTGAGCGCGAGGTTCCCCAGCGGAAACTGCAGCAAATAGACCCAGGTGTTGCCGGTGGCAATCACCACGGCGGTCTGCAACGTCAGCACGAGCGCCGAGATTGTTAACAGCCCTGGCACGGGCGTCCCGGTGACCTTGCGACAACCGACCGTCAGCCAGACGGCGCCGAGCCCGGCCAGCAATCCGGCGTTGCGCCCATCCAGCCAAGCCGCCACGATGTACGCCGCGAACGGGAGACCGGCCGATTCTGTAAGGCTCCAGCCCGCCGTGCGTAGCAACTTCCAGGGGCGCGGCAGTTCGAGGCACTCGGGCATGAGCGATGAGCTTACGCAGGCCGCCACGGCCCCGCAGGCGAACGCACCGGACGGAGCGCCACATTCGCGTGGCCCTAGTCACGCAAGACCGCACGACAAGGGAGTGCCTGATGAGGCCGGTCGCTTGGCAGCAGTCCAAGCGCTACGCACGGGTCCTCGGCCACCAGAGGCTTACATCGAGCAGGGCGAGGGCGCGTGGCGAGCGGGCCGACGTCACCGCCGTCTGCGCCGGATACGCCCGCGGGCGGGGCTGCCCACCATCACAAGCACGGCGACACCGCCGGGGAGGAGCACCGCAACCGTTGCGCCGACGCGCAACCGCCAGGCTACCGACCTGCGGTGATCGGGATCAGGTCCGCTCGTGATGGTGTGCGCGACCGGCCCGGCAGACACAACGCTAAGGTACCCCGTGCAGCCGGCCTGCCAGGTGCTGCCTCCGCTAGGAGCCGGATGCCGGATTAGGCGTGTGGCGTGATCGCCTGAGGGAAGTCGAACAGCTGGTGCGGATCGTACTTCGCCTTGATCTGTTGAAGTCTGGGGTAGTTGGCGCCGTAGTAGGCCTGGCTCCAGTTCGTCAGGTCCGGGTCAACATAGTTCTGGTAGGCCTGCCCGCTGGCGTAGGGGCGCATCGACGCGTAGAAGGAGCGCAGCCACGCCTGCTGATTCGCAACGCCGCCGCTGGCGGCGCCCGTCCGCCACACGGTCGTGTACTGGGCCAGGAACAACGCGTTCCTGTGCACGAACGCGGTCGCCGAGGGCGCGACTCGGTTGATGACACCGCCGAAGGCGTCGAACGCGACGCCACCGGCGCCGCCTGCGGCGCCATGCACGCGCTGCAGCTTCTCCACGCCCGCCAGCAGGGTGTTGACGCCTGACGCAGGCAGCCGCCTGGTGAAGAAGTCGGACTTCGCGATTTCGGGTTGGCGGGTCAGCGTGCCGCCAGGCGCCTGCCCCGGCAGATGGCATTCATTCACGTTCAGGCCTGAGCACCCCGCCTCCACCAGCATCGCGTTCAGGAAGGTTTCCTCAGCCAGGAAATGGCTGGAGGGCGACGAGCGGACGGCAGCGTATAGCTTGTGCAGCAGGCTCGCCGCGCCCGACACGCTCCCCAGGTAGGTACCGCCCACTGTGACAGACGGCGTCGTGCCACCGGGCGAGGCAGCCAGGTGCAGGTTCGACCACAGCGCGTCAGGCGCGGACGGCGCCCAGGCCTGCCACCCGGCGATCACCCTGAACGCCTGCGACCATGGCCACGACAGGAAGAACAGGACCAGACGGGACAGTGGGTGCGTGCGGAACGTGAACGACGTGGCCACTCCGAAATTGCCGCCACCGCCGCCGCGGCACGCCCAGAACAGGTCGCTGTTACTCGCGGCGCTGCACTCCCGGATGAGGCCATCGGCGGTAACGATCTGCACCGACTCAAGGTTGTCGCAGGTCAGGCCGTACGCGCGGTCGAGCACACCGACGCCGCCACCGAGGGTGAGCCCGGCCGAACCGACCGTCGGGCAGGATCCGCCAGGAACGGCGAGGCCATGGGCAGCCAGATGATTGTAGAGATCGATCAGGTGCGTTCCTGTGCCGACCTGCACGTTCCCGCTGCCCACGCTGAACGAGTTCATCTGGGTGACGTCCACGATCAGGCCACCCGTGACGCTCGACCAGCCAGCGTAGCTGTGCCCGCCGGAGCGCGCGCGGATACGTACGCCGTACTTGCGCGCGAAGGCAAGGCACGTACTGACATCGCCTGGCGTCCTGCAGTACGCGATCGCGGCCGGCTCCAGGCCGTCGAACCGCGGGTCGAACAGCACCTTCGCCGCTGGGTACGTCCGGTTACCTGGCTGCAGCAACTGGTGCGTGGAAAGATCGTCGCGCAGTGCGGTCCAGTTCGGCGAGTTGACCGCCGCCGTCAGCCGCGCTTGCCGTGTCACGCGCACGGTACCGGCCGCACCCGCCTGCCCCTCGGCGACCCTCATGCATGACGACAATGCCCCGGCACCGACCGCCGCCCCCGCCATCAGCAGAAACGACCGCCGTCCCGGCATGCCTGTCGTGCGACCAGCATCGCCGCCGCCCGATGACAGTTTGTTGCTCACCATCGCTTGGCTGCCTCCAGCCGGGAGGCGGCACCCAGCCCCGGCACCCAGGTGGCGCACGCCCGTGGCCGCGCACCGGCCCCCACCTTCACAGGCTAAACGTGCCCCACCGGCTGGGCCAGCCCCTCCGCCGGGGCATTGCCGCTGGCACCGGGTCGGCAACCCGACACTGACGCGGCCAGCTTGGCGCGCACGGCTCAACGGCCTGCGCCGCTCGCGCGCGAGCGCACGCCGGTCAGCCGACGCAGGATATCCCACCAGAATGGTGCGCCGAAAAGCAACGCGATCACGGTGAGCACGAAGCCTGGCCAGTGACCAGGGCTGCGAATTCGGTTCCACCAAGCATTGACATCCGAGGTGAACACCGGACTCCCGCGGGCGGACAGGTGCACGCCCAATAGCGGGTCAGCCAGGATCACGGTCAAGGCCGGGTTGCTGAGGACAGCCGAGATGCACTGGTACGGGCCAAATGATGTGGACCCGTGTGCGGTATGTCGATCCTGTTGATCCTCGAGCGTCTGGCAGGTCGCGTCCAAGTTGTTGAGCTGGCTCGGATTGCCGCTCGCGACCGCGACGACCTGGGTGTCGAACGCCTGGTCGGAAATCAGCGCCTGGCTGAACTGAAGGGCGTCGAGCCCGGCGAACAGGGTAACGAGCACGGCTAAGACGGAGATGATCCAGCGGACGTTGCGCCGGTACAGTAGCGAGAGCCGCCTCATTTCGCCGTCAAACCAGCTCTCGACGCCGGTGCGGAAACGGTCGATGTCCCCTGACGCCGCAGCCCATGTGCTACTGAGGGGAGTGCAAAGCGGACTCCCGTTGTCCCTCAGGCCGGTGAGCCAACTGGTAACCGTCGCCGCGTCGTCTGCTGTGCCTGGCTGGGCGTCTGTGCCTGGCTGGGCGTCTGTGCCTGGCTGGGCGTGTGTGCCTGGCTGGGCGTCTGTGCCTGGCTGGGCGTGTGTGCCTGGCTGGGCGTCTGTGCCTGGCTGGGCGGCTGTGCCTGTTGTGGCGATCTCGACGACGGCCGTAGCGAAACGACTTCCCGGGATCTGGGAGATCGAGCTTCGCCCGCGCAAGCCGCGGTCGATCTCCTGGAGCCTCTCATAAAGGCTTGCGGCACCGTGCCTATGTAACGGCGTCGCAGGCGGCGGTGGGGCCTGAAATTTCGGCCGTGGGTCCCCGCCGGGCATTTTGTTGGTTGGGACGCGCAACAGGATGTCGGCCACACTCGACGGAAGCCGCGATTTCTGCGTGCCCTCCGGCGGTCCCTCGATCATGTCGCGCAGATAAGCCCACAGGAATTTCGAGCGGATGCCCATGAGCCGGGTAAGACCCTCGTTAATCCCGCTCACCAGCAGGGACAGCAGAAGGAATGCGAGCGCGAGCCCGATGCCGAGCTCCGCGTAGGTCGACGGCATCGCGGCCACCTCCGTTGTTGTGCACCTCTCGTCCCGTGCCGGATCACGCTTCCTGTGATGGCGGCAGCCGACCGGCTGGCTCATGGTCGCACGCATCCACGTTCGCCGGTACCGGCAGACCTGAACGTCCAAACAGAGCAAGAGGTGGCATCGCTGAAAAGTCCTCTTCCCTTGGCCCCCTTCCCTCAGCTGGCTGACCGCCAATCTTGACATCCTTTCCGCCCCGAGGGACGGAGATTCCCCAGGGCGTTCACGCCCCGCCCTGGATGGTTCCCGCCGCCGCTGGGGCGGGCTTTCGCGTGTGACAGGGCATCCGCCCCGGTGTCCCGGGGCCTGCGCAGGGACGATCTCACAAGTGCCGGTGGCAGCCCCGGGCAAGTACGTTCGTCGCAGCGTTGACGTCCGCATGGGTGCTCGTGACCACGGGCGCGGCAGCGGAACGCCTGACGGATCTTTCGACTTCGAGCCTGCCCGCCAGGCCTGGGGCCGCGCCATGGCCACCCTGCTGATCGGGGCCCGCGATGCCGCCGCGGCCGCGGCATCGCCGGCCAGACCGATCCTTCGGTTCGCAGCTATCTCGGCAAGCTCGGCGGCGTCGATGAACCGCTCGGCCATGGGCGTGGCGATCACCCGCACTACTCATCCCGCACCCTGCGCTGGCCTGACGAACTCGGCCGCGCCGGTACCGGCTGGCGACTACCGGGCTGGGTTGACCGTGATGCGCTTTCCTGGGGGTCAAGGGGTCGCGGGTTCAAATTCCGCCGTCCCGACGTTTTTTCGAACACTTGGGGTCCCAACTGGGAACCAAGTGGGAACGATCATGGCTGGCGCCATCCCGGGACGGGGCCAGCAGGGCGGGCGGACGGGCGACCGGCGAGTACAGGCTGATGGCGGCGTGACGGGGTATCTGACTGGGCGCAGATCGCAATCCAGACCGGCTCTCCAGTTGATTGCTGGATGTTGAACTGAGCGCACCCAGCTTTGCCTAGCTGCCCCTCCACGCCGGGCATCGCGGCACGCAGGCCTCATGAGTGCGGTGTCTGGGCCTTCCGGCTCCGCTTCTCCGCTTAGCCCGTTGCAGGACTCACGCTCGCCGGCCCGGAATAATTCGTTCATGAAGTCGCCAGTGGAAATGGAGATGGCGTGCGTCTTCTGCGACATCATCGCGGGGCGGGCGGAGTCGAGCCTTGTCAATGAAGACGAGCACGCCATCGCCCTCATGGACATCCGGCCCTTGCCGCATGGGCACGTGCTGGTGGTTCCCCGGGTCCATGTGGACTATCTGGAAGCTCTCGATGAAGATCTCGGCGCGCACCTGTTTCGGGCTGGCCACCGACCGGCGCGGGCGCAGCGCCGTTCCGGGCTGCCCTGTGAGGGAGTGAACCTGTTCCTCGCCGATGGCCAGGCCGCGTTCCAGGAGGTATATCACGTGCATCTGCATGTCCTGCCACGGGCTGCCGGTGAGGGAGATCCGCGACATTGTCGCGCACTGCAAGAAGCAGGCCGAACCGGCCTACCGGGAGGACGTTGCGACCAAGCCGGAGCGCTCTCGGGAGATCGACTCCAACATCGGCGACCTGGAGATGCTTGTCCGGGCCGCGGAGCTGATCATCACGACGCAGTTCGGCTCGGCGTCGATGGTGCAGCGCAAACTGCGGGTCGGCTTCGCCAAGGCGGTTGCCGTGCCGGTCGAAGCTGAGCGCGGCCACCTTGTCGACCGCCTCGCGGCGGCGGTCTTCGCCGACCAATGGCGCACTCGGGTATTCCAACCGTCGGAATTCCCTCAGCTGATCAGCGCCCCGGACCTGACGCCATATCCTCGCTGGTGCTCTTGAAGGCCGTCTGGTCGCCGAACGCGCAGGCTGGCGCCACGAGTACGTGCTGGCCCTGGACGGGTCGACCTGGCCCGCGGCGCCCATCGGCCCGCATGATCTTTCCCGCCTGCGGCCGTCGGGGTTGCGCCGCGCGGCGGGCAGGAGCTTCAGTTCGCCGGGCGGGGTGGCGGGGAACCGGGCGCGGATCCGGGCCTGCTGGCCGGTGATCACCGTGGCGGTGGCCTGGCTGACCAGCAGGCGGACTGCCCTGATCTGCACCGCCGCAACGAACGCGGGCATCGACCCGGACCTGGTCAAGTTCAAGAGGACGGTCCGCGTCATCCGCCGCCGGGCCGCTGGCCCGGCTTTTTCCCCATGGCCAGTGCCAGTGCGTCCTTGACTGCGTCATGGCTGCCATCGCAGGCCCGCAGCAGCTCAACGGGCGCCGCGAGCGCAGCTACCCCCGCGTGGTCAAGCGCGTCCGCCACAACCACTAGCCGGTCAAGAAACCCGGCCAGCACGGCACCCGCCACGATGCCCGCGCCACAATTAAACTCGCCAATCCCATCCTGGCCAGCGCAAAGGTCAGAACCGCGGCATGATCAAGCGAAGCGGCATTGCTTCTACCGGGGCGTCCTTGTTACCTGCGGTGACACGCCGCACTGTCGCCAGTCCGTCACGAACCACCACCATCAGGATGAAAAAGGCTCACTTTGACAAAGGGTGATTAATGCCCCACAATGAGGCGCGTACGGGAGGGGGTAACGTGCCAGATTCAAGTGAACCAGCTCAATCACGACCGCGCTGGCCGCCATGGCGGCGGTCCCGGCGACCGCGGTCGAGCGGTGAGTCGACTGATTGGAATTGGAAAGGCTCCCTTGCGGATTTTCTTCTTATTGGCATCGTTGCTGCCATCGTGTCGGGCTTGGTGCTAGGTCACGTTCAACACCAATCTGACCAGAAACTTTCACGTGATCAACAACAATCTGACCAGAAACTTTCACGTGATCAACAACGGGCGACAACCCTTCAAACGTACATAAATAACATGCAAGACTTGCTCCTCAATCATAAGCTGGCTCAGTCCGCTCCAGGAGATGAGATACGTCACGTAGCAACAGTGCAGACACTTAGCACGCTGCGCAGCCTGGATCCGGGTCGTAATATAATTTTATTGCGATTCCTGCAAGACGCGCACCTCATCGGCATACAGGATCCAGTTATCAATCTGACCAATGCCAACCTGAGTAACGATAATTTGAGCGGTGCCGACCTCAGCAATGTCGATTTGCAATTTGCCACCCTGACTGATACCGACCTGAACGGCGCCCACCTGAACGGTGCCATCCTGTATGGTGCCAACCTGAACAACGCCGATCTGACTGGTACCGATCTGAACGATGCTTCTCTCATTGGTGCCCTCCTGGACGGTAGCATCATGAATCGTGCCATCCTGACTGATGCCCGCCTAAACGATGCCAGCTTGACTGGCGCCCAGCTGAACGGCGCTTACCTGGGCGATGCCAACCTGAATGGCGCCGTCCTGACTGGTACCGACTTGCGTGGTGCCGACGTCAGCGATGCCAGCCTCGCTGCCAGCGGTCTCACTCAACAACAACTCGATACAGTCCACTCATGCACAGACGCGGAGCTGTCACCGGGCCCCCCGCGACTAACCTGCGAGCAGAGGCCTCCTATCCAATTGACCTATTGGTACACCGAATCGCCCGCAGAAAAACCCGTGATCCGTACACTGATCGCTCAATTCGAGCAGCAGCACCCCGACATCCATATTAATGCTATGGACAAGAACTTCTACCAAACACAGATTGGATTCGAAAAATCTGTCGACGAGGGAAAAGCTCCCGATATCTTGCGTAGCGACGTGGGTTGGGTCAGCCAGTTTGCCTCGCAAGGTTACCTGTTGAATATTGACTCGTATGCTCCGCAGGACGATCTTTCAGACTACTTGCCCGCCCCATTGAAATATGATTATTACAACGGAGACCTCTATGGCCTGCCGCAGGTGACAGACTTCCTCGCATTGCTGTATAACAAGGCCGAGCTGAAGAAGGCTCACATTACCATCCCTTCGCCTCCCTCCACTATCACTATGACTGAATTTGCAAAAGATGCCCAGCAAGTCATGCATTACAAAGAGGCAAGATACGGATTTGAAACAGATGGAACAAGCTACACCGCGTTGCCGTTCCTCTATGCTTTCGGTGGTGGCATGCTCGACCAGCACAACAACCCTACTCTGGTCCGCGATGCGGGATCAGTCGCAGGCCTGAGCTTCCTGCTGGGATTGCAGAATAATGATAAGGCGATGCCAGCGAATGTGAACTTCAGCACAGCTCCTGTCCCCTTCGCAGTCACTGACTTCACGAACGGTACGACGGCGATGATCTTTGGCGGGCCCTATGACGTGCCGGACATCCTGAAAGGTACCGGTTCTGTCTTCACTGGCAATCCAAGTAACCTGGGGATCGCTGAAATTCCAACGTGTCCCGCTGGTACTTCAACGTGCCACCCTGGACAAACTGGCACACCAGTGGGTGGGCAGTCATATGTCATCTCTGCTGACACGATGCATCCTATTGAAGCGAACAAGTTCATCAAATTCATGAGCCAGGCGTCCAGCCAGGTTGAAATTGCCGAGGCGAATCATACCTTGCCAACAAGCAAGTCTGCCTACAATTATAAACAAGTCTCCAGTGATCCGTTTATCTCGGAATTTCGTTCTATCCTAGGAACAGGAACAGTCGTTGCCCGACAGCCAATCCCAGAAGATGGACTTTTGTTCGATACGTTCGATCCTTACATCGAAGATGCTCTCGATGGTGCCGAGAGCCCAATTGCCGCTCTTGATGCGGTCGCCGAGACTTGGAAACAATTGCTAACTGGCTCATAGGAAAGTCGTCACTGAAGGTCCGGGCTCATCACCGCCAGGTAATGATCTCTTCTTGCTGAGTCAGTGTTAATGTTCCGATGGGGAGGCGGTGGCCCCGGCCGGCCGGGCATGCGGGTCTTCGGCCGCCGCGAGCGGCCGCGCCCGGGCGCCCAGGATCTTGTTCGAGGCCGGGGACGGCTGGCGCTAAGTCTGTGGGTGACTAACCTGCCTGCCGCCGTGCGGGGCTGGCGCGCCAATCCCGCCTACGTCGACGCCGCCCACCGGGTGCACGCCCGGGTCGAGGACCGGATCCATACCGGGAAAGACACAGGGATCGGGCATTTCCCGTCCGAGTCATTTGCGATCAACTCGGCGTGGCTGGCCGCCTTGCTGATCGCCGCCACCCTGCTGAACCGGACTTCCGAAGATCACAGGCGCATGGGGGCATGATTGAGAGCGTCTGCCCTGGTCATGGGCCTGTGGGCCTGCGCTGACCGCGAATTGGTGCAGGCACACGCTATCCGGCGTGTCGCTTGCGCTGGGCTGCCGCGATGGCTTGGCTCTGTACGGGCTGGCCCTGGACGACCTGCACTTCGAGCACGGCCCGCTAGGTAAGATCCACGTTCGGCTCGGCAAAGGCTCCCGGGGCTCGGGCCCGCGGGAGCGGCTGGTGCCGATGCTGGGGACTGCGCGCGCCCTGCTGGTGTGGTGGGTAACCGAGGCGCGCGGCCAGTTCGGCGACGATTTCGAGCTGTCCCGTGCCGCCCTGTTCCCGTCGGCGCGGGGCGGGCCCGCCGACACCGAAGCATTCCGGATGGCGCTGAAGGACGCCGCCGGCCACCACCTGCGCGGCCCGGTGCGGGTGCTCACGCCGCGCGTGCTACGTCACGCGTGTGCCTCCCGGTTTGTATGCCGAGGGGCTGGGCCTGCTCGCCCTGCAGCAGATGATGGGGCACCACTGGCTGACCACCACGATGGCATACGTGCCGTTAGTCGCCGGCCAGACGATCGAGGCCGAGTACGTGCGCGCGGCGGAACGGGCGGCGGCCCGCTTCACGCTCCCTTCGCCAGGAGGTGACAGACCAGGAGGTGACAGAGACGATGCGGTGGAACCTGCGCATGACTGCTGCGCAGCGCGGCCTGTGGAAGGCCAGCGACCTGGCCCAGGCCCTCGCCGGGGCGGGCGCTGGTGCTGTCGGCCGGCAAGATGCTGGCGATGCTGTAGAGGGAGCGGGCGCCGGGGCTGGAGATCGCAAGAGACCCGACACCTCACCCAGGGGATGTACACACGTTTCTGATGACAACTGGATCTCGACGCCGGTTGCGGCCGGCCCTACGATGACTGGGCGCCACCATTCCTTCTCAGCCGCACGGGGGAATCTTCATGGGCACGAAATCCACGAAGGATGACGATACCGGCCAGCAGAAGTACCCGCCAAGGAAGGCACCGGTCACGGCCGAGGAGCTGACGAGCTCTGCACGTCACGAACCGTCGAATGACGCGGCCGAAGCGGTCGACCTCTCCAAGCGCGAGGGCAGCAGCTACCGCAAGTGCGTGGATGCGTACGCGCGGGCGTTGAAAAAGGAGCCGATCTCCGCCACCGAGAAGGACCGCCAGTGCGCGCTCTTCAGCACGGGTGGCTGGTACGCCACCGAGCACAAGCAGGTCACGCCCAAGGGGGACGACACGCGGCCCTACTGGGAGGTGACCACGACGTCCACGTTTGAGAAGGGGTGCATTTACAAGAACCGCTTCTACCCTGATGGTGAAATCATGGCCGTCAGCAACTACCATCCCAATCCTGACAAGATTCAGGCGGTTGAGAAGGACGACCACACGTACTCCATCAAGGTCCTCACGATGGCGAATTCGACCGTGTTCTGGTGCCAGCGGCAGTACCTCCTCAATCAGAAAATCGAGCTAGCTGCGGTGACCGACATCGTCCGGCACGAGGTGAGCAATGACCATACCAACGACGCGGCCCGCGCCTGCTTCCTGATCTCCGTCGACACGAAAAAGATGAAGAAGTTCCCGGAGCACTGGTACTACAGATGGGACGTGGCCGGGAACAATGAGTGCATCAACGCGCTGCTCGGCACGCCCAACGGCCTGGGTGCCTTCTTTCTGGTCCGGGACTGGGGCAAAGAGCTTGGTATCACCGGAATCGAGTTCATCGAGATCGAGAAGCCCGGGCCGGGCACCAACCGCCAGGTCGACGTGACGATCTCCTTCGAACGCGGCTAAAGAGGTTGAAGGCCGCAGCGGGCCGAGCTGGCCCAGGCGATGACGGCGGGCGCCGCCGCGGCCTGGGATAGGGCGGATACCTGGAAGGGCGGCGACCCGTGGTCGAAACCTGGTGAGGTGTTGAGGGTGTTGCGTGTGATCACGGTGTTGTGGTGGGTGTTACCAGGCCCATGCTTCGGGGCGTGCGGCGCGTCGGCAAACTCCATGAGAGTGGCGGCGCTCTCGACGGCGTTCGAGCCGGCCAAGCTGGAAGAGGGTGAGGAATCTCTCGTTCTGCGGCTGCATCCGCAGGCTCATGGGGGTCCTTGTGGGCCGCCGGCATCGCCGTGCGTGGCGCGTCGCTGCTGCGGAAGGAGCTTGTCCAGCCTCGCCCTGCTGTACAGTCTCGGCATTCCGCGGGCGGGTGAAGGACGGTCGGCGGCCAGAGGAGACGGGCCGGTGATCACTGCATGCACTCTGGCGGTTGACAAATGTCCTTGCAGGGCAAGAGTCAGCCGAGCCAGGCCGAAGCCGGTTTCGTGGGGCCTGTTTGATGGTCAGGGGTAAAGTAAATGGCACGTTCGTTTTGCGGCGGCAGTGACAGGCTCACGGTGGCACCCGGCTGGTGTGAATGCCGTCATGTGGTAGCCGAGCGCTGTCCGGACCACGTACCTGACTCGACGGGGTAGCGGGCGCGACAAATGCCAGTCACATACACCATCCACCGAGTTTCCGGCGTGGCGGCGGTCCAGGCCTGGGCGGCTTCCGCATCCGGACCGCCCTGGGTCCCGGCGAGAGTGCCTTTCCGGCGCTTCATTCGCCGGTAGGCCGGTCCGGTGCTTCTGCAGGCCGCCGGGCTGGCACTGCTGGCGGCGCTGTCCCCGACAGCGCTGCTGGTCGCCGCCGTGTACCTCGGCTCCGCACGGCCCAGGCTAATCGCCGCGTTCTACCTGACCGGAGCGGTGATCATGAGCCTAGTCATGGGGGTGGTGATTCTGGTGGCACTGCGCAGCGCCGACCTCAACCGCCCGGCCGAGCACTCGCCCCGCTATGGTCTGCGGCTCGGCCTCGGCATCTTGCTGCTTGCAGCAGGCATCGTGGTCGCGAGGCGTCAGCCGCGGGCGCCCGATCCGGCGAAAGCGCAGCGAGGGATCGTGTCCAGGATGGTCGCCAACCCGGCGCCGCTGACTGCGTTCCTCGTCGGCATCCTCGTCTTCGCCCCGGGAGTCACATTCCTCGCGGCATTGCAGGTGATCGCGACAGCGCAAGCCAGCCTCAAACTCACGGCCCTGGCCGTGATCATTGTGGTGGTCATCAATGTGGTGCTGGTGTGGCTGCCCATCTTGCTGCACATGGCGGCTCCGGGGGTGACGACACGTTATCTGACGGCCTTCAACGGCTGGTTGCGCGCGCACAGCAAGACCGT
>Ga0335078_10011268_pt1 | contig 13263 bp, 13 predicted proteins | sample Lox_Sample_32_FD_206711 | JGI IMG/M metagenome (GOLD analysis project Ga0335078, IMG submission 206711) | Soil microbial communities from Loxahatchee National Wildlife Refuge, Florida, United States - Lox_Sample_3.2 | ecosystem: Environmental > Terrestrial > Soil > Wetlands | place: USA... | reverse complement strand
GCAGGTTCCCGGTCGTGAAGACGGCCAGCGTGCCCTGACCGACGAGGAGGGCCGTCCCGGTGGCCATCCACGCCCAGTACCAGGTACGGGCGCGTCGCGCGTCGACGTCCACCTGCGCCTGCAGGGCGCGCACGCGCGCGTCGCACTCGGCCGCCGGCTGCGCCTTCGCCCCCGCGGACGTCGCAGCGACAGTCAGCGCGATCGCCGCCGCGAGGACGCGCCTCATGGGCCCGGTCCCAGCAGCTCCACGGCTCGCTGCGCCTCCGGAGTCCGCGTCGCCACCGCGAGCGCCTCCCGGATGCGGCGCCACTCCCCGGGGCGCCAGCCCGCGTCCGAGCCCTCGAGGCTGCGGAGCGCGGCCGCGGCGCCCAGGCCGCGCGCGAAGGCACCCTCGGACCGCGCCCCCGGGAGGGAGTGAGGTGAGCGGACCTCGGAGTCCTGCGCGTCCGCGAGCGCCCGATCGGCGAGCAGAGCGATGGCCGGCGCCGCGGCCACGCTCCGGGTCGCGAGGAGGTCCCGTGTCGCGCGCCCGAGGGCGACGTCGACGTCCTGCGCCGGCAGCTCCTCGAGCGCGCGCAGCGCCAGCGTGCGGCCGGCGCGGGTCGAGAGCAGGGCCAGCGCCGGATCGTTCCACACGAACGCCGGGGCCGGCCGCGTGCACGTCGCGATCTCGGTCAGCGGCGTCCGCGCGAGCAGGCGAGCCACCGCCTCGGTGAGCCGTCCTCGATCGATCGCGAGCGGCGCGAGATCGAGCACCGGATGAGGCGTCGCCACGACGGTCACCCGGCGCAGCTCGGGCCACGCCTGCAGTCGCGCCGGGGGATCGACGCCCAGGTACGTGCGCGATCCCGTCCACCAGGAGACGGCCGTGTCCGTTCGCGCGATCTCGAGCACGCGTGCCAGCCACGTGTGACGCGAGAGGGCATCGCGCGCGTGCGCGGGCGCCGGCACCCGCTCGATGGCCTCGCCCGCCAGCTCGAGGATGCGCGCGGCCGAGCTGCGCCGCAGCAGCGAGTCGAACGTCGGGTTCGTGGCCTGCACGATGTCGTGCAGGCAAGCCGCGAGCGTCCACTCCGCAGGCGTCGCCGGCTCGAGCGTGTCGATCGGCGCCAGCCGGCGCGCTCGCCGCACGCGCCCGAGCCGGACGTGCGCCTCCAGGTCGACGTCGATGCTCGTGCGCTCGCCCTCGCCCAGCGCCAGCGCGGCCCTGGCCCCGATGGCGTGCCCCGGGCGCATCGGTCCTCCCAGGACCAGGGGCGCCATGACTCCCTCGAACAGCCGCTGCGCGATGACGCCGAGGTCAGCGGCCACGCTTCAGGCCTCTTCCTTGCGCTCGGGCGGCGGCTCCACCCCCCGCAGCGGCATCATCCCGATCGGCGTGACCTTGAGGTCGATGGGCGCTTCCTCCAGCGCGCGCTCGATCGCCTCCGTCACGGCGGGCTCCCAAGGCGGCGCCTCGAGCAGCGCCGTCTCGAGCGGCACGAAGGCGCTCTCCTCGACGGAGACAGCGCGGGCGTCCGTGCTCAGGAAGAGCGCCTGCGCGGGCTGTGCGCCGAGCGCCCGCGCGAGCACGTCGGGCGCCACGGCCGGCGTCACCTCGTAGCCCGCGGGCACGTAGAGGCTCGGGTGCACCTCGACGAAGAAGGTGCCCAGCGGGATCGCCTCGATCCCGGCGCTCGAGCGGAGGAATGCCCCGCGGGACGTCATGGCGACGCGGCAGCTCGCGATGGTCGTCCGCGGCAGCGCGTACGCCAGACGCCGCAGCAGCGGGACCTGGGCCGGCTCGATCCACGTCGCCGTCACGTTCTTCCACGGCGCCGTGGACGGCGAGACCCGCAGCGGGACGGCGACGGGATCGGGCTGCGCGGTCGCGACGGCGATCGACGCGTCGTTCCCCGTCGAGCGCACCTCCACGCGCGCGAACGCGGTCACTGCGCCCATCGGGGGAAGCCGCTCGACGGCCCATGGATCGTCGCCCCGCCCGCGGATGAGCACGAGCCCCGCGGGATCGAAGACCGGGCACGCGCGCAGCTGCACGGGGTGGCGGTATCCGGCCTCCACGGCCACGCCAGGCCCCGACGGCACGAAGCACGTGATCCCGGGCGTCTCGTGCACCAGGCCGCGCATCCGGTCGGGCAGGGCGGGCACGCGGAAGATCCAGCGGCGCACGGGCGCGTCGTCGAACGCGCTCTCGGGCGGCCACTCGGCGACGCCGACCTCGCCGTCCACGTGCGATCGCGCGAGGTAGTGCACGAGCGCCGGACCCAGCCCCTGCTCCGCGACGAGGATGCGCAGCCCGGGCTCCTGGCGGGTCGACGGATCGACGTGCGGCATCAGGCGCAAGAGGAGCGGCCGCAGCTCGATGGGCCGCTCGACGTCGTACGTCTGCGAGAAGCGGTCGTGGTACAGCGTCAGCGCCGCGTCCGACGACAGCAGCTCCGTGGCGTCGTAGCCGAACGGCGCGGCGGCATCGCGGTACTGGACGAAGTGCCGCGACGTGCCGGTGAACGTGAAGCCGCCCACCACGCGCGCGGTCTCGGCCATCCGGTCCATGCGGTCGCTCGACTCGGCCGCCAGCTCGAGCGCGATCTCGCGCGTTCCCAGCTTGGACTTCACGACGTTCATGGCCAGGCTCGGCATGATGTCCTCGAGCGACCGTTCGCGCGTGTAGACCGCGAGCAGGGCGACCAGCCGGTCGATCGAAGGCAAGAGGATCAGGCCCTTCGCCCCGAGCGCGACGCCCTTGGCGTCCAGCCCCAGCCCCGGGGTGTGCAGCCGTGTCTGGTGGAGCGCGATCCGTTCGAGCACGGGCCCGGCGAGCATAGCGGTCCACTACGCACGGAACGGCCCCTTTCGGCACGGCTCTGCAAACGTTGCGAGGCCCCGAGCGTCCAAGTCCTCGATTCAGGCGACAGGCGCCAGGGTACGGGCTTTGCTAACTACCCACGGTCGCCTCAGAGGCCCGGAAATGACCTGGCGCGACGCAACGTATCAACGGGGGCGAGGACCGGACGGCATGGTCGCGAACAAGGCGAAGGCATCCCGCGACAGCGCCCGTTTCCGACAAGCGCCGCGCACGACATCGCACACGCGCTTCAAGAGTCCGACACAGCGAGAGGATGAGTCGACCGCAGGGTCTGGCGCCCCCTCGACGTTGCCCCCGCCCCCCTTCGAGACCGAGGTCGCGGTCCGGGCGCTCGAGTGGTGGATCGACGCGCACATGGCGCTCGCCTCGGAGCTGTTGTGGCTGCAGCAGCTGCTCGACGCGCCCACCGAGGGCGACCTCCACCGACAGACCGTCGGCGCCCTCACCGCCCGGGTCGAGGCCGTCCGCGACGCCCTGTACGAGCTCTATTGCGACGCCGCCGACGACAGGATGGCCCCGCTCCTGGGACCCGAGGCCGCGCTCGAGCGCTACGTCCGGGACTGTTATGCGTGGTGCGCCCGGGTCGTGGGGCTGCTCGCCTCGGTGATGGGCGGCCTGCGCTCGGAGGGAGGCCCCGACTGGGCCGGGGCCAAGGCCGAGTTCCGCCTCGCCGCGGCGCAGTACCTCGTCCTGTCTCCGCTCGACCTGGCGGCCGCGCGGGCGCTGTCGATCGACTTCGGCAGCCCGGTCGAGCCGCTCCGCAACCTGCCCGAGGACCTCGACCGTCTGGTCGCGGCGGTTCGAGAGCTACACGCCACGCTCGAGAAGCGGTTCGGCTGAGGGAGCGTCCTCCAGGGCGCTCCAGACGCGGACGGCCCCGAGCACCGCCGCGGCGACCGTCTCCGTGCGCAGCACGAGCGGCCCGATCGAGGCCACGGACCAGCCCATGTCGCGCGCTCGTCTGACCTCGGCCTCGTCGAGGCCTCCCTCCGGACCGCACGCGAACGCGAGCGGGACCCGCCCCGCGAGCGCCTGGAGCAGCGCCGGCGCGAGCGGCTCGGTCGCTCGCTCCCACAGGCAGAATCGCGCGGCCGGCTCGGGCACGAGGCCCAGCGCGGCTTCCCACGCGCAGGGGGCGTCGACGCGCGGAGCCTCGCTCCGTCCGCACTGGCGCGCGGCCTCGCGCGCGATCCTCGCCCAGCGCGCCTGCCGCTGCGCCGCCCGGGACGGGTCGAGCTTCACCACGGCGCGCAGGGTCGTGGCGACGATCACGCGCGTGGCGCCGAGCTCCGTGGCGTCGCGCACGATCCCGTCGCACTTGTCGCCCTTGGCGAGCCCCTGCACCAGCGTGATCTCGCGCTCCGGGGGCCGCGCTCCCTGCCGGAGCGGTCCGAAGCGCACCGTCACGCCGCCGCCGTCTTCTTCCACCGCCACGCCGTCCGACTCGCGCCCCGTCGCGGGGTCGAACGCGACGAAGGCGTCCCCCGCGCGCAGGCGGAGCACGCGAGCCAGGTAGTGAGCGATCGCTCCTCGAAGGCGCCGCTCGCCCGGCGCGAGATCGGGGATCGGCGCGCGGACCCTCATCGCCGCGCCGCCAGCGCGATCCACTCGCCCTTGCGCACGACCTCGGGCTCCCGCAGCGAGGCGTACGCGCGCCGGATGTCCGCCAGCTGCGCCGGCGCCACGTCCGGCGCGAGGATGCCGCTCAGCACGAGCAGGCCTCCCGGCGCCACGCAGCCGAGGATCGCGGGGGCCAGGTCCACGAGCGTCTTCGCCTCGATGTTGGCGAGCACGACGGGGAACGACCCTCGGATCCGCGCAACGGGGGTCTCGTCGGCCTGGAGGCGATCGGACATGCCGTTGCGCTCCGCGTTCTCGAGCGCCACCGCGACCGCGTCGGGGTCGACGTCGATCGCGCGGGCTCTCGCCGCGCCGAGGGCCAGCGCCACGAGCGCGAGGATGCCGCTGCCGCAGCCCACGTCGAGGACCGTCGCGCCCGCGAGCGGCGTCCTCGCGAGCACCCCGGCCACGAGCGACGTCGTCTCGTGCAGGCCCGTGCCGAAGGCGCGGCCCGGCTCGAGGACGATGACGCGCTCCCCGGGCGCCGGCGAGTGCTCGCGCCACGGCGGCCGCACGACGAGACCCGGGCACACGACGAACGGCTCGAAGTACTTCTTCCACTCGTCGCGCCACGCGTCGCCGACCACCTCCTCGACGCGCGGCTTCCACGCCGGCGACAGCTCCGCGCTGGCGGCGCGCGCCTCCTGCTCGTGCGCGAAGCTCGCCACGAGGGTCACGGCTCCCGGTGCGCCGCGCGCCAGCGTCGTCGCGTCCCGCTCCTCGACGCCCGCCGCGCCGAGCTCGAACAGCCGCGCGCTCGCCTCGTCGACGTCGCCCTCGGCGACGTCGATCAGCACGTACGGGTAGCGCGCCGGGTCGCTCATCGCATCCCTTCAGCGAAAGCTCATGACGGAGATGTTGACGGTCGACGTGCCCTTCGCGGCGCTGCCCTTGAAGGCGCCCGCGAGCGCGAGGCTGCCCAGGACGATCCCGGCGACGCCGATCACGCCGCCCCCGATCGCGACGGGCAGCACCCAGCCGCTCGACGACTCGGGCACCGGGATGCGCAGCGGCGCGTCGGCGTCGCCGCTCGACGCCACGGGCAGCTCGGCCGCGTCGGTGGCGAGCAGGTAGTAGGCCACGTACGGCGGCTTCACGGCGGACGGGGGGATCGCGACCCGGACTCCGCCGTCGGCCGGCGCCACCTGCGCGTGGATCGCCGTGAAGACGCCCGTCGAGCCCGTGCGGTAGAAGAGGTCCACGCGCTTCACGCGGTGCTCGGGGTCGTCCAGGCTCGCCGTGAGGGTGACCTCGGTGCCGGGCGAGGCGGTCGCCGGGGAGGTGTGCTTCATCGCGATCCGCTTCCCGCCGCCGCCGCCGTCGGAGACGAGCCCCGGACGGCCCTCGGCCTCCCACTTCGCGCGCACCGCGGCGAAGAAGTCCCGGAACCGCGGCGACTCGCTCCGGGGCAGCTCGTACCCCGGCTGCGCCGACAGCAGCGCCCGCACGAAGTTCTCGGCCTCCTCCGCGTGGCCCAGCGTGATGTGGTCGAGCGCCAGCAGGCGGTAGATCTCCAGCTTCTGCTCGGGCGTGTTGCTCGGGCGGACGAGCGCGCCCGACAGCGTCTGGATCGACTCCTCGTACCGCTGGTCGTCGAACAGCTCCCGCCCGCGCTGGACCAGGTCCTTCTGCGGCGGCTGCGCCAGCGCCGGCTGGGCGACCGCGTGCAGGGCGCCCGCGAGCGCCAGCGGCGCGAGGCGGCGGGCCGTGCGCGGATTCATCGCGGCCAGGGTAGCGGAGACGCAACTCGTTGGCCGCTCCGACCGATGGGGGGTCATGAAGGCCAGGACCGTCGCGCTCGTCCTTTCCGTGCTCGTCCTCGCGGCCGCCGCGCCGCCCGCGCGGGCGGCCGAGACGCGGCACGACGTCGAGACCGACCACCTCGACGCGTTCGACGACGGCGGCCCCCCGTCGTTCGCCCTGCTCGTCAACCCGCTCGCCACCCTGCTCGGAACGTTCGGCGCCGAGGGCGACTTCGTCATCGGGGATGCCGCCGCGCTGAGCGTCGAGGGCGACTGGGTGCTCACCGGCGGCACGACCGCCTGGGCCGCGACGGTCGGCCTGCCCGTCTTCCCGTGGCGAACCATCTTCCACGGTTTCTACGTCCACCCGCGCGCCACCGCCGCCGTGGCGACGAGCGCGGGCGCGTCGACCGACGTGCTCGGCATCGGCGGGACCGCCGGCTGGCAGCACACGTGGCGCTTCGGCCTGTCGCTCCGCATCGGCGGGGGCGTCGCCTACGAGCACGCGCTCGGGCTGGACGGCGGAGTCGCCATCCTCGGTCTCCGCCCCCTGCTCGACGGCGAGATCGGCTGGGTCTTCTGAGGCGTCGCTCGCCCCGCAACGGATCGCCCACCCGGGACGGAGCGGGTTAGCATCGCTCGCATGAGCGACGAGACGGCGGCGGTCGCGGCGGTCCTCGACGCCATCCAGGACTCGTACTGCCACCGGATCGTCGGCGGCATCGGCACGCTCGAGGGCCGCCCGGAGAGCTGGGGCTTCGTCGGGGCCCGGACGACCGTGGTCCTCGAGCAGCTGGGCTTGGCCCGGCGGGCCGCACGCTCCAGTCGGCCACGCCTGCTCGAGTGCGGCTCGGGCTTCGGCTTCATCGCGGCGCTGGCCCGGGAGCTCGGCTTCGACGTGACGGGGGTCGAGGTGGAGCCCAGCTACGTCGAGCACTCCCGCCGCCTCTTCCCGTCCGTCCGCGTCGAGCAGGCCGACCTGTCGACCTTCGAGCGCTTCGGCGAGTTCGACGTCATCTACTACTTCGGGCCGTTCTCCGACGACGAGGTCCAGGCCCGCTTCGAGCGCCGCGTCGAGGCGTCGCTCGGCCCGGGAGGGATCGTCGTGGCCAACCGGAAGGTCACCGACGACTGGCGACGGAGCTTCGAGGTCCTCGCGAAGGGCGAGGCCAGGAGCTGGGTCCTGCGGAAGATGGATTCGCAGATCGACGGCTGAGGGCCGCGAGCGCGAGGAAGAGGCGGGCGTCCCCTCAGGCGCCCAGGAGCAGCTCGCCGGCGTTCGCCTCGATGGGCACCGCCGCCAGCGCCTCGCCCGCGCACGGCCCCGACACGCACCGCCCGTCGTCGAGCCGGTAGAGCGCGCCGTGCTGGTGACAGAGCAGGTAGCGCCCGTCGTCGCTCATGGCCGAGCGGGCGCCCAGATCGAGCGGCAGCGCGCGGTGCCGGCACACGTTGGCGTACGCGCGCCACGCGCCGTCCACCCGTCCGACGAGCACGCCGTCGAACGCGGGGCCCACGCGCACGAAGCGACCGCGGGCGACCTCCGCGGTCTGCGTCTCGGTCAGCACGACGCGGGTCATCGCGACAGCGGCCCGCCCTTGCCCCCGTAGTACTTCCGCCGCGCGGGCACGCTCTCGAGGAACCGCCGGACCCGGCTGCCCCGCGGCAGCGCCTCGCCGTCCTCGAGCACGAGCGCCGTCAGCCGCCCGCCGTAGACGCAGCCCGTGTCGATCCCCGTCGCCCACGGGGAGAAGCGCGGCCCGGGGTGCGCGTTGTGGCCGAAGACGACGTGCGGGGGCCCCTTGTACAGCGTCCCCCACAGCGGACCGGCGTTGCCCTCGTCGCTCCAGTTTCCGCGGCGGTCGATCGTCCGCATCTTGATGAGCGCCTCGGGCGGCACGCGGTGAATCGGAAGGCCGGGGATGACGCCCGCGTGCACGACGCGCAGCCCGTGCTCCGGCAGATCGAGCCAGAACGGGAGCTTCTCGAGCATCTGCCACTCGGCCTCGGACAGCAGGTTCGCGACGCGCTGGTGATCGGGCCCGATGGGCTTGTGGCGACGACGCCAGGCCAGGAGCTTCCCCTCGTGGTTGCCCCGGACGGCGCGTCCCCCGAGGCGCCGCACGAGCGCGAGCGTGCCGTGCGGATCGGGCCCGCGTACGACGAGGTCGCCCACGAGCACCAGCCGGTCGGCCCCGTGGAACTTCACGTGGTCGAGCAGATCCTCGAGCTCGCTCGTGCACCCGTGCACGTCGCCCACGATGACCGTTCTCGCCATCAGGTGGCGTCCAGCTTCGCGCGCTTGGGGATCACGACCAGCCCGTTGTCCGTCACGAAGAAGCGCTGCCGGTCGGCCTCGCGGTCGAAGCCGATGACCGTGCCCGACGGGATCTCGACGTCCTTGTCGATGATGGCGCGGCGGATCTTGGCGTGCCGCCCGACGCGCACGCGCTCGAAGAGCACGCTCTCCTCGACCTCGCTGAAGGAGTTCACGCGGCAGCCGACGCCCAGGACGCTGCGGTGGATGCGCCCGCCCGAGATGATGCACCCGTGGCTGACCATCGAGTCGGTCGCGATGCCGACGCGGGCCTGCGCCTCGTCACGGAACACGAACTTCGCGGGCGGGTCGTGCGTGGCCCCCGTGCGGATGGGCCAGCGGAAGTTGTAGAGGTTGAACTGCGGACGGATCTCGATGAGGTCCATCTGCGCCTCCCAGTACGCCTCGACCGTCCCCACGTCGCGCCAGTAACCGCGGGCGTGCTCGTCCTCTCCCGGGACGTTGTTGGTCGCGAAGTCGTACGCGAAGACGGCGCAGCCCTTGTGCACCATGCGCGGCAGGACGTCGTGCCCGAAGTCGTGCTGGCTCTCCTCGGTGCGGTCGTCGTCCTCGAGCTCCTGCAGCAGGAGGTCCGGCCTGAACACGTAGTTTCCCATCGACGCCAGGCACATGTCCTCTCGGCCCGGCATCGGGGGAGGGCTCTCGACCTTCTCGTGGAACCCGACGATCCGCCCGTCCGGGGCGATCTCGAGCACGCCGAAGTCGCGCGCGGCGTGACGGGGCACCGGGATGGCCGCCACCGTCGCGTCCGCGTGAGCGTCCTGGTGGAAGGCGAGCATCTGCCGGACGTCCATCTTGTAGATGTGGTCGCCGCCGAAGATGCAGATGAGCTCCGGGTTCTCGTCGTTGAGCACGTGCTTGCACTGCCACACGGCGTCGGCCGAGCCGCGGTACCACGTCTTGCCAGTGCGCTGCTGCGCGGGGATCGCCTCGATGAACTGGTCGAGCACGGGGGCGAGGCGCCAGTTGCGCGCGATGTGCTCCTCGAGCGACGCGCTCTTGTACTGCGTCAGCACCTTGATCCGCGCCAGGCCCGAGTTGACGAAGTTCGACAGGACGATGTCGATGATCCGGTAGCGGCCGCCGAAGGGCACCGCGGGCTTGGCGCGGTCGTGGGTCAGCGGGTAGAGGCGCCTGCCCTCGCCGCCGGCCAGCACCATCACGAGCACCTGGGTGGTGTCGAAGTTGAGCTTCCGCCCGTTCATGCCCGGCGGCGATGGTAACGCCAGCGAGCGTCAGGGCTTGATGAATTTGAGCACGAAGCGGTCGCTCGTCCCGCGGCGCTCGCCGGCCTGCATGGGCGAGTCGTTCCAGTCCCGCGTGTCATTCGGGTTACGGAGGAAGTCCGCGCTCGCCACGTGGTGGAAGCCGGCTCGCTCCACCTCGCGCAGCACGGCCAGCTCGTCGATCCGGTGCGTCGTCTTGACGTCCGCCAGCCCCGACCCCTCCGGGGCGCTGTGGTCCACGACGACGTACTGCCCGCCGTGCCGGAGGGCGTCGAAGACGGCCTTGTTCATCCGGTCGCGCTCGACGTTCATCCAGACCGAGTCGTGGTAGAAGAGCACCATCACGACGGCGTCGAGGTTCTTCGCGTCCGGCGGGAACGGCGCGTCGAGCTCCTTGTCCACCCGGACGACGTTCTTCATGACGGGCTTCGCCAGGCGGGCAGCCCAGGGCTTCTCGGCGAACTTCATCACGAAGGCGTTGTTCTCGCCCCAGACCTTGCCCTTCGGGCCGACGGCCCGCGCGAGCAGCTCCGTCGTGTAGCCGCCCCCGGCGACCAGCTCCGCGACGCGGTCGCCGGGCTTGAGCGCCAGGAAGGAGAGCAGCTCGGCGGGGTGCCGGCCGGCGTCGAGCTTCCTGTCCGCCTCGTCCCGGTCCGCCGCGGCGACGATCGCCTGCGCCGCCGCCGTCACGGGGAAGCGAACGGCCGCGGGCCGCTCGAGGTGGACGGGCGACGACGCCGCGGGGGCCACCGCGATGACCGGCGGACAGTGGGGGTGCTGCGCGTGCGCCTCGGGGGGCACCGGCAGCACGAGGTGCGGCGGAACGGACGCCGGGGCGCCGCCTCCGCAGCCGGCCGTCAGGAGCAGCGCGGGGACGAGGAGTCGACCGGGGGAGAGGCGCATCGTGCCGCGAGTCTACCCCGAGGCGGCGGCGTCCGACTCGAGCTGTTGGAAGAGCGTCCCCAGCTCCGGCCTCGACCGCAGCGGATCGCAGAAGCGCGTCGCCAGCTGGATGAGCTGGGCTTCCGAGCGCTCCGCCCGGGCGTTGAGCTCCACCAGCCGGCGCTGGGCCGCCTCGCGGTCCCGGTCGATGCCCTGCTCGTGGTTGGCGAGCGCGGTCCGCAGCTCCGCGATCTGGTAGTCGAGGTCGCTCACCATCCGGTCCTTCTCGTCGGCCGCGGCCAGCGCCGCCTTCTCCAGCGTGCGCACGGCCAGCCACCCGTCGACCGCCTCCGCGCACGCCCGGTAGGCGCGCGCGAGCTGGGCGTGCGGCTCCGTCAGCGCGGAGCGCCCCTCCCAGGTGATGGCCTCCTTCTGCGCCTCCTGGAACACGGCCACCTTGCGCTTCGCGTCCTCCGCGAGCTGGCCCACGTGCGTGCGCGCGGACCGCGCGTCCGCGCGCGCCTTCGACGCGTCCATGCCCAGCGCGTCCACGGCGAAGCCGAAGCGCGTGCGCCCGTCGCGCCCGCGGGCGTCGATGTCCTCGAGCTTGTGCTGCTCGCTCGCGCTCGCCTCGCGCAGCTCCTTCAGCTCGGTCACGAGCGCGCGCACCTCCGCGAGCGTCCTGTCCAGGTCGCGACGCGAGTTCGGCGCGCCGCTCGAGCGCGCCAGCATCTGCTCGAAGAGCGCCACGCGCTTGGCCCACTGGTCCACGCCCACGGCCGGCAGCGTCTGCGCCGGCGGGCGCGAGCTGCCCGGCTCGTCCTCCGGCTCCGGCGGCACCGGGATCCGCAGCGCCTTCGACAGGTTCGCGAGCTCCAGCTCGATGGCGTGCGCGTCGGGCGGGCGCAGCTTCGGGTCCTTCTCGAGCAGCTGCACGACCAGCGCGTCGAGCTTCTCGGGCACGCGCGGATCCACCGCCCGCGGCGGCGGCGGCTTCTCCTTCATGTGCTTGAGCAGGAAGCTCGTCGGGTCCTTGGCCTCGAACGGGAGCTTGCCCGTGGCCATCTCGAAGAAGATGACCCCGAGCGCGTACAGGTCCACGCTCCCGCCGGCGTCCTGCCCCGTGATGCGCTCGGGCGCGAGGTACTGCGGCGTGCCGAAGAGCTCCCCGGCGTTCGTCAGGCGCGTGTCCCCGCGCGACCGCGCGATGCCGAAGTCGAGCACCTTGACGAGGTCGCTGCCGTCCGCACGGCGCACGATGAAGATGTTCTCCGGCTTGAGGTCGCGGTGCACGACGCCCAGGTCGTGCGCGCGCGCGATGGCGCGGGCCATCTGGATCATGATGGGCAGGGCCGCCGCCATCGTCATGGGGCCCTTGTCCGTCAGCTCGGCGAGCGTCCTGCCCGCGAGCAGCTCCATGACGATGTAGGGCGTGCCCTCCGCCGTCTCGCCCTGGTCGAAGATCTCGATGACGTTCGGGTGCGCCAGCGTCTGCGCGCTCTTGGCTTCCCGGCGGAAGCGCTCCCGGACCTTCGGGTCCATCGCGAGCGTCGGGTTCATGATCTTCACGGCGCACGGCCGGTCGACCAGCTTGTGGCGGGCGCGGTAGACCATCGCCATGCCGCCCTCGCCGATGACCTCCTCGATCAGGTATCGGCCCGCGATCGTCGTGCCGATGACCGGATCACGGATCGCCTCGAGCACGGCGCCGTCCAGGAAGCAGTAGACGGCGTCGGCCGGGTAGCGGATGTGGCACTGGGGGCAAGCCTTCATCGGTCGCCGGAAGGACAAAAGCCCACCCGATTGCCCGCGTTTGCGCAATCGAAAACCCCGGGGATGGGGTCCCCGGCCGAGTTTGGTCTTCCGTCCCGGGATGAAGGATACTCGCGGGGGGCGTTTGTCACGCCGGGAGCCGGACGCCGTGAAGCTGTTTCCACGCCTGATCGTGCTGGCCGCCCTCGCGGGGGGCGGCGCCGCGGGGGCGTGGGCGGCGTGCGCCCGGTGGTGGCCGCTCGAGCTGCCGGGGCGGGGCAACGACGTCCTGCCGGGGCTGCGCGTCGACGGGCAGACGGTCGGTCCGGCCGGGGTGCGGGCCCTGGTGGCGGCGCAGGCCGCGGCGCTCGGGCAGCGGCAGGTGCGCCTCGTCGTGCGCGACGGGGACGCGGTGCGCCCGGTCGTCGAGGCCTCCCTGGCCGAGCTGGGGGTGGCCGTCGACGAGGACACGGTCACGGTGCGGGCGCTGCGCGTCGGACGGACGGACGATCTGCTGTCGAGGGCGCGGCAGGCGGACCGCGCGCGCCGCGGTGACGTGGACGTGCCCCTCGAGCCGACGGTCGATCCGCGCGCCCTGGTCGATCGCCTCCTGCCGCTCAAGGAGGACCTCGACGCGCCGCCGGTCCCGGCGAGGCTCGACCTCGAGCACCACGACATCGTGGACGAGCGGGACGGCCGCGCGCTCGACGTGGACGGCGCCGTCGACCGCGTCGCCCGCGCCGCGCTCGACCCGAGCGTCGTCGAGATCGAGCTGCCGTTCGTCGCCGTCCGCCCGGCCGTGACGCGCTCGTCGCTCGCGCGCATCGACATCGGCAA
>Ga0335078_10011267_pt1 | contig 13263 bp, 10 predicted proteins | sample Lox_Sample_32_FD_206711 | JGI IMG/M metagenome (GOLD analysis project Ga0335078, IMG submission 206711) | Soil microbial communities from Loxahatchee National Wildlife Refuge, Florida, United States - Lox_Sample_3.2 | ecosystem: Environmental > Terrestrial > Soil > Wetlands | place: USA... | reverse complement strand
GTACTCCTGAGCTGCGTCATTGAATACCTTCCAGCCCTTCGCTATCACCGCATTCTCGAAGCGATCGATCGTCTGCTGCACCGAATAGCGGCTCGGCTTGGTGACGAGTCCTGAGTCCGCTGCCGAGACGGGCAATCCCGCTAGAGCGACGGCCAAGGCCACGGCTGTGGCACGCAGCGTCGCCGTCCTCCTCATTCTATCATCGCCCCTTCCGACGAGGCACAGCGGTCGATGACGGCTTGGTCGACGGCTCCGCCGGCGCCGGAAGGCCCGCGACGATACGGTCGGCGAGCTGGCCCAGAGCGTCGCTCATCGCGGCAACCTGGCCTGTCGGATCCTTCGAGCCCGGCGTGACCCGGATCTGCTCCGAGCGGATCTGATCCGGGGAGCCCTGGCGATGCGCCGCCCATTGCGCGGAGAGGACGACAACCCCGGCCGGGTCCGGGTCGAATTTATCGATGCTGATTTCGAGGGTGATATCCGCCGTCGCATCGGCGAAGGAACCGGCGCTGAGATAGACCTGGCTATGCGGCAGGCGCTCGGAGAGGTTCGCGGCGAGCACGCGCGTCGTCATGTCGCTCAGATTCTCGCCCCAGATGACAAATTCCGAATACTGCAGCTCGTAAGGGTCGCGGTAGCTGACGATTTGCAGCCGGTCGAGATATTTGGGCAGCTGCACGCGTTTGACGGCGATCGTCGCGGCGAAAGACCGGCTCGGCGTCGCGGGCCGCGGCGCCAAGGTGAAGAGCCGCGGCGGCGGTGTCGTACTGCAGGCGGCGAGCAGCAGGAGCAGTCCGCTCCCGGCGAGGACACGGCGGCGAGAGAGCGATGCCGGGGTCATTGCGAGGCCGACTTGCCGCGGAGTACCGAATCCGGATGCTGCTCGAGGTAGTTCGTGAGCGTTTGCGCAGATCTGAGCGTCTCCTGCAGCTGCCGGAGCGTATCCATCAGCTCTGCCCGGATCTGAGAATCGCCGCCATAGGCCGAGCCCATCGATTTGAGCACGCTGTCGGCGGCCGCGCTGGTTTGTCGCAAGCTGACCAGCAGCGGCGTGGTCTGGGCGTTGGCGTTGGTCATCAGCTGCTGCGCCGCTTCCAGCGTCTTGCGGGCATCCGCCGCGATATCCTCGAGCGGCAGCGACGCCAGCTTGTCCAAGGTCTGGCTGACCGAGCGCGTGAGGCCCTCCATCTGGGTCGGAACGGAGGGAACCAAGGGATAGGTGGCGGTCTCGACGATCTTCGCCGGCGGCGCGTCCGGGAAGAAGTCGAAGGCAACGAAGAGCTGCCCGGTGATGAAGCTCGAGGTGCGCAATTGCGCGCGCATGCCGCGTGCGACCAGATCGGCCATCAGCTTGCCGCTCCCCACTTCCCCGGCCGGCTGGTTGATGATGCCGATGCGGCCGATGTCGACTTCACACACCACCGGAACGCGAACAGCATTTTTCGCAGCGTCGACGACCAAGTGGAAGTCGACGACCCTGCCGATCGTGATGCCCTGCACCTCGACGGGTGAGCCGATGGCGAGTCCGCGAACGGAACCCTCGAACTCGACGAGAAAGCGGGCGCGCTTGCTATAACCGGCTTCTTCGGCATCGGCGCGGTCGACGTAAAGCGGGAAGGTGCTGTTCGCCTTCGCCACCGTCGTCTTGAGCGCCGCCTCGTCCGTGTCGAACGCGATGCCGCCGGCAAGGACCGCCTGCAGCGACTCGATCTCGAGCTTGAAGCCTCCCGACCCGGCATCGAGGCTGATCCCCGACGCGTTCCAGAACTGCGTGCCGTCATGGACGTAGGCGTCGTAAGGCTTGTAGACGAACACGCGAACCGTGAAGCCCTTGTTGATGCCTTCGAAGTCCGAAGAGATCACCTCCCCCACCTCGATGCCGCGAAAGAAGATCGGCGAGCCAGAGCTGACCGAGCCGATCTTGTTGGCGGTGAGAGTATAGGTCGTGCCGGAGACGTCCGAGCGCACCACCGGCGGCTCTTCGAGGCCGGTGAATTCGCGCTGCTCGCTCTTGCCGCTGCCCGGGTCCATCTCGATGAAACTGCCCGAAACAAGTGTCTGCAGGCCGGACAGGTTGGTCAGGCTGAAGCGCGGCCGAACCACCCAGAACTTCGTGTTCTCGTTCAGATGCGGCGCGGCCAATTTGTTCATCTGCGCGACGACCACAACATGCTCCAGGTCGGGCGTGGGATCGATCCGCTTGACCATGCCGAGCACGACATCGTTGTGCTTGATCTGCGTCTTGCCGGCTTCGAGCCCCGTTGCCGTCTTGAAGGTGATGGTGACGGTCGGGCCGCGCTCGGCGAGCGTTGTGTAGCCGATCCAGCCGGCGATGAGCAGGGCGACGATGGGCAATATCCAGATGAGCGAGAAGCGCGACCGCCGGATGTGCGGCTCCGCGGGCGTCTCGCGCTGCTCTATCGTATCCTGTCTCATCGGTTTACTCCTGCGCTATCCCACATCAGCCGCGGGTCGAAGCTGGCCGCGGCGAACATGGTGATGATGACGACGGCGCAGAACGAGACCGCGCCGATGCCCGGCTCGATCGTCGCAATCGCGCCGAGTTGAACGAGGCCCGCGAGGATCGACAGCATGAAAATGTCGATCATCGACCAGCGTCCGACGGACTCGACGATGCGGTAAAGCACGGTGCGATCCCTGAGCCGCCAGCGGCTGGCCCGCTGCGTCGTCAGCAGCAGAAGGATCAAGCCGAGGATCTTGAGCGCCGGCACCGTTATGCTGGCGAAGAAGACCAGCAGCGCCAGCGGCCACATGCCGCTGTCCAGCAGTTCCTTGACGCCCCCGAGGATCGTGTTGGGCTCGCCCTGACCGAACATGACCACGGTCATGACCGGATAGAGATTGGCCGGCACATAAAGGATCATCGCCGTGATCACCAGCGCCCAGGTCCGCGTCACGCTGTTGGGCTTGCGCGGATGCCGGGCGGCGCCGCAGCGCGGACAGGCGGAGCCGCGCTCGCCGACCGGCGCCGTGAGGCCGCAGCTCTCGCACAACAGCAAGGCGCCGCCGCCGCGAAGCGCCGGCGCTTTGGCGAGGCCGCGGCGCTCCATTTGCTGCCAGACCAGCTCCGGGCTGAGCTCGAAATCGATCGCCACCATGATCAACATGAGGCCGCCCAGCGCGTAGCAAGCGATGCCGACGTCGACCGAAGCGAAGGCGACGAGCTTCACATAGGCGACGAAGACGCCGAGCAGATAGACCTCGATCATCGACCAGGGATGGAGAAACTCGAGCCAGCGAAACACGACCGGCAGATCGCTCGGCGGTCGCGGCAAGCGAAGCCCAACCAGCACGTAGCAGAGGGCGCCGAGCGTCAGCAGCGGCGCGACCACGGTCGTCAGCAGGACGACGAGCGCCAGCGGCCATAAGCCCTGATCCCATAGCGCGATGGCGCCGGTGATCAGGTTGGCTTGCTGGAAGCGTCCCTCGATGGTGAGCGACATGAACGGCGCGGTAATGGCGATGGCGAGCAGGACCAGGCCCGTCAGCACGAGAGCGAGCGAGCGCGACAGCGAGTTTTCCGGGATGCTCAACAGGGTCGCGCCGCAGCGGCCGCATTTGGCCGTCGAACCCGGCATCAGAGCACCGAGCGTCTGATGGCGCCCGCATTCCGGGCACTCGAAGATGCGCCTTCCTGAGGTGGCGGGCGCAGGCGGAGACAGGTCAGCCGTCATCGCTCCCCTTCCGGCTGAGGTAGAGCCGCGGCACTAGGAGGCGGCTCGGACTTGCGCCGACCCCCGGACTATTGAGGCATTGTGCTGCGGGCGTTATCGGGTCGATTCCCGATCTTGCGGCGAAAGTTCATCTGTTGGCGGACGCGTCGAGGACATCCCTGTCTAAGCCCCCGACAAATCCTGATTTCACGGTATTTGTCGCGGCGTGGTCCAGGCGGACAATCCTTTCATGGGGAGCCGCGACGGTCCGCGGTCAACAAAGAAAGGAGACGGACATGCGCCAAGCCGTCATTGCATTGTCGATCGCGGCGGTCATTGCCTGCGGCGTCGCCGCATGCGGCACCAATGAGATGCGGGAGAATGGCACTCCCGATCCGAACGGCACGGTTTACCCGGGCTATGGCACGGGCGGCTCCTCCAATGAGCGCCCTGCCGACACGAACCAGCCAGCCGCGCCGAGCCGGTAGCCGCTCCTGGGGAGCGCGATCGTCAGAACGATCGCCCTGCGGCGCTGAGAAAATCCTCTGACATCGTTCTCAGTGTCCAGGCCGGTCGGCGGCGACGAACCATGGCCTTTATTACGCGGGTTTTGTTCCACGGATTGCAGACATTTCTTCGCCCGTCTCGGGGTGTCGCCGAATTGTGGCGGTCATCGATCCGGTTGAACAATCGGCGTAGGCCTGACGTCGACGTCTGCGGCCTCTCTCACTTGTTCAGACAAGAAGGAGACTTTGCATGGCCTGCTCCGCGACCGACCCCAAACGAGCCACTGTCAGGTGGGTTCGTCGATTATGCCTGCCTGTCCTGAGCGCGATCGCCACGGCGGTGTTCTTCGTCTCGTCGGGGCTTTCCGCCGAGGCGCAGGAGAAAAAGCCCAATATTCTGGTGATCATGGGCGATGATATCGGGTGGTTCAATATCGGCGCCTACCATCAAGGTATCATGTCCGGCAAGACGCCGAACCTCGATCAGCTGGCTGCCGAGGGTATGCGCTTCACCGACTACTATGCCGAGGCCAGCTGCACCGCCGGCCGTGCCAACTTCATCACCGGCGAGTTGCCCCTCCGCACCGGGCTGACCACGGTCGGCCAAGCCGGCGCGGATGTCGGCATCCCGGACCAAGCCGTGACGCTGGCCACCGTCCTGAAATCGATGGGCTATGAAACCGCGCAGTTCGGCAAGAACCATCTCGGCGACCTGAACAAATACCTGCCGACCGTGCACGGATTCGACGAGTATTTCGGCTACCTCTACCACCTCGACGCAATGTCGGACCCGTACTGGCATTCTTTCCCGCCAGGGTGGATCGAAAAATACGGCCCGCGCAATCTCGTGCACTCCTGGGCGACCGACGTGGACGATCAGACGGTGGAGCCACGCTGGGGCAAGATCGGCAAGCAGCGGATCGTCGATGAAGGCCCGCTGGCGCCGTTCCGGAACATGAGCGACCGGCAGAACTGGCAGGAAGGGCAAAAGGCCAAATACGACATGGAAACCTTCGACGAGGTGCTCGTCCAGGCCAGCAACGGCTTCATGGACAAGGCCAAGCAGGACGGCAAGCCGTTCTTCATCTGGCACAACACGACGCGCATGCATGTGTGGACCTTCGTGCCGCCGAAGTATCAGGCGCAGATGAATTCGGACACCAATTACGGCCTCGAAGAGGCCGGCATGGCCCAGCTCGACGACAACGTCGGCGAGCTGCTGAAGCACGTCAAGGACATCGGCGAAGCCGACAACACCATCGTCATCTTCACGACCGACAACGGCGCCGAAGTCTTCACTTGGCCCGATGGCGGCATGACGCCGTTCAAGGCGACCAAGGGCACCGTCGAGGAAGGCGGTTTTCGTGTGCCGGCGATCATCCGCTGGCCGGGCAAGATCAAGCCGGGCACGGTCGAAAACGGCATTTTTTCGGGGCTCGACTGGCTGCCGACGCTCACCGCCGCAGCCGGGAATCCGGATATCACCGAGCAGCTGCTGAAAGGCGTCGAGTTGGACGGCCGGACCTATAAGAACCACCTCGACGGCTACAATCAGCTCGCTCTCTTGGAGGGCAAAGGACCATCGGCGCGCCATGAGATCTTCTATTTTGGCGGGGCGCAATTGGGCGCTCTGCGGGTCGACGACATGAAGTTCACGTTCTACCAGCAGCCCCAGGGTTGGCCGGGCGAAAAGATCACGACGGACATGCCCACGATGGTCAATCTGCGTCAGGATCCTTTCGAGCGGACACCGATGATACGCGGGGAGTCCGTCAACGAGGGCGCCTTCGGATACGGGAACGATTTCTATGCCCGCGAATTCTGGCGCTTCGTCCTGGTCCAGCAGAAGGTCGCAGCCTTGGCGGCGACCGCGGTCGAGTTTCCGCCAATGCAGGCTCCGGCTTCATTCAACCTCGAATCGGTCAAACGCAAGATCGATGAGACGATGAAGGAGCACGAAGGCCAGTAGCTGAGCCGCGGCGAGTAGGCCAGACCGGTCGTTGTTGGCCCTTCTGCCGGTTTGGCCTGGCGAGCGGCCCCAAACGGGGCCGCTCATTCTTTTGAGCGGCGGATACGACGCGCGCTGCGATATTGTGACGCGGATCGGGGGCTGCCCGACCAACCCGTCGACGCGGCGCCGAAGGCAGGCTTACCATGCCGGATCTGATCCGGGCAGGAGCAGCACGTTACGATGTACATTCACGGCCTCGCGGCCCTCGCTGTCGCGCTTCTGATGCAGCCGCTTGTCGCAACCGCCCAGGAAGAGGCCGCCGCCGACGGAATTGCGAGAGGCTATTTCGAGCACGCCTGCGGCGACGGGGTTGAACGAGCCGCGGTCTATGCACCGGATATAAAATCGCTGAGCGACATCACGACCGGCGCAACCAGCGGCACCGTTTCGTGGGATCGCTTCAGTTTCGAGCAGCTTTGCGCTCATCCGGTGCTCTATGTCTATCATTGCCACACGACACACGACGTGCTCACTCGATTTCCGTCGGGAAGCACGGGCTCGATGCCCTGCGATTTCGGCACTGCCGCCGAAATGGAGTTTGCCTGCGCGAAGGCGGCGGTGCTGAACCATCACCCGCCGGCGTCCCTCGTCCACGGTCTGGTGACGCCGCAGGGAGAGGTCGTCCACTATGGCTTCAGCACGCCGATGCGCGCCGCCATTCGCGAGCAAGGCCGCCAATTCGGCGAATTGCTCAGAGCCGGTGCGGCGAAAAGCGACCTCGAGCGCGCCCAAGCCAAAGCTCAGAGCCTATTCAGCAATCTCAATGCGAAACATTTCGACGACTTCATTCGGTTCGCCATCAAGACCTGTCCAAACGGCGATATCGAACATTGCCAAGGCTTGACGGTTGAGAATTTCGCCGCGGCACTTCCTCCCGACGACTGGCGGTTCATCACGGCGGGCGTCGGTCCCCTCGCCCGCCCGGCCGCGGCGCAGACGCCATCGCGCTTGCCGCCGCCCCGGGAACTGGATCTCGCGAAATCCGCCGCGATGGCCGAAAGCGAGAGCGACGCAGCCTTCGCGCCGCGCGTCACGGCGGAGCTCACGCCGGAAACGCTCGGCGCCTTCGTCGCCGAAGGTCGGGTCATGGTCAGCATCTGCGGCCAGCACGATGAAGGACTGCTTCCTTGCGAGGCGTCGAAGGCCAGGATGGCGCGGCTTGCCGAGGCTTGTCCGCGCGTGAGGACAGGCATCCTCGATCAGGACAGATACCCGCAAGCGAAGTATCTCTATCCCGTCGCCAGGGACAGATCGCTGCTGCTCTTCAAAACGAACCCTCAATCCGGCGTCAACGAGCAGTTCAACCTGATGATTTCAAGCGAGCCGACGCCACAGCTGATCGCCATGGTGCTTTGCGATCAGGCTCCGTTCGCGATGCCCTCTTTCGCGCAATAGTGAGCCGTCGCTGGCTGCAGGCTGCCGCCCGCGGGCCGTATAATCCGCTTCTCCACGCACTTACCGGGCGGGATCGGGCAATCACCCGATCCCGCCCGTTGACCTATTCCCGATAGGCTGCGGCCCTGGAACTACCGTGCTTGCGGGTCCGAGGCAGGGCGCCGCGTGCCCGCGAACATGCCGATGGGACCTATGGACGCTCCCTCCCGCAAGACCTCGCGCAAAGGCGCCGACGAGGCAGGAAATGACGGCAGGTCGGCTCAACGCTCGTCTTGGCGCGTGCTTGCGCTTTCCCTCGGCGCAGGATTGATTGTTCTGGCCGGAATTGCTGCCTATCGGCAAGCCGGCGGCGACCGTGGCGAGCCTGCCGGCCGTCTCGGCTATGTCGGCGGCGCGATCTGCAAGGGCTGCCACGCTGAGGAGGCTATGGCCTGGCATAGCTCGCATCACGCGCTCTCGATGCAGCATGCCAGCGACGCCACCGTCCTCGGCGATTTCAACAACGCGACCTTCACGGCGTATGGCGTGACGTCCCGTTTCTTCCGGCGCGACGGAAAATTCTTCATCAACACGGACGGGCGCGATGGAGGGATGGCCGATTTCGAGGTCGGTTACACCTTCGGCGTATTCCCGCTGCAGCAGTATCTCGTCGCGTTCCCGGACGGACGCCTTCAGGCACTGCCGATCGCATGGGATGCGCGTGCCAAGGAAGATGGCGGCCAGCGCTGGTTCCATCTCTATCCCGATGAGCCGATCCGGCACGGCGACGTGCTGCACTGGACCGGACTCAATCAGAATTGGAACTTCATGTGCGCCGAGTGCCACTCCACCGACCTGCACAAGAACTACGACGCGGCGGGAGACCGGTATCAGACGACATGGTCCGATATCGATGTTTCCTGTGAGGCTTGCCATGGCCCCGGCTCGGCGCATGTCGATTGGGCCGCGCATCGCAACGCGTGGTGGCGATGGCAGAGCGCGCCGCCGAACAAGGGGCTCGCCGTTGCCTTCAACGAGCGGACGGGGGTCACCTGGAGTCCCGACGCGGCGCTCGGAACGGCACGACGCAGCTCGCTTCAGCCGCTTCGTCCGGAGTTGGAGACCTGCGGAAGGTGCCACTCTCGGCGAGCGGAACTCTCCGAGGACTGGCTGCCGGGACAGTCCTTGTCGAACACTCATCTTGTGTCGCTGCTGGAGCGGGGACTTTATCACGCCGACGGCCAGATCGAGGCCGAGGTCTACGAATATGGCTCGTTCCGCCAAAGCAAGATGTTCGCCAATGGCGTTACCTGCAGCGATTGTCACGATCCGCACCGTCTGCAGCCGCGCGCATCGGGCGACGGGCTCTGTCTCCAATGTCATGCGGCGGCAAAGTATGCGACGGCGAAACACAGCTTCCACCCGGCCGCGACGCCACCGCTCCTCTGCACCTCCTGCCATATGCCGACGCAAACCTATATGCAGGTCCATGTCAGGCATGACCACAGTTTCCGTGTGCCGCGACCCGATCTGTCCGTGACGCTCGGCACGCCCAACGCTTGCAATGCTTGCCACAAGGACAAATCGCCCCAATGGGCGGCAGCGGCGGTCGAGCGCTGGTACGGTCCCGCGCGCGAGGGCTTCCAAACCTTCGGCGAAGCCTTCCATTCGGCTCGGCAGGAGTTGCCGGAGGCGCGCGATCTGCTTGCGCGCGTCGTCGCCGATCCTCTGACGCCCGGGATCGCCCGGGCGACCGCCTATGGCGCAATGGCACCCTACCTCACGCCGGACCTCGTCGCCCAATTGCGGCGCGGGCTTGGCGACTCCGATCCCTTGATCCGCCTCGGCGCTTTGCGCGGGCTCGAAGGGGTGAGCCCCGATCGGCGTTGGGCCTTGGCCGGCCCATTGCTCTCCGATCCCGTGCGCGCCGTGCGCATCGAGGCGACATCGTTTCTGGCAGCAACACCGCCGGATCGCCTGTCGCCGGAAGATCGCCAACGTTTCGAGCGCGCCACGCAGGAGTATGTCCAAACCCAACGCTTCAACGCCGACCGCCCGGAAGCGCGCGTCAGCCTCGGTGCGTTCTTCGCGCAACGCGGAGAAACGGCGCCCGCCGAAGCCGAATTTCAGGCGGCGATAAAGCTCGCGCCGCGTTTCATCCAGGCTTACGTGAACCTCGCCGACCTCTATCGCGCCCTCGGGCGAGATCCGGAGGCCGAAACAGTGCTGCGGCAGGCCCTCGCCGTTGCGCCCGATGACGCTGCCGCACACCATGCCCTGGGCCTCGCGCTGGCGCGCGAGCACCGCATGCCTGAAGCCCTGGCCATGCTGGCGAAGGCGGCCGCGCTCGACCCGCAGCAATCGCGCTATGCCTATGTGTATGCCATCGCGCTGAACACGACCGGCGCGCGCGACAAGGCCCTGCACGTGCTGGAGGACAACCACCTGCGGCATCCGGCGGACCGCGAGACGCTCACGGCGTTGGTAAGCCTCAATCACGAGGCCGGCGACGACACAGCCGCACGGCGCTATGCCGAAATGCTGGCACGTTTGGCGCCGGGCAATCCGGCCGTCGCGCGACTTCTCACGGACCTCCCCGCCCCCGGACAGAAATGAGCGGCCACGCCATTCGGGCTAGCTGTCTGTGAGCATGCTCCGATCCAGCTTGGTGCGCACGTGGTCGATGTCCTGCTGCAAGGTGTAAAGCAGGTGCGCGTAGGAGGTGGGCACTCGAAGGTGCGCCGCGCGATATTCCAACCGCGACAGGTCGGAAAGCTCGACCGCGCTTTGCTCCCGGCCGTGCTCTTGGAGCGCGAGCTCGAGCAGCTTGAGCTCGCCATAGAGCGTGAAGATGCGCCGGCGCATGCGCCACCCATAGGCGGCGGGCAGCATACGCAGCAGGGGATAGGCGATGGCCAAGATCGGCAGAAGCGTGATCGCCAGCTGCTTGACGAGGATCGCCAGCCAGAGCGGCAAATTGCGCTGCAGCAGCGGCGGGCCGGATCTATAGAATTGCCGGGCGTCCTCGCTCAGCGGCAAATCGGTTCCCTCCGCAGCCGGAAATTCTCCCGCCTTTTGAAATACCCCGGGGTGCGAATGGATCTGGCTCGCCGCCTCCAGCAACAGGTATTGAACCGGAGATGGCAAATCACCACGGATGACGAGGTTGGTCTTGACCGCGACCATCTCCACATCCGTCCGCGGCCGATCAGTCTCGAAGTCGGAAAATCCTTGGGGTAAGACGACCTTGGAGAGGTAGGGATAGCGCGCGACAAAGGCCTCGGCGCGTTTCAGCGATACCGGTTCGACCTCGGGCGAGGCGAGAAGCTGCTGCACCACCGGCGCGTCCGCGGAGGCGACGATCATGGCGGCATCGATGTCGCCGGCGAAGAGCTGCGCCGCGGCTTGCACCGCGGTCAAGGGGAGCAGCTCCGTGTTGCCGCCGTTGATGCCATTCTGGGCTAGAAGCTCGCGCGCAAGGCGCTGCATGCCGCTTTTTGCCGGTCCGATCGCGACGCGCATGCCGCGCAGTTCAGCCAATCCCTCGCGCGGTGCTTGCGTGGCGCGGCCGAAGATCCACAGCGGCTCGATGGCTACCGTGCCCAATGAAACAAGATCCGGCGATTGTTGCGGGCTGGTGATTCCGCTCTGGATAAAGCCGATACTGGCGCCATGATCGGGGTCGCGCAGCATCGCCAGATTCTCGACAGAGCCGCCGGTGTGCAGCACGGTGAGGTGCACGCCTTCCCGAGCAAAGAATTTTTGGTATTGCGCGCCGAATTCGGCATAGGCGCCACCCTCCGTACCGGTCGCCATCACGATCAGGCGAGGCACGGCCGGGCGAAAGAACGCAACGAAACCCATCCCTAGCGCGACCAGGACGATGATGGCCGCACTGATCGGGAGGTAACGAGGCGGGTGGGATCGCGGCCCGCCTGCGAGACCCAACCTGTGTCGCAAGGTTATCAACGCTCTGCCCGGTATGCGGCCCGCCTCTGGTCCAGGATTGCGGAACAGGGACAGTTCATCAGCCGAGGTGCGCGCCTGACGCGCCACCGGCGCGACCGGCCCACTAGCCGCTCGCGGCCTTGGCGCTCACGCTCATGACGCATTTGTCGGTCGTAAACCGACCCTTGAAACGTTTCCCGGAAAAGCTGCCCGAGATGTCGAAGGGACCGATCTTGCCTTTGAACTTGCCGTCGTTGGCCACCGTGCCGGTGATTGTCCCCTCATATTGCCCCGTGGTCGCGCCGCTGACCTTGCCACTGGCCACGGTCATGGTGACATTGCCAATGTAGGCTTGGCAGCCGTAATTCCCGGTGCCGAGGTTCGATACGCCGCTCCAGCTGCCTTTCCACGGTCCATCAAACGGGGCCGCGGCATGCGCGGCCCCCCAGTGAAGCACGACCAATGCCGCAGCGATCGGGAGATGGCGCATCGTTCACCCTCAGCGTTGCGAGACCACGGGCTGCCCGTTGTGCAGCTCGGTGAGGCGCTGGGCGGTACGTTGCGCCCAATAATCCATGGCGTTTTCGGCATCGCCCCATTGCCAGACATCGGCGTTCTTGATGCTGAGGCCGCCGGAGCGCTGATCGATCGCCGCGGCGAGCCTGACGTTGGTCACGGAGTCGAGGACTTCGCCCTCGCTGCGCGCCGAGCCGACAAAGGCGTAGGTGCCAGTCGCGAGGTCCTTGACGCTGTTGAGAATGCGCGCCTGCGGCACGACGACGGAGATCGTGCGCAGCACCGGCGTCGCCGTGGTCGCGTCGGTCAGCGCAACGCGAAGCCGCATCACATTTGGTCCGGGCTGGTTCACAATGGCAAAGGTCTTCGACAGGTTCTGCTCAAGCTGCTGACGATAGTAGTTGGCCAGCGTAATTTGATCTTGTTCGCTGATGTTCCGCTCGGGCGCAAAGCCGATGGTCACGGGGTCGATCATGACCGCGGTGTACTGGGCCCAGTTGGCGTTCGGGTTGAAATAGACGAGAAGCGCCTGATCCTTGGTTCCGGGCTTTAGCTGCGAGTAATCGCTGAGGAAACCCGAGGTCGGAACGGAGCTGCCGGACTCCGGCTTATCCTGCTGCGTGACCGAGCAGGCGCACAATGCGACCACGCACAGTGCGGCAAAGGCTTTTTTCACGATCACCTCCCTGTAGCGGCAGCCGGCCGAGATGGAGTACGCGGCCCAGCTGTATGATTCCGAGGATTGCCGGGCGTGGCTCGCGGGATCAGCCGAGCACCTCTCCAGCGCGATGCGACGCCCCTCCACCTCGCGCGAAGACTACCGGACACAGGCGCAGCCCAGCGATCCGGGATTGTGCCGATTTCCCCCCGTGATCCTTGGTACCTTGCCCGGGAAAGCGCTGCAGCGCGGGCAAAGCAACGCCGCGATCAGAAGCGGAAGGTTCCGGCGATGATCGGCCCATTCAGGTTCACATCGAAACCGACGGGACGATTGTTAAGGCTGTAGTTGACGTTGAGGCTGCGATATCCGAGATGCAGGTCGATCGTGGAGCGGAGCGCGTAGTCGATCGTGCCGACCACTTGCCAATCGGTATGGGCGGCGAGTCCGAACCCGCCGACATCGCCATAGACGGTGAAGGCGAATCCGCTCCCCAATTCGCGATGATAGCGCGCGGCGATCAGCGGATCGGCCCAGGCGCCGCCGGGCTGGACGGATTGCCCGGGCAGCAGCCCG
>Ga0335078_10011266_pt1 | contig 13263 bp, 7 predicted proteins | sample Lox_Sample_32_FD_206711 | JGI IMG/M metagenome (GOLD analysis project Ga0335078, IMG submission 206711) | Soil microbial communities from Loxahatchee National Wildlife Refuge, Florida, United States - Lox_Sample_3.2 | ecosystem: Environmental > Terrestrial > Soil > Wetlands | place: USA: Florida... | reverse complement strand
TGAAACGTCGAAACAAAAGCGGTGCTGGCAAAAAGCCGCCAACCGAACTGAGCCGCCTCGCGACGGAGCAAGCGAATCCCGCTTCGAAAGATCTGGATCGTAAGTCCTCGCTGGCGATCGCAAAGATCATTAACGCCGAGGACGCTAAAGTGGCAGGCGCAGTGAAGCGGGCGCTGCCGCAGGTTGCCCGTGCCATCGATCTCATCGCGTCCGCTCTCAAGGGCGGAGGCCGGCTGATCTACGTCGGGACCGGCACCAGCGGCCGTCTGGGCGCGCTGGATGCGGCTGAGTGTCCGCCAACTTTTAGTGTCGATCCCAAGACTGTGCAGTACGTCATCGCGGGAGGTCCCAAAGCCCTGGGCGCCGCTGTTGAAGCCGACGAGGATTCCCGCGAACTCGGGGAGCGTGAGATCGCCAAGAGAAAGCCCGGCAAGAATGATGTCGTGGTTGGCATAGCCGCCAGCGGTCGAACTCCGTTCACGATCGCGGCCGTCGAATACGCACGGCGCCACGGCGCGAAAACGGTTGCAGTTACGTGCAACTCCGGTTCGGCTCTAGGCAAGGCAGCGCAAGTGGAGATCGTTCTCGACGTGGGGCCGGAGGTTATCGCCGGCTCCAGCCGCATGAAGGCAGGCAGCGCCCAGAAGATGGTGCTCAATATGCTTTCCAGCGGCGCCATGACGCGTTTGGGATACGTGTACGGCAACCTGATGGTGAACGTTCATCTGAAGAACAGTAAGTTGGCCGAGCGTGGGATCAACATTCTGCAGCGTGCCGCCGGGATCGACAGAGCCGCTGCCGAGGAAGCGCTCCATGCGGCCGGAAACCACGTTCCGGTTGCGCTGGTCATGCTCGAGGCCGGAGTGAAGCGGGCCGCAGCGGCACGCGCCCTGCGGCATAGTCGGGGACACGTGCGGGAAGCAATTGCAGCGGCGAAGGCGACATAGTGGTTGGCTTCCTTGTGGGGCCGCACGGGCGAGGACGCCCGCGCCTACATTACCAGGACGTGCACTTCCGATTAACAATTTCCTTTCCGTGGACTGCCGTCCTCCCCGCTAGAATAGACCAGCGCCACAGATTGGACGTGCCCGATGGGGCTCGTGCTTGCGCATCCCGCACAAGGGACTGCTCTCGAACCTATGGACAAATTTGTAATTCGCGGAGGCACTCCGCTGCTCGGCACCATTCGTGTGAGCGGAGCGAAGAATGCTGCCCTTCCGGCGATGGCGGCCGCGCTGCTCACCGAGGAGCCTGTCGTCCTCGAAAATATTCCCCAGGTACGCGACATCGAGACCACGCGCAAGCTGCTGGCCGCGATGGGCGCGGAGGTGGAGCTGGGATACGGCCGGGCGCAGCATCGCACCACCATCTGCGCGCGCTCACTCGCCAAACCTGAGGCGTCGTACGAGCTCGTTAAGCAGATGCGCGCTTCGTCCCTGGTGCTGGGACCGCTGGTGGCGCGCTGCGGGCGGGCGCGTGTGTCCTTGCCCGGCGGGTGTGCGATCGGCGCACGTCCCATCGATCTTCACATCAAAGGCCTGGAGCGCCTTGGCGCGACCATTGTGCAAGACCACGGCTACGTCGAAGCCAGCGCCAAGCGACTGCGCGGCGCGGAAATTGTTTTCGACAAGATCACCGTAACCGGCACAGAAGATCTGCTGATGGCGGCTACGTTGGCCGAGGGCGAAACCCTGATGCTGAACTGTGCCCGTGAGCCCGAAGTCGCGGACTTGGCCGATCTGTTGAATAAGATGGGAGCGCAGATCGAGGGAGCCGGAACTTCGACCATCCAAGTAAAGGGTGTCGAGAAGCTTCGCGGCACCAGGCACCGCATCATTCCCGACCGCATTGAAGCCGCAACCTTCATCATCGCGGGCGCGCTCACCGGAGGCGATCTCAACATCGCCGGCTGTGACCCGGGTCATCTCGAAGCGCTGCTGCTCAAACTGAAGGAAGTCGGGGTTAAAACCACGCACACCAAAGAGTCGGTGCGGGTGATGGGCGACAATCCGCTGAAAGCTGCGGATGTAGTCACCGAGGAGTATCCCGGATTCCCTACCGACGCGCAGGCGCAATATATGGCTCTGGCCACGCAGGCCGACGGGACTTCAGTCATCGCTGAGAATATTTTTGAAAATCGCTTCATGCACGCCCTGGAACTGGTGCGCATGGGCGCGAATATCAGGATCGAAGGCAGCCGCGCCATTGTTCGCGGTAAAGCTCCCTTGAGTGGCGCGGCCGTGTTGGCTTCCGATTTGAGGGCCTCGGCGTCACTGGTGCTGGCCGCGCTGGTCGCGGATGGAGAGACCATTATCGACCGCGTGTACCACATCGACCGCGGATACGAAAACATCGAAGAAAAGCTGCGCGGCGTGGGCGCGCAGATTCGCCGCCTGGGCGACATTCTTCCGAAGTAGAGTCTGTGAAGTCTGCGCTTCCTCCCAATCGCCCTACCCGCGCAATGCGTGCGCACGAGCTCATGGTCGGTGCACCTAGGTAACCAGGAAGGTACGCAACAAATCTCAGCCACGCAGGTTTATAGGTATAAGCTTAGGAAACCGACAAATATTTACGAAGCCCTCGTCGCGCGAGACCGAAGGGAGACGCTGGGCCTAGGAGAGATACGATGCATGTGACACGTTCCATTCGCTGGTTGTTAGTCGCGCTCGTGACGCTGGGCTGCCTGTCCAGCATGGCCAACGCTGGCGTGTTTGTTTCCGTAAACTTCGGCCCCCCGGCGCTGCCGGTGTATGAGCAGCCGCTATGTCCGGGCCCCGGATACATCTGGACTCCGGGGTACTGGGCCTACGGTCCAGCGGGCTATTTTTGGGTTCCTGGTACCTGGGTAATAGCGCCGCAACCTGGTCTGTTGTGGACTCCCGGCTATTGGGGCTGGGGTGCGGGCGCATACATGTGGCATGAGGGCTATTGGGGCCCGACCATCGGCTTCTATGGCGGCGTCAACTACGGCTACGGATATGGCGGCAGAGGCTATGAAGGCGGATATTGGAGAGGCGGACAGTTCTACTACAACCAGAATGTGAATCACGTGAACGTCACCAACGTTCATAACACCTACAACACGACCGTCATCAACAACACCACGGTTAACAACGTGAGCTATAACGGCGGTACCGGCGGGACCACGGCCGCGGCCACGCCTCAGGAAATCGCTGCCGCGAAAAATCCTCACGTAGTGCAGCCGACCGCTATGCAAACCCAGCATGTGCAAGCGGCCAGCACGAATCACCAATTGTTAGCGTCTGTGAACAACGGAAAGCCGGCGATTGCGGCAACCGCCAAGCCGGCAGACTTCAGCGCGCACAGTGTGGTGGCGGCAAAGAGTGCTGGATCGCCCTACAAGGCACCGGTCAATTCCGCCGCGGTTCATGGCCCGAACTCTGTTCCCCGGCCTGGAGCCAACGCGAACTTAGCCACTCCACAGTCGAACGCGCCACATCCACCCACCGCTTATCACGCAACCAATACGCCGGCATATACGCCCCATCCGACCACGATGGCGCCGCACCCGGCTGCAACTACAGTTCAGCCGCATTATGCGCCGCCAGTACAACATCAGGCGCCCCCGAAAACACCGCCTCGGCCACCGGAGAAAGAACACAAGTAGAGAAGCCAGTGGCTACAGAAAAAGAAAGGCCGCGACCAAGGTCGCGGCCTTTCTGCACTGTTGGCAAGCCGAACGGTTTAGTGTCGTCCGCCGCCGGGGCCTCCGTGGCCACCGCCGCGCGGTCCGCGGCCATGACGACGGCGTCCGCCACCACCACCGCCACCACCGGGTCGACCACCTCGACCGCCACGATCGCCTCCACGGTCAGGACCTCGGTCCGCACCGCGATCGCCGACCGGCTGTGCTTCATCGCGATTGAAATTCGGCTCCGGCTCGTCAGGGAAATCTCCGCCGCCTTCGATGGTGAGTGCCGGGGACGCTCCCGACGATCCGTCGGAATGACCTTCGCTTCCACCCTCAGCTCCATCTTCCGGCGGCGCGCCTCCACCCATCTTGGCGCGCTGCTCTTTGAGGATGGCTTTGCGCGAAAGACGAATGCGATTTCCTTCCACGGCGAGGACTTTGACCAGAACCTGATCGCCCTCTTTGAGTTCATCGCGCACGTCTTTAATGCGGTGCTCGGCGACCTCGCTGATGTGCAGCAGGCCATCGGTTCCGGGGATGATTTCAACGAAGGCTCCAAAGTCGGCCAGCCGTGTGACTTTCCCGAGGTAAGTCTTCCCCACTTCGGCGGTCGCGGTCAGATCACGGATGATCTGCAGCGCTTTGTTGGCTGACGTCTCGTCATTGGAGGCCACGTTCACCTTGCCCGAATCCTCAACGTCGATCTTCACTCCGGTCTGCTCGATAATCGAGCGGATCATCTTGCCACCGGGCCCAATCACGTCGCGAATCTTATCGACCGGAATCTGCAGGGTGTAAATACGTGGCGCGTAGGCCGAGACCTTCTCTCGCGGCGTGGAGATGGCATCGTCCATCTTGCCGAGGATGAACAATCTGCCGCGCTGCGCCTGGGACAGGGCTTCCCGCATGATTTGCGCGGTGATGCCGCCGACCTTGATATCCATCTGCAGGGCGGTGATGCCGTCTTTGGTTCCGGCAACTTTGAAATCCATGTCGCCGTAGTGATCTTCGGCGCCGGCGATGTCGGTGAGGATGGCGTACTGCTCGCCTTCTTTCACCAGCCCCATGGCCACTCCAGCCACCGGAGCTTTGAGCGGAACACCCGCATCCATCAGCGAAAGGGACGCGCCGCAGACGGTAGCCATGGACGAAGAGCCGTTCGATTCAAGAATGTCCGAGACCACGCGCATGGCGTAGGGCCAATTATCTTCGGCTGGCAACACCTGCGAAACCGCTCGCTCGGCTAGCGCGCCGTGACCGATTTCGCGGCGGCCCGCGCCGCGCAGAAATGCTACTTCTCCAACCGAGAACGGCGGAAAGTTATAGTGCAACATGAAGCGCTTCTTGGCTTCGCCCTCGAAGACCTCCAACCGCTGCATATCGTCGCTGGTGCCCAGAGTGGTGGTGACCAGAGCCTGAGTTTCGCCGCGGGTGAAAATTGCCGAACCATGAGTTCGAGGCAGAACTCCGACTTCAATCCAGATGTCGCGAATCTGATCGAAGGCGCGGCCGTCGGGACGCCGCTTCTGATTGATCACCGCCTCACGGAAAATCCGCTCGCGCAGGGTTTCGTAGTAGGTCTTCAGCTTGGCTTGTGCATCTTCGTCATCTGCGGGAATGGCCGCCAGCAGTTCTTTTTTCAGATCGCGGACCAGATTGTGACTTTCGGCCTTGGGATGTTTCTGCGTGTCCAGACGATCGGCGAGATCGGCGCCGATTTTCTTCTTCAGTGCGTCGTAGTACGCCTGATCAAACTCCGGCGGCGTGACCTGCCGCTTCGGCTTGCCGGCTTTGTCTCTCAGCTGATTGATGGCCGCGCAAATCTTCTTGATCTCGGTATGGGCGAATTCGATGGCATCGACGACGGTCTCTTCTTTTACTTCTTTCGCGCCCGACTCGATCATCACGATGCCTTCGGCGGTGCCGACCACCATGATGTTCAGCAGACTGTCGCGCATCTCGCTGTATGTCGGATTGATAATGAATTGGCCATTCACCAATCCCACGCGGACCGCACCGACTGGTCCTTGAAATGGAATGTCGGAAATGGTGAGCGCGCAGGAGGCGCCGTTGATACCGGCGACGTCAGGATCGTTCTCGGTGTCAGCCGAGAGAACGAAGGCAATCACCTGGGTTTCACAGCGGAAGCCATCGGGAAATAAAGGACGGACCGGACGATCGATCTGGCGGCTGGTAAGAATCTCGCGCTCACTGGGACGGCCTTCGCGTTTGATGAAGCCGCCGGGAATGCGTCCGCCGGCGTAGGTGTATTCGCGATAGTCGACGGTAAGGGGAAAGAAATCGATGCCTTCACGGGGATCGGCATTGGCAGTTGCTGTGGCGAGGACTACGTTATCGCCAATTCGCACTACGACCGAGCCGTGGGCCTGCTTGGCCAGTTTACCGGTCTCAAAGGAAATGGTTTTTCCGCCGGCAAGTTCTACAGATACTTCTTGTTTCATGTTGGTTCCTTCTGGGCAGGAGGCAAGGTGAGTGCCGGTCTGGGAGGTTGCACAATGATGCAATACGTGCCAGTAGTGTTCTGGAAATACTTTTGCAACGCACTTACAGAGTTCTCAGTTGGACCCCTGCCACCTCCGCGGTGGCAGAGTAATTCCGATAGTTGGGTCGTGAATCCACGACTCTCTTGAGACAGGTCTGGCCGCAATTAGTGACGGAGACCGAGTCTCTGAACCACGCCTTTATAGCGATCGGAATCGTAGGTCTTTAAGTAGTCGAGCAGGCGACGCCGCTTGCTGACCAACATGAGAAGCCCACGGCGCGAGCCGTGATCCTTCTGGTGCGTTTTGAAGTGTTCCGTGAGCTGACCAATGCGTTCGCTAAGCAGCGCGATCTGTACCTCTGGGCTGCCGGTATCGTTCGCGTCCCGGCGATGTTGGTCAATGACGGCCTGTTTTTGCTCTCTGGCTAGCACTACCCTGGTGCACTCCTGTCTAATTTTTCAATTTTTCTGTAACGTGAATCAGGTTAACACGTTGGCGCTCAAAGTGTAAAGGCGCGTCCGGTGCGGGGATGTGGCTCAGATGGCAAGGCTTAACCACAAAGGACACAAAGGTACATAACGGACTTCCGAGTAACCCAATATCGGACTACGTAGTGTGTCCCGCAGGAAACAAGGTTCCTTCCAGGTCAATAACCTGTCCAACACCGAAGTGACTTCCGCCATCTAATGTTTTGGCCTTATGCTGGTTCTAATGACATTGCGTTGTGAACAGTGCGGTCACGACAATGATTCGCGTTACCGCTTTTGCGGCATGTGCGGGGCCAGGCTGCCTATGCCCCTCCGCGATAACGCAGCGCCGCGGCCTGATCCACCGGATCCGGAGCCTCGTTCTGCAAACCCGGTGAGTGGTCCTTCGTTTTTGGGCCTGGCCGACGAGCCTGCCGAGGGCGTCTCCTACCTGCTGGAAGACGAGCCTGCCCCCAGTCATCGCGGCGCCTATCTGGTTGTGGTATTGGCGGTGGCCGCTGCGGCCGCAGGCTGGCACTGGCGACAAGACCTGCGTGCCTGGGTAGCGCGTGCCTCCGCCGGAACGCCTGCCGTTCAGTCTCCGGCAGCGAACAACCAATCGGCGGCTACCGCGGCGACACAGGCGACGGAAACTGCGACGCCGTCTGGCGGAGCAACGCCGACGCCGCCTGAGGGGTCAAGTGCAGCTCCGCCCAGCGCAGGATCAGCGAATACAACGCCGGCGACCGCGAGTCCCGCGCCACCAACGGCGCAATCGCCCGGCGATCAGCCGGCTCCAAACGGGGTGATCGCCTCGACCGCGACGGCGCCTGTCCCCTCTACGACTCCTGCGGACGCCCAACCGCCTCAGTCAGCTCCGCCTGCTGCTGCCACTGACGCGGGCGCCAACTCCCAGCCTGCAGATTCTGATTCCGCGACCGCAAAAGAAAGCGAGGATCAAACGGCCGCGGCGGCCGCGCCGGCACCCGTGAAGACAGCTCCTGTAGTGAAGTCAAAATCCTCCCCTGCGATCGATACACAAAAGGGTCCCGCAGGTTCTGCGACTGACGCACTCGAAGCACAGGGCGAGAAATATCTCTACGGGACTGGTGTCGCGGCGAATTGCACCTTGGCGCAGAAGAACCTGCTTGCCGCAGCCCAGCGGTCGAGCGCCCGAGCGCAAAGTGTTCTGGCAACCATGTACGCCACCGGACACTGCGCCACTCGGGATCTGCCTCTGGCTTATCGCTGGTTTGCGCGCGCCCTGCACCAGGATCCCGACAACATACGGATTCAGGAAGATCTCAAAGTTCTGTGGAACCAAATGACTCCCGACGAGCGTCAGCTGGCCATGCACTTCGACCGCTAGGCCAAGCGCACGTCCCCATCTCCGAGCTGACGGCTCGCCGGGCTCAGCGATAACTGGCATCGTTTCGTGTGGTGCGTCATTTCGGCGGCCAGCGCGCTGCTGACTGCGAGGCTGCCGGAGACAATCCGCGACAGGCGATTTATCGTACTTCCCAGAAGAGAAGCCTCCTGCCGGGCGCAAACTTTTTTACAAGGAATTTACACAACTTTGCATCTGAGGTGCGTCTTAAATACGTACAAGCGTATAGGGCAGATTGTGCATCTGATAGATAGTGAGGAGGCAGCCATGTACGGAAACTATCTGGTTCTGTGTGGAATGGCCTGGTCGCGGTTCGGCTCGCAGGACGCCGGACTGGAATTGATCCGCGCGCTGGCCTCTTCCGATCCCGATGTACGCGTGCTGGCGCGCACGCTGCTGGAGCACGCGAACGGAGGCTCCAAAGAGCTGATTGGCGAAGCTCTGGCGCAGGACGAGATTTCCGCCAGCATGGCGAACCTCTGCGGCTTCGAGAAAGATCAGGAACCCCGTCTGGAGAGTCTAGGCGGAAGCGGCTGGGTGTCGCTGGGCTCGGCGTAGGTTTTCTTTGCCGTCATTTCGTTACCTATCTTGTTGTCATCCCGACGAGCGGAGCGAGGAGGGATCTGCAGTTCTTGCTCGACGACGCTGAAAATGCAGATCCCTCGCTGCGCTCGGGATGACAACAACTAGGCTTCGTCGCTCTCTTTCAGCTTTGAGATCACGCTGAAATCCTCCAGCGTGGTCATGTCTCCCTTAACGTCTCCACTGGTGGCTAACTCGCGCAGCAGACGGCGCATGATTTTTCCACTGCGGGTTTTCGGGAGCATGTCGGTGAAGCGGATGTCGTCGGGCTTGGCCAGTGCGCCGATTTCTTTCGCTACCCAGCGTCTTAATTCTTCCTTCAACTCCAGCGTTGGCGCGCGGCCTTGCTCCAGGGTTACGAAGGCGGAAATGGCCTGGCCTTTGAGATCGTCGGGGCGTCCCACGACTGCCGCTTCCGCCACGGCCTCATGCGCGACCAGCGCCGACTCCACCTCCATCGTACTCAGTCGGTGCCCAGAAACGTTGAGAACGTCATCGACCCGGCCCATGATCCAGAAGTACCCATCTTTATCTTTGCGGGCTCCATCGCCGGTGAAGTAGGCGCCGGGAATTTGCGACCAGTATTGACGAACATAGCGATCAGGATCGCCGTAGATAGTGCGCAGCATCCCCGGCCATGGCTTGGTCAACACCAGGAAGCCGCCGGAGCCGTCCGGCACCGGTTTGCCTTCCATGTTCACGATCTCCGCTACAACACCGGGGAACGGCCGAGTGGCCGAGCCCGGCTTAGCGGCGACTGCGCCGGGGACGGGCGCAATCATGATGTGGCCAGTTTCCGTCTGCCACCAGGTATCGACAATCGGGCAGCGGTTGTGACCGATGACCTCGCGGTACCACATCCACGCCTCGGGATTAATGGGCTCGCCGACCGTGCCGAGCAGACGCAGGCTGTCCATCTTGTGCTTCTTTGGCCACTCGTCACCCCATTTGACGAAAGTCCGGATCGCCGTCGGCGCAGTGTAGAAAATGTTGACCTTATGGCGGTCGATAATGTCCCAGAAACGATCCTGCGCCGGAAAGTTGGGCGCGCCCTCGTACATGAGGCTGGTGGCGCCATTCTGCAGCGGCCCGTAGACGATGTAGCTGTGCCCGGTCACCCATCCGATGTCAGCGGTGCACCAGTAGGTGTCTTCTTCCTTGAGATCGAAAACCCACTTTGTAGTCAGGTACGTTCCCACCGAGTAGCCGCCGGTGGTGTGCACCACGCCCTTCGGTTTGCCGGTCGTTCCCGAGGTGTACAGGATATAAAGCGGGTGCTCGGCGTCGAGCGGCTCGGCCGGGCATTCGTCGGACGCCGTGGCCATGAGCTCGTGCCACCAGTGGTCGCGTCCGGCTTGCAGGTTGATCGCCGAGCCAGTGCGCTTGTAGACGACTACATGCTTCACCGACGGGCACGATTTCAGCGCCTCTTCGACTGCGGGAAATAATTTGACTTCCGCGCCGCGGCGATAAGAACCATCCTGCGTGATCACGGCGGTCGCCTGCGAGTCGTGGATGCGGTCGATCAGCGCGTTGGCGGCGAATCCGCCAAAAACCACCGTGTGCGGCGCCCCGATACGCGCGCATGCCAGCATGGCGATCGGCAGCTCCGGCGTCATGCCCATGTAGATGGCCACGCGGTCACCTTTTTTGACACCCAGCGACTTCAACACGTTGGCGAACTTCTGCACCTCCCGGTGCAATTGCTGGTATGTCAAAGTTCGAATCTCGCCCGGCTCACTTTCCCAGATCAGGGCAGCTTTGTTCTTGCGCCAGGTCTGTACGTGGCGATCGAGGCAGTTGTAGGAGAGATTGAGCTGGCCGCCGACGAACCACTTGGCCCAGGGATTATTCCACTCCAGCACCCGGTCCCACTTCTTGAACCAGTGCAGCTCCGCCGCCACCCTCCCCCAGAACTTCTCCGGGTCTTCGACTGACTCGCGGTAAATACGCTCGTATTCTTCCGGCGACTTGATATGCGCGCGCTCCCGAAAATGCTCAGGCGGTTCAAAACGGCGCTGTTCCTGCAGGACGGAATCGATATTAGGGGCGGCAATCTGGCTGGAGGCATTTTCTGCCATAGATACTTCCTCTCGTCATGGAGTGGTGTGTCGCGCGCACATTCTATCGTGAAGAGCTTCCATTGTCCGCGATGATTGGCGTCCCGGCAATCGGGGCCCCTGGACTTAAATGTCACTTACCCAAGTGTGATCCCCATCACATCCCGGAGTGATCTCCGTTCCCGACGCTGCTGCTCATGGCAGCGCATCATGGATTCACGGTTGGGGAAGGTACCCGCCGTGGAAGGATGATCATGCCCCGTAAATTCAAGACCATGGACGCCAATGAGGCGGTGGCGCACATCGCTTACCGCCTGAATGAAGTCATCGTGATCTACCCGATTACCCCGTCTTCGCCGATGGGGGAGTGGGCCGACCAGTGGTCTTCGGAAAATGTGCCCAATATCTGGGGCACGGTTCCGCACGTGGCCGAGATGCAGAGCGAAGGCGGGGCGGCCGGGGCGGTTCACGGCGCTTTGCAGACCGGGGCATTGGCGACGACTTTTACCGCGTCGCAGGGCCTGCTGTTAATGATCCCCAACATGAACAAAATCGCCGGCGAACTGACCGCGGCGACTTTCCACGTTTCGGCACGCACGATCGCTACCCATGCGCTTTCGATCTTCGGCGACCACAGCGACGTCATGTTCTGTCGCACCACCGGCTGGGCCATGCTCTGCTCCAACTCAGTGCAGGAGGCCATGGATCTGGCCTTGATTGCTCACGCGGCTTCGCTAGAGTCGCGAATTCCCTTCCTGCATTTCTTCGACGGCTTCCGCACCTCGCACGAAGTGAACAAAATCGAAGTTCTCAGCGACGACGACATCCGCTCGCTGATCAATATGGACCGCGTATTCGAGCACCGCCAGCGGGCGTTATCGCCCGATCATCCGGTCCTGCGAGGCACGGCGCAGAACCCGGACGTATTCTTCCAGATGCGCGAAGCGGCCAACTCTTACTACGACGCCTGTCCAGAAAAAGTCCAGGCTGTGATGGACAAGTTTGCCTCGATCGTGGGCCGCTCCTACCGCCTGTTCGAGTACATGGGAGCGCCCGATGCCGATCGCGTAGTGGTGATGATGGGATCGGGCGCCGAGGCTGCGCACGAAACCGTCGAGCATCTCAACGCGCGCGGAGAAAAAATCGGGTTGTTGAAAGTTCGCCTGTACCGGCCGTTCTCGGTGCGTCATTTCCTCGACTGTCTCCCGGCCAGCGTGCGCCAGATTGCCGTCCTTGACCGGACGAAAGAATCTGGCTCCATCGGCGAGCCTTTGTTCCTCGACGTTGTCAGCGCACTCAACGAGGGCGTGAAGCAAGGCAGGCTCAAAAGCACTCCCAGCGTGGTTGGCGGACGCTATGGCTTGTCGTCGAAAGAGTTCACTCCTGCCATGGTCAAAGCGGTGTACGACAACCTGAAGTTGAAAGAACCGAAAGACCACTTCACCATCGGCATTCAAGATGACATTGGACACACCAGCCTGCCCTACGATGCAGAGTTTTCGATCGAGCCCGACAACGTGGTCCGAGCGTTGTTCTACGGGCTGGGCGCCGATGGAACCGTAGGCGCCAACAAAAACTCGATCAAGATCATCGGCGAAAACACTCCGAATTACGCCCAGGGATATTTCGTCTACGACTCCAAAAAGTCGGGGGCCATGACGGTCTCGCATCTTCGCTTCGGCCCACAACCCATTCGCTCCAGCTACCTGGTTTCGCGGGCCAACTTCGTCGCCTGCCATCAATGGATCTTCCTTGAGCGCTACGACATGCTGAGCGCCCTGGTCCAGGGCGGAACGTTCCTGCTGAATAGTCCGTTTTCGAAAGATGAAGTCTGGGAGCATCTGCCGCGCACCGTGCAGGAGCAACTCATCGCCAAGAAAGCGCGTTTGTTCGTCATCGACGCCTACCAGGTCGCGCGCGACACCGGCATGGGCAGCCGCATGAATACCATCCTGCAGGTTTGTTTCTTCGCCATTTCGGCGGTTTTGCCCGGAGAGCAGGCGATCGAGGCGATACGCGAATCCATTCGCCACACTTACGGCCGCAAAGGCGAAGAGATCGTGCAGAAGAATATGCTGGCGGTGGACGAAACCCTGTCGCACTTATTCGAAGTGAAGATTCCGTCCGCCGTGAGCAGCACGATTGCAATGCCTTCGCCGTTTTCGCCATCGGCTCCCGCGTTCGAGAAAAATGTTCTGGGAACTATTTACGCCGGACAGGGCGACAGCTTGCCAGTCAGCGCCTTCTCCGCCGACGGCACCTTCCCGACCGGAACCGCCAAGTGGGAGAAACGAAATCTTGCGCTGGAGATTCCCGCGTGGGATACCAAAGTCTGCATCCAATGCGGCAAGTGCGCCATGGTCTGCCCGCATGCCGTGATTCGCATCAAGGTTTACGACTCTAAAGTTCTGGCGGGTGCGCCGGCGACCTTCAAATCCACCGATGCCCGCGACAAGGAATGGAAGGATCTGAAATACACCATTCAAGTCGCGCCCGAGGACTGCACGGGTTGCGGTATTTGCGTCGACATCTGCCCGGCGAAGAACAAATCGGAGACACGGCTGAAGGCCATCAACATGGTGCCGCAGCCGCCGCTGCGCGAGCCGGAAAG